>Ga0209061_1000212_pt1 | contig 181308 bp, 159 predicted proteins | sample Coa_R1_10_FD_187157 | JGI IMG/M metagenome (GOLD analysis project Ga0209061, IMG submission 187157) | Surface soil microbial communities from Centralia Pennsylvania, which are recovering from an underground coalmine fire - Coalmine... | ecosystem: Environmental > Terrestrial > Soil >... | reverse complement strand
TAGAAACTCCCCATCTCCACCCGCACGTGTCTCCTACCAGAGAACCATCACGTTATCTCAACACTGGAAAGGGGATACACTATGACGTTGCGGGAGTATGTAGATCAGCGGTTGAATGAGGGTGAGGGGACGAATGCGGTGATTGAGGGGTTGCAGAATGGGGTGAAGTGCGACCTGGCGGATGCGCTGAAACAGGTGCCAGAGGAGGATTGGAACGCGCAGATTAGCCACCGCCAGAGCGAGTCTGAGGGCGAGACGCTGATCTGGCTGGAGGGACACTCGGAGCCGAGTTATGTGATCCAGGACTGAGTTTGTCTATCTGGCCTCGCTTCCCTGGCCTACGGGTTCTGCCTGCGTTTGGAGAGCTTGTCGAGGATGATGGGGGCGATAACAGAGATGGCGGTGAACGCCCCGTAGGCTATCGAGGCCAGGAGTAGCCCCTTGCGCATGGAGCCTTTGTTTTTCTCGTTGTCGCTCATGTTGTTTCCCTTTCTGGTCCATTTATTCTGTTACTCTCCCTGTAGTATACGACATTAAGGGCAGACTGTTGCATCGGGCAGGAGCTACTGTTCGCATCCCACGCTGATTGTTCCTGGCAGCCAGCGCCGCACCATTTGAAAGCCGTTGGGATATGCTTTGAAATGGACTTGCGGCAAATATGCGTGTGCCTCTATCCAGGTGCGGGTGCGTTCTCTGGCATGTTCCTCATCCCCGCCAGAGACACAGGCGATTTCTCCATACTTACCGTTTGACGCACAAACTATCTAGAGCGTCCATGTGGTCTCGCTCATGATATGCCTCCTTTCTGTTTATAAATACTCTCATAGTTACCCCTACCTGATAGTAGAACTATGAGCATGGTCTTATGTCAAGATATGTACCTCTGTTAGAGTACATGGTAACGAGAGTGAGGAGGATACTGGTGCCGTTTCGACTGAAGATTAAGAAAGAGGCAGAAAAACGCGGCTATACTATGTCGAAGCGAGCCGGGGGCGGTGGGCGTATATAGTAGGGCCGACCTTGCGGTCGGACTGTGGGGCTGGATCGGACTGTGGTAGCCTGCGAGGGGCCGTCGACCTGGCATCTCACTCCTCCCGCTCCCACAACTTCTTCATCTCTTCGCTACTTTCCAGTAGTTCTTCGATCTTGCCAGTAGCAACGATTTTGCCATTTTGGAGGAGGAGGATGGTATCGGCGCGTTGGAGGACGGCGCGGCGGTGGGAGACGACGAGGCAGGTGCGGCTGGAGGGGCGCTGGTTGAAGAGCTGGTCCCAGAGGATGCGCTCGGTCTCGACGTCAAGGGCGCTGGAGATGTCGTCGAAGATGAAGAGTTCGGCGGCGCGGGCGAGCATGCGGGCGGCTGCCGCGCGCTGCTGCTGGCCGCCGGAGAGTTTGACGCCCCGCGCGCCGATGAGGGTGCGCAGGCCGTTTTCCAGTTCCGCTACGTCGCGTCCCATGACCGCGCCGCGTATGGCGGCAGGCAGGTCTACTGCTGTTTCGGGCAGGCCGAGCAGGATGTTTTCGGCGAGCGTCTCGCTGTAGAGGTGCGGCACCTGCGGTGTGTAGGCGCTGCGCGGCGGCACAAAGAAGCTGGCCGGGTCTGCGATAGGCTGGTCGTTCCAGAGAATGTCGCCCGTCTCTTTCGGCAGCAGGCCGAGCAGGGTGCGCAGCAGCGTTGTCTTGCCGGAGGCAACCTGTCCGGTGATGACCGTCAGCGTGCCGCGTCGCAGGCGCAGGTTGATGCCTTCGATGCCGCGTCCGCTGTCGGGATAGCGATAGGTCAGGTTGCGCGCCTCCAGTGTTTCGAGCATGTCGCCGGGTGTCCTGGTCGGGATGATCACTTCCGGCAGCGCGCCTTTGTGATAGAGCGAGGGACGAGGGCGGGCGACCAGCGTGCTGGCGGGCGCGCCCTGAAGCAGGGCGATCAGGCGGGCGGAAGAAACCTTTGTCTGCGCGTACTGGCCCAGGAAGAGGCCGAGCGCCTGCACGAATTCGGCCACCGTGGCGAGATAGGAGATGAAGAGGGCGAGGTCGCCGGGGCCGAGATGGCTGCCGCGCACCGAGAGCGCGGCAATCACCAGGATCAGGCCCTTGCCGAGTCCGACGGTGTTGCCGAAGACCGAGTTGAGCGCGCTGGTCAGCACGTTGTCGCGCAACATGGCCGTGCGCCTGCGCTCGTTGAGCGTGTCGAAGTGCTGCACCACGTGGGATTCCGCGCCCGCGACCTGGATGGCCTGCACTGCCGAAAAGATTTCGCCGATGGCCCCGGTCAGGTTGCTCGTCGCGGCGCGGCTGGCGGTGCGGAAGCGCTCCAGCCGTTTCTTCATGCTCTGCGCGATTGCCGCCACACAGGTCAGGGGAATGAAGACCAGCAGCGTGATCTGCGCGTTGACAAGCAGCAGAATGATGATGGCCGCGACGGCAAAGATGGTGAGGGCGATGGTATCAACGGTGGTCGACAGCATGGAACGCACGGCCTGCACATCGTCACGAAAGGAGCTGACGGTCTCACCGGGCGAGCCGGGAACAGCCTGCGCCCCCGGAAGCTCAAGGATGCGCCGCAGCAGGTTGTGTTGCAGCAGCGCGCCCATGTCGAAGCTGAAGGCGGCGATGCAATAGTTCCCGATCACAGAGATCGCGCCGCGTATGAGCGCAGTCAGCAGCAGCAGCCCGCTCAGCACGAACAGATACGCGGTCAGGCGCGGCTGCTGGTTGAGCGCGCCCAGCGTGTTGAAAAAGGCTTGCAGGATGAGGCCAAAGACCAGCCGCCCTATGTAAAAGGCCGTCGACTCAAAGACGATGACGACGTAGAGCCAGAAGCGGTAATGCACCACGCGCCACAGCAACGTATATGTTTTCACGCACGCACCTCCTCATCGGGCGCTATGAATTGTTCGCCTGTGTTGATGCGCAACAGTTGTGAGAAACGCGAGTTCGGATCATTTGCCAGCGCGGCACGCGGGCCGTATTCGAGCATGCGTCCATCTTCGAGGATGAGAATGTCGTCGGCGCGCTGGATGGTGCTGAGACGGTGAGCGATAACCAGGCCCGTGCGGCCCTCGAAGAGCAGGTTGGTAGCGCGCTCGATGCGCTGCTCAGTGGCCGGATCGAGGCGTGAGGACGCTTCGTCAAGGATAACGAGGCCGGGATTGCTCAAGAAGACGCGGGCAAAGGCGAGGAGCTGAGCTTCTCCGGCGGAAAGACCGGCGCCGCCCGCACCCAGTTCGCTTGCCAGTCCGTCAGCCAACTGCTCAAACCAGCGTGTGAGGCCGACAGTGTGGATGGCCTGCACGATCTGCTCATCGGGAATGGCGCGGTTGAAAAGGGTCAGGTTGTCGCGCACACTGGCATGGAAGAGCTGTACGTCCTGCGTCACCATGCCAATGCGCCGCCGCAGGTCAGTCAGACGCGCCTCGCGCACCGGCATGTCGCCGACGCAGACACGCCCGGCCCGCGCATCGTAGAGACGAAAGAGCAGGCGCGCCAGCGTCGTTTTGCCGCTGCCCGTGCGTCCCAGCACGCCCAGCACCTTCCCCGGCTGCACCGCGAACGAGATATTCGAGAGCACAGGATGTTCAGCGACGTAGCCGAACGAAACATTTTCAAAGGCGACGGTGAGGGGACCTCGCGGCAACTGTTTCTCGCCGGTATCGGGCAGCGCGGGCCGGGTGCGCAGCAGTTCCTCGATACGCTGGATAGCCGCATCGGCCTGGGACAGGTCTTGAAGCTGTGTCTGTATCTGCTGGATAGGCGTTGAGAGCAGGTCGGTATAGGAGAAGAGCAGGTAGACGGTGCCGACGCTGACAAGATGGATGCTCCACAGGTAAGCGCCCAGCATGGTGGCGAGTGCCGAACTGCCGACAAAAAGAAAGAGGCCGGTCACGCCCAGCAAGCGGCTCATGACCGTTGCCTTGCCGAAGACGCGCCGCCAGGCGCGCATCTGCTGGTAGAAGCGGCGCATGACGTAGCCCACCGCCCCGTTGGCGCGCACATCCTCAGTTCCGGCAAGCTGCTCGCTCAGGAAGCCGTAGAACATGGCGCTGCTCTGCCGCTGCGCAAGCTGGTAGGGAATGGCGCGCCCGCGCAGGTACATCAGCGCGAGCAGGACAAGGAACGAGTAGAAGGTCATAGTCACGCCGACGAGCCAGCTCACGCGAAAGTACATGACAAGGATGCCAAGCGCCAGCAGAGCACTGGTCAGCAGGTTGATAACGAAAAGCGAGAAAAAGTTGGAGAGCAGGTCCACATCGCCATCGATGCGCTCGATCAACTCGCCGGGTGTGCGCGTTTTGTAGAAGCCCATATCCAGCGTCAGGCAGTGCGCCACCAGGTCGGTGCGCAGGCGATTGGTAGCGGTCCACGCTATATACTGGCTCAGGTAGCTGGAAGCCACCGAGATGCCCTGATTTGCCAGCGCGATCCCGGTAAAGAGCACGCCCGCGCTCAGCAGTGAGGTCGCAGCCCCACCGGCAAGAGCCGTATCAATAAAGTACGCCAGAATCTGAGGGTTGAGCAATTGCAGGCCGATGCCAGCCAGCAGCAACAATGCCAGCAGTAACGCGCGCCACCGCAATGGTTTCAGGTAGGTTACAAGCAGAGCAAAATAGCGTCTCACAGGCAATTTCATGAGTTTTCCTTATTGATAGGGACGGAAAAAGCGGTGCTCTAGAAGTATACCCGAAAACGCGGCAAAAAACACCGGGCGTTTGGACGATGCAAAATGCTTGACAGATAGTTTATAATAGGATTGTATCGGAAACGCAAGAAAAGCGCGGCTGGTCGTTTGGGGCCAGCCGCGCCTCTTTTGTTCGCCTGGAAGTTATTTCGACGCAACCTCATACTGGACGTTGAGGACATATTGAGGGCATAACTGGCCCTTAGTGCAGATGGCCTGACCATAGAAGTTGACCAGCGTGGTGCCCGTTCCCTGGACGCTGAAGCGCCAGACGCACATCCTGGTGGCAGTATTGGCGTAGCCAGGAGGCGATTGCAGTTCCAGCGAGCCGACGGAGCCGGTCGGGCCGGACCAGTGCTGGCCGAAGGGGAGGTCAAACTCTACGATATTGCCCGTCTGCGCGTTGATGGTGGTATGACTCTGCGACATATGCACCGTCACGTTGGCCGGGGGTGGGGCCGGAGAGACGACCGCGTCACTGGGACAGCCATGTGATGTACCGTACCCCTTTACACTTGTCGGAGTGGGCGCGGGAGTTGAGCCGGAGCCGCTTGTAGTGCCAGCGCAGGCCGCGAGGAAAAACACCAGCGTTAGCACCAATGGAATAACCAGGAAGAATGATTTCCGCCGGATGACGTAGACCTTACTCGTTTTACTCATGAGACCTTCTCTCCTACTCTTGACTGAACTCAAGAGGCGATTACTCCACTACCCACTGCTGCCGCTTCTGTCCCTCGCCCCTGTATTGTATGCTTGCGATATTATCGCCGCAATATCAAGACGTTCTAACGCGTCTAAAAGTTCCGCACATTGCGCCGTTGTGTCGCGGGATACAAGAAGTTCTAATGAACCCGTTGCACAGATACCACGCAGGTGCGTCCCCGTCCTTATTGCTTTCATACTGCTTTTGATTTCGGCGTTTCAGACGTAGCAAGGACGGTAAGGAGTTCCTCGGCGTCGGTGAGAAAGTGCGCGGCGGGCAGCACCTGCTGCACGAGACCAATGCGCAGGGCTTCCTGAGCGGAGATGGTTTCGCCCATCAGTATGAGGCGCATGGTGGCGTGGTAGCCGATGAGGGTGGGAAAATAGACGGCGGCGACGGGCGGGAAGACGCCCAGCTTGATCTCTGGCAGACCAAAGGTGGCGTCTTCGTGGGCGATGACGGTATCGCAGAGCGCGGCCAGTTCGCAGCCGCCGCCGAGGGCGTGTCCCTTCACCAGCGCGGCAGTGGCGATGCCGCGCGTGCGCAGTTCCTCGAAGGCCGCGCAGTTGTCGCGCACCGCCCGCAGCATCTCCCGCTCGCGCCCATCCAGGTGGTCGTTGATGTCGACACCCGCGCTAAACGCGCGCTCGCCCGCGCCCGTAATCACCACCAGCCGGGGCTTGCGCTTCACCGCGTCACGCATCACCCCCGTCAACTGGTCCATCATCGCAATCGTCAAAATATTCAACGGCGGTCGATCAAGAATGAGCCACAAAATGTCTTTGTGGAAACGGATATGGATGTCAGGCATATTTTGTAGGCACCATCACAATAATTCGAGAAATTGATCAACGTCTAAACGCGCCTGCTTCAGAATGTGAGATAGTGTTGAGCTTTTCACCGGGCGAGGTGCCGGAACCATGATTTTTAGCACTTCATCGCCTATATGCTTTTGCAAGCGAATATAACTTCCTCTTTGACGCACTACAATGCAACCAGCTCGCTGCAAAGCTCTGACAATCTGAATGTACGACAGATTGGGAACTTTGGTCATAGTTCGACTTCCTGCACAGCTTCATCATCGTCCTTTACCCAATCATCCTCCACCGGCTCAAGATATAACTCTATAGCCTCACGGATGTTTTCCAGAGCTTCTTGCGCAGTTTCGCCTTCGCTGATACCTCCAGGCAACGAAGGTACACAGACTGCGTAGCCACCCTCTTCGCCCGGTTCCAGAACCACTTTAAGTCGCATGGTTTCACATCCTTTTACTCACCAGTATCATCACGATGCAAGGATTGCGCGTGCAGGCGCGAATTCAGGCTTATTATATCATGTTGCCGGAAATAGAGACAGGGGAAAGGCGCGCATGCGCGCCTTTCCCCGTTCAGGAACAAACACAAATTTTTTATTTCGCGCTAAAGCTTGCTTTGCGCTTTTCGTTGTAGGCAGCGATACCCTCTTTGGCGTCTTCACTCTGGAAGCAGAGCTGCTGGAGTTCGCGTTCGAGCGCGAGGCCTTCAGAAAGTGCCTCTTCAGGGCCGGACTGGACGGCGCGCTTGATGCGGCCCACCGTCTTCGAGGCTTTGTTGGGCGGGCAGAAGCTCCGCGCGTACTCCATAACCTTGTCCCAGTAGTCCTCAGCCTCGTAAATGTAGTTGATGAGGCCGAGTTCGAGCGCGTCCTCGAAGCTGATGAGCTTGCCCTCAGTCATGAGTTCGATAGCCTTGTTTTTGGGCAAGGCGCGTGCCATACGCTGCGTGCCGCCGGTGCCGGGAAGCACGCCGAGGGTCACTTCTGGCAGACCAACCTTGCCCGCGTTGCGCCTGGCGATACGAATGTCACAGGCCAGGGCGATTTCCAGGCCGCCGCCGACGGTATGCCCATTCATGGCCGCTATGACCAGCTTGGGCGTCTGCTCCAGGCGCGTCAGCGTCTCGTTGGCGTGCAGGCAGAAGTAATACTTGTAGCCGGGGGTGACGGAATTGAGCATAGCGATATCCGCGCCGGCGCAGAAGAACTTCTCGCCCGCGCCGCGAATGACCAGCACATGCACGTTATCGTCGAAGCGCGCCCGCAAAATAGCCTCGTCCAACTGGCGCATCATCTCGTAACTGTACGTGTTGGCCGGTGGATTAGTCAGTTCAATCACGGCAACGCCGCCGGTCGTGGTGTAGTTGACCAGGGTGCGTTCTGAAGTTGTTGTCATTGTTGGCCTTCCTTTCGTGCCTTGTAAGCAGCGTAATCTTCCAGAACGTCGTCATCTTTGACACGTTCAAACGGTGTGTGACAGCTATTGCAATAATATTGCACGGTCAGCAACTGCTGACCGAACAACGAGAACAGTTCGGTATCGGTCGAGCCACAATACGGGCAACGTACCTCCGGGTTTGCCCGCTCTTCGTCTGTATTATATCCCATTCTCATCCCAATCTCCGGCCCACGGCATCCCACCGTTCCCAGGGCAGTTCTCCGGTCGGCTCCCAGCTTTTGCTTTGTGGGTTGAAGGTGGCGGGAACGTTGATGTCCAGGCTGCTGAGCGTGGGCATAATCTTGCCGAGGTAGCGGCGGCGCAGTTCACCGGGCACCGCGTCGATTATCCCTTCCTGGTAGAGACGCTGCATGATGGGATCGTCTTCCGGGCCGAACCAGCACAGCGTCTCGTTCCAGAGCCGTCCCAGCGCGCTCAGCAGCGCGGCCCGCACTGCGCCACCTGTCTTCGCGAGGCGGCGCGTCCACGCCTCCGCGAACATGGCGTGGACGCGCTCCTCCTGCACAATCTTGCGCGAGCGCTGGCGCAGCGGGTCAAAGCTGGAGTTTTGCGCGGCCTCAAAAAAGGTGGTAAGGGCGTTATCGATCAGAAAGTTGGTGGCGACGAAATCCGACCAGCCCTGAAAGTCGCGGTCGAGAAAGGCCAGAGAGTAGTGCAGTGTGCGCGTCTCCGGCTCGATCTGCACCGGGTCAGCCTCAGCCTGCGCAAACTGGTTGAGCAGGGGATAGAGAGTGCGCGCATGCCCCAGCTCATCCTGCGTCATGGCCGCCGCCGCCACAGCCGCCTCCAGCGCGGGCGCGCCATTGCTCCAGTAAGCATAGCGCCTGCCGATAGCCTGCTTATTATCGGCCAGCGACGAGATCACGGCGAACAGCGCCGCGTTGTCGATACGTGTACCGGTTCCAGCCATAAAATATTTCTCCTGAATACGTACCCTCAGCTCATACTCCAGACTGATCATCCACCCCCAGGCCACCCGCAAGGGGTGGCCTGGGTGCGGCTGGCCTGCAGGCTGTGGTGGCCTGCTTACCCCCTACAGTTCAATAACCTTGACGATGCTCTGGCGCGGGACGAGCACCATCTCGATCCAGCCAAATTCGTCGTAGATGCTGCGAGCGTAGACCTGAGCCAGTTCTACGTCGTCGGCCATAACGTTGCCGATCTCGTGCAGCGGCTCGTCATATTTGCGGCGGGCGAAGACGTGCCAGACGGTGCTCTCGTTAAGAGCTTCCCTCCTGGGCCTGGCCTGCTCCGTCGTGGTTTCGCTTGCTGTCGTGCTCACGGGTTGCCTCCTGTTAAAGGGCGCTTCGTGCTACGCGGATATGCCCCAGGTACGCATGATGTCTATGCCTTCTTCGCTGAGCCGGTTTTTGGTCCAGACCGGCTCCCAGACAATCTCGATGTTGACCTGCTGCACACCTGGCTCGCGCAACAGACGCTCGCGAATATCGTCCATGATGAAATCCATCGCGGGACAACCCATCGCGGTGAAGGTGAGCTTGAGGTCAACGACGCCCTCGTGCTGCTGGATGTCGACGATGAGGCCCATGTCAACCACGCTGACGGGAATTTCCGGGTCGGTCACATCGCGCAGCGCGTCCCAGAGAGCGGGGCAGCAACTTTCATTGGCCGCGTGTGTCTGGAGCGATGGATAGGTCGTGGTCATGCTACTATGCCCTGCTCCTGATCCTGCTCCAGCAGGCGCAGCATCTCGCGTTTGCCGCGCTGCACCATGCCGACGAACTCCTCGTTGGCGGGGCCGCGCGCCTTCCAGCGCTTCATCACATCGTCCCACGTGCAGGGACCGTCCTCGAAGAGCCAGCGTTTGGCCTTCGCGTCGAAGTGCGCCGGGAAGGGGCAGTCGATGACGTATTTCTGCCGCTCCTGGTCGTAGTGCGCGGGGACCTTCAAGTGCAGTTCCTCGCACAACGGCACGGCGGTAGACATCCAGATCTGGCGCAGTTCGTCGTTGCTGTGACCCTTGAAGCCGTACTCAAGCTGCTCGCTGTGCTTCTTGAGATCATCCGGCAGGCCGAACCACTCGACCGTCAGCATAAACATCCAGTCGACCGCTCGCTGCAACTCCTCGTGGCCGCTGTTATCAACGTTGAGCTTGCGCATCCACTGCTCGCCATGCCGCAGGTGGAATGTCTCTTCCTTATCCACCTTGACGAGGGCGCGTTTCCAGGGGCCAAAGGTCGTGCTCTGGAAAACATCGCCGAGCAGGGTGTAACCGGCGCGGTCATAGAAGGCATTGGCGACAATGAGTTCCACCCAGCTATCCAGTGGCACATCGAAGGCGTAAGGGTACTTGAACTGGCGCGGGTCGCGTTCAAAAATCAACCTGTCGGTATCCACGCCGAGGTCGCGCATCAGGCGATAGGCGATGTGGGCGTGGCCGAGTTCGTCCTGAATGATCGAGACAGCGGAGCCGAAGGCATTGAGGGAAGGAGCGTGGACGGCGGCATGATAGTACGCCGGTGCGCTGATTAGCTCCGTATCAGCCGAGACGGTGAGGATGCGCTTCATCCCTTCCAGGTAGGTCGGACTCATCTGGTCTATCGACTCGATAAGCTGCTGCCTGCGAATGCGCTCCAGCACCGCTTCTTCACTCTGCAAAGCCGTAGGGGATGAAGAGGACATAAGCCATGTGCTCCTTGCACGTATCGAACACACTACAATTTTGATATCTCCATATGGAGATATCAAAATTGTATATTTTGGAACGGCAGGATGTCAAGTCCCCAGCCCTCGCGGCGGCCTGAGGTGGGCCAGGACGGAAACTAAATCCCCATAATCACATAGATATAGTTCTGGGTTTCCGCGGGCAGGCAGTTTATCCAGTTACTGCCGCAGTTGTTGACGGCGTACTGGACAGTACCGGTACCACCGTTGTAGGCGGCGAGGGCCATAGCATAGTTGCCGCCATACTGGCGATTGTAGCTGGCCATGAGATTGGCGGCTGCGCGCAGAGCCTGAATCGGGTCCCAGGGGTTGATGCCCAGCCCTGCGGCGGTGCTCGGCAGAAACTGCGCGATGCCCACAGCGCCAGCCGGAGAGACGGCATTGGGATTGAAGCCGCTTTCCAGGTTGATCTGGCGCACAAAGTAAACAGGGGAAATACCGGCGTTGATAGCGTCCTGCTGGGCGATGGCAATGTATTGACTGGTGGGCAGGCTCATCGTCGGCGGCGCGGGCGTGTTGTTCTGCTGCGTGGTGGCAGAAGTACTCTGCTTCTGCGCTTCCTGCTGCTGTGAGGTGAGAAGCCAGTTAAGCTGCCCGTTACGCACCCAGTTGTTGATGCCGGAGAAGACATGAAAGGGAGTCTGCCCGTTGTCCAGGGGAGCCAGCGAGATCAAGGTGATCATCAGGACGGTGAAAATACTGCTGAGCACAATGGCCTGGCGCAGATGCGAACCCATACGCCGCCTGCTCCTGGGAAGTTGCTCGGTCTGCTGCTCCTTTGCGGGCGGGCGCTTCATCTCGGCAGGAATGACCGTCAAACGGCCCGTCGTGTTGCCGGGAATGGTGGCCTGCAGCGCGGTAATCAGCGAGGGAGCTTCTGGGGTCTCAATCTCAAGTCCACCTGTCTTCGCCGCGATGGCCGCGAGCTGGTCTGTATTCAGAACAGGATATTGACCGGTCATAGGAAACAGCGGCCCTGTCTGAGCAGCATATGCTCTTACACTGGTGGGCCTGACCGTGGCCGTGGGCACCGGGGGCGGGAAAATACTGGAAGATGGCGCTGATAGCCCTTCCGTCACCGATCGCTTGTCGTCTTCGTCAAACGAATCAAATGATGGAACCGAGCGAAATTGCGGCATAATCTTAACCTACCTCATTGGCTGCTATACAAAGCTACGCTACGTTACCTCATCCGACCACCCATTGCTGGTTGGCCTCGTTCGTCTCGTATCGCATCACATCTCATCTGCTTAAGTACGAGTCTACTTAATAAGACCAACCACCGTCAATTTTTTGCACATGATGGGGTTAAAAATAGGCCGAAACTCCCATAATCTCAACCAATTCTTAACCGCGATACGCACAAATTTTTTCTCTACTTCCTGGCATGCGCAGGTGTACAGGCAAGCGTTTCATCGTAGCAGAGATTGTTTCCGCCGCTATGTTTCTGTTTCTAGCTGACTGTTGCTTCCGCCAGCTTGTTGGCAAATTCCTCGTCAAACCAGATATTTCCATGAGTGTCGATATTTAAACCATCATGAGGATGGCTGTTCGACGTAGGAGTGTTGTAGAGGGAAAAGGTACTGCTGGCGATAGTAAACGAGCCGAAGATACTCTGACTTGAGTCGTCAAACCAGATATTGCCATTGTTGTCCACCGCGATACCGGAGGTATGTGTCCCACAGCTACTGCATGGAGGCGTATAAAAGTGCTCGGTGACTCCATCATTGGTGCCAGGAACAGCCTGGGAAATCTTCAATTCGCCGATGGCACCAACCCAACCTTCTGACCACCAGACATTGCCGTTGTGATCAATAGTAATCAGATGCGGCGTCAGCCCGCTGCCGCTCGTGTTGCCATTGCGTATCTTGTACTCTTGCAGCTTGCTGGCAGCGGGGATGTACTCACCGATAAGAGCCACCGCGTCAGTATTTTCGGTAAACCAGATAGTATTGTGTGAGTCAACCGTAATACCATAAGGGTTGCTATTAGTGGCGGGAGTTGTAATCTCCGTGAATGTATGAGTGGTGGGATTGAACATACCAACCTTATTGGAGCCATGCTCGGTAAACCAGATTTTCCCTTTCTGATCGATCGCGACATCCCACGGCAGCGCATTGGTCGTGGGCACCTTCCATTTATGAAACGATTGGTTGCCCGGATTATACATCTCAAGCGCATTACTCATGGGAGCGGGGAACCAGAGCCTGCCCTGCTTATCAAAGGCCAGGAAAAGCGGCTGGCCATAGTGAGCGGGAAGCTGGATAGTCTGTATCCAGTTCTTAGAAGTAGTATATTCCTCAATTTTCCCGGGAGGATCGTCCTTATTGCACGTGGGGTTAGGGTCGCAGCCCGGCACCGCTACCCAGAGATTGCCCTGGCTATCGAATGTGGTTCCCCACGGGTCGCTGCCATTATTGATATAAAAATCAGTCGCCGTCACACCTGATGGCGCGCTCGCGTGGACGAAACCCTCGTGTACCGCCAGAAACACCAGCGCCATTCCTACGAGCAGCACAAAAAAGGCACGAAAGGTCCAGAAAACTTTTGCCTGTCGAAACATGATAAAAAAACTCCTTCTATCCCGGAGGAACATAGTTTTCAACGCAGGGAAGCAATCATATAGGGAAATGCCGTATTGTATGGATAAAAGCACTGCCATGTAGTCCCCACCACACGGCAGCTCACCAGAAAGTTATTCATCCCCATCTATCATAAAAGAAACAGCCAGCTTTCGTGAAGGAAGAGGTGGTAATGATCCGGTTGAGGGAAGGTTAAGAAAAATGGAAAAGCAGGAGCGATAGCCATCACTCCCGCTTATTTCTAAGCGACTAACTGGAAGTTCCTGGTGACTTTCAGTCCGACTTCACTGCCACCAGTTCCTCTTTCCCTCCCATCCCCACCCCTGTTAAGGTCGATGGTCCTAAATGCTCTCTTATTAGAGTATAATGCCCGGCATTCCAATCACCACAGTACTTTATCTGTATGATCGCGCCATTGGGAAGCGGCTCCGTGTCGAGAAACTCTTTGAAATTGCTCATTGCCTCTCTATCAATCGGCACCTGCTCGTGTTTTGACAGCCATAAAAGAGCCTTGATGAACTGCTCATGACTGAATATGGCAATACTCGGACCCTGCCCTTTATACACCGTAATGGTCTTGAAAACCTTGCGCGCGCGTTTTATGAAGTCGATAAACGATTCTGAACCCGGTCCATCCTTCCAGTTAGGAAGACACTGTTGCCAGTAAGCCTCGACGAGAGGTCTGCGCTCTTCAGTCGTCAATCGCTCAGTGTGCATCGAGGAAAGGTAGGTGAATTCATGAACGTTCCACACTTTGAGCGGCACTTTTGGAAAGCGTCTTCGCGCAGGTTGTGCCGTCTGCAAGGTGCGAAGATAGCGGGAAATAACGATCAGATTCAGCGAGGCCTGAGATTTCTCCAGATACGAGGCGATACGTTCTGCCTGCTCAAGTCCTCGTGGCGTCAGTGCCACTTTTTCAGGATCAGTCGTTGCCCATCCCGCGTTTGACTGGCTCTCTCCATGTCGTATCAAGAAAATAGTGGGCATATCTCTACAACTCCCCCTAAGATTTAGATGATAACCTGCCAGTGATCCAGTGTTTTTCGAACAATGAATATACGCTAGAAAAAAACTTTTGGTTCACACTCTAAAACGTTTAATACCTGCAGAATTAACGCATCACAGCACGAATAACTAACAGGTCTTTATCATTCCTACACAAATGGCTCACTAATCTCTCCAAATTTCGCTTTTCCTCCTCGCTCCTGCACGAATTGTATGCTAGATTCTGCCATTTACTGCCAGTTCTGTGCCACGTCATGCTCCAGCAATATACCTTATGGCTTCTGAGAGGCATGCTTCTTTGTCAGCCGAGGTATCGAGAACGAGCTTATCTTGCGGCAGGTGTCTGTAATGGTAGAGGTAATCGGCAATGGTGGGTGGGTTGACACGGATAGTCGTAGGTTGAGGTGGTCTGCTGCTAATGCGCAAATGGCGCAATTCGTAATCGGCAACACAGAGAATGACCTTGAGCTGTACATCTCTGGTCATATTTATGATCTCTTCCACTTCATCTATAATGAAGCGGCTAAGAGCGGCAGTATCAAAAATAACCGACGTGTGCTGCCGGTTGAGGGCCGCCCGTAAGATGGCAAATGAGATCTCATATGCCGCGTGAGAAGCTTCCTCATTGTCCATCTTCTGCTTGACAAGGATATCCTTGTACATATCCTTATCAACCACCTGCCAGCGAAACAACTTGCTCAGAGCATACGCAAGCGTTGTTTTTCCAGACCCTGGTAGCCCGGCCATAAGGACCAGAGTCAGTTTCGCATCTGCTATCTCCATGCCAAAAAGCGCGAGTACAAGACAGGCGTGCGCCACTTCCTCCTATCTTGCTAATCAGGTGAACGAGCCATGTGCTCCATTTCAAAGAGAGCATTCAGCAGCAATTCGAGCGCCTTGAGGCGCTCACGGTAGAACTGCCGCATACTGCTAATTTGCAGGCGCGTAGCAATCTGGTTATTTTTATAGCGACGTTTAAAGTAACGATAGAGCAGGATATTGTAGTATTTCCAGTCCGGGGCCGACTCTGTACGCATCCCATTGCCGCGTAAACTTTCGAGGGCCTCGCTCAGTATTTCACGAATAACCACTCCTCTTCTAGCTGTCGAGGCAAGGCTATCCCGTTCAAGCCGCATGGTAACGGCCTTCATCAACCGCAGATTGGTAGTTCCCAGCGCCGACGAATCCTCGATCTTCTCCAATGCGTCCTCCAGTTCCTCAAGGGTGAGGTGAAAGAGTCTGGCCTCACAGGTATCACGCACAAACTGCCTGAATAGCGCGCTCTCGCTCAATTCTGGCAGCAGGCGCTGCTGGTTGCCTTTTTGCTGGGCTTCATCCTGAAGCTGCTGCTGCTGCGTCTCTGTAAGTTCCTCCCAGATAGTCTGGAAACGGGGGCGCAAATCTTTGTAGGCAAGATTCTTGAGCCTTTGTTCGCTCACCATGCCACGCTCGCATTTCTCTTCAAAGAGGGCATGACAGACGCGCTGAATGAAGAAGGGATGGCGACCGGCCAGATGTTGTACCAGCGCAACCTCTTCCTCGGTGAAGGGCAGAGCAGCCCGGGCTGCCGGTTGGCGAATTAATGCCTCTGCTTCGTCAGGGGTGAGAGCGTCCAGATGGTACAGGTAAAAAATGTTGAAGAACGGGGAGCCGACGATATCAGGGTGACATACCTCAGACAACGGTTTCAGCGAAGCGGTAATGTACGTTACCAGACCGACAGAGGCCTGAGAACGCAGAAACCAGAAAAATTCTGGCCCAAAATGCTTGTTGCGCGTCACCTGATCAAAACCGTCCAGTAACAGCACCGGAAAGTGGCGCTGCTCGGCAATCTGATCGAGCAGATTGCTGAATTCATCCTGGCCTTCGCCTTCGGGCTGCAAACTCAACCCGGCTTTTTTACTCTGCACGAGGATTTCCTTACTGACACTGTGGAAAAAATCCTCGCAAGTCTTTGTCAAAAATTCACGCAGGTCGAGAAAAACAAAGATACGACTGCTCAAATCAAAAGGAAACTGCTTCTGGTCAAAGGGGAAAAGTTTCTGCGCTTCTGGCCGCGTTGTGTACCACAGAAACGACGACTTCCCGATATAGCGGGAGCCAAGTAGAGAAACGGACTGGCAGTTGGCGATTGTTACATAGAAACGCTTGAGCAAAGAGGCACGTCCAAAGAACATCTCCGCATTACGAACAATCGCCAGATTAAAGTAGGGATTGGGCGATGGATTCGCCATTGTACCACCTCCTTAAAGCAGCAAATGATTCTCCTGCCAGCAAGTATAGCCTATACATTGTACAATAGTGTGCCGGATTTCTGCCATCCATTTACAAACGATATATTCTCTATGTGATCTCTATAGTATAGACGAAACACAGAAAGATGGATAAAATGGAAAGCAAGAGTATCTGTCAGCATTTCGGCACACTCTGGCTGATAACTGTGGTTATACTGAATGAGAGAAACCAGACCTCCTTGAGAGAGTCACTCTATCTAATCGGGCGTGGCTTCTGCCATCAGGATGACAGCGAATCAAGAAGAGCTGCGGAAAGAAAGGATGAAGCATATGAAGCGCATGAAGCATATGTCACAGAACGCCCTTGATGATTTGATAGAGGCGCTTGATCTCGGTCTCGGCATTGTGACGAGAGTATGGCTCTATCCGGCAAAAAACTGGGTAACAAAGGTATTTGCCATAGATATTGATCAAAACGGGGAGCCGGAAATTATTGTCTGTTCGCGCGATGGTCGGGTACGCCTGTTCTCAAAAACGGGAGAACTGCTCTGGGAGCGCATTATATGGGGGAAAATTGGCGTGGAAACAGGCATCGTCACAGGTGATGTCATGGGAGAGATAGAGAATGCGCCACGTATTATTGTGGGTACGCGGGATGGCAAAGTATATGTCCTGGACAGATTCGGCCACACGATGATGAAAGACGGAACGTTACTTGCTTTCGATAGCGAGGGCCAGGCACTTGATCCCGAACGAGAAGCGCAGGCATACTGGCACGATACAGGGTCAGCCATCCGCCAGATTTTCGTTGACCCCAGACGACCCGACGAAATCTTGATCGGCTCGCAAGATCGCTGTGCCTACGGTGTGGATTACAAAACGGGTAAACTGCTCTGGCGTTTTCCGACAGAGGGTTGGGTGCGTGCTATCTGTTCTGGTGATGTCAACGGTGATGGGCAGGATGAAATTCTGGTTGGCTCGGTTGACAGGCATCTTTACCTGCTCGACCGGCAAGGCAACATGCTTACCAGCTATCCCATCCTGCATCCTGTCCAGAGCTTTTGTATGGCAGATGTTGACAACGATGAGCAGGTGGAGGTATTGGTGGCAACTGAAGGCAAGGATCTCGTTGCGCTGAACTACATTGTTGACGCTGCACACCCGGGTGGCTACTTCAAAGAAAAATGGCATCGCCCCTTTGGGAACCGCCTGCTTTCGCTTTGCGTGGTCGATATCGACGGAGACGGAAAGCAAGAAATCATTGCCGGCTCAGAGGATCAGCACATCTACTTTCTGGATGATGAAGGCAAACTGATCTGGCGGCACAACCACAGATCTCGTGTCTTCAGTCTTTATCCGTGTGATATCGATAACAATGGCCTACCGGAGTTGCTCGTCGGCTCAACCAATGATCGCGCCAGCGCCATGCGTATCCGGCTGCGCAAGGGCATAGATAGAAGGGTCCGCCGTGCCTACAAACAACTGGGGGAACCCAACCCGGAAGGGATGGACGATCTGACCTCCGATCACCGTGTCCTGCTGCTGGATATCCTGAACAGAAATAATCGGCAATTTGTGACCTTACAGCAGTCACAGGAGCAATTGGATACCAGAGTATATAAAGAGGCGCTCTCAACCCTGAGCAAACTGGAACAACAGAAAGTGGAGCGCTTCTGGCAAAAAGATATAGCTTATATTCGCACCATCTGTCTCAGGCATATTATAGATGAGCAGATACAGGAGATTGTCGTCGGCACCTCCACAGGAGATATTCACGACTTTAGCGCGGATGGGAAATCTTCCTGGTCCAAACAACTCCATGATCATATCGTGGACGTACAAACAGGCTTCGTTGATCGCCGCCGACAGGAAGAAATCATCATCTGCACCTCCGACCGCCAGCAAATTTATATTGTAGATGGCCCACAGAAAAACAAACAGCGCCAACTCTATGTCACTGATAGCTGGATGTCGAGCCTATGTGTCACCTCACCCGATCTTCAGGGAGTAGTAGAGATCATTGTCGGATCAGAAGACAGGAAGCTTTACATCTATCGGGGCGATTCGCAAGAGCCGGTTGATATCATATCAACCGCAGAAGGAGTGCGCCTCGTACGGGCAAATACGCAGTTGCCGGGCCACACTCCACAAATCGTGACCGCAAGCCTGAGCAACCGCGTATATGCATATACGCGCCATGGCAAATATCTCTGGCACTACAAGACGCAAGACCGTATTCAGGCAGTGTGCATCAAAGACATCAATCAAGATGGCAGAGTAGAGGTATTGATCGGCTCCGAGGATCGCAACATCCACGTGGTCGATACAAACGGCCATCTGCTCTGGCGCTACTACCTGCCGCACCGTGTTCTGGCAGTTGACGCGACAGAAAACGACGGCAACATCTTCGTTGGCTGTGCTGATGGCAAGCTCTATGTCTTTAGCAAAGATGGGGATTTACTCTGGACATACCAGGCAAAAGATCGTATTCATGCCCTCTGTGTTGCAGATATCGATAACGACGGTCTGCTCGAAATCGTCCTCGGCACAGAAGATCAGTTAGATGTCCTGCGTATGGTGAACCAGCAACGCATATATGAGATGATGGAACACTGCTGGAAAGCTCTCCAACCTGGCGAGCAGGTGACCGAGGATCTGCTCAGCAGCACAGACCCGTTTCTGCAAATCTTTGCGCTGCGTAAACTGGTCGGGCGGGGAAATCCTGCTCCCAGAGATTTTGACAGGTTAGAAAATCTGGCAAAAAAGGGGGCCGCTGAGGTGCGCAAGGCGCTGGTGCCTACCGTCATGACACTCTATCCGTTCAATCCCGCACGGGCGCGCGCATTGCTTTTCCAACTGTCAACCGATCCTGAGCAGGAGGTGCGCAGCACACTCATTGAGCATATCCAGATGCTTATCGACTGTGACTGGGACCTCGGTTTCAATTACCTCAAACGCGCTGCCTACGATCCCGACCGCTATATGCGGCGGCTGGTGTTGCGCGAACTCTACGCATTGGCGGATAGCGTCGTAGAGAGACCGCTCGATACCCGTAAGGAAACCTTCAAGTTACTCCTGGACGCTATGCAGGACAAAGACTCGGAATGGATACGTCAGGAAGCAGCGCGCAGCATGGCTCACCTGCTGAACCAGCATTATGGCAAACTTATCGTCTCCCTTCACCTCTTCATCGTGAAACAGATTCCGCGCAACCTGTGGGAGCAAATCACTCATGGTATCTCCAATCCCGATGTCAGAAATTACCTCACAGCCGTGATCGAGATGGTCTTCGACCTCAATGAGGAGAACGCGCCTGAGAAAATCTTGCAGGTGGTCAATGCGCTGCAGGCGACAAGGCAGTTTGATTACGGTCTGGACATACAGCACATTTATGGCGAACTCTACCGGCTTTTCACTATCCAGACGGTGGCCGGGATCGCCAACTACCGTTGTAAGCTCAGCAGCGAGCAATTTGGGCCTGGTAACGAGTTTGCGCATATTATTCTGGAAGTATTCAACAAACTGGGCATCATCAGTCGCCCGCTACGTATGTATCTTTGGCGCGAAGGTGTCCAGGATCAGCAGGCAAGCTTACAGGAAACCCTGACCACGATTGAGCAGATGCGCAAGTTCATCGACCAGCAGTACACGCACACTATTCTGGGCGAACCTATTGCCGCGCTGCCCGATCACCACGCTTTTCTCTTCCTGCTCGACCGGTGGAGCAAACTGGTACAGGAGAAGCTAGACGAGCTGCGCGGTACAGCAGATCTCCAGGTGGAACTCCAGACAAAAGATACCCACTATGATAACCAGATTGGCATCTGGCTGAACGTGAAAAACGCCGGGCGCGGCGTGGCAACCGCGATCAGAATCACCCTGCTGCGAGAAAGGGATAACCAGCATTTTCACGTGGTCGGCAATAACTGCGTTGATGTCGACGCGCTCCTTCCCCAGGAAGAAATCACCGTCGAGTTCACTATCGAGCCGCATTGTATGCAGATCACCTTGAAATTCGACATCGCCTACGACGATACTGGCAACACGCCGCAAGTGGAATCCTTCGAAGATTGCTTAACGCTGCGCGAAACGTACAGGGAGTTTCACTACATCCCCAATTTCTACTCCACCGGCACGCCAACGCCCGATAGCAGGATGTTCTATGGCCGCGATAAGGACATGGCCTTCCTCCAAGATAACCTGACACGAGCAGCCAGAAGCGTGATCGTCCTTTACGGCCAGCGGCGCTCCGGCAAGACCACCATCCTGCTTCAGCTTGCTAACAACCCCTCCATTCTGGGAGAACACATTCCTGTGCTGATAGACATGCAGCGCATCTCCTATATCATGTCCATCGATACTCTGCTGCACCGTATGGCCTATTTTATCGGGCAGGCGATGAGAAAGAGAAGTATTCCATTCGGCGATCTGCCTGCACTTGAAAACTTTAAGGCCGACCCTACCCATGCCTTTGATCTGTTCCTCGATGTGATCGAGGAACAACTGGGGGACCGCAAACTGATTCTGATGATAGATGAGTTTGAGGTTCTGGAAGATCTGGTAGACAAAGGGAAATTACAGCCGGAAATATTTGACTACCTGCGTGATATCGTCCAGCACCGGCAGTACATCAACTTCCTGTTCTCAGGAACGCACAAAATCACCGAGTACACGCGCAGATACCGCTCAGTCTTTTTCAATACCGCCTTGCACCACAAACTCTCAAGACTCACCCTACAGGCAGCGGAGGGGTTGATCCAGAAACCAGTGGAAGGCTATCTCGAATACGAGCCGCTGACGGTGAAAAAGATACACCAGTTGACAGCTGATCAGCCCTACCTGATTCATCTGATGTGTCGCGCCATCGTCGACTACTGCAATGAGCGTGGCAAAACCTTTGTCACCATCAACGATGTTAACACCGTGCTGCGTGAGGTGATGCAGACCGGCCAATTCCACTTTGAATGGCTCTGGGGCCAGATCGCGGCGGAAGAGCAACTGGTGCTGGCCGCCCTTGCCGAGGGTGGCCAGGAGGAAGGGCGCTGGCTCTCACTGACGGAAATCGAGGAAATCTACAGTTCTTACAGTGTGCGCTACAAACGCGAACATATCCTGGATTCGCTCAAATCCCTGATTGAGCAGGATTTTGTGGAGAACAAAGCCAGCTCCAGCAGGAAAAATCTGCTCGACAGCGATAAATTCAGAATCCCCGTCGGCCTCACCCGCAGTTGGCTGCTGAAGGAGCATCCTCTGGAAGTGGTCCGCAAGCAGATGGGCGATTAAGTGAGCGCATAGAGAGAGGCCGGGGTTGCCAGCGCCTTTACTGGCAACCCCGGCCTCTCTCTATGCGCTCCGTCCATGCTAACGGCGAACGCTGACAGCAAAAGCAACCCACATGCTCAAGAGCAGCAGAGCAAGAGACACGGCAATAAACACGATGAGGGCGTGGAAGCAGAACGCCAGGGCAGCTGCTGCAAGAGCGATCGTCAGAGTCAGAACAGCAAGCCACTTGTTGCGCCGGACAAACGCCCCCACCAGGGGCAGCAGCACAATACAGAGAGCTAGCAGCACCTTCACGAGCAAGGGCTGTACGTTCGAGGCAGAAAGAACGCTGCTCAGGATAACGACAACCAGCAGGTCTATAGCATAGCAGGCAGTAATTTCCCGCCAGATCTTGCGCCTTTGCATGTTAGATTTCTTCTGGCTCCGCGCTGCCGACCCGGAGTCGGAGCGATCAACCTCTGCCAGATAAGGAAGAGCCGGTCGAACCGGAAGGCTATCATGGACCGTCGCGACATCCTGTCCCTCAAATGCCTCACGCAGTTCCAGGGCAAAATCCTGCACGCTTTCAAAGCGATAGCGCGGATTTTTGGCGAGTGCGCGCAACACGACCTGCTCTACGGCAGACGGCAAGTCAGGGACGCGCTCGCACAGCGAAGGCGGCTGCGCAAAGAGGTGTTGCTGCACGATTCTGCCCTGCGGACCCCTGAATGGCCTGGCACCACACAACCATTCATAGACAATCACTCCCAGCGCGTACTGATCGCTTGCCGTGCAGGGACGGCCCTCTATCTGCTCTGGAGCGATATAGTCAGCCGTGCCGACAACTACCTGATCGCCAGAGAAGGCCTTTGGAACGGCGATAGTAATGCCAAAATCACTCAGCAGCACCTGATTGTGGCGATCAAGCAGCAGGTTTTCGGGCTTGATGTCGCGGTGAATCAGCTTTCGACTGTGCAGGTAGTCCAACGCGTCGGCAATCTGATCCACGTAATCAAGAATAAGGGATACCGGCAGCAGTGATCCTTCCGGGTAACGCCGACGTATGCTTCCGTTGGGGGCATAGTCCATCACCAGGAAAGGTTCTCCCTCTTCCAGGTCAAAGTCCAGCACGCGTATGATATGTGGATGGCGCAGTTGTGCGGCAAGGCGGGCCTCGGCAAAGAAGGCTTGCACGTCGAAATCGTCGAGCGAATGCACGATTTTGATGGCCGCGCGTGTTCCCAGGTAGACATGCTTGCCCAGATAGACCCCGGCAAAGCCTCCTCGCCCGAGCAATTTGAGAAGCTGATAATTGCCATATTGCTGTCTGGGATGCCATAACGACGGGTTTTGGGAAAAAGCTGGCATTGTCCTTTCCATATCCGCTCCTTTTCAGGCTCTCTATGCCTACTAATAGTCTACCGGGATACATATGACAAAGTGATACAATTTAATGCAGAAAATATGCCAGCGAAACTACCTGACATAGTTTTCGTAAGCGTGGCTTAAGCATGAAAGGAAAGGCTGATTATGGCGCTGGCACGGGTATGGACAGGGCGCGTACTGTGTCCTGCTGCGCTGGCTGTTCTTGAGGGGCTGGCTGCCGTTACGGTAACGACGGTTGGGGAACGCAATGACTGGTATGGGGAGGCGGCAGAGGCGGTTGCCATCATGGTGATGGGAGAGACATTTGTAACGGGTGAGGTGATGGATAAGCTACCGCGCCTGCGCGTTATTGCTCGCACGGGCATCGGCGTTGACCGTATTGATCTGGACGCGGCCACGCGGCGCGGCATCATGGTCGTAAATTCCCCTGATGGGCCGACCGAGTCCACGGCTGAGCACGCTGTTGCCCTGCTGCTCAACCTGTGCAAGGGCGTGATGACAGGTGATCGCATCCTGCGCGCAGGACGACCTTTTCCGATGTTGACAGAGTTGACGCCCGGCTTCGAGGTAGCAGGCAACACGCTCGGACTCGTCGGGCTGGGACGGATTGGCAGTCGTGTCGCGGCCATCGCGCAGGTGCTGGGCATGAAAGTCATCGCCTTCGACCCGTTCATTACGGCAAAACGAGCCAGCGCGCTGGGTGTGGAGCTGATTCCCTCGCTCGCGGAGCTGCTGCCTCGCGCCCAGGTTGTTTCCCTGCACTGCCCCGCCACGCCGGAGACCCGACACATCATGAACGCCGGGACCTTGAGCCTGATGCCCGTGGGTAGCTATCTGATCAATGTCGCGCGCGGCGCGCTGGTCGACGAGGATGCCTTGCTGGCGGCATTACGTTCGGGCCATCTTGCCGGGGCGGCCCTCGATGTCTTTGACCCGGAGCCGCCCATGACCAATCACCCGCTTTTCACACACCCCCATACGATCTGTACCCCACACATGGGATCGTACACGCGGGCCAGCGTAGAACGCATGCAGGTCATGACCTGCGAGCAAATCGCGTTCGCTCTGCGCGGCGAGCGCCCCACCAACCTCGTCAACCCCGCCGTCTGGGGCCGGTCAAAAACACAATACCTTTAAGAAAGCATGCCACCATGTCATTGTGAGCGCAGCGAAGCATCTGATGCGCGCCGTGTCGACCAACTGGTTGCCTGAAATGCTTCGCTGCGCTCACAATGACACGCGAGAGGCCTTTTTTCAGAGCAGGCGGTTTTCTCCACTTCTTTACGCGACCATCTGCGAGCCGATGATGATGGATTTTGTTTTTCTCATCGCACCGGCCTCACAGGCGGAAATGAAGGCGCTGAAAACACGCGACCAGACGGTTTCGCGGGTGTAGATCTCTTCGGGGTGGCCCTGAACGGCGACCATGAAGTAATGATCGCGTACTTCGAGCAGTTCGGCAACACCATCTTCAGCCTTACCGCTGATGATCACACCCTTGCCAGGCTGTTTGACGGACTGGTGGTGCAGGCTGTTGGTCCAGACTTCGCAGGTGCCCAGAATGTGCTCCATGCGGCTGCCCGGCTCGATCTGTATGTTGTGGATAAGCTGACTGCGCGGCTGGTCATCGTGACAGTGCTTGAGGCTGTCTCGAACCTGCGCGCCGATATCCTGGTAGAGACTGCCGCCGAGCGCGACGTTGAGCAACTGCATGCCGCGACAGATTCCCAGCGTGGGCATGTCTCGCTCTATGACCCGACGCGCCAGCGCAAGCTCAACCTCGTCCTGCTGCGGGTCGACCGCGCCCAGCAACGGATGGGGCTGCTCTCCGTAGCAGGAAGGGGCGATATCCTTGCCGCCAGGAAACAATATGCCATCGAGACGGTCTATAAGGACATCCAGTATAGTGACATCATGAACTAATGGAATGAGGACGGCCACACCACCAGCCGCTTCCACCGCCTGCGTATATGCACGATTATTACCATAAATGGGTCGATGAGTTCCCTCGTGAATGCCCGCGTAACACGGGATGCCTATTAGTGGACGCATACAATTACTCCCCTACTGTGTTTTTATCATGTATGACGGTACATGATAGCAGAATATAAAAAGCGGAACGCCTCATTTCGACTTCCGTCGCGTTCCGCTTCAAGAAAAGAAAAATTGAGCAATCAAGAAACGAAACACAACTCCGCGCGCCCGAATCCAGCAAGCTCCAGTACAAGATACTGGAGCCAGGTAATCACGAGAAAGGGCGTCACGTACATGTGTCGTTTCATGGTTTCCCCAACAACCTCACAATTTCATCACAAACGTTATATATCTATCATAAGGAGCCTGTCAAGCTGAGGGGGACTTTTGTAGGGTTTAGCCGCCAAAGAAGATGTTCCACCAGTCTTGCCAGAAGCCCTGCTGCCGCGTGGGCGTGTTCTTTCTGGGGACACTCCGGGCCGGGGGATTGGCCGGGCTGACAACGATGACGGCGTGCTCGCCGGGGCGGATGTAGCCAAGCCTCTCTCGCGCCTCGCTCTCAAGCACAAAGGGGTTATTGTAATACTTTGCCGCCTGCGCCAGATCGTTGTGATGCTGCTGGAGTTGCTGCACCTGCTGTTGCGCCACCTGCACACGCTGCATCAACTGGCTGTTCGACCATGCCTGCGCCAGGGTTGCCAGCAGGAAGGAAAGGCAGATGAGACCCGTGACCCAGATGATGGTCTGGGTGAAGAAAGATTGGCGTCGTGCGCGTGCCCGTCCCGCACTCTCCTGCATCCCCACCGCGCTTGTCACGCTGGCCCCGGTCGAGGCTGGCTTCATGGAAACTGGTGTTTTCCCTGACTGGTTCTGCATCAGCTTTCTTCCCTTCATCTCCCTGCTTCGCTTGTTTGCATCGTGTTCTACCATTATACACTATCAGCGGGCAGAATTGATTACCAGCCTGTCAGGAGGAGCGTTTCTTTTGTCAACGGAGATACATAACAAGCAGGCCCATGAGATCGAAGCCAATGAGCAGGAACATGAGGGCAAGGCAGCCGAGCCGCACCAGACGCTGCCAGTCACCGAGGAATTGGAGTGGATTACGGGCCATTTTCCTACCTGCCCGTACCGGTGTGGGGCAAGGCGAGTCTGGCACGAGCGCCGAACCGCAGGAAGGAGTAATGCGCTGCAATTTACTGTTGATAGCTGTCACACGATCACTGATAGCCTGCTCAAATGAAGCATAGAGTTCTTCCTCGCTGCTATCCGGGCTGGAGGAGATAAGCGCGGATTGCGCTTCAACTGCAAACATCGAAATAGTGGCGTAGGTATTGTACGCAAGCGGCGTACTATTTCCACGCATGAACGGCTCCCGTTCATCAGCCAATGTGCTGGTAGTGGCAGCGACTGTGATACACTGTGGTAACATGCGTTTTCCCTCCTATCTATCTATTCTTTGTATGTGGAAGGGTACCGGAAATCGGGTGTGAATACATGGGTCAGATGTCATATCTCGCGGTCATATTTTATACGGCGTAGGCGGCAAGAATCATAATGCATCTGCGGAACCGATCAAGGACGGAGAGCAGGTACCAAAAAGTCTTCGCATATGAGTATGAGCAGGTATAATACGTTGATAAAAATGAAGATATCAATAAAATGAGGCACAGCAGTGGATAATTTGCATTCGCGTCAGGTTACCCCACCATCCCAGGCCACCCTGTGGCTTATACTGCTTGTGCTTATGCTCGTTCCATTGACCTATTTGCCAACGCCCCCGAACGCGCATGGCGCGGTTATTGGCGGCAGTGCGAAGGCACAGCATGCGCAAAAAGCGCCGCCAGCGCCGGGTGATATCAGACTGGACAGCCGCTTGCCGTGGCAGACAGCGAGCCAGAACGCCACATTTACCAACGTGAACGCAACGTTCGGTTCGCGCTTCGACTTCACTGTGCAACCGGACAAGGCGCAGGTGTATAGCGGAACAGAGGGTGTTTTTCACGACAATGCCGCCAGCTATGTGGTGGGCGTTGCGCCGACGGGCGAGCAGAAGACATTTCTGTTTCACATGGGCACGCTGGACAGTTCGCAAGGCGACACATACATGCAAAACGAACGCTGGATGCAGGGGCTGGATACGACACGTTGGGAGGGAGACGCCGGAGATGGCTCCGGGCTGCACGTCGTTGTTGACCTGATCGATCCATTTCTGGGCGAGCCAGGATGTACCGCCATCGCCGCTTGCGCCGACGCGGTACGGGATGATACCGTACCCATCCTTATCGCGGGCGTCAGCTTGCAGAATAGTGGCAGCAGCACGCTGTCGGGTAATTTTCTTTTTGGCAGCAACCGGCCCTTGCGGCAGAACAATGCTTGCGTGCAGCAAACGACGCCGGGCGGGAACGTTGTGCGCGTGCTCTCCTATGCCGCTCGCGCCGATGTCGCGGGCGGCACGCTCTTCCTGACGGGAGCATCGAGCACGTGGCATTGCAACACGAGCGTGGCCGATCGTGCCGGACTGGCCTGGCAGTACACCGTCGCCCCCATGCAGACGAGCACAGCCTATTTGATCCTGGGCGGCTGGAATGGGCGGCAAGATCTCTTCCAGAATACACAGTTGCCGCCAGCCTGCCAGCTTGAGGGACTGTACGCCGCAAAGGAGTGGCCCTCGCAGCAGGCGCTAGTGAACTTCGCCATCGATAATCTGAACGCGGGAGATCGCCTGCTGGCGCGGGCGCAGGCGATGGAGAATCTGTTGATTCAGAACAATGTGCTGACGCCCGCGCAACGCTGGGTGATTGCCGATTCTCTACGCAGCTACAAGGCGAGTAGCTGGCTGGTAGGACGCAATTGCCCCGGTGAGGCCAACGGAACAGGATATGATGCGGCAGTCTACGAAGGGACCTATGGCTTCCTGTCGACGGTGGACGTCATGCACGAGTATGGCTATTTCGAGATCAATCGCGTTCCCTGGTTTTTCAAAAGTGCCCTCGCCATCGTGCTCAAGAACGCGACCAGCGATGCGTTCGGTCTCTATTTTCAGCACGATCAGGGGGGTGATATAAGCGGCGGTGCATGCGTGACACCGGGGAATGGCCTGCCGACTATCCGCTCGACATGTTACACCTCGTCAACGGTTCCCACTGCTGCACCTATGCCGGTGGAAGAGAATGACAACGTGGCCTTGCTGCTGGCCTACTATGCCAGCGTGACAGGCGATACGACAATGGTGGCGCAGAACATTTCTCTCATCGACGCGGCCATGCTGCACAATATCCGCGTTGGCGATCCGGCGACCGGCATCGCTTACAAGGGGCAGGATACGGCGACAACCTTTGACGCGGCCAGCGATTGCCTGCACAACGACGGGGCAGGCGCGGGCAATCTCTACTATCAGGGGCTGAAAGAGGTGACGGGCTATCTGGCCGCCGCGTTTCTCGATAGCATGGTGCCAGGCGATACGCACGGCGCTGGCTGGAACGCCGCCGCCGTTAAGATCGAAAATGCCATGATTTCCGAGTACAACAAGCTTGGCTATCTGCCAATTGCCAGCAACACGGCCTTTACCAACTGTGAAGGGCGCTCCGTGGCGCTGGGCGAGGGTCTTTTTTACGCGCACCTGATTGGCCTGGATAAGCTCATAAGCCAGGAACTGCTGCGCGATCTGGCGCGGCAGTATCTCGCGGACTTGCAGGCCGACACGACCTCGCTTCCATCCACACCGTCTTCCTCCATAGTGACGCTACAGTCGAGTCAAGCTAGTGGGACACAATGTGCCGCCGGTCATTGCCAGCGCTACGAGTGGTTCAGTGCCGTGATGCTATCGGGCATCGTCGCCGACCTGGTATATACCACCTACGGCTGTAGCGGCTGCTCGCGCCTGGATCTCGCGCAGGCGGCATTTAAATACAACGTGAACTTCTCCCAGGATTTCGGTGACGGTCTGCACGACGATGGCAGCGACTGGGGCGGCCACTTCTACCCACGCGGCATCATCAGCTGGGCGTTTCTGGATGAGGGATATTAGGACCCAACTCTTTTCTGAGTTGTTCCAGGTATGCACGCATGAAGGCGCTGCGCTGTTGGGCAAGCGCCCGCCCACTGGCAGTGGTCATAGTATCGTCAAGTTTGAGTAGTTTGGTGTAAAAGTGGTCGAGCATGTAGCGTTTATCATCCAGGGTATGCCACTCCGCGAAGGGGTCTTCCGGGTGCAGTGTGCGCGTCTGGGCATTGCGACGCATGGTGCCGGTGATGGCCCAGCGCAGAATACCGGTAGCCCCCAGGGCGTCGAGCCGGTCGGCGTCACGCACGATACCGGCTTCCAGGGTCAATGGCGCGATATTTCTGCTAAAGCTGTGGGCATTGATGGCGTGTAAAATAGCGCGTTGCTTCTCGGCGGGAACCTGCCTGGCATCAAGAAGTTCGCGGGCAAACTCAATTGAGAGGTCCGCGTGGTGCCGTGTTTCCTTGCCATTGGCGCTCTGCGGCACGGTTCGTCCAAGATCGTGCATAAGCGCGGCCATACCCACGATAAAGCGATCAGCTTTTTCCTGATCGGCAAGCAAGAGAGCAAGATTATAGACACGTTGCACATGCTCCCAGCCATGCGCCAGGTCGTCTATCGCCGCAAAACGTTGCTGCACCTCTTCATATGTTTCCGTCAGTACCCGTGTTTCTTGTGCTTCCTGTGAAATCATTTCCATAAAAAGTTGTCCGGTTTATCCTTTCTCTCATCCCACGTGCCAGCCTCTCTCTACCCCCTGCCATCTGTAAAATACACGTGAGAGAAGTCTCAAAAATCCCCCAGGTGAGTGATGTATTACTTCGCCCGGTCGCTATACTACAATCAGAAAATGCACGTCCATCCAATGATACCTTTGAGCACAGCATCACGACAAGAGCAAACACCTGTTTCAGCTCAGAGTATCGCGAAAGGAGTCGAGATTATGCCACTTATTTATAGTAACGATAGTCAGTATACTACGATCGACACCAGATTACCTCAAACCAGCCATCGGGATATATCTCATCAGCATTCGGCGCCTGTTGCCACTCAAACGGGTACGTTAGAGAGACAGACAGCGAGAAATGGTCGGGAAACTGATATCATCAGCGTGCTGCTGGTGGACGATCATGCCCTGATGCGGGAGGGACTGCAACAGTTGCTGGCGCTGGAAGAGGATTTGCAGGTCGTTGGTGAGGCAGTCGATGGCTTTGAGGCGCTGGCGAAGATACGACAACTGCGCCCGGACGTGGTGTTGATGGATATCAGTATGCCCGGCGTAGACGGCGTCGCGCTGACACGGCAGGTGACGCGAGAATTTCCCGCAATGGCGGTTATTATGCTGACTATGTACCGGCAGGAACAGCAGTTGTTGCAGGCGATAAAGAATGGGGCGCGAGGCTACCTGCTGAAAAGCGTATCGGCGCGAGAAGTGGCACAGGCCATTCGCACGGTCTATCAGGGGGGCACCTGTATCGAGTCGGGTCTGACGGGAACACTGGTGGGCGAATTTCGCCGCCTGGCCGAAGCTGTCTCAGCCACCCTGCCTGCCCACGACATCACGGCGCTGACCGAGAAAGAAGTGGAGATTCTGCGCTACGTGGCGAGCGGCATGAGCAATAAAGAGATCGCAGAAAAACTGGCCTATTCCGAAAAAACGGTGAAGAATTATCTCTCAATCATTTTCCAGAAGCTTAATATTCGCGACCGCACCCAGGCGGCCATCTACGCCCTCCGACAGGGACTGCTCCCTGAAGATTAGGTGAAAGAGGGGAGCAAAAAGCGAAGGAGTGCGCACTCCTTCGCTTTTTGCTCCCCTCTTTCACCTAAATAAGGTTCAGGCGTATGGCGGCAACGGCGGCCTGCGTCCGGTCGTTGACCTGCAACTTTTGCATGATGTGATGCACGTGAGATTTGACCGTCTCGACGCTGACAGAGAGTTTTTCGGCTATAGCGCGGTTGGTCAGACCCACTGCCAGGAGGCTGAGCACCTCTCGCTCACGAGGTGTCAGCGCGAACGTGAGTCTGGTGAGAGGAAAGATGGCCTTGACAGTTGTTCCCGCCCCCGGTCTGCTGATTACCTGCCAGCGCCCCCCTGCCCCGGAAATACGCTCTCGCATGTCGCGCAGGCCCAGGTGCTGCCTCTCCGTTTCCTCACCTGATATCTTCCCTCCAGCACCCGCCCTTATTGGAGTACGTCTGCTTTCAATTTGCTTGAGATCAAAGCCAACGCCGTCGTCCTGCACTTCGGCGATGAGCAAACTGGAGACCGCGCGAATGCGCACGACGACGCGAGTGGCATGGGCGTGTTTGCGCACGTTATGCAGCGCCTCCTGCACGAAGCGGAAAAGGGGGGAAGCGAGCGAGGCGGGGACAATATCAGAACGCTCGCTCTCATAAAGGACGGTGACGCCCGGCTCGTGAGAGGCGAACTCGTCCAGGAGCAAGCGTAACGCAGCATCGAAGTCCAGGTTTTCCAGTTGCGGTGGTAGGAGCGATGAGATGCTGGCGCGCAGTTCGTTCAACCCTCCTTCCAGCGTCTCGCAGGCAAGACCAAGCTCGCGCAGCACCAGTTCCCGCTTCGCCGGTTCTAGCTCGTTGATTTCGCGTTCGAGCAGCCGCGACACAAATTCGAGCCGGTGCAGCACGGCGGCTATCTGCTGGGCCGCGCCATCGTGAATGTCACGCGCAATCCGCTCGCGCTCGCGCTCGATTGCTCCCTGCACCCCATCCGGCTGCACAGACATGACCATACAATGTTCTCCATGAGACCTCTATGCCCCCGGCTGGCACCCTGCCGGGGTGTGCAAATACTCGTCATTTCTGTTTTTATAATACAGGAGAACAAAATAGGGGAGAGGCCATCTCGAATAATCTCTCCCCCACAATGGAAGTTAGTATCAGCCATCCCCCAGCCGCTGTCTGACCGCAGCGATAAATTTTCCCGTGCTGGCGTGGCCGCCCTGATCGGGAGTCAGGACAGCGCCCTCGCGGTAGGTTTGCTCGATGGCGGCTTCGAGCTGGTACGCCTGTTCAGAGTAGCCGAGGTAGCGCAGGAGCAACGCGCCGGAGAGCAGCATGGCGGTGGGATTGATAAGACCCGTACCGGTCAGGTCCGGCGCGGAGCCGTGGACCGGCTCGAAGTAGGCGTAGCGCGTGCCATAGCAGCCGCTGGGAGCAAGACCGAGGCCGCCTATGCTGCCAGCGGCGACATCGGCCAGGATATCACCGTGCTCGTTGGTGAGCACCACCACGTCCAGCGTCTCCGGGGCTGCGACCATGCGGCGGGCAAGGTCATCGATAAGAAATTCATTGTAGCGCAGAGTCGGATAGCTCTCCACGGCCTCGCGCACGATGGTACGGAAACGGCCATCGGTACGCGGCAGAATCGAGTATTTAGCGCCGAGGGTGACGCGACCGGGATAGCCTGCTGCCTGCCGATTCAAGGCCAGTTCGCAGGCCGCGAGGGCCACGCGCCGCGCCTGCTCATCGGTGCAGACACGCACCGCGTAGGCTCCCTCTTGCTCCACAGGCGGTGGTCGCCACCACGAGCGGCTGCTTGCCAGTGATGCCAGCTCCGCGACAGCGCCTTCCCGTGGTGGGTACATCCCTTCCAGGTTGTCGCGCACAATCACGTAGTCGATGCGCTCAGGGCGCAACATCGGGCTGTTGTAGCCCTGCTGCCAGCGCACGGGCCGGATGTTGACCGCTGTTTCCTTCCCCCAGCGCAAATACCACAGCACCGGCCTGCTCGGTCCTCCGCTCGCGCCGAAGAGCGCGCAGTCCGCCGCGTCGATAGCCTGTCTGGTCTCGGCGGGAAACGCCTCGCCATACTGCTCCACTGCTGCGCGCCCGCTGAGCGCCTCATTGAAGCGAATGGCCGGAGCCAGCAGGCGCAGGATTTCCACTGTCGGGTAAACCACTGCGGGCGCGGCATCGTCCCCGGCAATGACGCAGACCATTGGCTCCATTGACGAGGTTGTTGATTGCCATTGCAGTAACGGTGCCTGAGTCATCACAACGTCCCTTCACGGAGAATGTATTCGATGATACCGCCTGCGGCAACGATGCGCGCCGCGAAGGGCGGCAGCGGCTCGGCCTGGAAGGTCTGACCCGTGGTGAGATTGGTAATGAGACCACTTTCCAGATCGACCTCAACCTGCTGGCCGGGCGCGCTGGCGCTGACCGCTTCGTCGCAGACCAGCACGGGCAGGCCGATGTTGATGGCGTTGCGATAGAAAATGCGGGCAAAGCCGCGAGCGATGACGGCGCGAATGCCGCTTGCCAGCAGCGCGATGGGCGCGCCTTCACGTGAGGAGCCACAGCCGAAGTTGTGGCCCGCCATGACGATATCACCGGGCTGCACCTGCTGGGAGAATTCCGGCAGAACTTCGCAGAGGCAATAGCGCGCAAGCTGCGCCCGGTCGGTGGTGACATTGTAGCGTCCGGGGATGATAACATCAGTGTTGACGTTATCGCCCAGCATCCATAAACGACCCATGATATATTCGCTTCCTTTCGCTGATAAACTGATTACAGGTAATTTCTGGGGTCGGTAATGTGACCTTCGATGGCGGACGCCGCGACGGTGGCGGGACTGCCCAGATAGATTTCGGCAGTGGGATCGCCCATGCGCCCGGTGAAGTTGCGATTCATGGTGGTGAGGGCGCGCTCGCCGGGGGCAAGGACGCCGAAGTGCCGCCCGATGCAGGGGCCGCAGCCGGGAACGCCAACGGAGGCGCCGGCCTGCGCGAAAATCTCCAGGTAGCCCAGGCGCATCGCCTCAAGATAGACCTCGCGTGAGGCCGGGATGACCACCATGCGTGTGCGTGGAGAGATGGTGCGCCCGCGCAGGATACTGGCGGCAATCGCCAGGTCATCGAGCCGCCCGTTGGTGCAGGTGCCGAGAAAGACCTGGTCGACCTGCACGTGCTCCACCTCTTCCACCGTCGCCAGATTGTTCACATCGGGCGGGCAGGCAATAAGCGGTTGCAGCCGCGAGGCATCGATCTCGATCACACGCTCATAGTGTGGATTGCGCGCCGAGAGCAGGGGATAAGAGCGCTCCGTGCGACCGCGCAACCACTCTGCCGTGGTATCGTCGGGCGCGACCAGCCCGGCCTTACCGCCCATCTCAATCGCCATATTGCACAGCGTGAAACGCTCGCTCACCGAGAAACGCTCTACCGTATCCCCGCTATACTCGATAGCGCGATAGTTGGCCCCATCTACGCCGAGCTGGCGCACGACTTCGAGCGAGACATCTTTGGCATAGACGCCAGGCGGCAGCGTGCCTGTCACGCGCACGCTGATAGTTTCCGGGACACGCATCCAGGTGCGGCCCGTGGCGTAGGCAACGGCAATATCGGTCGAACCCATGCCGGTGGCGAATGCTCCCAGCGCCCCATAGGTGCAGGTATGGCTATCGGCCCCCACGATGATATCGCCAGGGATGACGAAACCACGCTCCGGCATAACCTGGTGGCAGATACCCTCCTGCAAGACAGGGATATCTTGCTCGCGGGCAAAGGCCCGCACGTCGCGATGCAAGGTAGCCGCGGCGACGGTGGCGGCAGGTATGATGTGATCAAAAATGATGTGCGAGCGCCGCGCGTTGAAGACACGCCCTCCATTCAGAGATGCGAGGCGGCGGAAGGACTGGATCGCCAGCGGCGTCGTCGTATCATGACTCATCACCTGATCCACCTCGACAATCACCGTCTCCCCCTGCTCTACCGTGCGTCCAAGCTTATAGCTAAAAATTTCTTCGGTTAGCGTTCCCATAAGATACTCCTTCTCATCAAAACTAACGGCACCTACGGAATTTTGCAGGTTTGCAAATTCATTACCACGCCGTTACGCTCGCGCTGACACCATGCATACAGGAAATCGTCCACTTCTGCCGTCGAAAGGGGACCATGTTCGGCGCGCTCCTTAATGGCAGAGGTGACGCAATTGACCTCCTCGGCGTTCAGTCGCAGGCCCAGTTCGGCGGCGCGCTGGCCGATGGCATGGCGACCGGTGAGGCGGGAGCCGAGGTCAACCCGGCGTTCGAGACCAAAATCTGCCGGGTTGAGAATTTCGTAGGCGCGGGGGTCGTTGAGGACAGCCCTCGTGTGAATGCCTGCCCGGTGGGTAAACGCGCCATCCGCCGTAATCGGCATGTTGAACGGGATGGGCAGCTTCAGGCAATCCGCCACGTACTGATCGAGCCGCGTAAGCTGGCTGAGATCGTAGCCCGCCAGCAGGTCGGGATGGTGAATATAGAGTTGGGCTACGATACCGCTCAGCGAAGCGATGCCGTTGCGTTCGCCAACGCCCAGCACCGTCACATCCAGGCAATCCGCCCCGGCCTCCATTGCTGTGATAGTGTTGGCAATGGCGCAGCCGGTATCGTTGTGGCCGTGAAATTCGATGCCCACGTTAGGATAGCGCCGCGCGCACAGGCGCACCAGTTGTTCCACCTGGCGCGGCGTGGCAATGCCCACCGTGTCCGGCAGGCCGATGCGCCGCACGCCCGCCTCAACAACCGCATCGAAGATGGTCAGCAAGTCTACAAGGTCGCTGCGGAAGGCGTCCTCAGCGGAGAAGCGCACGTAGCGCCCGGCCTCGCGCACGCGGCGAATGAGCGGCACGGCGGCGGCGATAATCTGCTCAACCCTGCGCCCGTGACTGTAGCTGCGCAGTTCGGGCGAAGTGCCGTAGAAGAGATTGATGCCGGAGACGGGCAGGTCGAGCGCGGCCTGCACATCCGCCTCGACGCAGCGCACGTGCGCTACGATAGAGGCGCGCAGGCCCAGTTCGCACAGCGCGCGCACGAAAGAGGCCGTGGCCGGTGAGACGCAGGGCGAGGGTACCTCGATGGAATTCACCCCAAAGGCATCCAGCAGCCGCGCAATTTCCAGCCGCTGCTCAAGGCTGAAGAAAGCTCCGGGGAATTGCTCGCCCTCGCGCAGCGTCGAATCGAGGATAGTCAAAAGTCTCGTGAGGCTCATAACGCGCTTCTCCTTTCCTGTGGTTGCCGTGAAGCTGATGGAAGCACCAGTTCGCGCAGAGCGAGTGCCAGCACATCGATGGCGTGCAGGTACTCGCTCAAGACGATGTGTTCCCGCGGCGTGTGGTCAAGACGCGAGTCACCGGGACCATAGGCGAGGATGTTGTGGCCCCAGACCGGCCCCACCACATTCATATCCGATGTGCCGGTCTTGAGCTTGAAGATTGGCTGCTCGCCCGTTGCCCGAATAGCGCGGCTCAGCACGCGAGCAAGGGGTGTGGTGCGCGTCGATTGGAAGGCTCTCTCTTCGCCGCTGAAAGTCAAGGTACAGTACGCATCACTACTTGAGGCCGCGTCTTGCCACCCCATTGCCCATGCCTGTAACTGCTCTTGCAAGTCGGAGATTTCGTAGTTGGGCGGCAGGCGATAGCCGATCAGCAGGCGCGCGCGCTCCTCCAGCCCATCCTGCTCGCTGTTGATGCCGCGCAAGGAGGGTGTAAGCGAGGCAAAAGCCGAATTGCCGGAGTGCTGCCGGTTCCACGCCTCCGCATGGTTACGTACCTGTTCCCAGAAGGCTGTTGCTAGCTCGCTGCTGCTTGAAAGCGGCCCGGCAGTGTGGCTGAGCGGGCGTGTCACACAATACTCCACCAGTAAGCGCCCTTTGTAGCCGATGGTGAGGGCGTTGCTCCCGCTCGGCTCTCCGATAATGCAGGCCGAAGGCGCGTAGCGACCCACAACGGCCCGCGCTCCTCGCGAGGTTGCCGCCTCTTCCTCAACAGCGCCGATCACCAGCACAGGATGCCGCAAGTCGCTCTGTAGCGAATGTGCAAGACGTGCCGTCGCGCACAAAAACGCGGCCAGCGGCCCCTTCGCATCAACGGCTCCCCTGCCATAGAGCCGTCCATCCTCAATTCTCACCGGAATATTGCCTCCCACCGTATCCATATGTCCGAGCAGGATCACTGGCTCCAACGCTTCAGCAACCACTTCGTCAGAAGACAGACAGGCCACAAAGTTTCCTGCCTCATCCACATGCGCGTCCAGTCCCATCATTCGCGCCTGCTCTGCCAGGAAGCGCGCCAGCACTCCCTCCTGTCCGGAATAGCTGGGAATAGTCAGCATGTTGTGCAGCAGCGCGATTTCAGGGTTGGTGAGGACTTCATCACTCTGCCCCACAAAATGGACATCACTCTCCGTAGGGGCGGGGGTATCAGGGTTGCGGGGTGGGGACCCTTGTGGTCGTCCGCCTTCTGATTGCCCCACCCGCCCATCGACCTGTGTACCCGCGAAAACGCGAGAAGGCAACTGGCCGCCCAGAACTTCCCCAATTGTCTCTATGACGCGCTCTAGCTGCGCGTCCGTGATGACCAGCGGGGGCAAGAGGCGGATGACGGCTGGCCCGGCGGGCAGAGCGAGGATGCCGCGCTCCAGCAGGGCTTCGAGATAGGGCTGAGCCTTCTGGCGCAGTTCGATGCCGAGCATGAGGCCGAGGCCGCGCACCTGGCGAATGAGGGGACTGCGCAGGGTTTGCAGGCGCTCCAAAGCCCACGCGCCCAGGGTAGCGGCACGCTCTGGCAACTGCTCGCGTTCGAGGATGCCGAGGGTGGTAAGAGCGGCGGCGCAGGCGAGGGGATTGCCGCCAAAGGTGCTGCCATGCGCGCCGCGAGTGATGCGCCCGCTCCCCATGATCCGCTCTCCCAGGCAGATAGCCCCCATGGGCAGACCTCCCGCGAGGGATTTGGCGAGGCAGAGGATGTCAGGCGAGAGATCGTAGTGCTCACAGGCGAAGAGACGTCCTGTGCGCCCGCAGCCGGTCTGCACCTCGTCGATGATGAGCAACGCACCCCGTTCGCGGCAGAGAGCAGCGACGCCCTGAATATATTCTCGCGTGGCGACGTGAACACCGCCTTCGCCCTGCACCAGTTCGAGCAGCACGGCTGCGGTCTGCTCGCTGACGACCGCCTCCAGGGCGGCAAGATCGTTGTAGCGCACGTGGTGGATACCAGGCAGCAATGGCGCGAAGGGTTCGCGGTAATGCGGCTCCCAGGTCGCGGAGAGCGCGCCCATCGTGCGCCCGTGAAAGCCGCGCAGCGCGGCGACAATTTCGGTGCGTCCGGTAGCGAGGCGAGCGAACTTTAACGCTCCTTCAATCGCTTCAGCGCCACTGTTACAGAGAAAGAAGTGTGACAGCCCTTCTGGCGTGATTTCGGCCAGCCGCGCCAGCAATTGGGCGCGCACATCGTTGTAGACGATCTCCGGGCAGGTGATGAGCCGCTGGGCCTGCGCGGCGAGCGTGGCGGCAATTTCTACCCGCCCGTGGCCGATGTTGGCAACGCCATGCCCGGCGGCGCAATCGATGTACTCGCGTCCCTCTTCATCCCACAGCAGCGCGCCGCTCCCGCGCACAATCGCCACCTGGCGCTTGCCATAGACGCCGCTCGTATACCTGCTCTCCTGTTCAATGGTTCCCGTGGCTGTGTTTATCTCGGTCGTTGTTAGCATGTCTTGTTCCTCTAATTTTTCTATCTCATCATCTCTTCAAGGACCGTATTTACCTGGTTATAGATAGTGGTTCCGGCACCATTGAGGAGGGCGTGCAGGGAGGCGTTGCCGATGCAGACGCGGGCGACGCCGCCGGAGATGGCTTCCTGCGCGCCCAGCAGTTTCTTGCGCATGCGGCCTTGCGCATACTTGAAGGCATCGTCAAGCCGACGGGCAGGGATTTCGCGCAGGAGGGTGGTTGGATCATCAACACTGGCAAGCAGGCCAGGAACGTTGGTCAGGATGACCAGAGCTTCGGCGTGTAGCGCAGCGGCAACTGCCGCCGCTGCCCGGTCGCCATCGACATTCAGGCGCTCGCTTGCCGTACCAAGTGCGAGCGGGGCAAGCACGGGCACGTAGCCAGAATCGAGCAACTGGTTGAGCAGGGCAGCGTTGACCTCGACGATGCGCCCTGTATAGTCGTCGCGGATGATTTGCACGCGGCCACCGGTGAGCAGAGAACGCACAGCAGGCTTGCGCCGCGCCACCAGCACCCGGCCATCGACGCCACTGAGGCCGAGCGCGTTGACACCCTGGCCTTGCAGCAGCGCGACCAGTTCCGTGTTGATTTGCCCGGCCACCGCCATCGCATAGACACGCAGCGTCTCCTCGTCGGTATAGCGGCTCGTCATGCCCTCTGGCGAGGTGATCGTGCGCACGGGCAAGCCCAACCGCTCGCACAGCCTGTTGGTCAGGTCAGAGCCGCCATGCAGCAGCACAACGCGCTCTCCCTGCCCAATGAGTTCCGCCAGTTCGCGCGCAATGTCTGTCGTATGAGCATCTACGCCTGCCGCACCACCGATTTTCAGTACCAGCGTCATAATTGTTACTCCTTTCCGATCAACAAACGGGTACGTACAATCTCATCATGGCGCTCCTATACCGGATGCAGGCCGGGGAAGGTCAGGCCGAGGGTTTCGTCCCAGCCGCAGGCGCTGTTGAGAGCCTGCACGGCGTTGCCTGCCGCGCCCTTCATCAGGTTGTCGAGAGCGGCCATGACCACGACGCGCTGCTGGCGGGCATCCAGTTCAAAGCCGATGTCGCAGTAGTTGCTGCCCGCCAGGATTTTGGGTTCGGGATAGCGATAGACCCCGCCGCGCTCTTTGACCAGTCGGATGAACGGCTCGCGCTGGTAAGACTCGCGGTAAATACGCCAGAGAGCGCGCTCATCCACCTCTTCCCGCGTGAAAACGTGGGCGGTGACGAGGACGCCGCGCACCAGTTCTACCGCCGTCGCGGAGAAAGCCACCACCTGTTGCAGCTCGCCGCCCTCGTTGGTGCTCGCCGGGGTCAGCCGACCAAGCTCCTGCAATAATTCGGCAGTATGGCGGTGTCCAGTTGGCTGGAAGGAGCGGAGCGCGCCGCTGCGGTCGGGATGGTGGCTAGCCGCGCCGGGAGTCGCCCCGGCCGCCGAGGAGCCAACCTTAGCCTCGACCACTACCGGCAGAGCGGTGTTGATCAGCCCGGAGCGGTAGAGCGGAGCGAGCCCCAGGATAGCCGCCGTCGCCATGCAGCCGGTGCCGCTAATCAACCTCGCCTCCGCAAGCTCCTCGCGGTGCAGTTCGGGCAGCCCATAGACAGCCTCGCTCAGCAGGTGCGGCGCGGCATGTTCGCCGCCATACCACGCTGTATAAAGCGCGGGTGATCTCAGCCGGAAGTCCGCCGAGAGATCGATAATGCGCGGCGCGACCTGCCGGTAGCGTTCGATAGTTTCGGACGAAGCGCCATGTGGCAGGCAGAGAAAAAGAATATCGCACGATGACAGGTCATCGGGATGACAGAAGCGCAACATCGAAAGCTTGCGCAAATTTGGATGAACGCTATGCAGGTAATGACCGGCATGACTGCTCGAAGCCACCTGCATGAGTTCCACGTTGGGGTGGAAGAGCAGCAAACGGACCAACTCCCCACCGGTATAGCCTGAACCGCCAACAATAGCAGCGCGTATCCGATTCGTACTCATCGTGTTCCCTCCCCGGTCATAGCAGCCAGTGCTGGCGTCCTGCCCGCCTCTACAGTTGCACACACGTAGTCCAACATCGCACCGGGAATATCAACGCCGGTGGGGGCGATGCTGTTGCGAAACTCCATCGTGGCGTTGATCTCGTTGACGAGCAGGCCGCGTTCCTGATCTTCCAGCACGTCGATAGCCAGGATGCCACCACCAACAGCCCGCGCCGCACGCACGCACAAATCGTGCAATTCAGGTGTAACAGGACAATTGCTGGCGACCGCGCCACGAGCAGTGTTAGTGATCCAGTGCGCGCTGTTACGATAGATGGCGCAAATGGTGCGCTCGCCGACGACGAAGGCCCGAATGTCGCGCTGCGGCTTATCGATATATTCCTGGATATAGTGGATGTGGTGCTGGTAGGAGCCGAGCGTTTCCTGGTGTTCCAGCACAGCCTCCGCCGCGTCGCGGTCGTTGAGGCGCGCCAGCAGCCGCCCCCACGAGCCGGTAATGGGTTTGAGCACGGCAGGATAGCCCAGGCTTTCGATGCCGCGCAGGGCCGCTTCGGGCGCGAAGGCCAGCAGTGTGCGCGGCACCGGCAGCCCGGCGCGCAGCAGAGCCAGCGTCGTAAGCAGTTTATCGTTGCAGGTCGCCGTAACGGCGGCGGAATTAAAGACGGGGATACCCCAGCTTTCCAGCACGTAGAGCATCGCCAGACCGCGAGACTGGCTGACGCTGCGGCAGAGCGCGGCATCGAATGCCTGCCAGCGTTCGTCAGGCTGCGCCAGGTCGAGTAGCAGCTCGTCATCAGCGATCACCTCATAAGTAATGCCGCGCTGCTGCATGGCGGTGAAAAGCAGCTTCTCTTCCACGCGAATGCGCGAGGTCAGGATGGCAAGATGCATCGTCTTATTCTCCTATTCTCCCCAGTCTTCCTCAACCTGCGGGGCCAGCGCAAGCTGCGGCGTCTCGATGTTCAACACTTCCAGTTCCGCGCCACAATCGGAGCAATACACAATCTCGCCCACCAGGACATCGTCCAATGCAATTTCGGCCTCACACTCGGGACACTGTGCCATGATCTTCTTCCTCCTTCTGACCTGTCAGAAATTGATTGTCAACTTTCAACGAAAAACAGGGCAAACAAAAACGCTCTTCGTCCTCATCGGGACGAAGAGCGTCAATTGCTCTCGCGGTACCACCCTCATTCGCTGCCGCCTCACGGTCAGCAGCCTCGGTGTAAGGATTTTCAGAAAAATGATCCTTACCAGCCCGATAACGGGGGCAAGTCGGCTCAGGTCTACTTTCGCCATAAGGGCGATTTCTGCTGGCAGCCTCCGGGTTTTTATTCACGGCAGGTAACATACGGGCTTCGCAGCAAGCGCCCGCTCTCTGCATGTCACCCCGACCGTTACTCGTCCCATCAACGCTTTTGTGTATGCGATTGTTTTCGTGTTCGCTGTGTGAAGGATACGGGCAAATAAAAAACGCCCTTCATCCTCATAAGGACGAAGAGCGCGAAATAGCGAATTTTTTCGGGCTGCTCGTGGTACCACCTTTATTCGCCATCGCCTCACGGCTGACGGCCTCAAAGGGTCATCGCAAATTGACCCACACCCGCTCACGGGAGGTATCCGGCTCAGATCTACTCTCGCCTCATCACAAAGGCGATTTCTGCTGGCAGCTCCGGGGTCTTTTTCGCGGCCCGCGACATACGGGTTTGCACCCACCACCCGCTCTCTGCATATCACGCTGACCGTTACTCGTCCCATCAACACTTTTAACTATGAAATTGTCGACTACACAGTTTATAACATCCTCGATGGGATTTTGTCAAGGGCAATGGGAAGAATCCTGGGGAAATAGTGGGGGAGAGGCTCCCCTCCGTGCTCGCTGTCCGGACAGGGGGGATAAGTCCGCAGGCAGGACGCGATTGGCCGCAAGCGCCGGAAGGGAACCTCCGTGAAAAGGGGAAGAACAGGTGTGGAGATGCACCTGGCGGAGGGATAATCCGGGGGATGGACTACAGGGGACGGCGATACGGGCGAGGGATGCTGCCCGGTCTCTTCACTTGTGTGTTAACCTTTCGTTTGTTTGTTCGCTTGTTCGCTTGCTCGCTCGCTTTACACAAGAATAATACTTGACTTTTCGGGTAAAGTCAAGGCAAGCGAGTAGTAAAATTTGACTAGCTCTTCAGTTTCGTATCAACAGAGGCTTCTAGCCCGGCGATAAACGGGATTCCGCAGGAGCGCAATTGATTGCGCGCCTACGCTTTTTCCGCCGGGCTAGCGGTGAGGAGGTTCTTGAGGAGGGGGACGATGAGCTGGTTGGCGGTGTTGTTCCAGCGGCGGTAGGCGTCGACCGTGGCGGACATAGCACTGAGCTGGTCGGGATTGTGGAGGAGATTGGCGAGCAGGGCGCGCTGCTCGTGCGGATGGAGGGCGACCCAGCCGAGGCCGTGACGCTGGATAAAGGGCAGGTTGGCTTCCTCCTGGCCGGGAATGCAGGCAGTAGCGATGAAAGGCTTGCCCAGCGTCACGGCCTCGAAGAGCATATTGGGACCGGCTTTGCCCATGATGACATCGGCGGCTGCCATGAAGGGAGCGATCTCCGGCGTGAAGGGGAGAGCGGCGAGGCTGCGCGTGCCTTTGTAGCGTTCGAGGAGGGCGTGATTGGAGCCGGTTGCCAGGATGATCTGCAGGTTCGCGTCTCCGGCGGCCAGGACGGTTTCTATGGTACGGTTGAAACGGGCCGCGCCCTCACCACCACCTTGCAGGAAGAACGTGAAGCGGTGGGGGTCGAGGCCGAGGCGGGCAAGGGTTGCTGTTCGTGCCTCACGGGTGAGCAGGTGTGGGCGAGAGAATTGAGCGCGCACGGGCCAGCCAGTCAGGTGCAGGCGTTCGGGGGCAAAACCTGCTACCAGTGCCTGTTGGTAGTTTTCACGAGTGGTGGCGAAGACCGCCGCTGCCTGCCGCTCGCTAAGCCAGGAGGCGTGAACGCCGTTGGCATCGGAAAAGAGCATGACGAGGGGAACACGGGAGGAACGCTGCTCAAGGACCCGCGTAACCTCGTAGGAGAGGAACGGATAGGTTGTGATGATGAGATCGGGACGCAATTCGTCCAGCAGGCGCTGAAGCTGGCGGCTTACCAGGTGAGTGAAGACGCGGTGCGCCAGCAGCGAGCGGCGGGGAGTATCGAAGAACTGGAACTCCGCCGCCCAGAGCCAGAGCGCGTAGCGGCTCACCAGCCGGTAATGCTCATGGAAGAGCCGTGGCTGCGGGTCCACAATGGTAACATTCCCAGGAGAAAAGACGCTGTTTGTGTCCTCTTCCTTTCCCTGTTCGTCTTGTATCAATAGATCGCGCAGGGACCCGGCAAGGCTCATATGGCCGCCGCCGGTTTTTGAAGTCAAGACGAGTATCTTTTTCTGATTTGACATGGTAATCCTTTTATACCATCTTCACGGTATATACGCTAGCGGTATGTTACAATATCTCAAAGCACAGCCGTTGACAACAACCCCTGCGGTTGTTACCGCACATAACGGAACACAGAGTGGTGAAGGGAGCTATGCTGCCGTATAGATTGGAGGGCGATGGCCCTCCTCTGCTCTTAATACATGGCTGGGGCGTCACCTATAAGGTATGGCGAAACCTCGTTCCGCTGCTCAAGCCGCATTTTCAGCTCGTTCTGGTCGAGCTGCCAGGTGTTGGCGCTGCCCGTCAGGAGGTGCCAGGAAAGTCATATTATCCGGCCTGTGCCGAGGCGCTAGAAGAACTGCGGGGCGCGCTGGGCTGCGAGCAGTGGTCGATCCTCGCGTATTCGACGGGAACGCGGGCCGGAGAAGCTTATATGCAGCTTTACCCGCAGCGCGTGATACGTTCCGTCTTTCTCTGCCCGATCTACCTGCGCGAGTCGTGGAAGCTGGCCCTTGATCTGGAGCAGTGGATTGATGCCAGACGCAGCGGGCTGGCGAACTGGATTATCTCCGACTGGCGGCTCTATGGCATGCTGCTGGCCCTTGGGTTCAACCTGCATGGTAAAGCTTGCGCCAGTGAGTGGATGAGAGAAATTGAATTGCAACCGCTGGACAACCTCAAACGCATGCTGCTCGAATTGCCGGGCAAAGGTCGTGCGCCCTTTACGCTTCCGGCTGCGCCAACTGTTCCCACGCTCTTCGTCTGGGGAAGACAGGATGCTTTGACCGCACGCCCGCGCCACCCACGCCCCAACGACGTGTTTATCTCCGCCAACCACAGCGCCCCCGTACTCGCCGCGCAGCGTGTGGCCGAGGTTGTCCTGCCCTTCCTACGAGAAGGGCAACTGCTTCCACAGCAGCAGAAGACAACGGGGGTACATTTTCCCGCCTGCATATAAAAACGATAGTCCTATGCGGGAAACAAAAAGGCCACCTGAGGCGTCTAATTTGGAGAAGAGAATGATATAATACAGGTGTGCTCGCAAAAAGAGGTGATACCTGCCTGCGCACATTGCAATGCTGTTTCGAGACGAAGGGGCCGCTGTTATTATGACAAAGAAAATCCTGATTATGGACGACGACCCGACAATTGCCGACCTGCTGACAGAGGCACTGGCAGATGAGGGCTATGAAACATATATGACAACGCAGAGCCTGCGTTTCTATGACGCGCTGCGCGAACATAATCCTGATCTCATCCTGCTCGACCTGATGATGCCCTACCTGGATGGACGCGACGAACTAAAGCTGATGGCGATGGGCACCGAGCGCAATGTTCCCGTCATCGTCGTGACCGCCTTTCTGGGCGCGGGCAACGAGGAGCAGGCGTTTCGCGAGGCGGGCGTTGTCCGCATTGTCTATAAACCGTTCGATCTGGAGAAACTGGTTGGGCTGGTTAAAGAGACAATTGGTGAACCCGGGGAGTAGGAGGGACAGCCTGCATGAGTGCCGAGAAGCCCGCTATTCGCCTGGCTCTTGATGCAATGGGCGGCGATTATGCTCCTGCCGCGCCAGTAGAGGGAGCAATTCAGGCGGCTCGCGAATATGGCATCGGAGTATACCTGGTAGGCCGCGAGGAAGCCATTCGCGCCGAACTGACCAGATTTGACACGGCAGGGCTTGATCTGCCAATTATCAACACGGACGAAGTGATCGAGATGGACGAGCATCCGGCCACGGCGGTGCGCGGCAAGAAGCGCGCCTCCATGACGCTGGCGCTCGAACTGGTGCGCGACGAACTGGCTGTGGCTGCCGTCTCGGCGGGGAACAGCGGCGCGATGCTGGCCGCCTCCATCTTTACCTTCAAGCGCATCCGAGGCGTCGAGCGGCCCGCGCTCGGCGGTATCATGCCCACAAAGGATGGCCTGTGTCTCGTTATCGACATGGGAGCCAATGTCGATTGCAAACCGGAATATCTTCAGCAATTTGCTCTCATGGGTTCGATCTACATGAACCGCATTTTCCACATCAGCGTCCCGCGTGTTGGCCTGCTCTCGAACGGTGAAGAGGAGACGAAGGGCAATCAGCAGGTCATTGAGGCACACCAGCTTATCAAAGAAAGCGCGCCCGCCCTGGGTTTGAACTTCATCGGCAATATCGAGGGACGCGACATCCCTGCCGGGAAGGCCGACGTGGTGGTCTGCGACGGTTTTGTCGGCAACGTGGTCCTGAAGCTCAGCGAGGGACTGGGCGAAACATTCCTGTCACTGATGCGCGAGCAGATGACAACCTCGCTGCCAACGAAGCTAGCCGGCGCCATCCTGAGACCGGGACTGCGCCAGACCTTCAAGCGCATGGACTACGCAGAATACGGCGGCGTGCCGCTGCTAGGGGTCAATGGGGCCGCTATTGTGGCACACGGGCGCTCCAATGCCCGCGCTATCAAGAATGCCCTGCGCGTGGCGAAAGAAACGGCGGAAACCGGCGTAGCCGCCGCTATCGCCGCCGATCTCGCCAAGCTGCATACCGGGGTCTGATCAGTCAAACAGGAGAGAAGAGAAGCCAGCGCGCCGGGTCGCTCGCTGGCTTCTCCTCTCTCCTGTTTGACTAATTTCCATTCCGCTGGCGTTTGGCTGCTCCGCCCATCTTGCCGATGCGGCTGTAAAAATCGGCGTCGTGGCGCTCTTTGGTGGTGTTGCCACCTTTCTTACCCATTTCTGAGAAATGATCCGGGCCATACTTGCTGACATTGGCCTGCCCACCCTTCTGGGCAATTGTGCGGTAGTATTCACTGCCACGCTTCTCCTTCAGGCTTGTGCCACCCTTTTTGCCAATACGCCGATAGTAGTCTTCACCATACTTGTCGCGTACCGTACTACCCCCCTTACGGCCCGCCTCTGATGTGGACATCGGGGTCGTCCTTGCTTCACTCTCTGGCATAGTAGCCATTATTAATTACCTGTCCCTTTCCCCAATTTTTCGGGATTATCCCGTGGAAAAATAAAAGTGCACGGCCTCCTCTGCTTTTAACAGCAAGGCTGGCCTGCGCATCAGTATAGAGGAAAGCTCTTCCTTTGTCAATGAAAAAACACGGACATTCCTGGTACTATCGGGCTAAAAATAGCACTGGCGAGGCCGCGCTTCACGAAGAGGAGGGGCCGACTGGATTTTTCAAGCGATTCCGGGAAAGGCCTCTGGCAACTGCTTTCTGAAACACTGGACAATCAAGTGAAGAATGTCTATACTTATAGCATGGAGTTGTACCATTGTATCGCAAGGAGTATATTTCTGCATGGGCGAGGCGCAAGATAGTAAGGCAGCGAACAAGAAAATCCGATCCCAGCACCTACTCAGGTCGCTCACTCCTGTCCCTCTCCCCATTCCTACAGATGAGCGCTATCGCCAGAGGCAGTTTTCACCACAACAGCCTGCATGGTGGGAGTCGTGCGTCCAATGGTTCCGCTACTACAGCATCCAGTTCCGCTGGGATATTGAGCGCGGCCTTGCCCGCCTCTTCCACCGCCGCTGGACGTAATGTTCATGGTAGGCCCCGCTTGAGCGCGACCAGCGCCGCTTTATCGGCCTCCGTCGCCTTTGTGAGGCGAAAAAGACTCTCCCATGCGCACAGTATGCGGACGGTGTTCTGTGCGCTGATAGCCCGGATGCTTGCGCGCCAGGCGCAGGCGCTGTTTGCGCTCTCTGGCCTCAATAAACTCCAGCGAAAGGCGGCGGTAGAGCGCTTCCCATTGATCGAGTACCTGCCTGCGGTCGTGCGCGGCGATAATCTCCAGACTCTTCGCTCCCATCTGCCTGCGTAATTGCGCGTCATTGACGAGGCGGTCCAGGTAGTGCGCCATCTCCTCACTGTTGCCCGGCTGGAAGAGAAAGCCGTTCTCTTCGTGATGCACCAGTTCCGGCAGCGCCACGGCATTAGCAGCCACTACGGGCAGCCCGCAGCCCATCGCCTCCATCGTAGCCAGGCTCTGTAAATCCGCCTCAGAAGGGATAGCAAAGATATCGGCAAGCCGGTAGAGTGGGACGAGGTCGGCATCGGGAATAAAGCCGGGAAAGGAGATGCGATCCTCCAGGTTCAGACGCTGCACCTGTGCTCGTAATTCGGCCTCCATAGGCCCTGTGCTGCTGATGATGACATGTGCCTTGCTCTGCATCTGTGCTACCGCATCGATCAGCACATCCACACGTTTCTCCGCGAACAGTCTGTTGACATGCAGGATGAGCGGGCGGTCGGGCGGCAGGTTGTAGCGCTCGCGCAATGGCTCATCTTTTGGACCCGGCGAGTAGCGGCGCAGGTCGATACCGTTGGAGATGGCGCTGGCAGGCACTTTCAATCCGTGCTCGTAAAGCAGATTCAACGCTGTCTGCGTTGGAGCTGTCACGTACTCACAGCGGTTGCAGAAACCTACAAGGTACGAATAGGTGATGAAATTGAACGGCTTGCTGATCAGCGCATCGTTGCTCAGCGAACGGCTCAAATTGATGGGCAAGTAGTGGTTGGTGGCAATAACCGGCTTGCGCAGCCCGCCCGCCATAATCTGCGCAATATTGCCCAGCACGATAGGCGAATGCACGTGGATGACATGCGGGTCGCTGCGCTTAATCAGGTTGCGCACCGGCAAAAACGGCAGAAATGGGATACGCAGTCCCTCGTAGGCAGGCCACTCGAAGGAAGAGAAGCGATAGAGGCGCACCTTCTGATCATATCGCCGCACATCCCGCGTCCCTTGACTGGGGGCCACCACCCAGACCTGGTGGCCGCGATGAGCAAAATCCACCGCCAGATCATGTGTGACTTGCGGCACCCCTCCCACCATCGGCGGATACTGATCCGTCACGATCATAATACGCATAGAATGTCTATCGCTCTCCTGAAAAACCTGAAACTCTTTTGTGACCAAAAAAACCCCGTAGGGTAGCGATTGATCGAGCGCCTACAGGGCATCGACGTTATTCGGCAGCCTCGGCAGGCGTCTCAGCCGCAGCAGCGGTAGCGGTAGCGGGTGCCTCAGCGACTTCCTCGGCCACTTCGGCGCGGGTCGCGGCTACCTTGACCACCGGTTCGCTCGCCTCTGCGATCAGCGTCACCCCTTGCGGCAGCACGACGGCCCCGGCGGTAATCAGGTCGTCAATCTGCGCGAGTGGCGAGACATCGACCTCGATATATTCGGGAATATTTCCGGCCTCGGTTTCGACCTCCAGCGTATCCATCAGGTGCAGCAGGACACCGCCCTCGTTCTTGACTGCCGGAGATTCACCGACGAAGTGTAGCGGCACTTTGACCGTCACACGGTCGGTCAGGCTAACGCGGAAAAAATCGACGTGAAGCGGTTTGCCGGTGCGCGGCTCGTGCTGCACATGACGGATGAGCGCGGTCTCCGTCGCGCCCGTCTCAGGGATGCGCAACGTGATTACGCTGGTGCCATGATGTCCCTTTATGAGCATCTCAAAAGCGTGCGCGTTGAGCTGCACGGCCTGCGGGGCCTTGTTGCGTCCAAAGATGTTGGCGGGCAGAATACCCGCTTTGCGCAGGCGCTTACTTGCCTTCCCCAGCACCGAACGGGGTTGTATCTCTAATTCTACCTGTTGTGGCATTACAAATCTCTCCTTAAGCTAATGCTTGTTTCGTTGTTCCTGAAAGTACTTTAACAGCTTTTCCAATGGAAAGGCATTGAGCACATCGCTGGCAGTTAGCCAGCCTTTGCGGGCGATATAGACGCCGTAACGCATGTCGTCCAGCCCGGCGATGCTGTGCGCATCGGTGTCGATGGGAATCTTCATCCCCTTATCACGCGCCCGGCGCAGGTAGCGCCAGTCCAGATCCAGCCGGGACGGGTTGGCATTGATCTCGATGCTGACCATGTGCGCCGCCGCCGCGTCGATGACCGCTTCGATATTGAGCGAGTAGCCGGGCCTGCCCAGCAGGATGCGTCCCGTCGCGTGCCCGATGATATTGACGTAGGGGTTGGAAATGGCGCGTATCATGCGCTGCGTCTCCTCTTCCTCCGTCATGTTGAAGTTGCTATGGATGGACGCGACGACGAAATCAAGGCTTGCCAGCGCCTCATCGGGGAAATCCAGCGACCCATCTTTTAATATATCACACTCTGTCCCCTTGAGGATGCATATCTTGCCCGCGAACTCCTCGTTCAGCCGGTCAATCTCCTCACCCTGCCGCTTCAGGTCTTCCACCGAGAGACCGCCTGCGTAGGCCGCGACTTTGCTGTGGTCGGTAATACCCAGGTACTGGTAGCCGCGCTCGATGCAGGCCTCGGCCATCTCGCGAATGGTGTTCTGCCCATCGCTCCAGACGGAGTGAACGTGCAGCGTGCCGCGAATATCGCTTAACGTCACCAGTTTGGGCAGTTCGTGCTTTTCCGCCGCCTCGATCTCACCCATATCTTCACGCAGCTCCGGCTCGATATAATCCAGTCCCAGCGCACGATACATATCGGCCTCGTCACGGGCCGGAACCAGTTCCAGGTTCGGCTCCTTGCCCCGAAACATGCCATAATCGTTGATGGTCATGTTATGCGCCAGCGCACGACGGCGCAAGGCGATGTGGTGCTCCCTGGAGCCGCTGAAATGGTGCAGCGTGTACGGGAACTGGCTATCATTGACGACGCGCAGGTCCATCGCAATGCCGTTGTTCAGCACCACACTCGATCTGGTCGGGCCTTTCCCTGTTACTGACACGACCGAAGGCAAGCTGGTGAAGAAATCCATGATCTTGTTGCGCTCCTCCTCGCTGGCATTGTCACGCACGCTAGCGACCATGTCGATGTCCTTCACCGTCTCACGGCGGCGACGCAGGCTGCCCGCGATTTCCAGTCGCACGATTTGCGGCAGCGTTGCCAGCGCGGCGCGTATGCGTTCCGCCTCCGCTTCCACCACCGGATAGAGATAGCGGTCGGAGTGCTGCGCCAGGAAGTCGATGCCCTGCAAAATTTTCTCCTGCGTCTTCTTGCCAAAGCCGGGCAGGGGCGCGATCTTGTTCTCCTCAGCCGCCTGCTTCAACTCCGCCAGACTGTTCACGTGCAACTGGTTGTAGATAGCGTTGATCTTCTTCGGCCCGATGCCCGGCAGGCGCGTCATCTCCAGCTTGATCGGCGGCGTCTCAGCTACCAGTTCATCATAGAGGGCGATATGCCCCGTGTTGATGGCTTCCTCGATCCTCTTGAGAATGGTTGGCCCGATGCCCGGCATGCCCTTAAGCCTGCCCTCCCGGTCAAGCTCCGCGATGTCGCCCTCAATCCCATTGAGAGTACGCGCCGCGTTCTGGTAAGCCCGCACCTCAAAAGGACTGCTCCCCTCCTTCAATTCCATCAGGATGCCAATTTGATCCAGCAGGCTCGCGATCTGATTTTTATCCATTTTCTCTATCCTTCAAACAGTTAATCGGGCAAGCGCAAATCGAAAAATTCGGGCGGGCCTGGGCTGACCTCGAAAGGGTTGCGCCCTTTCAGGTCGCGACTGAGATAGCGTTTGCAATCGAAGTGGACCAGCAGCCAGCAGAACATCTCTTTCGAGACAAAGACGGCATCCCAGGGCTTCTCGCCGCCAGTATCGAGCACCTGGTTGCAGACGAAACAGCGTCCCATGCCCGCCTCAACGGCGCGATCAAACCACTGCGCCACGAAGGCGTGCATATCATCCAGGGTCATCATATCTAGAGACGATTCTGGATAGCCAAAGAGCACGGGATCGGGACATTCCCGGAAGTCGTCGCTGGCGCGACTGAGCGCGATGACCGGCCCTCGCACCAGCACCTTGACCTCATCTTCCTCCGGGTTCTCAGCCGCCGAGATCACATCCTGCAACAGCAGCCCCTCGCGGGCAAACCATGCCAGTAATTCATTTCTCATAACGACGTGTAATGTACCATCTTATGCCGTTTCATGCAAGCCTGTTGAGAGACGTTTCGCCTCACTCCACAGAACGCGCAATTCCGGGCGTGTATAGTCGGACAATTTTTTGCCCTGTGCGCGGGCAAGTTGCTCCATGGACTGGAAACGCAGGCGGAACTTGCGCGTGGCGAAACGCAGGGCCTCTTCGGCATTGATATCGAGCTTGCCTGCGATACGCGCAACCATCCAGAGCACATCGCCCAACTCCTCGAGCCGGTGTTCGGGCGTGCTCGCCTCTTTGAGTTCGTCAATCTCCTCCGCCAGCTTATTGAAGGCATCGTCCAGCGTGGGAAATTCAAATCCGGCATGCACGGCACGCTTCTGCATATCCTGCGCCACAATCAGCGCGGGAGCCGCCCGCCTGGCACCTTCCAGCGCGCTCTCCGCCTGCACATCCTTTCCGGCGGCGATGCGCTCCTGCCGCTTGATGGCCTCCCAGTTCTGATTCACCTGCTGCGCGCTGCTGACCTCGACGGAGCCAAAGACATGGGGGTGGCGGCGAATCAGCTTGGCGTTGATATGCTCAAGCACGTCACCGATGGCAAATGTCTCCTCCTGCCGCGCCAGCTCAGCGTGCAGGTAGACCTGGAGCAGAAGGTCGCCGAGTTCATCCGCCAGCTTCTCCATATCACCCTCCTCGATGGCCTCCACCACCTCGTAGGTCTCTTCGATAACATAGCGGATCAGCGTCTCGTGCGTCTGCTGCCGGTCCCACGGACAGCCATCGGGTTCGCGGCGCAGGCGCATCGTAATGTAGCGCAACGTCTCAGGCACGCGCAGCGCCGTCAGCTCGCCCACCGGCGGCACGTAGAGCACGCTGAACTGATCGGGATAGTTGCGGCGGTCAAGCTCGTAAAGCGGCAGTTCAACCACAGCCTCTCCGGTACCACCTGCCCCTCTTCCTGCGCGCACCAGCCTCAACGGCCACTCGTCCGGATAGAACTCGCTCAATGCCAGCTTGACCGCGCTGGCTAGCCTGCGATTATAAAGCTGCGCTACCAGCAGTGGTGTGGTCGGAATCAGTTTACCAGCCAGTTCTTCACTGCTCAGCGCGGCCAGTTGTGTCGCGTCGATCAACTGCATACTCGCCTCTAACGGGTCGATCTCCAGCGCGTTACAGGCAGCTTCCAGGAACGAGAGGCCGCTCACAATGCGCGCTTTCAACCCGCGCTCGCGTGCCACGCGCAGCACCTGCAGCACCGAAGCTTCGCCTATTAAAGGATCGCCCGGCACGGCATAGATGACCGACCCTCGCATCGCCAGCGTGCATACCTCCTCAGCCAGCTTTGTATACAACGTCTCCCAGTTCTCAGATTCTTCATAAAAGCGATCAAATGATTCTATACACAAACCGGGCAAATGCTGCCTGATTTCTTCAGTCACGGGATGTACAAGCGTGCGAAAGTAGACCGCCTGCTGCTCCTCTGCCGCCTCTACCAGCACGTCCCGCGCCTCTAACGTAAGCTCAACCCAGCGTCCAGGGCCGAGTCCGACAATAGTAATGGGTATAGCCATAGGTTGAGAATATCCTCTCCGCTCATAATACTCTTTCTGCTAGTGTAGCGAGTAGACGAAGCTGTGTCAAACCCCCACTTGTCGTTGCCTCCTGTTATTGGTTACAATAATAGCAATATGACATGCTCTTGTTTTGAGTATTCATCTCCCCCTCGGGGTCTTACTTATAAGGAGGTTGCGCATGGCAGCTAACATCGGTCAAAAGCCCGTGTGTCCGGTCGACAGAAATGCAAAGGTAATCAGGCTTTCAGCCGCGTATCAATCGGGACTGGTCCCCTATGGACCACCGGTTATGCCGGGGAAAAAGATAACGATGATTCAGTTTATCTCAATCGGGGTGGTAGTAGTCGGTCTCGCCGTCTTTTTAATTCTCGTCTTCATCGGCTCAGAAAGTTTCGGACCTGGCTTTGTCCCAATCGAACTGGTCTTAGTCATACTCGCCCTGCTCGGCATCATCGGAACGCTGATTCTCTCCTTCTTCGCATTTACTCGCATTACACGAGGTGATCTAGAGGCGCAGAAAGAATACGGGGCATGGGACAGCGCCACGGCCATCTACAACCGCCTCTACTATTGCCCGCAGGACAACATCATTTTCGACCCGCAGACCAACAAAGTCGTCCCACCCCAGCAGTTGAACAATCTCATCGAATCGGTCCAGCAGCAACAACACGAGCAAGCCCAGTCCACGCTTGCCCACAAATAGGCAAGAACAAATTTGAGAGAAACAGGAACAGGGCGCGTACTCATCCACCTGACAGGCGGATGAGTACGCGCCCTGTTCCTGTTTCTCTCAAAAATCTAGGGTGAGACAGACGCGCCCGCAAGCTCACGAACGAGGCTGTTGAAGCGAACGGCCTGTTCGGCTTGCAGTTGCGAGCGGCTTCCGGGCAGCACGTGAATCTCGAAGCTGTTGTTTACACGCTTGAAAGCCTCGTTGGCTTCGGGCAGAATTGCGGTCTCCTCGTGGCCCCACAGAACAACAACAGGTACCTTGAGGCGGGCAGCGGCCTCATGAACATCCATATCCAGGTAGTTGCTCAAGAAGGCAGCGACAGGATAGCGGGCATTGTCCTGGTGAGCGCTTGTGTAGACATACTCAACCAGCTCGTCGGTGACAAGGCCCGGATTGTAATAGCCCCTGTCCTCATAGTAGCTACGCAGCACGGGCCGCGTGGTCAGCATGTTGTAGATGAACTTGCCCAGAACGGGGGTGCGCAAGATAAATTTCCAGGCAGCGCCGAGCGGGCCGGGAGTCGATTCCAGCAGGATAGATTCCGGGGGTGAGACCAGGATCAGGCGCTCAAAAAGCTGCGGGCGGCGGTAGGCGTCGGCAATGACGTAGGCAGCGCTCATGCCATGCGCCACGACGACGGTAGGCTTGCCGATCATCTCCTTGATAAAATCACCGATCAGATCGGTATAGGTCTCAGCGGTGTAGTCAATCGAGGGGCGATCAGAGAGGCCAAAGCCGAGGAGATCGATGGCATAGACGCGGAACTGCTCGGCCAGGGCATCGACGTTTTTGCGCCACTCGAACGAAGAGGCACCGGGGCTGAAATCGTGAATGAGCAGCAGAGGCTTCGCGCCGCTCGCGCCCTTCACGGTGTAAAACATATCGCCGTACTTCCACGGGTAGCGGCGTTCTTCACCCGTCAGCATGGTATCCAGCTCACCAACAGCGGCATCAATGAACTTATTCACCGCCGCCATTGTCCCAACGACACCACCAGCCACCAGGCCAGCGGCGAGTAATTTTCCTTTTAACGACATCTTCTTCCCTCTCATATGTTAATTTGAATGGTTTATTTACCTGAAAGCTTGCTCTCTCTTACTATACATAGCCACGCAAGAAGCAGGCCCAGAAGTAACTATATCATCTTCCAGAAACGAGATGCAAATTGAGAAGAACAAATAGGAAATTTCGTCATAGTGAAATACGTTAATACACAGACCAATGCTTCTGTGATATGCTTCCTGTGTGAAAATGTCTATTCCCCTGTGACGAGGAGTTATTGCATGCAACGACGTTCATATATACGCCTTTCGGAAGAGGTGCGCAGCGCCGTAGAGAGACATGCGCCGGTGGTGGCGCTGGAGTCGACGGTGATTGCGCATGGGCTGCCATATCCGCATAATGTTGAGGTAGCGCGGGCAATGGAGGAGGCGATTCGCGCCGAAGGGACAACGCCCGCGACAATTGGTATTTTCGATGGGAAGATCGTAGTAGGCCTGAACGGGCAGGAGATCGAGCGGCTGGCGACGGCGCACGAGGTACAGAAGGTGAGCAGGCGCGATCTGGCGGTGACACTGGCAACGCGACGAACAGGCGCGACAACGGTGGCCGGGACAATGCTGTGCGCCCACATGGCAGGCATCCATTTCTTTGCCACTGGCGGCATCGGCGGCGTCCATCGTGGAGCAGAGACTAGCATGGATATCTCCGCCGACCTGACCGAGTTGAGTCGCACGCCCGTGCTCGTCGTCTGCGCCGGCGCCAAATCGATCCTCGACCTGGATTTGACGCTTGAATACCTGGAAACGCAGGGCGTGCCGGTCATCGGCTGGCGCACGAGCGAATTTCCCGCTTTCTACGTGCCTTCCAGCGGACGCCCGCTGGCGCATCGCGCCGACGAGGTGCGGACGGTCGCGGACATTGCTCGCACGCAGTGGGAATGCGGCCTCAATGGGCTGGTCGTGGCCTGTCCCATTCCGACAGAGTACGCCATGGAGGCTGGCCCGTTGGAGGCCGCAACCGAAGAAGCCCTCCAGCTTGCTCGCGCGCGGGGCATTCGCGGCTCCGCGACAACGCCCTTCCTGCTCGCCCACGTCGCGCAGGCCACCTCTGGCGAGAGCGTCGAGGCCAACAAAGCCCTGCTCATCAACAACGCTCGCTGGGCCGCTCGCTTCGCACGGGCATACGAGGAAATCAAGGGGTCGCGGCAGGCGTAGCGCTGGCTGTCTGGATAACGATGCGGGTAGCATCCAGTTCGCCGTTCGAGGAGTTGAGAGTGGCGGTGACCTGCACTGCCTGACCAACCTGGAGGTCACCCGGCGAGGCCTTGCCGGTAGATGTTTTATATTTGGTTGTGGAAGTCAACATAACAGTGACGGGTTTCTTACCGCCCTTACCGGGCACAATCACTATTGCCTGGCCGTTAATGGATTGAATGGTGCCAACGATACGACGAGATTTGGGCTTTGTTGCGGTGGTTCCGGTAGATAGCGCTGAAGCGGTAACGGTGGGAGTCGCACCTGCAGTAGACGTATCGCTGGCGTTCGCGTGCGCTATCACGGCGACGACAGCCGCTGCGCCAAGACCGAGTACGATGATGACCAGAACACCTATGATGATGAACAGTTTTCTATTGATTTTTTCCATATGTTTATTGTCTCCCTCTCTGGTTCTCCGATTTTTCCACGCACTCCTGCCATTCTAATAGCAGGAGCCGGGAAAGTCATCGTTCGTAGGAAAAATGGAGGATAGAGAGGATGGCAGGGAAGGAAAAAGCGGGCGAGAGCAGCTACCCGATTGGATTAATTTCTGCTGAGAAGGCCCTGGAATACCTCAAGGTTCTTGCGTATAGAGGAAGCGGATATCTATAATGAATCTTGTGGTAATATATACTAATGTGTTCCTGGAAAGAATATTTTGCTGCTGCCAGCTCTCAGCCAGGGAAGGGCCACCCAGCAAGGCAGCGGAGAGAGTCAGGCTGATGAGGCAGATTGGGAGACAACTATGGCATGGCAAACGAATCAAAATCAAGAGAAGCAGCCCTCTTTGAAAGTGCTGGTTGTTGATGACGAAGAAAATATTCAGGAACTGATACGCCTGGGACTGCGTTACGAGGGATTTCAGGTCGAATCTGCTTCCGACGGGCAGGAAGGCATCTCGGCAGCGCAGCGCTTAAACCCTGACCTGGTGATTCTGGATTTGATGTTGCCAGGCATGGATGGGCTGGAGGTGTGCCGCCGCCTGCGCGCAAACCCGACCACGCAGGATGTACCTATACTCATGCTGACCGCAAAAGACGAGGTACGAGATCGTGTGGTCGGCCTGGATACAGGAGCAGATGACTATCTGACCAAGCCATTCGAGTTCGACGAACTGGTGGCGCGTGTCAGAGCCATCCTGCGCCGACAGCAGCGCACACAGCGAGCGGAGCAAGGAGGAGAAGTTCCCAGTCAGATTTTGCAGTTTGGTGATTTACAGCTCAACATGGCTACCCGTGAGGTGACTCGCGGCGGTCGCCTGATCGAGCTGACGGCTACCGAGTATAACCTGCTGCACCTGTTCATGAGCCATCCACGTCAGGTGCTGGACCGTCAGACGATTCTAAACCGTGTCTGGGGCTACGATTTTCTCGGCGAGACCAACATCATTGAAGTCTACGTGCGCTACCTGCGTGAAAAAATCGAAGATTCACCCAGCACGCCGCGCTTAATTCAGACTGTGCGCGGCGTAGGCTATGTCTTGAAAGGTTAGCCTTCAGATGCCATCTGCGTCCAGAGAAAGCGCCCCAGTCTCTCTTAATCTCAGTTTCGTAAGGTTGCTCAATGCACTTCGCGCTGGCTCCAAACTGGAACAACCCGTTCGGCTAGAGACCGGTGTCACAATGGAGCAGCAATCTACGGCTACCTCTCCTCCTACGGCTGTCTCGAAGGAAGCTGAGCATCGTTCTTCTCAAATGAGTAGGGGAAGAGAGTTGCCGCCCTTCCTGCGCCGTTTCGCCAGCCTGCGCTGGCGACTGGCATTTATATATATTGCGCTTTTTGCTCTTTTTGCGTTTCTTATCAGTATATTTCTCTATAATACAGCATCGACTCTTCTCTATGCCGATGGGCAGGCGGCGCTGCTCCAGCATACCAGCCGCTTGAAGACATTACTTATCAACGAAGTCGATTGCAATAATCTGCCTCTTAGCAGCGCTTTCAAAGATGCCATGCTGGTCGTCGGCAGCGATGATATCGACGCGGTTTATACAGTTGACGCACAGGGCCACGTGCTTGCCAGCAGCGATGGTACGCTGCCGCATGAGCAATTTCCATATCTGTCTCGCGGCGTGTTTTCTACCGCACAGAATATCGCAACACCACAGATTTTCCACCTGCAGCAGATACGCAATGGCCCGGTAGACGCGGTGCTGATTTCCCTGCAAGCACCGCCCGGTAGCTGCGCGAACACACGGACAACCGCGACTGATTACCTGGTAGTCACGACATCGTACTCAGTTGAACAAAGCACACTTACGCGCTTGCTGCTGCTCATTGGCCTCGTAGCGGGAACACTGACCCTGCTGGGTGCCGTGCTGGTCTTCGTCATCACCGGCTATATGCTCAAACCACTTGTGCATATGCGTGATGCCACGCAGGCCATCGCGCTGGGCGACTTGCGGCAGCGCACGCGCCTGCCTCACACCGACGATGAATTTGGGCAACTTTCGACCAGCATCGGGCATATGATCGACCAGATGGAGCAATCGACGATCAGCTACCGGGCTGCGGAACAGCGAGCGAGGCGCTTTTTCTCCGATGCCTCGCACCAGTTGCGCACGCCGCTTACCTCGATCTATGGTTTCACGCAACTGCTCCTGCGTGGCGCCAAGGACGACCCCGCGACCTTGAACCGGGTACTGCGCATGATGAAAAATGAAGCCGAACGCATGTCCCGGCTGGTCAACGACTTGCTCACTCTTTCCCGGATCGACGAGGGGCGCGCTCTCCGCATGCGTTACGTCGATCTTGTTGAAATCGCCATTGAAGCTGTCGAGCAGGCAAAGCTGATGGCTACCGATAGACGCTCCATCTCGCTCTATCTTGCCACAGAGGAACGCCTGGGTGTGCGGGCCGATGTCGATCTGCTCAAGCAGGCACTGGTTGCTCTCTTCGATAACGCCCTGAAGTATGGGAAACAGGGGCCGGAAGGCTGGATCAAACTCGTGCTCGATAAGCAAGATGGGCAGGTCATCGTGCGCGTTATTGATAACGGGAACGGCATTGAGACCGATGACTTACCGCATATCTTCGACCGCTTCTATCGCGGCAAGAATCTACCACCCCTTGAAGGGCAAACGGCACCGGTAGCTGGAACTGGCCTCGGCCTCTCTATCGCCCTTGCCATCGTGCAGGCACATCAAGGCACCATCACCGCCTCATCATCCCCTAGCGGCGAAGCCGCGCGAGAGACAGCCTTCACAATCACACTGCCCTCCGCCGATTAAATGGCAGCTTACGGGCATTTTTCCTATATTGATTGACCTTAATGAAGAGGCATGATACACTGCACAGGCAGGCAAGAACTCGCCGGGTATTTCTGGCGGAGAGCGCTGTCGAGCAACGAATAATTTAGCACAGGACAACACAGCGCGGGAAAGGAGCGATGCAGCTATGTGGACTTCGACACTCAGCCTTGAGCCGCCGCGAATTTTCATGACCCGGTTGCTGGGGCTGGTCTGGCGCGGCGCTTATTTCGCCTCTTTCGCCCCGCTGCGGGTCGAAAATCGACCACGCCAGGCATTGCCAGCCTCAAACTGGGTGCGTGTGCGCACGACGCTGGCGGGCATCAGCAGCAGCGATCTGCAATTGGTCTTCGCGGATATCGACCCGCGCGTAGCAGCTGCCGCGCAGCCAGGCTTTGGCCGTATGGCTCCGGGGCGCGAGGTTGTGGGTGAGGTGATTGAGGTCGGCGAAGGAGTGCAGCACTTGCAGGTCGGGAACCGCGTGGTCTTGCAGTATCCATTCAACTGCCGCGCAGCCGGTCTGCGACCCCTCTGCCGTTCGTGTTCATCCGGCAACTATGCTCTCTGCGAGCAGATTTCCTTCCCCGACCCACAGCCAGTTGGTGGTGGTTGGAGCGAAGAGCTGTTACTGCCGGAGCAGCAGCTTTGCCGCCTGCCAAACAGTCTCGACGATGAGCAGGCCATTTTGCTTGAGCCTGCAGCCGTTGCCCTGCATGCTGTCCTACGCCGCCTGCCGCTGGCGGGGGAGCGCGTGCTGATTATCGGGGCCGGGACGATTGGCCTGCTGACCATCAAACTGCTGCGGGCGCTGACCTCACAGGTAGAAATCAGTGTTGAGGCACGCTATCCGTTTCAGGTGGAACAGGCGACACGCATGGGAGCCGATCATATCATCTATCCACAGAAAAGCTACCAGGATGTCGAGCGTGTCACCGGGGCGCAACTCCTGCAAGGCCTGGCGGGCAATGATATACTCGTGGGAGGCTACGATACCATTTTTGATACGGTGGGCACGAAGCGCACGCTCCATGATGCGCTGCGCTGGGCGCGGGCCAACGCGACGCTCATACTGGTGGGAAACAGCCTGCATGCTATGCGACTCGATCTGACGCCCATCTGGCATCAAGAGATTGCCCTTGTCGGGTCAACCGGGCATGGGCTGGAGGAATGGCCCATAGGAAGCGGCTCTTTGCGTTCAACCTACTCTCTCGTCGTCGAACTGGTAGAGCAGGGGCTATTGCGGCTCGACCGCCTGGTGACGCATCGCTTCGCGTTTAACGAATACCGCCAGGCGCTGCTCGCGGCATCGAACAAGGCAGAGAGCCAGGCCATCAAGATCGTCTTCGATTTTACAAGGACGCCCGCCTCCACCGTTCCCAATGTGCGTGCCGCGCGCCGCCAGCCTGTCTCCGCTCGAGCTCCTGTCACAGACATGCCCACGCCACCAGCGACGAAAGTACCACAGCAGCCAGATGCGCCGTCGACTCCTCCAACTCCCACACCTGAAGAGGTCGCGCAATGGTCGCTCGTTTCGTTTGACGAGGTGGCAGCAACGCCCACATCGCTGGTTTCTCATGCCTCACTATCACATAGCACAGGAAGATCACCTGATACCACCGTGACAAAACGCCCCTCCGGTGCGTTACTAGGAATGGAGGAAGGTTTTCTGAGCCAGGATGATACCTCTGTCCACGAAAGCACTCCAGACGAAACGAACTAAAAGCAACTAGCGTACTACCCTTTGGATTTGACAGAGTTTCACCCGATGCTATGGGCGGGTGAGAGAAAAAAACAAATACACCGCAGGAGCCAGTATGACTACGCAAGATGAGGGGTCGGCATCTTCTTCGCCTCAGCCGCGTTCTCGCTCAACGATACCGCCGCGCCCCAGGCCCTCGCAATATAACGACAATGCGTCTGCTCAAGCAGGAGATGGCAGCAAGCATATGCCTGTACAACCGCTCTCATCGCGATGGGAAGCAGTCAATGGCAATGGGCACTCGCTGAACAACACCTATGCCAACGGCAGCGGACACGCACCGGCGTCAACATCTGGACCTGCGCAGGCAGGATCAGCGGAAAAGCCTGAGGACGCAAACCCGGTACCGGTAACCCGCGCTGGTTTGCCGCCGCGCCGCAAGAGTCGTGTCGCCGTACCCATCCTCCTCGCGCTGGTAGCGCTCTGCCTGATTGTCGGCTTCGGGGCGATTTTCTCGCCGCACTTCTTCGACGGCACCGAGGCGCAGTTGACCCCGACTCCTGTTCCCGGCCATACAGGCGCGTTTGCGCAGCCTCAGTTGAGCGCCCAGCAGATCAACGACCTTCATCATCTGGTTTCGTACATGCAGTACAAACAGCTTGCCAGTCTGTATGTGCAGCGTATGTCGCTGGACGAAGAGATCGGCCAGCTTATCATGGTCGAGTATGCCGATACCTATTACTCACCCGATTTGAACAACATGATTACCAACCTGCACGCGGGCGGCGTCATCATGTACGAGTTCCAGATGACCTCCTTCAACCAGACCAAACACGACATCGCTGAGATGCAGCAGAACGCGAAGATACCACTACTGATCTCGACAGACGAAGAGGGTGGACCATATGTCCATCGCCTGCTCAACATCTATCCACCGCACATGTCGGCGACACAGATGTACGAGTCGGGCAACCCGCAGGTCGCAGCCAACGAGGCAACGCTGGTGGCACATCAACTGCTGGCCCTCGGCATTAACGTCAATCTGGCCCCCGATGTCGATGTGCAGCTGGTACCCGGTTATGATCTGGTGACGCGCACCTTCGGCTATACACCCCAATCCGTCATCACCTACGCCGGAGCCTATATGCAGGCGCTGCAAAAGGCGGGCGTGATCGCCACCATCAAGCACTATCCTGGCCTCGGTGACGCCACTGGCGACGCGCACAAGCTCCTGCCTGTCATCAACCGCACAAAAGCGCAGATTTACTCCACCGAACTTGCCCCCTACAAGGCATTCATCCAGTCATCGAACAAATGGCTCAATCCCGGCATTGTCATGTCCACCGACCTGTTGATGCCCGCGATAGACCCGGTCATGCCAGCCGAACTATCACCCATTTTCATAACTGATATCCTGCGCGACCAGCTCGGCTACGACGGCGTGGTGCTGACCGACGCGCTCTACATGCAGGGCATCACCGACCAATGGAGCATGCCGCAGGCGGCAGTGCTGGCGCTCAAGGCGGGATGTGATATGATTCTCGGTCCCACCGGCTCAGACCAGACCATCGCTGTGATCGACGCCATCAAAGCGGCCCTGCAAAACGGCACGCTCTCTAAAGCAAGGATCGACCAGGCAGCAACGCGCATCATTGCCTTGAAGATGCAATATCATTTGATGCCAGCAGTGCCGCCACAATAATTGACACGTAAAATATGACCTGTCTGCAGTCTATTCCATCCCTAGCTGAATCTGGAGGCAAGCTTGGACCTGATTGATTTTTACCGCAACGAGCAGCAAAGGCTGCATCAAGGGCTGCGCGAAGCAGTGGGCGATCTGACGCCGGAGGAGTGGCATTTCATGGGCGAGGGGACGGGCAACAGCATCGCGTTTCTCATGTGGCATAGCGTGCGAACAGAGGATAATATCCTGCGCTTTATTTTGCAGGGACGCCCGACCATCTGGCAGGAAGGAGGCTGGCACGAACGGCTGAGTCTACCGCCGCGAGTGCAGGGAACAGGCATGGCAACCACCGAAGCCCGCTCATTCAAGATAGCCGACCCGGCCCTTTTCATGCAGTACGCGGAACAGGTATGGCAAGAGTACAGAAACTACCTGGCCTCAATTGATGATGGCGGTAAGGCACTCTCCGAGAGGATTGTCACCATCAAACCACTGGGAGAGATGCCAGCCATCCAGGCCATCGGCCAGATCTGTATCTCGCACCTCTTCATGCACTATGGCGAGATCGCCCTGCTGCGCGGTATGATGGGCAAGCGTGGTATGCCCCTCTAGTCAGAGCTTAACGGTAAAGGAAATAGCCCGCCACGCCCGCCAGGGCTAAGATGACCAGCAGGTTGACTTTGCGACTGGCGGCCAGAGCGAAGGCTCCGGCAGCGATGAGCAGCCCTTTCCAGTCCACTCCCGGCTGATGCATGATGGTCCAGACTACCGTGAGCAGCAGACCAACAACGGCCAGAGAGACGCCCTGCATGGCTCCCTGCACCCACGCGTGATGTTCTATACGCCCATACGCCGCCGAGACGACAAGCACCAGCAGCGCGGGGATGGTAATGGCGATCAGAGCGAAGAACGCGCCCGTGTAGCCATAGGTGAAGTAGCCCAGACTGATGACCCACAACCCATTGGGGCCGGGGCTGATCTGCCCGATGGCGATAGACTGCCCGAACTCGGCATTGGTGGCCCAGCCGTTGGCGATCAGGTCTTGATGCAGGCTGGGGAGATTGCTGAAGCCGCCGCTGGAGAACAGGGAGGCCTTCAGGAAGAGGAGAAAGTAGATGACTGGATTAATCATACTCGCTCCTCCTGCTCCTTTTCCGGCTCCGGCAGAGCGGGCGGCGATGCCGGTGAAAAGAAGAGCGCGCCCAGCAAAACAGCGGCCACAATAACAATCGCTACCGAGATTTGCAGGAAAATGACGGCGACTGCGCAGGCCAGCATGACAACAGCGCTTGCCAGCAGGTAGAACCGACCCTCTTTATAGCCCTTCTTGACGAGCGGACGGGCAAAATTCACCCCGACGAGCAGCATAATGCCGCCCGTAGCCGGTACCACACCGCGTAAAATCGCCTGCACCGCCGCGATATGCTCTATCTGCATGAAGAGCGCAGACAGCAGGCACGTAATCGCCGCGCTCGGCAGCAGCATGCCCGCCAGCGAGGCCACAATACCGCGTATGCCGCCAAAACGCTTGCCCAGTAGCACGGTGAGCGCCACAAGGTTGATGCCCGGCGTCAGCAGGCAGAGATTCCACAGGTGCAGGAACTCCTCCATCGTGAGCCAGCCATACTTCTCGATGAAGGTACGCTGTATCAGAAATGTCGTCGATGCACCGCCGCCAAAGGATTGCAGTCCGATGACCGCCCAGATACGAAAAAGCCGCCACGTTCCCGGTTTCGGAGCGGAAGACTGAGCTTCAGTCACTATTTTTCCTCTTTCCATCACGTTAAAAAAGCACAATTGTACCCTCCCTATTATCGCTCATCTGGCAGGAAGTCTCCCAACATTTGTAGAGCAAAATTGCGCATGGAACCATACCAATTTCCGTACCGACCGCGTCGAGGTGCCTCGTCCTTGCTATCTGTGTTGGCTTGTTTGAGACCAGCGGCCTGCTCGTCTACAGCTTCGACACGCAGCTTGCCGCCACAGACATCGCCGTCGCCATCAGTCCCAGCTTCGCCCTCGTCATTACTGGACTGGTATTGCTGGCCATCGAGCCGGTGTAGCCTCCAGGCTGAGCAATCTCTGTGAAAACCTGCTGACTATGGTACAATACCTCCTGAAGCAGTCGGGGATTATCGGAGGTCAAGCCTCTCAGGGGCGAACTGACTCACTCCCCGCAACGGCTGCTCTCTTCTCTGAGTCTATCCGGCTTCTCGTTCTTTTGTTAGTATACAAAGGCCACTTCCTGTGGGCGGCCTGGGAGCTACAGCATGGCAGGGCAATACCAGTACCTGTTTACACCAATGCGCATCGGGCAAACGATTGTGCCAAACCGCATCGTGTTCGCGGCACACCTGACGAATCTGGCGGAAGAGAACATGCCGGGACGCCGCCTGACCGCTTATTACGCCGAACGGGCAAAGGGGGGTTGCGGCCTGATTATCACGGAGGAGCAGTCGGTACACCCCAGCGACTGGGCGTATCAGCCGCTTATTCACGGTTTTGATCCGAAGGTGGTTCCCCATTACCGGCACTTGACGCGGGCGGTTCACGAGCATGGGACACGCATCTTCGCGCAGATGAATCACAACGGCATGCAGGCCAGCAGCATATATTCGCGCCGCCCCGTTCTCGGCCCTTCGCCGCTGGTCGACCCTATCCACCGCGAGATGTGCAAGGAGATCGAGCCGGAAGAGATCGCCGAGATTGTGCGCGGCTACGCCCTCGTAGCGCGCCACGTGCGCGAGGGCGGCTTTGACGGTGCAGAGCTACAGTCCTCACATAGTTCGCTCATCCGCCAATTTTTCTCGCCCTACTTCAACCGTCGCCAGGATGAGTACGGTGGTTCGCTGGAAAACCGCATGCGCTTCGCCGTTGAAGTGATTCAGGCCGTGCGCGCTGAGGTGGGACGAGACTTCACGCTGGGCATCCGGCTCTGCGGCGACGAACTCATTCCTGCGGGCCTGACCCTGGACGACGTGCGCGAGATTGCGCGCCGCCTGGAGGCCACGGGCCAGCTTGATTTCATCAATACCAGCATCGGCGAGTTTCATAACCTCTATATGGTGGAAGGCTCCATGCACACTCCCCCCGGCTATCAGCTTTTTGTCTCGGCGGGCATTCGCGAGGCGGTCAAACTGCCGGTCTTCTGCACGGGCCGTATCAAAGACCCCGTGCAGGCCGAACGCATCCTGCGTGAGGGGCTGGCCGACATGGTAGACGTGGTGCGCGGCCAGATTTGCGACCCCGAATTTGCGCGCAAGGCCCGCGAGGGCCGTACCGAGTCCATCCGCCTTTGCATCTCCTGCAACCAGTACTGCATCGGGCGCATGGGCCTCAACCTCAGCCTCGGCTGCATCCAGACCCCCGCCACAGGCAACGAACTACGCTTTCCACGTCCAATTCCGCCCCAGAATATCAAGCGCAAACCGACGCTGCTGGTGGTCGGCGGCGGACCCGGCGGCATGCAGGCAGCGAAGGTGGCGGCGCAGCGCGGCTTTCGCGTCCGGCTCTATGAAAAGCAGCCAGAACTGGGCGGCCAGGTCAACCTGCTCGTGCGCGTGCCAAACCGCGTAGAGTTTGGCGACTCGGTACGCAACCTGCAACATGCCATCCTCGCAACCGGCGTAGAAGCCCGCCTGGGAACAGAGGTAACAGCGGAGATGATCGTGCGCGAGCAGCCTGATGCCGTCATTCTCGCCACTGGCTCGCTCCCCCTCTTGCCGCCCATACCGGGAGCCGATCTCCCACATGTAGCAACCGTCTGGCAGGTGCTTACAGGCGAAAAGAGCGCGCATCCAGGCGAAAATGTGCTCGTTTACGACCAGATCGGCTTTCACCAAGCCACAAGCGTGGCCGAACTGCTGGCCGAAAAAGGCTGCCACGTCGAGGTTGTGACGGGCCAGTTCTACGTCGGCGGCGACCTCGGCATCACCCTTGACCTGGAGCTCTGGTATCGCCGCATGCTGGCAAAAGGGGTCAAACTCACCCCCAATCACTTCCTGGCAAGCCTGGGGCCAAACAGCGCCACCATCATGAATAACTACACCGGCCTGCCGCGCCAGCTAGAATCTCTCGCCCTCGCCGTCATGGCAACCCCCCAGATCGCCAATGACAGCCTCTACCACCAGCTCCACGGCAAAATCAAACACCTCTCCCGCGTCGGCGACTGCCTCGCCCCGCGCCGCGTAGAACACGCCATTCTCGACGGCGAGCGAGCCGCCCGCAGCCTTGAGCTTGTGAGCTAGAAAAGAGTATCCATAACATCTCGTCTCCCTTTTTGCACAATATAACAACAACGAGAGCAGGAAGTATGCTATACTACGCCAATGGCGCATTCTACCCCAATTTCGTTCCCTGAGACTGATGACTGCGAGGAGCTAGATGGCCACCAACGAAGAGATTCCTCCATTGACAAGAGCAGACGTTGAGCAACTTCGCCGCGAGGTCGAATCCAGCGCGATGCTGGATTTGAGCGCACGGAATATGGGAGGCATCAATCTCTCCTATTTTGATCTGCAGGGAGCCAATCCGCGAGATGCGGACCTGCGTGAGGCAAATCTACGCGGAGGGAGTTAATCTCAAATACGCTGACTTGCGCGGCGCTCGTCTCAACCATGCTGACCTCGATGGGGCAGAAAGGAGAATATGCAATGACATCTGACACACAGCAGCGTGTTCCCATTACAACTGAAAGGCTGAAAGATATTCGTTTTGTGGGTGACATGAATCTCTCAGCTCTCTCCGTGGAAGGCACCGAGCCGGGCAGCGACCCCAGAGTTTTCCCACCCGCCGACGCACGACATCGTCGCCTCTGGACGGTTCGGGTGGATGACGACATCCCCACGGCGGTGACGCCGGATGGTATCACCGTCTGGGAGTATGCGTGGTCGCCAGATAGCAAGCAACTCGCCCTGTACTACTCTACAAGACCGGATGATACAGGCTGGTATCATAGTCAGATTGGCCTTGTTGACGCCAATGGAGGAGCGGTGCATCAACTCACACACTTCGCGCCGGTCAGCATGCAGGCGCGAGGGCTGGCATGGTCACCGGACGGGAAGCAGTTGGCCTATCTTTCGGGGAAATGGAGCGATCCGGGGCGTGGAGCGGGTGACATCTACCTGCTCTCGCTGGAAAACGGCGCAGCGCGCAACCTGACTCCCGGCATTGCGTGTAGCCCGGCGTGGTGTGCCTGGTTCTCCGATGGTCGGCGCCTGCTCTATGCCGCCGTTGACGGGGTAAGCCACCAGTTCGGCATTCTGGATATACTTGATGGGGCCATCACGGTGCTCGACCGCGACTTCGTCACGCGCTGGGATCAACCCCGACCCTCGCCTACACCCGATCTGCGCACTTTTGTCACCGTCCATTCCACACCACAGCAGCCGCCCGATGTGTACAGTGGGCAACTGATAGACGAGAACGGCAGCATTACGAGCATAGAGTGGCGGCGGCTCACACGCCTCAACCCGATTCCAGAGGATACCTGGGCATGGCCTGTCACCCAGCACATCCACTACCCCGCCATAGACGGCCACACTATCCACGCGCTCTTTACGCTCCCGGTCAACTACACAGGCGACCCACCACCGCCGCTCTTTGTCGATGTGCGTGGAGGCCCATCGGCGGCAACAGTCGCTAGCTGGGGAGCCGGGTACCCGCAGATACTTGCCTCGGGAGGCTACGCTGTGCTGCGCGTTAACTACCGGGGCAGTTGGGGCAATGGTGCGGCTTTTGCCGACACGGTGATGGGAGACGTCGGCGGCAAAGACTTCCAGGATATCATGTTCGGCATCGATTACCTGATCGCGCAAGGACTGGTCGACGGAAATCGACTCGCCATCGGTGGCTGGAGCAACGGTGGCTTTCTCACGGCGTGGGCCGTGACACAGACGACGCGCTTCAAGGCGGCTATGATGGGCGCTGGCATTTCCGACTGGCTCAATATGCACGCCCTGACAAACATTCCCGACGCCGATATCCTGCAACTGCTCGTTGACCCGCTCGAACAGCCCGAAGTCTACCATCAGCACTCACCGATCACCTTTGCCAATCGCGTGCGGACGCCCACGCTGATCCTGCATGGCGAAAACGACCCCGCCGTGCCGGTCGCGCAGGCATATACCTTCTATCGCGCCCTCCGCGCGCGCAACGTGCCGGTCGCAATGGCCATCTACCCCCGCGAAGGACACGGTCTGGATGAGTGGGAGCACATCATAGATGCCAACCACCGCCTTCTAAGCTGGCTAGAAAAATACGTCTAAGATTAAGGCTCACCTCTTGAGACAGAATATGCTATAATAAGCGACGATAGAAAAGGCGGATGCCAAACGGTGGTATGTTCGTTCATTTTTTTCGATGCTATACAAGACGATGTACTGCTGTCTTAAGTAGAGAGGAGCCCCGATGTCGAGCGGGAAATGGATTAGAACGAGTTTTTTCTGGCTCCTGATTGCCCTGGCCCTTGTCCTGATTATCGTGTTCGTCTTCCGGCCAACGTCCGATACCACACAGGTCAGTGTGTCGACATTGTTGAGCAACGTGAAGGCGGATGTGCAGAGCGGCCATAAAGATACGCTGGAAGTTGGCACCGATCTCCTGACGCTTACGCGAGCGGACGGGACAAAAGAGTCGGCGACAGTCAACGATTCGTTCGATGTGACACAGGTGCTGCGGGACAACGGCATTAACTATACGAATAACCCGGACCTTGTACTTGAATACGACTCTCCCAGCGCGTTGGGCGCGTGGCTGAACGTCCTGGGCGGGCTGATTCCCTTCATCCTGATCGGCGCCCTGCTGATCTTTATGATGCGACAGGCGCAGGGGAGCAACAACCAGGCGCTTTCCTTCGGCAAGAGCCGCGCACGTATGTTCATGGGCAATAAGCCGTCCGTGACCTTCGCGGACGTAGCAGGCGTGGAGGAGGCGAAGCAGGAACTTCAGGAAATCGTGGAATTTCTAAAGTACCCGGAGAAATTCGTGGCCCTCGGAGCGCGCATCCCCAAAGGCTTGCTGCTGGTTGGCCCCCCAGGGACCGGCAAGACGCTGATCTCGCGTGCGGTAGCAGGCGAGGCAGGCGTGCCGTTCTTCAGTATCAGTGGTTCCGAGTTCGTTGAGATGTTTGTCGGCGTGGGCGCCAGCCGCGTGCGCGACCTCTTCGATCAGGCCAAGCGCAACAGCCCCTGCATCGTCTTTGTCGATGAGATCGACGCCGTTGGCCGCCAGCGCGGCGCTGGTCTGGGCGGTTCGCACGATGAACGCGAGCAGACACTCAACCAGATTCTCGTCGAGATGGATGGCTTCGACACCAACACCAACGTCATCGTCATCGCCGCCACCAACCGACCCGACGTGCTCGATCCCGCGCTGCTGCGCCCTGGACGCTTCGACCGCCAGGTGGTGCTGGATCGGCCCGATATTCGCGGGCGTATCTCCATCCTGCAGGTTCACGCCAAGGGCAAGCCGTTGGAGAGCAACATTTCGTTGGAGACGCTGGCGAAGCAGACTCCCGGCTTCTCCGGCGCCGACCTCGCCAACCTGCTCAACGAAGCTGCCATCCTGGCGGCGCGTCGCAACAAACGCAGGATCGGCATGAGCGAACTGGAAGAGGCAATTGACCGCGTGGTGGCCGGCCCGGCCCGCAAGAGCCGCATCATCAGCGAGCGCGAGAAGGCGATTACGGCTTATCACGAGGTGGGACATGCCCTTGTCGCGCGCATGCTGCCCAACACCGACCCGGTGCATAAGGTCTCAATCGTGGCGCGCGGCCAGGCCGGTGGCTTCACCATGCTGCTGCCTACCGAGGACCGCTACCTGTGGAGCAAGCCGCAGTTCGAGGATATGCTGGCCTACGCCCTCGGCGGTCACGTGGCCGAGCTGATCATCTTTGGGGAGGTAACAACCGGTGCCTCGAACGACATTGAACGCGTCACAAAGGTAGCTCGTTCGATGGTCACAGAGTACGGCATGAGCAGCCGCATCGGGCCAATGGCGCTGGGCCACAAAGACGAACTCGTCTTCCTGGGGCGCGACTTCGGCGAGCAGCGCAACTACAGCGAGCAGACGGCACGCGAGGTGGACGAGGAGGTGCGCCGCATCATCCAGGAGGCCTTTGACAAAGCCTACAACATCCTGATGCAGAACAAGACGCGGCTCATCATGATCAGCGAGCGCCTCATCAAAGAGGAGACGCTGGAAGGTCCCACCTTCGAGGCACTCTTCAACCAGCCCATCCAGGAAGACCAGGACTACTCGCCCACGGTCATCGCGGGCGCGAGCCTGCCTCATATGAATGGCTCAGAAACGGATGACGCCATCAACCTCCTCCCCGAACCCGGCGGCTCCTACCAGATGCCCTCGCCATTCCAGCCACCGTATAACAGTGGGACGGGCGAGGTATAAGCCGCCGCTAACTCGACTCCTCCACAGGCCGAGCGCAAGGGTACGGCTCTACTATATATAGTGGGGCCGTACCCTTGCGCTCGGCCTGAGAATTATCTCTTTTCTTTGTTCTTCTCAAAGACCTGGGAACCATAGTATCTTAAGAGAATCCCGTAGGGCGATGCCTTGTACCCGCCTGCATCCCTTTTCTGTGGTGCCACCACGGGTGGCACAGGGTATCGCCCCTGCGACATTTCCTTCAGAGAGCGTAGAGAGCGGGGGTTGTGCCTTATGGACTGCGCATTGTACAATGAAACCAGCTTTGGAGTTCCTGGCTCCCAGTCTCTGGCTCCCGTCCCATAGTAGCCTTATTTACTGGGAGCAGGTGGACGTGGGAGACTGGGACTTTTCATGATAGGAGGTTTTTTCGTTGTCCAATAGCGAGACGTTCCGTGTGATTGATAACTGTGTGACCGCTCCGCGGGGATTTCGCGCTGGCACCATCGCCAGTGGCATCAAATCAGACGCCAGCATTAAGGACCTGGCTATTCTAGCTTCAGATGTGCCCTGTGTTGCGGCTGGAACATTTACGACAAGCCATACACCCGCTGCTCCGGTGCTGGTCTGCCGCGAACGCTTGAAAGGCGGTCGGGCGCAGGCGGTGATTGTCAATAGCGGTAACGCGAACTGCGCAACAGGCGAGCAGGGCCTGCTCAATGCCTATCGCATGACCGAGCTGGCCGCGCAGAAGCTGAGTCTGGAGAGCGAGATGGTGCTGTGCTCCTCTACCGGCATCATCGGGCGGCAATTACCCATGGAGAAGATCGAGACGGGTGTGGCCGGGATCGAATTGAGCAGCGAGAACGGGAACGCGTTCTCCGAAGCGATCATGACGACAGATACCCACCCCAAGCGGATCGCGCTGGAATTTGAGATCGAGGGGCGCACGGTCCGGCTGGGCGGCGCGACCAAAGGGGCGGGCATGATCTACCCCAACATGGCAACCATGCTCTGCTACCTGACCACCGACGCGGCCCTTGACCAGCAGTGGCTGCACAAACAACTGAAGCAGGCCGTGGACGAGTCCTTCAATATGATTTCCGTCGATGGCGATATGTCTACCAACGACACCTGCGTGCTCTTCGCCAACGGGCTGGCGGGCAACACCCCCATCAACGGGCTGCATCCCGAGGCGAGCAAGTTCGCGGAGGCACTGCGCCGGGTAACGCAATACCTGGCGATAGAGATGGCCCGCGACGGTGAGGGCGCGACAAAGCTGATGACCGTGTACGTGCGCAACGCCCGCAACAAAGATGACGCAATCAAGGCCGCTCGCTCGATCACGCTCTCTCCGCTCTGGCAGTGCGCGCTGGCAGGCGGCGACCCAAACTGGGGCCGTATCGTGGCCGCGCTCGGTGCCAGCGGCTGCGCGCTCGACCAGCAAACATATGACATCTTCATCGGGGATGTGCAGGTGATGAAGCAAGGCATGGCAGCAGACTACGACCAGCAGGCAGCCCGCCAGCAAATGGCAGCGACAGAGGTCAATATTTTGATCGACCTGCACCTCGGCGACGGCGCAGCCACAGCCTGGGGCTGCGACCTCACCCACGGCTATATTGACGAGAATACCCTCTACACTCGCTAATATAACGTCCCGTAGGTGCCGCTTTATCGGCAAAAAGGGCCACACAGGCCGATAAAGCGGCAATGCCCACAATAAATCGAGGTCTACGGGTTGAGGGTTACAACGAAGTATATCGACAAAGCAGAAAGTGAGCACAAACATGACAACCACTGAGACAGGCAAACGGGACTGGGTAGAACTGGAACACAAGTATTATCAGGGAACGTTCAAGCGGCAACCACTCACGCTGGTGCGCGGGAAAGGGACCCGTGTCTGGGACGTGGATGGCAAGGTCTACCTGGATTTCGTAGCGGGTATTGCCGTCAATGTGCTGGGGCATTGCCATCCGGCGGTCATCAAGGCGGTGCAGGAGCAGGTGGAGCAACTGGTTCACGTCTCCAACCTGTACTACAACGTGCGGCAGATCGAGCTGGCCGAGCAGCTTGCGCAGGTGAGCGGTGGCATGCGCTCGTTCTTCAGCAACAGCGGGGCCGAGGCCAATGAGGGAGCCATCAAGCTGGCGCGCAAGTATGGGCGGCTGCATCGCAACGGCGCTTACGAAATCATCAGCATGGAGCGCAGCTTCCACGGGCGCACGCTGGCAACAACGGCGGCAACGGGACAGGCTTCCTACCAGGCGACATGGGTGCCACTGCCCGACGGCTTCAAACAGGTGCCATACAATGATCTGGACGCGCTCAAGGCCGCGACGAGTGAGAAGACAGTAGGCATCCTGCTGGAAGCGGTACAGGGCGAGGGCGGCATCTGGCCCGGCACAAAAGAATTTATCCAGGGAGTGCGCCAGTGGTGCGACGAGCAGAATCTAGTCATGATCTGCGACGAGGTGCAGGCGGGTATGGGCCGCACCGGCAAGTTCTTTAGCTGGGAGAACTATGATATCGTCCCCGATATCGTCACGATGGCGAAAGGGCTGGCCGGCGGTGTCCCCATCGGCGCCATGCTGACGGGACCGCGCACGGACGTGTTTGAGTATGGCGATCACGGCACGACCTTCGGCGGCAACCCCATCGCCACCGCTGCCGGTGTTGCCACAGTGCGCACTATTCTGGACGAGAACCTGCTGGAAAACGCCTGCAAGATGGGCAACTACTGGCGCAGCAAGCTGGAAGCGGCCTGCGAGAAATATCCCTTCATCGACAGCCCGCGCGGCATTGGCCTGATGCAGGCGGTACACGTCAGCAACGACCTCGCCCCCGTCATTGTGCAGAAGGCGCTTGAGCACGGCCTGCTGCTCAACAATCTCGGCCCCTCCACCCTGCGCATGATTCCACCCCTGAACCTGAGCGCGGAAGAGATCGACGAGGCCGCCGACATCCTCGACAGGACGCTGGCAGACGTGGCACAACTGCCAGCAGCGAACGCATAAAAAAAGAATGATGTAACCACAGAGAAGCAGGCCAGCGCCTCTGCTGGCCTGCTTCTCTGTGGTTACATCATTCTGACAACAGTTCGGCGCGGATACGCTGGACGCCCTGGCCGATGGTCTCCACTTTCGTGATGTGGAAGCGACCCATACCTGCCGTATGCTGCACGTGCGGGCCGCCGCAGACCTCTTTCGAGTAGTCGCCGATAGAATAGACTTTGACGCGGTCGCCGTAGCGTTCGCCGAAGAAGGCGAGCGCGCCCTGAGCGAGCGCCTGTTGCAGGGTCATGACCTCCATGCGCGTCTGCAGGTCGCGCTGTATCTGCCGGTTCACAATCTCTTCGACCTGCCTGACCTGCTCCGGCGTCAGCTTCTGGGGATGCGAGAAGTCGAAGCGCAGCCGCTCCGGCGTGATGTTGCTGCCCATCTGTCGCACGTGTGTGCCAAGCACATCGCGCAGCGCCTGGTGCAACAGGTGCGTGGCCGTGTGTAGCCGCGTGGTAGCCTCGCTGTGATCGGCCAGCCCACCGGCAAATTTCTTCTGCGCCCCCTGCCGCGACCGCTCCTGATGCTGCTTGAAAAGGGCATTGAAGCTCTGCATGTCAACCTGCAAGCCGCGTTCCCGCGCCAGTTCCTCCGTCAGAGACGGTGGGAAGCCGAAGGTATCGAAGAGATGGAAGACGGACTCGCCGGAAAGGGTCGTCTCCCCGTTCGCCCGTGCGCGCTCCTCCAGTTCCTCAAATTTGCGCAGCCCCTTCGCCAGCGTGCGCGCGAAGCGTTGCTCCTCGCGTGTCAACTCGCTGAGGATGGCGGCGCGATTCTGTTCCAGTTCAGGATAGACCGGCGCGAAGCGCTCAATCACGGCCTGCGCCACCTCGGCGATGAAGGGCGTGGGCAGGCCCAGTTCGTGACCGGCGCGCACGGCACGTCGTATCAAGCGCCGCCCGATGTAGCCCTGCTCTACATTGCTCGGCACGATGCCGTCGGCAATGATGAAGGTGGCCGCACGCACGTGATCGGCAACGATACGTATCAAACGCAGCTCCTGCTCAGCCGTAAGCGCGATCTTGCTGCCCCGTCGCTGCCGCACTTGCTGGATGCGCTGCACGATGGGCTGGAAGAGATCGGTCGCGTAGACATCTTCAGTGCCCTGAAGCACGCTGAGGATGCGTTCCAGGCCGAGTCCAACATCGATGTTGCGCTGCTTGAGCGCAACAAACGTCCCTTCCGGCGTCCTGTTGTACTGCATGAAGACATTGTTGCCGATCTCGACATATTTGCCGCAATTGCAGCCAGGCCGACAAGCGAGGCCGCAGGCGGGAAGACCGGTATCATAGAACAGTTCGGAATCGGGTCCGCAGGGGCCGGTCTCGCCGACGGGTCCCCACCAGTTGTCTGCGCGGGACAGGTAGTAGATGCGCTCTTCTGGAATGCCCAGCTCGCGCCAGACCTGAGCCGCCTCCTCGTCACGCGGGGCCAGTTCGTCGCCCGCGAAGACCGTCACCGCAATGCGCTCTTTCTCCAGTCCCAGCACATCGGTAAACCATTCCAGCGTCCAGCGCTGCGACTGCTGCTTCCAGTAGTCACCAAGCGACCAGAAGCCAGGCATCTCGAAAAAGGTGTTATGGCTCGCGTCGCCCACCTCCTCGATATCGTCCGTGCGCAGGCACTTCTGCACATTGGTGAGCCGCCGTCCCAGCGGATGACTCTCGCCCAGCAAAAACGGCACCAGCGGCTGCATGCCCGCGCTGGTAAAAAGAGCGGTCGAATCATTCTCCGGCACCAGAGGGGCCGACGGGATCAGCGCGTGTCCGCGCTGCATAAAGAAATTCAAAAACGATTGTCGTAATTCGTCGCCTGTCATCATACGCTCCTTTCTGATTTCGTTTTCTATCTCAACCTGTGAAAAACTGGCCCGGCCATGTCATTCTAAGCGCGGTGAAGAATCTGAGATCACCAACCGGCTGTCCTGGCTCACGTGAGATTCCTTGCTGCGCTCAGAATGACATCCGAGAGGATTTATAACACGCCTTACAGCGGTTCGCGCCCACATAAAAAGCCCGCCCCGGAACAATTCCGGGGCGGGCCCAATAACCTATTGTAACCCGTGGTACCACCCTGATTGGAAGCCAATCTTCACGCGCTAACACGCGCAAACTTCCCACTCTGCGGGCACGGAATGACATACTTGTGAAGCAAACGATCACAGTCCGTTCAGCAAAGCAAGCATTCGATGCCCTGCCCTATGGTAACGGAGGACTACCGGCAAAGATTACTGGTTACCCATGACTCAACGGCTCTTTCTGACAGGGCAGGGCAACGTTCGTCTCGCGTCGTGATCTCAGTTGCAATTTCCTGAGATCAGAGGGTGGCATTCCACGTGGAGCGGATGCCGGACTTTCACCATCTCCGACTCGCTGCCTCTCGCACCCGCGCGTACTCGTCCCTCGCGCGACATAATATATGCTCTATTGCCAGTATACTCTCATCGAGAGCAGATTGCAACAGCAATTTTTTCGCTGCCGCTCGCAATGACATGCAAGGGGTCTTTTTTACTAGCTTAGTACCCCCCCGATGTTGTAGGCGTGCTCTGTGGCGAGCCTTGCGCTGCCAGAGTGGTGGTAGCTACGAACCATTTGCCAGCGACGCCTTCCCCGTTGGTCTGGCCGGGAGCGGTATCTTTTGTGTAGGTATAGAGAGGATGTCCATTGTACTCCACCTGATTCCCATTGGCGTTGGAGACGACACTGAGAGTTCCCGGCAGGGATGTGGCACCGCTGGGGGAACCGGAACCGGAGAAGATCAGTGGAGGCCAGATGCTGGCGCAGGCCCCGGAGCAGGCAGCTTGCGTCGCCGTGTCCGAGGTAAAGTAATACAGAGTCCTGCCGTTGACATCGGTGAGGATGGTCACCGATTTCCCGTTCACGGTTGCCGTAGCGGTTTTCACAACCACTGTCGAACTGCTGGAAGTGGCGGTTGGCGTCGTTCCGGTCCCGCTACTGCCGGTCGTGGTGTTACCAGAACTTCCACAGGCTGCGACAAAGAAGGCGACAATGAGAGAGAGAGAAAGAATTGCCAGAAGGTGCGGTGTTCGCTTGAATAACATCGGGAAACCTCCTCCGTATAGTGAAAATAAATAACACGACTTTCACCTGTTCATACGTCGGGAGGTTACACTGTTACCGTTTTCCTCTATACTTGCTTTTTATATATTGTAGAACTTACTTAAGCAAGCAGGTCGGACAAACTGCCGCCCTCGGACCACTCTTCCTGTATTTTGTTAGCGGAGACGCGGAAAATCTGGATCATGCTTCTGCTGACGGTCTTACCGGTTGGCGCGATGCCTTCGTAGCTTCCCAGATGCGTACCGCGCCAGGTGGTGCGCACCACGACCTTATCGCCCTCGGCCAGCAGGTCGTCGATGATGACGCGCATATCAGGGAAACCGGCGCGCACAGCCTGAAAGTAGTCCCTGACGCCGCGCGGGCCGGGAAGCTGGTCGGGCGTGGCGTTATCGACGAAATCTTCGGCAAAAAGCCGGTCGAGCAGGGAGAAATTGCCGCCGTTCAGCGCCTCGTCAAAGACACGGCGGAGCAGGGCTTTGTTCTCTTCTAGCGTCATCTTCTCTCACCTTCTTATCTGGGAATAAGGATGTAGCCGTTCACCTCGTAGCCACGTCCGAGCTTTTCATGTTGCGGGAGATCAGCGAGCCATTCCCAGTGAGCCTCCTCTTTGAGGGTAAAACGCTCCTGAATGAGATCGAAGGTAGCGCGAGGAACGAGGGGAATGCTGCGGCGGTGACGGGCATCGTGGTCGGTGCCGTAGACGTTGAAGGCGAAGCCGCGCATATCGCTGAGCAAGACGACCAGACCGCCCACATCCACCAGCGCGTGCAGTAAGTTGAGATGGGCCTGGATGACACGGGTGCGGAAACCCTGCGCCGCCTCCTGATAGCGATGATGGCGCTCCTGCTCACCTACGAGGTCAGGGACGACACGCTGGATAGTGTCGAGCAAGTCGAGCAGGGGATAGCTGAAAAGCTGGGTGAGGACGAGCGAACTGACGGCCAGCCCGAACTCGCCACTGTACAAACCCTCTATCTCAGGAGGATTGGGAACAGGGCATTGTTCCAGGCAGGCAGCGGCGGCATCGAAGACGGCTTTCGCTCCCTGCGCGGCGAGCAAGTGCCAGGGCTGGCGCGAGACGAGCTGCTGGAGGTTGGCGCTGACACCGCCGGTCAGGTCGCACTGCAAGAGGCGCACGTTGCGACGCAGCGCGGGCGAAGCGAGTTCATCGCGCCCCTGCTGCATGGCGGCAAGATCAACATCGGCCAGCACGACCTCGTCGGAGGCGCGGGCAAGCTCGCTCAGCGGTACTTCGGTACAGGCACCCGCTCCGAGCACGATGGTGCTGCGCGAGGTTGCGAGCGAACGATCGCGTAGCGCGGCGAGCATGAGCGCAGCGGACTGCTCAAGATGCTGTGGACTGTGCTGTCGCAGCCATTCGCGCCGCCGCGCCCCCTGTGTCTGGATATTACTGTATGTCAGATTGTCGATACGCAATGCCACCCCTCCCCACATCTCCTCTCATCTCTCAATGACCTGTGTAGTTCGCGGGCCGCTTCTGCAAGAAGGCGGCGACGCCCTCGCGGTGATCCGCCGTCGCGATGGCGATATCTTGCAGCGCGCCCTCCAGCCGCAGCGTCGTCTCCAGATCGCTCTGGATGGACGAGTTCATCAGCTCTTTGATGAGGCCGTAGGCGCGGGTCGGCCCTTTTGCCAGGCGCCGCGCCAGCGCCTGCGTGGCCGCCTCGAACTCATCTAGAGGGACGCATTTGTTGACCAGTCCGATGCGCTCAGCTTCCGGCCCGCTCACCTCATCGGCCAGCATCGCCATCTCCATTGCCTTGCCGAACCCGACCAGGCGCGGCAGGAAAAAGCCGCCCCCGGCATCGGGGATGAGGCCGATACGGGCAAAAGCTTCGAGGAAGCGAGCATCATCGGCGGCGATGCGCAGATCGCAGGCCAGCGCAAGATTGCACGACGCGCCAGCCGCGACACCGCGCACGGCGGCAATGACCGGCTTCGGCAGAGTGCGAATCGCCCTGACGATGCGATGATACTTTTGCAGGTGCTCGCTCACCTTGATCGGCTCCCCACTGCCATGCAATTGAGCAAAGCCGCGCAGGTCAGCGCCCGCGCCAAAGGCTCGCCCAGCGCCCGTAATCACGACGCAGCGCACCTCCCCGGCGCCCCCGGCCTCCTCAAGCACCTCGCCCATCTCGTCAAGCATCACATCATTGACAGCGTTAAGCACCTCTGGCCGGTTCATGGTAATGGTGAGCACGCCACCATCCTGTGAAATAAGCAGGGTCTCGAAGACAGTTTTCATCATATTCCGCACCTCCTTAATTCGCTATTTACTATAGTGTACCACGGAATCGCTGCAATTGATCTCAAAAGGTCTAAGCGATTCGCTTCGCATAGGAGATCGGGTTCACTATAGCGTCTGTGAGCTGTTGGGGCTGAATATGATCGAAGAGATTTTTGCCGTCTGGACTGTACAGGTCTTTCACGATGCCAGGAATAATTTTTGCCTGCTCTTTTCTACCTCGCCCTAAAATGATGGCGCGCTGACTGTACCCGTACAAAGAAGGGCTGGTTCCTCCAAAGAGGGAGATGATCTTCACCGTATTGCGCGGCGCAGGCTCCTCACAGGCTCCATGCACTACCTTGTGCGCGGCGGCGAGATGCATGACGGCGGTATCGCCGCTGATGAAGATATCGCATTGATCGATCAAAGCCGCGAGTTCAAGCAAAGGGAATTTTGGTTCGGCGGGCAGCAGAATGGCGCGACCGGGAAAGGCAGGGGAAAGAGCCTGCCATAGGTCAGGCGCGGCGTTTATATCTGTGTAGCCCGGCAATATCGCCGCAACCAGCGATGAGTCCCGCTTGAGCGCCCCGGCTATCCCTTCCGCCAGCAAAGACACCGGTGGCCTCGTAACCACCGATGAAGTATCTGGCGCAACCAGAAGCAATCTGCTCTGCTCCGGCGGAACACTCGCCAGCCCCTTGATATGGACTATCTGCTGCCTGGCCTGCATAACATGCTCAGGATAGAGATAAAGCGGAATGTCCGCATCACCTTCGCCGTCTGATATGCTCTTCCCAAAATGTTTATTGATAATCCCGCGCATCAGCCGCCGTGTCGGTGTATCCTCAAAAGCGCGCACTCGCGCAATCAACTGCCGAACCTCTCCTGGACTGAGGAACATGATAGGGAGGCGTAATTGATAAAAAAACGCCGGGGAGAATATAAAGGGTAAAACGGCTGCATAGCCCTGTGTGCGGAGAAAATGCACCAGTTTCACTGCCTCAGGTGACAGGAAGATGCTCCGCTTCAACGTTCCTGCTTCATTTGAGGGAAAAAGTCTTCTATCTACCTCAATGAGGCGATGAATACGCGGGTCCGCTGCCAGAATCTCGGTCTGTAATTGATTGCAAAGAACATCGATCTCGACCTGACCGGCGGGGTCATTGCGCCTGATTTGATCAACGGCGCTTAATCCTACAGAAATCGCGTCGCCGATGCCCCACGGCATCGTAATTAAGAGTCGCTTCACTTCTGTTCTATCCCCAATTACTTCATAAAAATGAACATATCATTCCAACTATCCCCCCTTCATGGGTACGTTACAAACGGGAAAAAAGTCTCATTCCGCTTGCAATCTGGCCCATCTTCGCCAGCACTGGCGAAAGAAACATCCTGAAACTCGTCTGCTTGTTTGGATGTACCCTCTATAGGACTTGCCCGCTTGCTAAGCGAGCCGAACCGTGTATAGTAAGGCCGATGCCTCGCGCCCAGCCCGGGACAGGACAAGGATACATCGACTAAGATAGAGGGAATCATAGACGAACAGACCTCTGTACCGAAGTACATTCCGTCTTTGGAACAAATTATCGTGTATAATCGCAGAAACCGACGCAAACAAACCCTGCCTACGTTGCATGCGGGGTAGTGAAGAATTCTTGCGCCTGTGTTATATTAAGAGAAAACAAAAGAGTTGAAAGAATTCTCCGCAAGATGTCACTCAGAAAAGAAAGAGCGGAAAACACCACGGCGCAACGCTGGCTGCAAATACGCCAGGAATACCGTGCTGTCTTCGTAGCAACGCTCAGGAGCAGCGCGGCCTGGTTTTTTTGTGCTGTCCTGCTCATTGCTATAGGGCTTCTTCTCTTGAGAGGCCGAGAGGACCTCATTGCCGGCAACCTGCCATTTCTCGTGCTTGTCCTGATCTTCGCCCTCCTGACCATTCCGCTGACTTCCCATGTCAGACAACTTGCGCCCATTGAGACTCACTGTTCGCGCTCGCAACTCTGGTGGCAGGTGGCTCTCTTGCTCATCATCATCCTGTTTGTGACATATAGAGCGGCGGTGTTCAGCCAGCCTGGCACATTTCACATCCCGTTCCTGTATGCTCTGGTCTACTGGACCATTAATTTTCTTGGGCCGGGGAACCTGTTTGCCAACTGGATTGCCGTACCCGTTCTCTACTTTGTCCTTCCAGTAATCGTCCTTCTCCTGCTAGGCGCTCGCTGGAGTGAAACAGGCCTGGGGCGTGGTTACCATGGATGGAGAGTGGCGCTCCTGTGGAGTCTCCTGCCACTTGTCGGCCTGGGACTTTTTCTCATTCTGGGCATAGCTTCTCTGAGAATCATCCTGATCAGGGCCGCCAACAATTTTTTCCAGAACGGCTTCTTTGAAGAGTTTCTCTTTCGTGGCGCGTTGATGACCCGCTTAAGTTATCTCCTCAGCAGCGATTGGGGGCTTGTCCTCTCGACGCTGATTTTTGGTCTTTTCCATACCGGAACGCAAACGCAGTCGCTTGGTGGCGACTGGCTGGCCGGAGCGGCTTCCGCAATCGTGAGCCAGGCTGTGCTTGGTCTGGGTTTCGCGATCATCTTCGCCCGCACGCGCAATCTACTCGCCTCTTCTGTTTTTCACGTCATTCTGGATACATTTGGCTCGTTTACCTGAGCAATGTTTGCAGCGTGCTGTTCATGGTTGTCCCCCTCGCTTTATCTTCCCCTCAGGTTGTTTGCTGCATCTGTTCGCCCATGGATTGTGTCAGCCGGGCACGAATAAGGGGGGCCATTCGTTTGGCAATGCTGGCTAAGAAAGGACTACGCACCTGTGTGGCGAATGGCGTTGTCGGGATATTGGCCAGTGTCAGTACCACAATCTGCCCATCGGTAAAGTAGGGGTCGCCTCCACCGTTGAAGCCGTGTGTCTCCTTGCCGAAGCCAGGACGCGTTGTTTGTTGAATAACGTTGCCAGTCTGCACCAGTTCAGTGACGACCAACATGCGTTCAGCATCCACGTCGGGGGAGATCTGGTGCGTGGGCAGATAATTCGTCTTAGAAAGCTCGACCTTGACATCTTTCGTCGCGCTCCCAATCCAGATGGGTCTGCCATCACTTGCCTGACGGCCTGTGTTCCAGATACGGATATGGTCGCGCTGGCGAGCGTTGCCGCCCGGTCGCTCGAAGGCCAGGTCTTCCTTGCGCCCAAAGAGGTAGAGATTGCTCACCGGTGCCGTGCAATATTCACGACCGAGCACACAGTCGGTACAGATACGGGCCGATGTGACGAGGCGGATTTCGTCAGCGCGATACCAACCGGCAGAGGCGAATGAGGCACCGATCTGCCCATCGGTACCCACGAACTCCAGATTGAGCGGGTCGCCCGGCTTCCCCTCTCGATTGAAACTTGTCAGGGGATTATCAGCGGGGGTGATCGCCGCAGAGACAGCACGACCGTGTTTAGATGCATGATGCAGCTTCGCGTGCACCGAGAGAAGGTAGACCAGCGCCGCGACCGAGAGCGCGAGCACGCCGCTCCCGGCGAAAATAAGGGCGTTTCTACCCGCGCCAGCAGACCTACCAGTTTTTCCTGCGCTTTCCATACTGCGCTCCTTCAGATAAATTGGAAAGAGACAAGACCAGAACAGCCCTGGCCTTGTCTCTTTATTTGAGTGTTGAGGTAATAATTGCTGCTATCGTGTTGTAATACGATGCCGGTAGAGCGATGTTGCTGGCAGGACCTCCGTTCCTCTGCGCGCCGACTCGGATCGGGAGGAGGCGAGGCGAAGTCAGTGGAAGGAGGGAGCAGGAACATCTGGAAACGGCTCTGCTATGGGAGCGCAGCCGCTTCCACCCCGTTCCGACACGGGGCGCTTAGCCGCGAGCTACGCGCACTTTATCGTAACAGGTGCTGCAGTAGACCGGGCGGTCATTCTTGGGTAAGAATGGCACCTGGGTCTCGACGCCGCATTCAGCACAAATAACAGTGTGCATTTCGCGTGGCGCACGATCAGATCGGCTACCAGACGAACTGGACGCATTACGACGGGCTGCACGACAGGAAGGACAGCGACCGGGCTGGTTCATCAACCCTTTCTGCTGGTAGAACTCCTGTTCTCCGGCGGTGAATACGAAGTCATTTCCGCATTCACGGCACTTGAGAGTCTTGTCAACGAAACTCAACTAGGACCTCCTTGTGATGTGTTGGTATTCCATGCCTCAGGGTCCAAATCCTAGCAGTTGTCACCAGCTTGTCTGTCACCTCTAGCAGCGCGGGACCGGCTTCCTGGACGAGCACTCTACCATGACCGAGATCGGATACCGCAAGAAAGCATACACTATGATTTTGCAAATTTCAAGAGGTTTCTTCATCAAATTATCGAAATCACCTGCTTTTTAGAAAATTTTTATGTGTACTTTTCACACTATCTCACGAGCAAAGATAGTAGTTTTGCAGTAAAATAATCTATAGCCTGGCCGATTGCTACACGTCATATTATAAAAAGGAGCCTCGTGCATGTCATTCTTCATGATGCTCAGAATGACACAACAAGCGCTCAGCCTTGACGCATATGAGACAATAAGAAAAGGAGCATGCCCTTTTTTGACTGTTTTATCTCTTTTGATGCGGGTATAAGAGAATGCCCCGGTAACAGGATTTCATGTCATTGTCATCGTTTTCTTTTGCTATTAACGCTGAGTGTCCAGAGACATGGGCGCGAGCAGGTACTATTACCACCCCTCATGGGATTATTCATACACCTATCTTCATGCCAGTGGGAACGCAGGCGACAGTGAAGAGCGTTTCACCGGAGGAACTGCGGGCGGCAGGAGCGGAGATTATCCTGGCGAATACCTATCATTTGATGCTACGGCCCGGCTCCACGTTGATCGCGGATTTCGGTGGGCTGCACTCGTTTATGCACTGGGACGGGCCGATTTTGACGGATAGTGGTGGCTTCCAGGTCTTCAGCCTCGGCCACCTGCGCAAAGTAGGCGAGGAGGGCGTGGACTTCAAGTCACACCTGGACGGCTCGCCGCGCACGCTGACACCTGAAAGCGTGATGCGCATCGAGGCCGAACTGGGCGCTGACATCATCCTGCCGCTGGACATCTGCGTGGGCTATCCCTGCGCCGAGGCAGAGGCGCGCGCGGCCATGGAGATGACGCATCGCTGGGCTGAGCGAGCACTGGCGGCGAAGGAGCAGTATCGCCCGGAGCAGACGCTGTTCGGCATCGTGCAGGGCGGCTTCGCTGCGGATTTGCGGGAGCAGAGCGCTCGCTTCGTTGGCAGTCTGCCCTTCCCCGGCCTCTCGATTGGCGGCCTCTCTGTCGGCGAGCCGAAGGAGATGATGTGGGAGATGCTGCGCTACACCACGCCCGAACTGCCGCGGCTGAAGCCGCGCCACCTGCTGGGCGTTGGCTCCCCTGAAGATCTGGTGATTGGGGTCGGACTGGGCATGGATATGTTCGATTGCGTGCTTCCCACCCGCGTCGCCCGCCACGGCGGACTGTTTACGGCGCGCGGTCGCGTCAGCATCAAGACGGCCCGTTTCCGCGCCGAGAAGGGGCCGATTGAGGAGGGCTGTGACTGCTACACGTGCCGCAACTACAGTGCTGCCTATGTCCACCACCTGGCACGCACCGAGGAACAGTTGTATTACCGGCTGGGCAGCATACATAACATCCGCTTCATGCTGCGCCTCGCTCATTCGCTGCGCGAAGCCGTTCTGGCGGGGAACTATCCACAATTTCGTGACGAGTTCCTGGCGCGCTACATCCCCGCTTCTGAGCGGGTGCGTGAGGCGCAGCGCGAGAAGTGGAAAGCCGCCCGTGCTGTTGCTCACAAGGACTGACACATGGAAATAGAAGGCAGAGCATACCGTTTTCTTAATACAGGCATCCAGAGCGCAGCCATGAACATGGCTATCGACGAGGCCATATTGATGCACCACCTGCGTGGCGACGTGCCTCCCACGCTACGCGTCTTTCGCTGGTCGCAGCCATCCATCTCGCTGGGCCGCTTCCAGCGCCTGGAGCAGGAGATTCGCGTCGACGTCTGTCAGCAGCAGGGAGTCGCGCTGGTGCGCCGTCCCACAGGCGGGCGAGCCGTCTACCACCGCGACGAGTTCACGTACAGCATCGTCATCAGCAAGAACTACGAGGTGCCTTCGGGCGTCGTCGCTGCCTACGCATTCCTGGCGCAAGGCATTATCGCCGCGCTCGCCCAACTGGGTGTGCAGGCTGAATTGAGCGAGGGGCGCGTCAGCAAAAATCCCTCGGCAGCCTGCTTCGCTTCCTCCACCCAGGCCGACCTGACCAGCGGCGGCTATAAGATGGTGGGCAGCGCGCAGGTCTGGCGCGAGGAGGCCCTGCTGCAACAGGGTTCTCTGCCGCTCGCTGACCGCTCCGCGGAGTTCTACAACCTGCTCTCCTTCCCCACGGAAGCCGCACGCGAGGAAGCGCTTACCCTCTACCGCGAGCACACCACCCCCCTGCACACCTTCGCCTCCGCCGCCACCTGGGATGATGTCGCCAACGCCTTCCACGTTGGCTTCAGCCAGGCCCTCCACACGCAATTCGTGCCGGGCGAGCTGACCGCGTCCGAACTGGCGCTGGCTCAACAACTGGTCGCCGACAAATACAGCAAACTCACCTGGCGCGAAGAACGCGTCAGACTGGTGTGAATCGAAGAGCTGAGAAAAAAGCTTGAGACGAAAGACAATATTCAGAGCAAAGGGCATTGTATTCTGAGAGTTTTTTTAATATCCTCTTTACCAAACATTGATCGAATATTGCTATGTTCTTAGCCGAGCGGGCAATTAACAGTGCATGATGCCTGAAAAAGAAATTTGCTCATCTTCATCTTCTTCCTCTTCCCTCCTGGAAGATTGTAGATAGTAGTAGACAAAACAGCGCGGGTCAATATTACCAGGCCGCTTAACAAGCCACTTGAGCCGCAGCGAGCAAGAGGGGGAGCCACTATACGAAATTGCTCATTTGTGTTATAGTGCTGATAACACCTGAAAATCTAATATCAGGCGGTTTTCAATGAGGAAGAGCCGTCCTGGTAAGAAGGAGCAAATGTGTGAGTCTGTCAATTGAGGTTGCGCGCAAAATTCTAGAGGCGAGCAAGCAGCGTGCGCGGGAGCTACGAAGCCCGGTAAGCATCGCCATCGTCGATGCTGGTGGTCATCTGGTACTCTTTGAACGCATGATGTCGCCTTATGGGTGGGCGACAGGAAATATTAGCATTGCGAAGGCTACGACAGCAGTCATGTTCAACCAGTCGACCGATGCCGTTGCGCAGTGGGGAGCGGGCATTCCCGGCTTCGCGTCCAGCCTGGCGACGATGACACAGGGCAAATTTATCATGGCAGCCGGTGGCTGGCCCATTCGCATCAATGGCGCGACCGTCGGTGGCATTGGCGTGAGTGGTGGCAACGCGCCCGGACGCGATGATGAGATTGCTCGTGCAGGCCTGGCCGCCGTGCAGGCCTGGAATGAAGCCAATAGCCCGGCTGTTCCGGCGCAACCGGCCTCGCCACCATCCCTTTCCTCTCTCTCCCCTGCTGCCTCTGTTTACATGCCACAGCAACCACAGCAGACCGGGGCATCGATGCAGCCAGCAGCCTCGTATCCACCGATGCCGCTTCAGTCCGGCTCCAGCTTCCAGCAGAATTTCTCTTCCCCGAATCTTGCTCCTGACCAGGAAAACGCATATAATAACGATTCGTCATCATCCAATCAGTCCAATCAATCCAGTCAATACTTTGACAACCATTTGGGAGGCCAATCATGACACAAGAGCAGAGCCGTCGCAGGCGCTATAACCGCGCCGATCGTAATCGGCCCATGCTCGTTACCTCAAGCAGCGAGAGCGAGACGAGTGTAGACGATACAGAGATCGAGCAGATAGAGACAGCCGAGGAAACACCGGTCGTCAAGGAGGCACCAGCCGCACCCCAGAAGACAAGAAGGTTGCCCGGTTTCTTCTCCACTATTGGCAAAAAGCCGACGGAAGAGACGCCGGATGTAGCCCAGGCCCGCCTGGCCCGTGCCACGCGCAAAGCGGGCACAGGTACCACGAAGGCTACTGATACCACGACAACCGAAACCACGACAACCGAAGAGAAACAGGAAAAGCAGGAGACAAAGCCAAAGCCCACTCCTGCCCGCCCAACGCCCCCACGAAACAGCGGCTTCAAGACACGCTACCTGCTGGGCATGGTCATTTATCTGCTGGGCGCTAACTTTATCGGCGTCTTTGAGACCCAGTTTATGACAGCCAATAAGCTGAATCATGTGCTTACCACCTTCAATCTTTTCGGAGGGCAGGTCATTATCAGCACCGCTACCATTGTCTTCCTGGCGACGCTGATCATCTTGCTGATCGTCCTGGCAAAACTGGATCTCATCCCGCGCAGTCTCGGCGCGCTGGCCGGGATGCCAGAACAGCCACGAAGCGGCCAGGCAGGCAAAAAGAGCACAAGCACGAATCAGGAGTTGACCTCCAGAACGCCGCCTCCAACCATGAAGCAGGGCATCAAAGGCGCGGACGACGATATCTACGCGGACTACCGCGCCGACCAGCGTTACTGGCAGCGCCGCGCCCGCAAACGCTCCTGATCTGACAGATACAGCGTTACTAATCACAAAAAGCAACGGTCCCACATAAGGCCACTTAAGTGCCTTATGTGGGACCGTTGCTTTTTGTGAAAGTTCCTGATAATGACCTCAACATCCTGATCGAATGGGTAAGGTATCCAATCGGACCAACGCGCAAAATGTGATACCATGAGAAAAGCACAGAGAGAAATGAGGACAGACATTTGACCAGCATATCATTCTGGCAGGCTGAGTTGGAGACTTCCGGCGGACGAGGCATAGAGGCGGCAGGGCCGTTGGAGGGTAACGTTGAGACGGAGGTAGCTGTCGTTGGCGCGGGCATTACGGGAACGGCTACTGCTCTGTGGCTGGCACGAGCAGGTGTGCCGACGCGCGTGCTGGAGGCGCGGCGGATCGCGGCTGGCGCGAGCGGACGTAATGGCGGCTTTCTTGCCACCGGCACCGTCGAGCCATATGCCAGCATCATCGAGCGTTTCGGGCGCGAGCAGGCGAGGCAGTTGTGGGCGGCGAGTGTACGCAACGCTGAGCTTGCTGAAGGCTTGATTGAGGAATTACAGGGGCAGGGCTGGCTCTGTGGCTACCGACGCAACGGCAGCCTGAAGCTGGCCGGAAATGAGGCCGAACTGGCAGATGTGCGCGAAAGCGTGCGGTTGTTGCGAGAGGATGGCTGGAACGCGACAATGGTGGAGCGCGCAGAGCTGCCTACGCGCCTGCGCTCCGCCTATGTCGGCGGCTCGTTTAATCCAGATAATGCTGAGATACAGCCCGCGAAATTCGTGCTGGGTCTGGCACAACTGGCTCAGCAGGCAGGAGCAGTCTTTCACGAAAAGAGTCCGGTGAGCCATATACTGCCGGACGATGAGGGCGTCACCCTGCACACGGAACGGGGCAGTGTGCGTGCCCGAAACGTGGTGCTGGCGATGAATGCGTGGCTGCCTGGTCTATCAGCGCCGGGCAAACAACTGGACGCGCAGTGGCTGGCGCAATGCATCACGCCGACGCGGGGACAAATGATCGCCACGGAACCGGTTGGCGAGCGCCTTTTTCCCTGCCCTTGCTCAGGCGACCACGGCTACCAGTACTGGCGGCAGCTTGAAGATGGACGGCTCGTCGTCGGAGGCTGGCGCAACTACTCATTGGAGACGGAGTACAGCACCGATGAGACACCCAACGAGGCTGTGCAGCGCCATCTGGACGCTTTCGTCCACGAGATACTCGGCCTGCCGCAGGTTCGCACCGACTATCGCTGGGCAGGAATCATGGCATTCTCCAAAGATAGCCTGCCGCTCGTCGGGCGCTTGCCGGATGTGCCGCACTGCTACATCTCCGGCGGCTACACCGGCCACGGCAACGCCTACGCTCTCCAATGCGCCCGTATCATCGGCGAACTCGTGCAGGGCCGCTCGCAATCCAACGCTGTCATGCCGGATGAAGCGCAGTATCGCGCAGCGGATTTGTTTGATCCTGCGCGTTTCACGAGTGGGATGCAGACAATTTACTGAAAACCAGACTCGATACTTTTTAGAAAGAGAGATGAGCAATGCAACAACCGGTAGCGCGTGTCGATGTTGTGCGTGATACGTATTTTGGTACTACCATAGAGGATCCGTATCGCTGGATGGAGCACTGGAAGAGTGAGGAGTTTCAGGTGTGGATGAAGGAGCAGGCAGCTTATACACAGGCGTACCTGGAGGCACTTCCGGGGCGAGATAAGCTGCTTGCTCAGCTTACAGAAATGACCAATGCCGGGCCTGATCTCCGTGATTTTCAGGTCATAGGTGAGCGCCTCTTCTACCTGCGGCGCGACCCCGGTGAGAACCTCATGAAGCTGGTAGTGCGCATGCCGGGCGGCCAGAATGGGCAGGAAAAGACGCTGTTCAATCCCAATGTGATCGAGGGAGAGGCCCAGACTGCTATAGATTGGTACTTCCCGTCGTGGGATGGGCGCTATGTCGCTTATGGCATCTCGCAGGGTGGCTCGGAGAACAGCGTGCTGCACGTACTGGAGGTCGACAGCGGCATCATCCTCGACCTGGCGATTCCCCACACCGAGTTCACGCACGTCTCCTGGCTGGAAGATAACCATTCCTTCGTCTACCATCGCTTCCCGGAGCGTCCTGAGGGAACGCCGGAAACCGAACGCTACAGAGATGGCTGCACCTATCTGCACCACCCTGGCGAAGACCCGTCCAATGATCGGCCCGTCTTCGGCCCGGACGTGACCGAGGGCGTCGCATTTGGCCGCGACGACTATCCCTTCCTGGTGATCTCACCGCTCAGCGACTGGCTGATCGGGCTGGTCGTCCACGGCGATCTGGAGGAACAAAGCATCTATGCGGCGCCCCGTTCTGCTCTTGCCGATCCGGCCACGACTCACTGGCAGAAAATTTGTGATGTCGAGGATGCCGTATCCGGCTATGATCTGATGGGAGACACCATCTATCTCAGAACGCACAAGGAGGCACCGCGTTATAAAGTCATTGCCACGTCCCTGCACCAGCCAGACATAGCAAACGCGGCGCTGATTGTGCCGGAAAGCAAGGCCGTGATCGGAGCAATCAGGGTTGCGGGCGATTACCTGCTGCTGGACGATCTGGAAGGTGGTATCGGGCGCTTGCGGCGCGTCAAACGCGGCGGCGGCGAACCAGAAGCATTTCCCATGCCCTTTGAGGGTTCAATCAGCGAATGGGCCAGCGCGCCCGGCAGTGCTGAGGTGCTGGTCGAGATGGCCTCGTGGGTGATCTCCCCGCGTCTCTATCGCTGCGATGTCAACGCCGGAACGCTTGAGGAGACCGATCTCTACCCGCCCTCATCGCTCGATTTCAGTGACATAGAGACGCACGAGGTGCATTATCCGGCGCGAGATGGCATGCTCGTCCCGCTCTCCATCATCCACAAAAAGGGCTTGAGGCTGGATGGGAACAATCCCACGATTTTGCGTGGCTATGGCTCCTATGGCATCAACTTGAATCCCTTCTTTATGCCGCGTATGAAGGCGTGGTATGACCTCGGCGGCGTGCTGGCCGTTGCCCACATACGCGGCGGCGGCGAATACGGCAAAGAATGGCATCTGGCGGGCAAGGGCCTCAACAAGGGCAACACCATCACCGACTTCATAGACGCCGCCGAATACCTGATTGCTCAGAGGTATACGAGTCCGCGCCGACTGGCAGGTGAAGGAGGCAGCGCTGGCGGCATTACCACCGGCGGCGCCCTGGTGAGGCGGCCAGACCTGTGGGTGGTGATGGTGATGAAGGTACCGGTAGCGAACGCGCTGCGCTTTGAATTCACGGAGAACGGCCCACCCAATGTCCCTGAGTTTGGCAGCGTCAGCACCGAAGAGGGCTTGCGCGGCCTGCAAATCATGGATGCCTATACGCAGGTACGTGACGGCGTAGCCTATCCTGCCGTGTTGCTGACAGCGGGCGCGAACGATCCTCGCGTGGTGGTCTGGCAGGCAGCGAAGATGGCGGCGCGCCTGCAGGCCGCGACCTCCTCCGGCAAACCCGTCCTGCTGCGCGTCGAGTTCCAGGGCGGTCACGGTATGGGTTCCACACAGCAGCAATTCAACGAGGAATATGCCGACGAATTCGCCTTCCTCTGTCAGCAGATGGGTAGAGAACCAGAGTGAGTGGAGTAAAGTACTGTCCGCCAGCATCGTGGACAGTACTTTACTCCACTCACTCTGGTAGAAAATTATAGCGTGACGCGGTTGCCACCCGCTGGCATGGTGAAGCGGAGGAAGCCGCCCATGGCGAGACGAGTGCAGACGACAGCGAGCGTGAAGAAGGCGAAGAGCGCGGCGACAGTTTTCACCTCGTAGAGCGCGAAATCCGCGAAGGTGAGGTGGTTCGCGCCGCTGGCGAAGAAACGCAGGAGGGCCGGGCCTTGCTGGACGCTGCCGAACGAGTTGAGCGCCATACCGACGCAGAGGGTCAGCAGCAGGTCGACGCCGAAGCAGATGGCAGCGAGGCGCGAGCCAAGCAGCCAGAAACGTTTGCTCAGACGCTCGCGTTTGCTGATAGACCGGATGCGCCTTGTGGCCCACACCGGCGGAATCAGGAATTGTAGCAGCAGGAAGAGCAGGGGGGCAGCAACGAACACCCAGCCGGGAAAGACGGTCGGAGTAATGAGCGCACCGAGGCGACCCAGTGTGTAGAGGATGACTCCCTCTACCACACCGCGCCGGTAGCTGGTTTTATTGAACATAACGGATGAACCTGTCTATGTCTCTCTTTAGTTCAGTGACAGCCGCAATCGCCGCCGCAGCCGCAGCTTCCTATCGAGCCTTCGTCGTAATCACCATCTTCACTGCTGCCCTCGCCCAGGAAGGCCGCGAAGACGGAGAGCAGGCGGCGCACGTTCTCACCATGACACTTCGTGCAGACAACATCGTCGGCATGCTGGTAATTGACCAGCATCTCAAATTTGGATTTACAGTCCGAGCAATAGTACTCGTACAACGGCATGAAAATGACCTCCATCTGTTGGGAACGCCTCAGTTCAAGCATATTTTAGTAGCTGGTGAGAAGATAGTCAAGTCAAAATGCCATCTAGACGTATCTTCAGTGATATGCTAGGCTAACGGAGAACAAAGCTATCATAGAATATTCATTAAAGAAGTTCTGAGCATGAGATAGAGAGAAGGGTGATAGAGATGGCTCTTACAATTGGAATTGTGGGGTTGCCACAGAGTGGCAAGACCTCTTTGTTTAACGCGCTGACGAAGGCGGGCGCGCCCGTCAGCAATTATGCGACGAGCACGGTGCAGGCGAATATGGCGGTGGTGCCGGTGCCGGATGCACGCTTGCAGCCACTGGCCGATATCTTTAAGCCGAAGAAAGTGACGCCCGCGACGGTAGAATTTGTGGACGTGGCTGGCATGGGCCAGAGCCCGCATGGAACGGGCGAGAAACGCGAGGGACTGAGCGCCGAGTTTATCGGGCACATCCGCAACGCCGATGCTCTCGCCATCGTGCTGCGCACCTTTGAGAATCCGAACGTGCCGCATATCTATGGGAACATCAACCCTATACGCGACCTGGACAGCCTGAACGCCGAACTGGCGCTGACAGACCTGACAACGGTGGAGCGGCGTATCGAGCGCACGAAGCGTGCCGCCAAGTCGGGCGAGAAGAAATACCAGCAGGAACTGGCAGTGCTGAGCCTTTTGCAGGACGCGCTGAACGAACTGAAGCTGGTGAGCCAGTTGGAACTGCTGCCGCAGGATCATGCCGTGCTGGACGAACTCTTCCTGCTGACCCAGAAGCCGCGCATGTACGTGCTCAATGTGAGCGAGAACGTGCTGGGCGCGGCCAACGACCTGCTGGCGCGCATCGCTACAGGCGAAGAAGTGGACGAGGAGAAGCTGGAGGGCGAACTGGAAGGCATCGCCGCAGTCGCGCAGCGAGCAAAGGCCGAAGGCTCCGAGGTTGTGGCCGTCTCCGCACGGCTGGAGGCGGAACTGGCCGAACTGCCAGAGGCCGATGCGCAGGAGTATCTGGAGGCGCTCGGATTGCCCCAGTTGGGCGCTGACCGCGTGATCCAGGTCGGCTACCGCCTGCTTAACCTGATCACCTTCCTCACAGCAGGCGAGGACGAGGTGCGCGCCTGGACGGTGCGCAAGGGCGCGAAGGCACCGGAGGCGGCAGGTAAAATCCACTCCGACATCGAGCGCGGCTTCATTCGCGCCGAGGTGACACACTACGACGATTTCATGGAGAGCGGCGGCTCCTTCGCTGCCGCCGCTAAGAAAGGCTTACAGCGCCTCGAGGGCAAAGACTACGTAATTAAAGACGGCGATATCGCCCACTTCCGCTTCAACGTGGGAAAATCGTAATTTGCTTCCCCCGGAAAACGGCATGCGAGAGAGCGCTTTAGAGCGTAATTGCCCCCGTTGAACTGTCGATATGGATAGTGACGCTGGTTAGCGGTTGCTGCGCGGGTGGCTGGACAACGGCCCCGTTTTTGGCGGGGTCGAATTCCGCACCGTGGCAGGGGCAGACGAGTAGTTGCTGGCTCGGGTCGTAATTGACCGGGCAACCGGCGTGCGTACAGGTGGCATCGTAGGCGACGAACTGGCCGTTTTCAAGATGGATAAGGATGCCGGGATCGTTGTTCGATGGGATGGTAAAGGTAACCGCGCTGTTTGTAGGAACCGCGCTCACCTGCGCGATGGTGTTGGTTCCAGGTGTCCCTCCTGCCGTCGCTGAAGCGCTGTTTCCGGCGGTGGTTGTTCCCGTCGCAGCGCTGCCATCATCACCATGAAGGTGCGAGCCGACAAAGACGAGACCGAGAATAGCGGCACCACCGGTTATCAAGCCATAGAGAAAACTGCGGCGACTCCGCTGCGCGTAGCGAGCGGCGGCATATTTTCCTCGCGCCGCTACAGGATGCTGCGACCCGTAGCGGTTCTGTTGCTGGCTCGTGGGAGCGCTTTGTTCAGTTGTATCTCTTACACCTAGCAGAAAGAAGACTGGCAGCGCCAGCGTCGCACGTTCCTCTGCTGGCAGCGCCTTGAGCAGGCGCGGTACCAGGAAAGCGTCGAGCGCGGGCAGGCCGGTGTGCAAGGGGCCGGCGAGGATGACGGTAATCCAGCAGAAGATGAAGACGATGTCGGCCCCGTAGAAGTAGGGGTAAACATGCCAGGTCGCGGTGAGGAAGAAGGTGATGCTCAACAAGAGGCCAAAGAATGCCGCCGGACGAAACAGCAGCCCGATAAGCGTTCCCAGGCCAATCGCAACTTCGCCATAAGCCACCATCGCCCCGAAGAGATGGGCGTGGGGAACCGCAAAGCGGATGAGAAAGTAGTGTAGCGGCGAGCCGGTAGCAAAGGCGATGATCTGTTTGCCGATATAGCCACGGGCTGCCGGGTTGAAGTACTGCGGGTCTGTCAGTTTCTGGATGCCTGCATAGACAAACGTGATGCCGAGAAAAAGACGCAGTGGCAGCATAAACCAGCTTGCCTTCCAGCTCACCGGCTCTGGCTCTGTCAGCAGTGGCTGCCGGGGTGGTTGTATTGCCTCTCGCTGTCTGTACGGTGATTCTTTTCTCGTATCGTAGCTTCCCTTACCAGGAAGTGTTTTTCCTGTTCTCTGACTCATTCATCATAGCTCTTTCTGACTCATATATCCTTGAAGGAACTCTGGAATCATTCCGTTCTTCCGTACTATAGCGAACATCGATGAGACGAAGATGAAAACAGCAATCTTTCTCATTTTCACCCTATCGATGCTCGCTAGAGTAAAACTGGATAGTTACCAGAAAAAGCTGGAAGGGAAGATCAACTGAAGCCTGTTTTATCGCGCCAGGGAGACGAGGCAGACACCGGCGATGATGGCGAGCATGGCGAGCAGGCCGAGGGAGGTGATATGCTCGCCATCGAGTAGCACGCCGAGACCGACGGCGACCATCGGGTTAACGTAGGCGTAACTGGTGGCAAGCGCGGGCCGTACAGTGCGCAGCAGGTAGCCATAAGCGCTGAAAGCGATGAGCGAGCCGAAGCCAACCAGGAAGACGATGGCGAGCTTGAGGATGGCATTTCATAGGATTTGCTCATGAGGTTTGATCTTTCCATCAGTCAAGCAAATATGCTTCCAACTTCGCTGCTTATAACAAGGTCAGTCACAGTAATCTAACCATCTATAAGGGTAATGGTAGTAGAAAGCATCAGCTATTGCTACAGCCAAATAGGGCGAAATCGTCCTGATTGGCTGCCCTGGTTGCCCACTATGTCTCACTGCTAACGTTGTAACAAGCTATTGAAAATTGGCCTGCGCATGTCATTCTGAGCGGGCGTTCTCAGTGACTGCCAAACCGTGTAAATATATGGTAGGATAAGGTTACGCAAAACGCTATCTGATTCTTGCGTCGCAATTTGTTTCGCAATGGAGCGAGCTTCCTGGAGGAAAAATGGCTGATACCAACATGGATTCTCTGAAGTCTGACATTGATGAGATTGTTCCTGATATAGTGGCGCTGCGCCGCGACCTGCACGAGCATCCCGAACTGGCGTTTGAGGAGGTGCGCACTTCCGGTATTGTGGCGCAGCGACTGCGCGCGCTGGGTCTGGAGGTACAGACCGGCGTGGCAAAAACGGGCGTAGTTGGCCTGCTGCGCGGCAGCAAGGGCGGTCCGGGCGCGAAAACCATCGCCATCCGCGCCGATATGGACGCCCTGCCCATTCACGAGCTGAACGAGATCGATTATCGCTCGACCGTCGATGGCAAGATGCACGCTTGCGGGCATGATGGACACACCTCGATTGCGCTGGCTGTGGCCGCTATTTTGAGCAAGCGCCGCGACGAACTGAATGGAAACGTCAAATTTGTCTTCCAGCCGGCTGAGGAACAGATCGGAGGAGCGAAACCGATGGTCGACGAGGGCGCGATGGAGGGCGTTGATGGCATCATCGGCCTGCACCTGATTAGCAACTACCCCATCGGGCGCGTGGGCGTGCGTTCCGGCCCCGTCTTTGCCAGCGCGGACAAGTTTGTGATTACCGCGCGCGGCAAGGGTGGTCATGCCGCCATGCCGGAAGAGTCGGTTGATCCCATCGTCATCGCTGCTTACATCATCACGGCCCTGCAAACGCTGATCAGCCGCGAAACCTCGCCGTTCAGCCCGGCGGTGATTACGGTGGGCAGGGTACAGGCGGGTTCAGCCTTCAACATCATTCCTGAGACGGCGGAATTGCAGGGGACGATGCGCGCCTTCAGCCAGGAGCACCGCGAGAAGTTGATACGGCGCATTAGCCAACTCGCCAGTGGCGTCGCCAGCGCCATGGGCGGCTCCTGCGAGGTGCGGTTCTTCGATGGCTGCCCGCCCTGTGTCAATGAAGAGGCCATGACCGAAATGGTACATAGAGCCGCGGTGGAGGCCGTGGGCGAGCAGGCGGTCGACGATGGCGAGGAGGTGATGACGACCGGCAGCGACGACATGGCCTACTTCCTCGATACCGTTCCCGGCTGCTACTTCATCGTCGGCGCGAACAATCCTGAGAAGGGCGCGAACTACCCGCACCATCACCCGCGCTTCAACATCGATGAGGACGCCCTGCCCGTTGCCGTTGAGGTGTTGGTCCGCGCCGCCATGGATTACGTGAAATAGGAGTATGCCTCCGGAAGGGAAATTACGATGGGATTGATACATGGAGGCTGGCTGGTCGCGAAGATACTGAAGCGCGAGGGCGTGGAAGTGATCTTCACGCTCAGCGGTGGCCATATCGCCGCTATCTATGATGGCTGCATGCGCGAAGGCATCCGCGTGGTGGATACGCGCCACGAGCAGGCGGCGGTTCACGCGGCAGAGGGCTGGGCCAAAGTGACGCGCAAGCCAGGTGTTGCTCTCCTGACAGCAGGTCCCGGCGTCACCGATGGCGTGACCGGCGTCGCCAACGCCTATCTCGCGGGCAGCCCCGTGCTGGTCATCGGCGGCGCGGCCCCGCTCGGCCTGTGGGATCGCGGCGCGCTGCAGGAGATGAACCAGATTGACCTGCTGCGCCCCATCACGAAGTGGGCGCGCACGGTGCATGAGACCGCGCGCCTGGGTGAGTACACCGCCTCGGCCTTCCGACAGATGCTGAGTGGCAAACCCGGCCCGGTCTTCCTCGAAATGCCGATGGATGTGCTCAACAACTTTGCCGACACCGATACACTTTTCGATCCGGGCGAGCCGGAACACTACCGCTACACGGGCAAGATCGCCCCCGACCCACAGATGGTGGCAAAGGCGGCTGAGCTTCTAGAGCAGGCCGAGCGACCCGTTATCATGGCCGGAACAGCGGTCTGGTGGTGCGATGCCGCCGAGCCGCTGCGCGCACTGGCGGAGCGCATCTCCGCCCCGGTTTACCTCAACGGAGCCGGACGCGGCTGCCTGCCGCCGACACACCCTCTTTTCTTCAGCTCCTCCCGCCGCAAGGCATTAGAAGGGGCTGATACCATTCTGGCGATTGGCACGCGCATGGACTTCCGGCTCAATCACGGCCAGCCCCCGCTCATTCCCGCCAACGCCAACCTGATCTGGTTCGATCTCGCAGCCGAGGACATCGGGGTCAATCGTGGCGCTGCCGCCGCGCTGGTGGGCGATGTCGGGCTGAGCATGAGCCAGGTGGCCGAGGCCACGCAACAGCGCGAGGGAGGCCCGGCTGATGAGTGGTTGAACTATATTCGTGAGACAGAGCGCAAGTCGCAGGAGCGCGATGAGGCGGCTTTGCATTCTGACGCCGTGCCCATTCACCCCCTGCGCCTCTGCCGCGAGATTCGCGACTTTATCGACGAGGATACGACGGTAGTAGGCGATGGCGGCGATATCGTGAGCTATGGCGGGCGCATCATCAACGTCTACCGGCCCGGTTACTGGCTCGACGCGGGGCCGATGGGCACGCTGGGCGCTGGCACCGGCTTCGCGATGGCGGCGCAGCTTGCCCATCCCGGCCAGAAGGTGCTCATTCTGCACGGTGACGGCGCATTCGGCCTGAACGGCATGGAGTTTGAGAGCATGGTGCGCCAGAAACTGCCCGTCGTCTCCATCATCGGCAACGACGGCGCCTGGGGGCAGATCAAGCACCCGCAGAAGGCCATTCTTGGCCACGCCACGGCAGCGGAACTCAGCCCCGGCATACGCTACGACAAAATGGTCGCCGCGCTCGGTGGCTATGGCGAACTGGTCGAGCGGCCCGAAGACATCCGGCCCGCGCTCGAACGCGCCTTTGCCTCCGGCCTCCCCGCCTGCATCAACGTCCTCATCGACCCAGAAAAGCCCTACAGCCGCTCCACGAACGTCGCGGTCTAAAGGACTTTTTACTCGGACAGAGCATATCCTGGGAACGGGAGGCTATAAAAAAGGGGTCACTTGCATACCACCCGGAACTGCACTTAGAATGATATGCAAGTGACCCCTTTTCCACGATATGCTCGGGAACTTGATGAAACATCCCGAAAAACCTGCTGGAACTCATTGACAAACAATCAGGCTACCACGTACACTTTATCAGGGGAAGGTAATTCTTACAAGCAAGCGCTGTGCTATGACTACCATAGGGGTGATGACGTGCAAATTATGATCTGCACGAATTGCGGTGAGTCACTGCCGGAACATGCTCGCTACTGTCCGGCTTGCGGTGACCCTACCGGACCACGTGAAGTAGCTGACGCGACGCAGCCTTTTACGGTAACACATACGAACTGGCATAAGGAGGTCGACCAGTCCTCGCATCGTGCCTTTGCGAACGGCAGACCCGTCTCCACGCTGTCACGGCCCCCTGTTTCAAGGCCTTTTTCACCTGTTCCACGCTATGTGCGGCCCCCGTATCGGGCGCGACGTACGTCCCGTTTCAGGCGTTATTTCCGGCCTTCGTTGTTTTTCTGGGTGAGCATGGTTGCGCTGACTGCTACGGTGATGGGAGGGCTTTCCGGGCTGGCCGTCACGCTGGGCCGTGGTATCATCCTGGCGCAAGTTCCACCACATCACGGCACACTGACGTTGCAGGTGACCCCATCGAATGTGGTGCTGGGCGCTGTGATTACGCTGCGCGGCTCTAATTTCAGTCCCGACGCTCATGTGGGTCTGTCCCGTGATGGCGGTATCTCTGTCTTCGATACAGAGGGCAAGAGCATACTCGTGGCAAAGCCCGATGGAACCTTCAGCGATACTGTGATTGTCAGCCAGAACTGGCAGGCCGGAATACACCTCATCCAGGCTGAAGACGGTACGCTGCATAAAACGGCCTCCTTCAGCATTCAGGTCAGCGGTAACAGCGCCTCGCTGCGACCCGCGCACCTCTTGCTCTCGAACACCTCGCTCGATCTTGGTTCCGACGATCAGACGATGAACAGCACACGCACAATTATACTAAGCAATGTGGGCGGCGGTCAGATCTCCTGGCATGCCAGCGCGACGCAGCCCTGGCTCCAGTTTTCGCCTTTGAACGGAACCATTAACGGGGGGCAGAGCACAGTGGTGCGCATTGCCGGAGCGCGCTCGAACCTGGAGGTTGGCTTCTATAGCGCCAAAGTGCTCTTCACCTCCAACGCTGGACAGGCTGTCCTCTCGGTTCGTATGGAAGTAACGCCGCTTGAACCGGCGCACGAAGCCATCTTGCAGGTTTCTCCCGCCGTACTCTCTTTCACGGCTACCGATGGCGCGACAAATCCACCTGCCCAGGTTGTGACCCTGAGCAATCCAGGCATGCGGCCTTTGCAATGGAGCACGTCTCTCAGTTCAAGCCCAACAGGTACAGGGAGCAGCGAGTCGGGCTGGCTTTCTGTCTCTCCGGCAGCGGATACGACCCTGCATGGTCAAAGCGAATCCATTATTGTTGGTGTGAACATAGCCTCTCTGCTGCCGGGCAGCTACAGCGGCGTCGTGAACTTTACAAGCCAGGGGATGGACCCTATACAGAATAGCCCGCAAAGCGTTTTTGTTACTCTCGTTGTCCTCCCACAGTGTACGCTGCAAATTTCACCCGGTATGCTCTCATACAGCAGCGTTTACCAGCAGGCAGACCCGACGGCTGAGACCGTCAACCTCACGCTTTCTTCCGCCTGCACGACTTCGCAGGCCTGGAATATCGCAAGCGCGCCTTCCTGGCTCTCCTTTAGCATGACCAGTGGCAAAGCGCCAACCACACTCTCGGTTGGGGCAGTGAGCAAAGGCTTGCAGCCCGGCACGTACAACGGCACCATCCTCTTTAATTCGCAGGCAGGAACGCAATCTCTGCCTGTCACCTATAGCGTGGGTGAGCCGACTGCGCCCGGTCTGAGCCTCACTCCCGCTGCTCTCTCCTTCACCGCCGTAGCCGGACAAAAACCACCACCCGCCCAGGCATTGCAGATTAGCAACACAGGGAGCGGCACACTGAACTGGAGCGCCGTCGCCGCGACAACAGTGGGCGGCTCCTGGCTCTCGGTCAAGCAGGGAGCAGGGAGCTTATCTGGACAGCAGTCAGCGACGATCAAGGTAGGGGTAAAATTGTCTCCAGCCATCATCCCCGGCACCTATAGCGGCACGATCACCGTGAATGGGACGGATGGCAACGGGCAGCCTATCTCCGGTGGGCCGCAGCTGGTGACCGTGACCCTCGTGGTCTCCGCGCCCTGCTCTATTACCGTCTCACCTGCCGCTCTCTCCTTCACCGCTGTGGCCAGCGGTCAGACGCCTCCTGCCCAGCCCGTGACCATCACGGCCAACGGAGCCTGTGCTAATGCCCTCAACTGGACAGCGACAGTGAGCGGCGGGAATAACGCAAATACCTGGCTGACAACGACACCCTCCTCCGGCACAGTCAGCCTCACAGCTTCCGCGACGACCAGCGTGTCCGTCTCTCCGAGTGGGCTGCAAGCCGGCGGCTCGAACGCAACGATTACGATCAGCGCCACCGACAGCGTTAGCGGCGCGCCAGTCGGGCCATCTATCCTCGTTACGGTCGCACTGAACGTGCAGGCGGCATGTACGTTGCAGCCTGCACTGACAAATAACACGACCTTCACGACCGAGGATGGCGCAAATCCTTCCACCCAGACCTTTACCGTCAGCGTCAGCGGAGCCTGCGATAGCAACCTGACCATCACACCCACCATCACGCAGGGAGCAGGTTCAAACTGGCTCGCGGTCACGCCCGGACCAACGACCATGACGGGGACGACCATGACCTTCACCCTCAGCATCGCCTCCACCACGCTGGCCGACGGTACTTACAGCGGCTCAATCTCCTTCAGCGCCGTTGACGATGGCATCACCGTGCTCGGCAGCCCGCAGACGGTGAGCGTTGCCCTCACCGTGCTCGCGCCCCCCGCCCTCGCGCCCGCTACCCCGACCCAGCAGGGCAATGCCACAACGCAACCAGGCATTTCCATTACCCAGCCGAACACTTCTCCAACAGCAACGACATCGCAAAGTATCGCCATCGCGAACATCGGGGGAGCATCATTGAACTGGACGGCCACCCTCCCAGCCAACGCGCCGTCCTTCCTCTCGCTCGCGACCTCTTCCGGCACCCTTGTCGGGGGAGCCAATGCCACCATCCCCCTACTCATTAGCACAGCAGGCGTGGCAAGCGGCGTCTACACGACCACCGTCACCATCCAGGCCACCGATTCCTTAACCGGCAACACGGTGCAGGGCAGCCCGCTGACAATCCGGGTGACAATTACAGTTCCGGAGTCGTAGTGTATGGGCGCATCAGGCTTCTGGCATGGGCTATCTGCAACCTGTCGTGTTCCCAGTCCTCTTTGTCCTCGTCAGTAGTTTTGATAGGAGTTTCCAGCAGCACAGCCACGTGGTCGAGGCGCGAGTCGGTGAGGAGGGTACGCAGGCCTTCTTCGCCGATGATACCCTCGCCCAGACGAGCATGCACGTCGCGGTGACTGCCCAGCGCTTTCTCGGTATCGTTGAGGTGCAGAACCTTGAGGCGGGGCAGACCGATTACCTCGTCGAAGTGTTGCAGGATGTCCAGCGTTGACTGGCGCGTGGAGATGTCGTAGCCAGCGCCCCACAGGTGAGCGGTGTCGATGCAGACGCCCAGCCGTTCAGTGTATTGTGGCAGCAGATCGAGCACCATAGCGATCTGCTCGAAACTCTGGCCCAGCGAGTTGCCCGCGCCGACATCGTTTTCCAGCAGCAGCATAACCTCCAGCGGCGTCTCGGGCAGGATGCGCTGGATGGCTTCGGCTATGCGCGCAATTCCCACCTCCACCCCTGCGCCACGGTGGCTGCCCGTATGGAAGACGACGGAGCTTGCGGCCAGCAGCGGGGCGCGCCGCAACGTCCAGCGCAGCAGGTTGATCGATTTTCCCCAGATCTCTTCTTCAGATGAGGCCAGGTTGATGAGGTAGGGGGCGTGGATGACCACCGGCTCAAGCCCGTACTGGCGGGCCGCCTCCGCGAAGGCGAGCGCTGCTTTCGGGTCATCGTTGGGAGGACGCCAGCCGGTGGGATTGCTGGCAAAAATCTGGATGGTATCGCAGCCGATCTCCCGCGCGGTGGTCGCGGCCCGCACTGGCTTCGCGTTGAGAGGCATGTGACGACCAAGACGCATTATTCGTCTCCTTCGTCTGACTGCCCCGATACACGCTGCCCCTGCCCATTGGGCGAGAGCGCCGCCGGGAGGGATTGTTGCAGGTTGATATTGGGCAATTGATCCAGGCTGGTCAGGCCGAACTGCTGCAAGAACTCGGCGGTAGTGGCGAAGAGCGCCGGACGTCCTACTGTCTGCGCCCGCCCAACCTCGGCGACCAGCCCGTGCTGCACCAGGCTGACCAGCGCCCGGTCGCTATTGACGCCGCGCACCGACTCGATCTGCGCGCGTGTCACAGGCTGGCGATAGGCGATGACGGCCAGCGTCTCCATCGCCGCCGTCGTCAACTTCGCCGTCATGGGCAGGCCGAGCAGCGCGGCCACGTAGCGGGCGTTTTCCGGCGCCGTCACCAACTGCACCTGTTCGCCCAGCCGCTGCAAACGGATGCCGCGCCGCCGCCCCTCCAGGTCGTTTTCCAGCACGCGCAGGCTCTCACCCAGCGTCGCATCGTCGACATCCAGCAGCTTGCGCAGTTCTTCGCGCTCCAAAGGACGGCCCGCGACGAAGAGCAGGCTCTCAATAACCGTCGCAAACTGCTCAATTGCTATCGCTGTTCCTGTTGTCACCGCGCGCACAGGAAGCTGTGAAAGCAATGCCCTGCCATTTGCATTACCATGCTGGCTCCCGTTGCCGTTTGCCTTTTCATTCCCGTTCAATTGCTTCGTCTGTCCTCGTTCCTGCAAGTTTGAGGCGATTATATCACAGGTGGGAAGGTAAGAAAAATCATTTGTAGGCTACGACGCCGAAGGCTTCGGGATGGCGCGCGATGCGGGTGAAACCGGCCTCTTGCAAGCGGCGCAGCGCGCCCTTTGTTACGATGCCACCCGATTTGCTGTTGAGGTCACCGATGTAGTGGAAGAGGCGACCGCCGCGCTTGAGCACGCGGTAGAGCTGGCGGTAGAACTCGCCGGAGTAGAGCTGACCAGCGAGGCTGAAGGCAGGGGGGTCATGGATGATGCGGGTGAAGCTCTCGTCCTCGAAGGTCGGCACCACCTCGAAGGCGTCGCCCATGAGCTGCGTGATCTTCGGGTTCTCGAAGAGCGCCCGCGACCAGGGGTTGAGCCGCGCTATCTCCTGGGCGCCGGGGTCAAGCTCAATCGTCACGACCTCGTCGGCGCTTTTCGCGGCCTCGATGGCGGTGTAGCCCAGCCCGGTGGCCGTGTCCAGCACGCGCCCGCTGAGCGGGGCAATTGCGCGCACCTTCTTCAGAGTATCCTGCATCGGGTCGACGTCCTTGACACGGTGCATGACGAAGCCGCCGATGAGCATGCTGGGCGCGCCGCCGGTCGGATAGAGGGTACATAGCCGATTCGTCTCCTCGGAGAAGACCTGGATAGCATGGGCTGTCCCGTTCTCTACGAGAAAACAACTGGACTCAGCTTTCCGAATTTTTTCGATATCCTCCCAGTTCAGTCGCTCTCCACCTGGAAAAATCACGCCTTCAGGAGCGATCCGCGCCAGCACCTTCGTCAAACCCAGGTCGGGCGAAGCTTCGATTTGCGCTAATCCTTTCTGCCGCGCCTCCAGTAACGGCGCGACCTGTACATAAGACAACACAACCGGAATAGGTTGAGCCATATATTTGCTCCCAATACGATGTTGATGATACCCGACTTTTCCATTGTATTGGTGGAGAGCCAGCGCGTCAAGCGAAACGATGGCTGCCCATCCGTGTCATTCTTCGCTCTCGCTCAGAATGACATGATGGTGATGCATACTTCGGTCTCAGCACAATTACAGGCTTTGTTTTAGGCACTTTTGCTGGTGACTATTGCTGCATAAAAGGGTATGACATAAGTGGATACGTTTTGGCAGGAATGACAGGATTCCCTGGGATGAGGCCAGGAAATGAGTGAGTTTACGCTGGATATACTCGGTGTCATGGGCAGCATTCTGCTGGTGGATCTGATACTGAGCGGGGATAACGCGCTGGTCATCGGTGCCATCGCCGCCAGTTTGCAGAAACCGCAGCGCTGGCTCGCCATTGCCATCGGAGGCGGTGGCGCTCTCATCCTGCGCCTCATCTTCGCTATTCTGGCTACCCTGTTGTTACAGCTTCCCCTTTTACAGGCGCTTGGTGGCCTCCTGCTGCTCCTCATCGCTATCCGTTTACTGGCGACGCGCAAGGAAAAGTCATCGACCGCGAACACTGCGTCAACCCAGGCACGGCCAGCTACGGAGGGGAAGTGTGAATTACCCGCGGCAAAAGGCGGGAAGCCGGTGGAGAAACTACCCACTACAAGCCTCCTCTCCGCGATACTGACCATCCTGGTAGCTGATGTAACCATGAGTCTGGATAATGTGCTCGCTGTGGGTGGGCTGGCACGCGGCAATATTGCCGTGTCAAGCATGGGTAGCCTGCTGAGCATCGTTATCCTTATGTTTGGCAGCGCGCTCGTCGCCGAACTGATCGGAAAACTCCCCTGGCTGCTGGATGGGACGGCGCTCGTCCTGGCCTGGACGGGCGCTAATATGATTCTCAATGATCTGCGTCTCAGCCCACTGCTTGGCCGCTATCCCTGGACACAACTGGTCATTCCCTCCGCCGCCTTCGCCATCGTCCTCTTCGCTGACGTATTGCTGCGCATGCGCGAAGAGCAGTCCCTGGAAACGAAACGTGCGGGATAGCCCTGAAGAGCAGTATCCTTATGAACAATGTGCTGCGTCGTCGCGGGCAGCGCTTGCAATGCCTCTTTCAGGAAAGCGGGATGGATTAGAAGATGTTCGCCACACGCCCGATCAGGATCGCCACAATCGTGACGGAGAGCATGCCTTCGAGCATCATAAGAGCTTTGGCCCGGCGCGTCAGTGGATAGGTGTCGGTGGGGCTGAAAGCCGTCGCGCCGGTGAAGGCCACGAACAGGTAATCGAAGAAAAGGGGCATCCAGTTCTCGAATTCATTTTCATTCGTTGCCTGTTGCGGAAACATGAAATCGGCGGCGCGATGCCCGTTCATATGACGCGCTTTCGGTCCACCACCATCGATCTCCCAGTACAGCAGGCCGAAGAAGAGGACATTTGCGGCCCAGAGCAACGCGGTAGGGCGCAAGAGATCACCCGGTCGTGTGATAGTCGGCAATGTTCTGATGAGCTGGATAAGGCTAATCGCCAGTCCCACTGTAGCGATGCCCAGCACAATCAGGCTCAACATACGGATGAGATTATACGACAGAAAATTGTTCGTCACCCAGGATGAGGCAACAGGCAGAATCAGGACAATCTCGATAGCCACCAGGAGCCAGGGAGGACCAACTCTCAGCGTATCGGGCAAAAAGGCGTACAGGACACCGATCAGAAGCAGGCCAATAATGGCCGTACCTCTGGATACCCACGCCTTATGGAACATCTCCAGCTCAATCGTCTGGCTGCGATGCGGTATCTTGTTCGGCTTGCTTGTAGTGTTGGTGGTGTTCGTAGCGCTCTCCTGTTCTGGAGCCGGTTTATCAGTTTGCGCCATAGATATAACCCTCTCTCACATAGCATCTTTGCCCTCTACATTGTACATGCATTATAACGGAAAGCGCGACTGGATGCTATGTTTTTTCTTGAGCAAGGAGGTCAGCTACATCGGCAAATCGAACGAGAAGGTTGTTCCAGATGTTTCGGGGCCGGGTGGTTCGAGTTGGAGGGTGCCCCCATGGGTATCGACGATGCACTTGGCGATGTAGAGGCCGAGACCGGAACCCTGGTGACCGGCACTGCTTTGCAGGCGGCCATAGGGGCGGAACAACTGCCCGATCTCCGCCGGGGGAATGGCGATGCCCTGATTGTGGACGCTGACGCGCGCTACCTTCTTTGTCTCCTGCCCCTCTTCCGGCTCCACTGACTGTCCGCAAATGGTGATGCGCACGGTGATGGTTGAGCCTTCGTCCGAGTATTTGATGGCGTTGTCGAGCAGGTTGCCGAGCACCTGTTGCAGTCGTCCACAATCCCAGTTGCCTGTAACGGTGGTAGCAGGTGTCTCGATACTGAATTTGTGGTAGGGAGCGAGCGGACTGAGTTGCTCCACGACCTCACGAGCAAGCGCGGCGATATCGCAGGGTGTGCGGTTGAGTGTGAACTGGCCGCTGGAGAGACGCGAGGCGTCGTGCAGGTCGTTGACGAGCCGTTCGAGGCGGCGCGCCTGGCTGATAATGATCCGCGCGCGTTTCTGAGTTGCCTCTGGCTTGAGATCCGGGCGTAGCAGCAGTTCCGCGTAGTTGATGATAGGAGTCAGCGGGCCACGCAGTTCGTGAGCAACCATAGCGTTGAATTGCTCGCGCCGCTCAAGTTGCTCCTGGAGAGCGAGATTAGCCGTCTTGAGTTCATTGACCTGGCGCTGTAATGCCTCAATAATCTCTTCGTTTGATCGCTCGTGTGATTGCTCGTGCTGAACCTGCATGACTCTACCTGCTCGCCCACAATGAGAAAACGCAACTGCCAGAAGCCCCTGTATCTCCCACGGCACAAGAACTCTGTCATTAGTATACACTCTGGCGTGCTCTAATGTGCAGAAAAACACATTGTACTAGGAGTTTTGTCTTATATAACATCTGCTATTCGGGTGGGAGCAGGTTTAATTCCTGTAATTCTTCTATTGCGAGTTCGCTGAGCTGCGACTTATCCAGCGTGGGGTCGGCGTGCGCAATGAGGTGACGCAGTCGCTCGATAATCCCCTGGCGCATATAGTGGTCGCTGGTGAGGAGCAGTTCGCCAATGGTAATCTCGATTTGCCGCCTCTGCATAGACGCAAGAACCGATTCAGGCATCGTTTTTCTCCTCTGCCTACGATGTATATCGAGGTATGTATGGTATGTATCGAATGCCATACTCGACATATCTGTTGGATTTGTTCAGGATGCTTTGCTTTCCGTCTTGCTGGTCGCTTTGCTTTCGCCAGAGGAAGTCGTAGAAGCAGTAGCGGCGGCTGGCTCGGCCTTGCTCTCGCTCTTTTCCTCACTATGTACATGCCTGCTCGCGCCAGGATGATCTGTCTTATAGAAACCTGAGCCTTTAAAAACAATTCCGGCGGGATAAAAGACGCGGCGGATGTGACCACCGCAGGTGGGACACGTGGTGAGCGGCGCTTCGCTCATTTTCTGCCATTTCTCAAAACGGTTGTTACAATCATGACATACATATTCATACGTCGGCATGTTCCAGACACCTCTATCATACTACGATGATGACACACAACTTTCTTCTACGTCGGACTGACCTTAGACAGGTTGCCTACTCTCTATAACAGCGCGCACCCTCGTCGCGCTTCCACACTTTCAATACTATAGTAACTTGCTCAGGATAACTTGTCAATCGTTTCTACCGAGTGCTAATGAGTTTATCATCTTACTCGATTTGCCCGATATACTCTTTGACTTTCTCCGCGGCCTGTCGGTTCATGCCGTCGAGGGCGGCAAGTTCTTCCAGGCTGGCTGCGCTGATGGCACGCACGGAGCCAAAATGCTTCATGAGCGCCTGCTTGCGTTTGGGGCCGATGCCGGGAATCTCATCCAGCACGGACCTGAAGGTGCGGTCTGAGCGCAGCTTGCGGTGATAGGTAATGCCGAAGCGATGAGCCTCGTCGCGGATGCGCTGCACCATGTAGAGGCCCTGCGACGAACGCGGCAGAATGATGGGGTCAGGCGAGCCGGGAATGAAAATCTCCTCGTTCTCCTTCGCCAGCCCCACAACCGGGATGTCAACATGCAATTCCTGCAAGACCTCCAGCGCGGCGCTGAGCTGGCCTTTGCCGCCATCAATGATAATCAGGTCGGGCAAAGCCCAGTCGTGGGCATGATCGGCCTGCGTTGCGCCCTCTTCCTCGACCGGCTCCACGCCCATGCTTTCACCGGCCTCTTTCTCTATCGTCTCCGTCTCGGCTTTCGCGGCGCGGCGGAAGCGGCGTCGCAGCACCTCCTGGTGACTGGCGAAGTCATTGGGGCCTTCAACGGTCTTAATCTTGAAGCGGCGATACTCGCTATTCTTTGGGCGCCCACCCTCGAAGACGACCATCGCGCCAACCGAGTTGGTTCCCTGTGTGTTGGAGATGTCGTAGCACTCGATGCGCTGAGGCGGCGCGGCGAGGTTAAGCGCGGCCTGCAATTCTTCCAGCGCGAGTTGCGTCTTCTGGCTGTCCGTCAGCCACTTGATGCGCTGCTGCTCCAGTACCTCCTGCGCGTTCTGCCTGACCATCTCCACCAGGCGCAGCTTCTCGCCGCGTTTGGGTTCCGTGATGCTGAGCGCGCCCTTGCGCCGCTCCTTCAGCCATGCCAGGATAACGGTCCTATCTTCTGGCTCTACCTCGACCACGATTTCCGAAGGGATATGCGCCGCCGTCTCGTAGAACTGTTGCAGGAAGGAACTCATCACCTCCGCCGGGGAGCTATCGCGGGTGCCTTGCAGGATGAAGTATTCGCGCCCGATCAGCTTGCCGGAACGGAAGAAGAATACCTGGGCGCAGGTCTCGTCGTCGCCGCTTGCCAGCGCGATCACGTCCTGGTCGTCCTGCCCCTCAGTCGAGATGATGCGCTGCTTCTCCAGAATATTCTCCACGGCCTTGATGCGGTCGCGGATGCGCGCCGCCTCCTCAAAATTGAGGTTTTCCGCCGCCTCCTCCATCTTCTTCTCAAGCTCCTTCAGCACCTCGTCATGCTTGCCCTCCAGGAAGAGGATCACCTGCTGGATAACAGCATCGTACTCCTCCCGCGTGGCATAACCAACACAGGGAGCAATACAGCGATGGATGTAATACTGCGTACAGGGGCGCGGCAGCAGCTTCTGCTTCCATTCCGTGGCTGGCTCCTTCTTAGAAGCGGCTTCATGGCTCCCATTTGAGCCGTTGCCAGTTTGCCCGCCATTCGCGTTGAGCATCGGCAGCGTGCCGCGAGGCGGGGCCCACGCGCTGGCGTCATAGCGGCAGGTGCGGAAGGCAAAAAGCTTGTTGAGCAGGTCGAGCGTGGCATCTACCGCCCCCGAATTGGTATAGGGGCCAAAGTAGCGGTTGCCGTCGCGCTGGAAGCTACGCACGCGATAGACGCGGGGAAAGTCCTCCGTCAGCGCGACCTTGATATACGGGTAGTTCTTATCGTCACGCAGCAGCACATTATACTTCGGGCGATACTGCTTGATATAGTTGCTTTCCAGGACCAGCGCCTCGACCTCGTTCTTGACCACCACAAACTCGATATCGTCCACCTTCGCCACCATACTGCGATTCTTCGGACTGAGATCGGTCGATTCCTGGAAATAGGAACGCACGCGATTATAGAGCGAGATAGCTTTTCCAACATATAAGATAGTGCCCTCGGCATCCTTCATCAAGTAAATGCCCGGCTTATGCGGCAATGAATGTAAAACAGACTGTATTTTTTCGTTCATAAAGATGCTTTCTTACCAGATTCTTCGGGAAATCGGGAAAATTTGCCTCTTTATTATACCGCTTTTTGAGCTACGATGAAAGTTCAGAATGACGTATTCTGGCCGGTCTCTAAAAGAAAACCATTGCGGGTGCTACCCAACTGGATGCCTTTGTATGGATATGCTCTATAGTATATTACATGCTCAATGCTGAGCTTACAAAACCATATGAGGGAGCAACGCGGGCTATGGAGACATTGAGGCCGAAACAGAACCCCAAAGGCGGTAGGAGAGCTAAGCCAGACTTATAGTATCGCGCGGCTGATCGAGGCGAGCTACAGCGTTCGAGAAATGACCGCGGTGGGACTCGAACCCACGACCACACGCTTAAAAGGCGCGTGCTCTACCACTGAGCTACGCGGTCGCGCAGGAGGCAATTATCCGAGAATTTTATCTACTCTACCAACTGTCTTCACCAGCACGAAAATAGTATATCATGCGCTGTCAAGCCTCGCGGGGTACAAAACAAGATGGAAACGAAAGGCTTCCTGCTCTCCGCCGGGAAGCCTTTCAATTGGCCGGGAATATCTCCTGTCCCGTTTTTGTTCTATTTGGTAGCATCCCTATACTAGACTCACAAACACCTGCCGGGCAGTTCAAGTGCGAACAATAGCCCGTGGGCCAGAGGAGTCTTGTATGTCGTCGGGGGCTTCTACCAATCCTGGTTTGCGGGGAGAGCTGGCACGTCTGCTGGCCGCTCGTAACCTCAAAGCGTATCTTGCGTACATCTGGGAACGCTATTTCGCTGACGTTCCTCGCGTCAACGAGGTACAGATCGCCTATTGTCGGCCCTGGAAAAGCCGACTCGGCCTGATTCGTATGTCGCTCGATGAAACGACCTCGTTCATCGGCATTAACGCTCTGCTGCAACACGAATTGGTGCCCGAATACGTATTAATTACGACGGTGGCGCACGAACTGGCGCATTACGCGCACGGTTTCGGTTCGCCTTTGCCTCGCCTTTATGCGCACCCACACGCAAACAACGTGGTGAATTGCGAACTGGAAAGGCGCGGACTCGGTACTTCTGTACGACAATGTGACGCATGGATTGACAGAGAATGGTTCGCGTTTTATGATACGCAGCGAGAGTTGGGTTGGGCCGAAATCCCATGCATTCATCTCGCTTGCGAGCGCGAACAGATTGTTGAGGTGATCGGGGAAGCGTTTGGAAAGAGCCGCGACCACCGGTAGAGGCTGTGATGTTGCCATTATCACAACTACCACCAGGATGCTCTATTAAAGCGCGCATTTCCGTTTGGAGGAGCTTTTTTGACCATCATGAATCGGGCAGATCGTGTGCGAATCCCCTCAATCCGGCCTGAATGCCTCTTTGAGGTGGATATTCCCGATTCCTCATACTCATGCTCATGATCTTCCCGTGCTTTCGGGCGAACTACTGCTGTGTGCCGGGGGCGGCTTTCGGAACGACCTTTTTCGAGGCTCCGGCTTACATATTGGTCCGCCATCGATCTGGCGGATAGCCATAACAAGCCCGGTCGCATCAGAGAATTATGAGTAGATTTTTCAGGAGACGACATCTCTTGACATCCATTGATACCTGTGGTATATTCAAGCTAGCTCCAGGATACATACCGCGTTCCCAACGTTCCATGAGTTGGCTGAATAAGAAAGTCGCAATAACCTGATTGCGTTCGCCCGCACTCTCTCAACGGAATGTTGTTGTGCATGCCGTATGTATCCAATCGTACAATGTCGAACCATTTCATGGAAAACGTTACATTGGCTGTGAGGCACCTCAGTATTCTCAGAAGTTAGCAGTTGCCACATGTTATTCGGGTATTCGTACCGGTACCAGTACTTTCCAGGATACGCAGTAGGTAACATTTCCCACCATTTTCTTAATGTTCATCAAGAAAGGAGAATGGGCGTGTTCTTCCCAAAGAATTTGCGTCGCCCTACACAACGTGAACATCGCTGAGTTAGAAACTAAAACCATAACGGAGCTGCGCGACATTGCTCGCGACCTCGAACTCTCCGGTTATTCCGCCCTCAAAAAACAAGACCTCGTCTTTCGCCTACTTCAAGCCAACACCGAGCAACAGGGGAACATCTTCAGCGCAGGTGTATTGGAAATCGTGGAAGATGGCTTCGGATTTCTCCGACAGGAACGTTTCCTCCCAGGAAACATGGATGTCTACGTCTCCCAGTCACAGATTCGCCGCTTCGGCTTGAGGACTGGCGATATGGTTTCCGGGCAGGTTCGACCGCCAAAGGACAATGAAAAATACTACGGTCTCTTGCGCGTTGAAGCCATCAATGGCATGGACCCTGAGATCGCCAAGCGCCGCCCGCACTTTGACCTGCTCACCCCGATCTTTCCCCGTGAGATGTTCAATCTGGAAACAGTCCCTTCTAATATCTCCGGGCGTTTGATTAACCTCGTCGCCCCCATCGGGCGCGGACAGCGCGGCCTGATCGTCTCCCCTCCTAAAGCCGGCAAAACCATGCTCCTCAAGTCCATCGCCAACTCCATCACCGAGAACTACAATGACGTCCACCTGATGATTGCCCTGATCGGCGAGCGACCTGAAGAAGTGACCGACATGAAACGTTCGGTCCGCGCAGAGGTCATCAGTTCAACATTTGACGAGCCAACCGAGGCTCATACCCGCGTTGCCGAAATGGTGCTGGAACGCGCCAAGCGCCTGGTCGAAGGCGGACGTGACGTGGTGATCCTGCTGGATAGTATTACCCGTTTGAGCCGCGCCTATAACCTGGCCGTGCAGCCCAGCGGGCGTACCCTCTCCGGCGGTCTCGATCCGAGCGCACTGTTCCCGCCCAAGCGCTTCTTCGGTGCGGCCCGTAAAGTCGAAGAAGGCGGTAGCCTGACCATCATCGCCACGGCCCTTGTCGATACCGGCAGCCGTATGGATGATGTGATCTACGAAGAATTCAAAGGCACCGGCAACATGGAACTCGTGCTCAACCGCAAACTGGCCGAGCGCCGTGTCTTCCCGGCCATTGACATCTCGCTCTCAAGCACGCGCCGTGAGGAACTGCTGCTCGATGAAAAGACGCTGCGCGCCGTCGTCGTCATGCGCCGCATGTTCTCGACACTGGCCGACCAGCGCGGCCTGGAAGCGATGGAGGCCCTCCTCCAGCATATGTCCAAGACCAGCAACAATATGGAGTTCCTTGCCACCCTCAACAAGAGCATTATGTAAAGTACAAAGTGTGTTGCAGGCACCCATGCCACTGGCGTGGGTGCCTGCAACACACTTTGTACTTCTGCTATCCTGAAGGAGTTATTTCTATGACCACCACAGCTCGCACCTATCAGAACTACATCGGCGGCAAATGGCAGGATGCGCGGAGCGGCCAGACGTTCCCCAACTACAATCCGGCCACCGGCGAAGTCCTGGGCTATTTCCCGCTTTCAGGTGAGGCCGATGCTAACGCTGCCGTTGAGGCCGCCAGAGCCGCCTTTGAGAAGTGGCGGCTCGTCCCCGCGCCCAAACGCGGCGAGATTCTTTTCCGCGCCGGTGAACTGCTCATCCGCCATAAAGAAGACCTGGCGCGCACGATGACGCAGGAGATGGGCAAGGTGCTGAAGGAGACGCGCGGAGACGTGCAGGAGGGCATCGATATGGCCTACTACATGGGCGGCGAGGGTCGGCGTCTCTTTGGCTACACCGTGCCGGTCGAACTGCCCAACAAATCGGGGTTGGCAATGCGTGACCCTGTGGGGGTTGTGGCCTGCATCACGCCCTGGAACTTTCCCATTGCCATCCCCACCTGGAAGATGTTCCCTGCCCTGGTCGCCGGGAACACCATCGTCTTCAAGCCCGCCAGCGATACACCGTTAAGCGCGCTGCGGCTGGTCGAGATTCTCTACGAAGCCGGTCTGCCCGAAGGCGTGGTCAACATCGTCTTTGGCCCCGGCGGTACGGTGGGCGAGACGCTGCTGCACCATCCCGACGTTTCCGTCATCTCCTTCACCGGCTCGACCGAATCGGGCCGTCACGTTGCCATCGAGGCCGCGCGGTCGCTCAAGCGCGTCTCGCTGGAAATGGGCGGCAAGAACGCTGTCATCGTCATGGACGATGCCAACCTCGATCTCGCCGTCGAGGGCATCCTGTGGAGCGCCTATGGCACTACCGGCCAGCGCTGCACCGCCTGCAGTCGCCTCATCGTCCATCAACCCGTCCTGGACGCGCTGCTGGATAGACTGGTGCCGCGCATCGAGCAACTGCGCCTGGGCAACGGGCTGGACGAAAGCGTCGATGTTGGCCCCGTCATCAATGCCTCACAGCTTGAGAAGATTCACAGCTACACGGAGATTGGCAAGGCCGAGGGCGCGACACTGGTCACGGGCGGCGAGATCATGCGCGAAGGCGCGCTTGCACATGGCTACTTCTATCGTCCCACCCTCTTCCGCGATGTGCGCCCCGCTATGCGTTTAGCGCAGGAGGAGATTTTCGGCCCCACGCTCTCCGTCATTGCCGTTGACTCGCTCGACGAAGCCATCGCCGTCAACAACAACACGAAATATGGCCTCTCCAGTTCCATCTACACCCAGGATATCAACCGCGTGCAGCGCGCCATGCGTGACATCACCACCGGCATCCTCTACGTCAACTCCGGCACGACGGGCGCGGAGATCCAGTTCCCCTTCGGCGGCACGCGCGGCACCGGCAATGGTCACCGCGAAGCCGGTCTCGCCGGTCTCGATGTCTTCACCGAGTGGAAAGTCGTTTACACCGACTACAGTGGCAAACTCCAGAAGGCCCAGATTGACAACTAACAGGGATAGAAAAGGGCGGAAACGGCGTGCGTGCCGTTTCCGCTCTCGTATTTCTTGAAGCCGCGCCGATGACATACATTTTTGAATAGCTCTGTTAAAAGGTCCTACAAGCCTTGACAGGCGTATTTCTTCTGCCTATACTTATAGCATGTAAGTACCTTGTAGGCTCGGTAACAGAGTCGGGTACGAAAAAGCAGAATAGAGCAAACAAAACAGATGCTTAGCGAACAACGTTACAACCGGTTTAGCTTTTATTATTGGTTTAGCCCTCCAGCATGATGGTGGGCTCGTTGAGCTGAGCAAAAATTGACCACCAGCATGCTGGAGAAGCAGAGGATAAAACCTCTGCTTTTTTGTTTGCTCAATCTTGTAAAGCAGAAAGGAACAGAGTCATGATTATCACCATTAACAGCGATGCCGACAGCAGTTTACGCGGCGATTTACTGTCCCTGCTCAACCAGCTTTCCAACAGTCATCGTCCGATCAGCGCCATAAAGATCGATGGGCACGAGGTGATCTGCCTGGAAAGCAAGCAGTGCGATCCGCAGGCCCCCCACATCTTGCGCCAGCATAGAGCCGTAGCTAAAGTTACTTCCATTCCCACCCCTTACAAGCTGGTGAGTCGCGCCTTCAAGGCAGAGCAGAGCAGCGTCGTCATCGGGGAGGATCGTGGCATCTCGCCGATGATCATTGGCGGTGAGAACGCTTCTCCGGTCATCATGGCAGGCCCATGTGCGGTTGAGAATCGCGAACAACTGCTCTCAACAGCAAGGGCGGTGAAGGCAGCAGGGGCGCAGATACTGCGGGGTGGCGCTTTCAAGCCGCGTACCTCGCCCTACCAGTTCCAGGGATTGGGCGTCGCGGGTCTGGAACTGCTGGCCGAAGCGCGCCAGGAGACCGGGCTGCCCGTGATTACCGAGGTCATGGAGCCAGAGATGGTCGAAACTGTCGCCGCATACGCGGATATTTTGCAAATTGGCAGTCGCAATATGCAGAATTTTCCGCTCCTGCTGGCCGCAGGACGCAATAGCAGACAGCGGCCCGTCATGCTCAAACGCGGACTGGCCTCGACGATTGAGGAATGGCTACTGGCGGCGGAGTACATCGTGGTGGCTGGTAACCCACGCGTCATCCTCTGTGAGCGTGGCGTTCGCAGCTTCGACCCCCAGACGCGCAACCTGCTCGATCTCTCTTGCGTTCCCCTGCTGCACGAATTGACTCATCTGCCGATTATCGTTGACCCCAGCCATGCCACGGGCAGGCGCGAACTGGTTCCCGCTATGTCCCGCGCCTCCATCGCCGCTGGAGCAGAGGGTCTTATTCTCGAAGTTCACCCCGAGCCGGATAGCGCGCTCTGCGATGGCCGTCAATCAATTACACCTGATCAATTGCAAACCATCATTCGCGACACCAGGCTGCTGGCGCAGCTCATGAATGGGAAGACGGAACTGACGTATGTGGCGTGAGTCATGATTTTTCGAGCAGAAAATCAACCTATGTAATTTCTTTCAGGAGTATGATATACTCTTTATTGTTCTAGCATCACACAGCGAATCGGTGGCAGCAGGGCTATGGATGGTAAGTGATGCAGAGAGGATTCATCATACAAGAGGTAATGCCGATGCCAACCCGTATCATTATTGCTGACGACGAGACGATCCAGCGCATGGATCTCAAAGATGTATTGACGAAACAGGGCTACCTGGTCGTGGGAGAAGCCGGTGACGGACAGAGTGCTGTCAATCTGGCGCGCGAGCTGAGGCCCGATCTGGTGATTATGGACATTCGTATGCCCGACATGGACGGTATTACAGCCGCCGAGACATTGACACAGGAGAAGATAGCTCCTGTCCTGCTGCTGACGGCTTTTGGCGATCAGCCGCTGGTCGAGCGTGCGAAGGAGGCCGGTGTCGTCAACTACATCGTCAAGCCATTACGGGAAAGCGAAGTTGCCCCGGCAATCGAAGTGGCACTGGCTCGCTACAACGAGTTCCGTGCTATGGAGGAGAAGGCCCGCACATTGAGCGAACAACTGGAGACGCGCAAGGTCGTCGAGCGCGCGAAGGGACTCCTGATGGAGAAGCAGGGTCTCAGCGAACAGGAAGCGTTTCGCAAGATACAGAAGGCCAGCATGAACAACCGCAAGTCCATGCGTGAAGTGGCGGAAGCTATTCTCCTGACCAACGAGATGTAAGCCGGAAAGGGAGGCAGCGCAGCCCCCCTTTTCCCTTGTCTAGTAAAGATTCTATTGTGATGTCAGCGGCTACGGAAACAGAGAATGTCGTAATCGTTGTAGGTATCCGTTTTCGCCCGGCGGGACGTATCTATTACTTTGATCCGCAGGGACAATCCTATGCAAATGGGCAATATGTGATCGTTGAGACGGTGCGAGGGGTCGAGGCCGGACGGGTCGTTATTGCCTCGAAAAAGATAGCCGAAAACGATCTCAGCGATCCGCTCAAGCCTGTGCTGCGTCTGGCAAGCGAAGATGAACTGCGCATGATGCTCTCCTTCAAAAGCAAGGAGAAGGATGCGCTGGTACGCTGTGCCGAGCGCGTGGCGGAGCACCACCTGCCCATGAAACTGATAGAGGCCGAATATACGTTCGATGGCAGCCGCCTGACTTTTTATTTTACGGCGGATGAGCGCGTTGATTTTCGCGCCCTTGTGCGCGATCTCGCCGCCCAGTTTCGCACGCGCATCGAATTGCGGCAGATAGGAGCACGCGATCAGGCAAAGCTCCAGGGAGGTCTGGGACCTTGCGGCAAAGCTCTGTGCTGTAGCTCGTGGATTGCTGATTTTGGCGTGATCTCGATTAAAATGGCAAAGGAGCAGGGACTTCCGCTCAACCCGGCGAAAATCTCCGGTGTCTGTGGGCGTTTGCTCTGCTGCCTATCATACGAAAACGAAAATTATATTCAGGCGAAACAGTCCATGCCACAAATCGGCACGATGCTCAATACACCGAGCGGACCCGGCAAGGTCGTTTCAATCAACGTACCGAAAAATTCGGTTGAGGTAATGCTGGAAAGCGGTGTCACCATCCAGATACCGCTACATTACGAGACGGACAGTGAGAGAAGCACGAAAAAGGGGTGCAATGCCTGCAGTGTCAAGGGTGGAAGCGGGAACCAGGGTGGCGGCTGCGCTTGTGGTAAAAGCTCTTGCACCTGTGGCGGCGGGAAGGACGGTGGCTGCGGCGCCAGAGGTTGTGGCGACACGGGCAGCGGCGGCTGCGGCTCCTGCGGCGTTAAACGCAAAATGAGCGGGCAATTTGACACAAAATAATAAAGAAATCTCGCGCTTGAGAGCACAAAGAGGGTACAGGAGAATGCCTGGGCGAACCGGCATTCCTGACAATAGAGGCATTTATTTAAATTTCTCTGTTTGAGAGGGAGGCAGTGCGATCATGCCAGAATCCCAGGAACCGAAATCGCGCCCGCCTATGGGCGTGGCTGGTAATGCACCCCCTGCGCAGCAGGAGCAGGTGCAGCAGCAGAGCGCGCAGGAACTGGACCCTGCCGTACTGGACGCGTATTTTGATACAGACGAAGATGGGAATGGTGATGGTGATGCAGGCACAAGTATGAACCCAATAGGTGCCATAAGCCTGCTGGCCCGGCAATTCTCTTTCGTTCTTATTCCATTCCTGTTTGCCATAGTGACACTTCTTCTCGCTTTTCTGTTTCTCTCCGTACATAGCGCGGGACAGCATGGCCTCGCTGTTAGTGAACTGTGGGCTATTGGCTTGATCGCGCTGGCCATGGCTGTGTTGCAGGGCATGATGCTCTACTATTCCGGTTCCAATGCTGAGCTGTGGTTTCTCAGCTTGCTGGTGGGATTCGTGCTTTTTCCACCGGTTCTCTTCTTTGCACTCGATGGCGCAACTGCAAGCTTAATCACGCTTGGTATCATGATTGTTGTCTGTCTCGTTATTGCCTGGATTTGCAAGGAATTCGTGCAGGAAGGGCATGTAGGCCTCGTCTATTCCTTTGGCAAGTACCTGCGCACCCTGCCACCAGGGCTGCATTTTCTGCCACCCTGGGAGCGTGTAACCTTCACCCTTGATACCCGTGAGTCACAATGGACATGTCCGCAGCAAATAGTGCGTATGTCTCCCAACGAGGATCTCTCGCTGGCCGGGACTATTGCCTACGAGATTATCCCCGAAGATGCTCACCTGACGGTGCAGTATGTCAATGAATGGGAGCAACAATTGAAAGACCGTTTCCGCGCTACCCTGCAAAACATCGCCAGGGAATTCAAGCCAGAAGATTTCTACCCCTGGCAGTCAGGAGCAGGTAACCGCCCGGACCCGAACGCTGTTAGCGACACACATGCCGGGCCACCAGAGGAGAAGACTCCAGGTTGGGGCCGCATGAATGCTCGCCTGCTGCAATTGATGCAGGAGCAGGCAGCGCCCTGGGGCGTACAAATTAACTGGGCAACCATTCACGATGTGGTACCGCTGCCTCACTTTGATCATGTGGAAACGGTAAGAGCGGGAACGGGCGCGGCGCGAGGGGCTGGAATCGTCGGCGCAGCCAGTACAGCAAATTCCGTGTCATCCTCGCGCCCTGGCACAACCCGGGTCGCTCCCACCCCTCCTCAAAGACAAAACGGCGCTCCTGCTGCAAGCGCAAGTGTGCCACAGCCACCTCCAGCAGCACCGACAGCGGCAACACAGGTAGCGCAAACACAGGTAGATACGGATCCCAATAAGAAGTTATACGATGCGGTGCGCAGCGGAGTCATTAAGGATCCTGAAACGATCAGGCGTATTGCAAGAAACTTTGAGGACATCGCGCAAGACCCGGTAAAGAGTCAGAATTTCCCGTTCGACGCGGCACGAGCGGCAAGTAACCTCTACGCCCGCGCCAAATATTACGAGGATCTGATCAGCGCCAGTGCCGAATTTTCCTACAATGATGAATATGATGAGGATGGTGGGGATGATGGGGATGGTGAGGACGGCGATATTTCCGAAAACCTGAGCGGGCCGACTCAGGTCGACTGGCTGCGCCAACCGCCGCCCGACGACGACCTCACGGCGCGAGGCGGTTAACCTGATCTTCCTGCTGCACCTCCTCAATGGCCTGCTTGAGCTGCTGCCAGGTATTCTCAAGGAAGTCAGGCATGACTTTTACGTCAGCGAGGACGGGCATGAAGTTGGTATCGCCGTTCCAGCGCGGCACGATGTGCATGTGAACATGATCGGCGAACCCGGCTCCGGCAACTTTGCCCATGTTGATACCCATGTTGAAGCCATCGGGACCCATTGCCTTGCGCAGGGCGCGTAAGGCCAGTTGCGTCTGTGCCATCATTTCCGCCAGCGTCTCCGCATCAAGCTGCTCGATAGAGCCAACATGCTGGTACGGTGCAATCATCAGGTGGCCATTGTTGTAAGGATACAGGTTGAGTAGCATAAAACAGCGCTCACCGCGATGGAGAATATAGTTCTCCGCGTCGCGGTTTTCCGCCGCTTTCACGCAAAAAATGCACTCTTGTATCTGTGACTGAGGTGTTTTGGGCGCGATATAGTTCATGCGCCAGGGAGCCCAGAGATGTTCCATGTGGATAGTATAGCACACTACCCGCTACACGTCATTGTGATCTGTAGCAGTTGTGGAAGAATCCGCCGGTAGAGGGATCCAGCGCTCTGCCCATTCGTGGATTGTCTCAACCACGGGCCGCAAGGCGCGCCCCTTTTCGGTCAGCCGGTACTCCACGCGCACAGGAATATGCGGGTACACCACGCGCTCGATAATATTCTCAGCCTCAAGCTCACGCAGCCGATCGCTCAGTACGCGGTCGGAAAGTCCTTCCACCGCCGAGGTCAGCTCGCAAAACCGCCTGGGGCCGGTCATGAGCGTATCCAGGAGCAAACCCGTCCAACGCTTGCCCAGCAATTGTATGGCATGCTCGTAGCGTGGACACATTCTGTATTCCTCTGCTGCCGTTGTCTCTGCTGTTTCTTTTGGCCTCGTTGCCATAATTCGCCTGCCATTCCCGGTCAAAACCTGACCGGTGTCTGTTTCTTGCTCTCTCTACCAGGAGATCGCACTCAATTCCACTAACTATAACATTATGTACAGTACAGTATAGCATGGTTCTTACCCTAACGCAAGCGATGCTACTTACAAAATGTGAGTATGAGAACACAATAATCACAGATAGATACTCCCTTGCGAGGTTTTGCGTATGACAAAAGTGGCGGAGCACTATTTCGCACATTCTCTTTTACAGGAAGCAGAAGCAAGTTCTCTTGCCGCTGACTTATGCATTTGCGGCGCTTGTTCTTGAATAAACCGATGATCGGGAATGCCTCAGCAAGATGCGGAGCACTTGATTTTGCATGTCAACAATCAGATCGAATGGATAAGCCTCAGAAGCAGGAGAGGGCGACAGGACTGGTGGTTGCCTTCCCTTGCTTTCAGCAGTCAATCAATCGTGAACTGTTTCGCTATGCCATTCGCAGGTGGGGGGGATGGTTTGTTTGAGCGTTTCCGCCAGGGCGTCGAGATCGGTCACGTCGTCGCGGTAGACGGCCCAGGCCTTCGTTTTCTCGCCGGGTGCGCTCGGCCTGCGATAGGCGGTAATGCTGATACGCTTGCCGTTGGGGAAGAACTCCTCTTTGATGCGTGTCAGGTCAACCCATGCTACGGTAATGATTTCCCCGTTGCGGCTCCGTTTGACCAGTGCATCCGGCTCCAGCGTAATCGTGAACGGCACGGGTGCGATGATGCGCAGGTACATCACGAAGCCGAGGATAAAGAGGATAGCCACGATAGTACTGCCGAGGGCTGATGCTCCCTGGTGAATGGCGATCACTACGACAATCGCTGCCAGGATCAGCACGCCGATTATGGTCACGACGCGCTTGAATACGCTCAAGCCCGGCCCGATAAATACCTGGCCCTGAGCCTGGGCAGGCGCCCGCCTCTCATCCTGGTTCTGGCCCTGTCCCTGTGCCAGAGATGATTCCATAAAGCAATCTCCCGCTAGTAAACCTGTTCCTGCTGCTATTGTAGCAACAGAGGAAGGTCAATGCAAGTAGCTTTTCTCTTTCCTGCTATGCCTGCGCAGCGAAACTAAGACGTGCATCCTATCGTACTTTGCGTATCTCCTGCGATATGGTATACTTATGCCGCTGTCTGGATGGGGCGTGTACTTCACCTGGGCAGGTATGAGGTATGGTGTTGAAACACTTCGCCACACATCCTTGTAGGAAGTTGAATAGACCGCACCAATCGATGAGTAAGCCTTCGTGCAGCAGCACCGGATAGAGGAGACGGTTATTGTGTCTACACAGCATACTTCTGAAACGCTGGCTGGAACTTCCGGGGCTTTGACCCGGCGAGAAGCGGGAACCCAGTTCCAGAGAACGACCGGGAACTTACTGGCTACACAGGGATATGTCGTCGGCATTGAGATCAGTGGCAGCGGTTCGCGACAATCTGTCGCCCTGGCCGATTTAAACGGCACTATTTTACGGCGCGTGCGTCGCCCGCTCGATTATGTACCGGACCCCGCGACCGTCCTGACGCTTCTTGACGAGATGCTCGATGAAGTCATAGTTCGCGCGCGTGGGGAGCGCATTCCCGGTGGCAACGGCGGACGCATCCTGCGTGTGGGAGTGGCCGTCGGCGGACTGGTAGATACGCGCAGTGGCGTTGTGCAAACGCTGCACCATGCACATGGATGGAATAATTTCCCATTACAGGATTATTTAGCTGAACGGCTTGATATACCCTGTATAATAGATAACAATGCAAATGCTGCCGCGCTGGCGGAAGCGCAGTATGGCGCGGGAAGCGAAATCGATGGTGGAACCCGCAAAGCCGAACGAGGGTTACTCTACGTAGGTCTGGGGCGCGGCATTGGCGGCGGCTTGATCCTTGATGGCAAGATACATCATGGCATAAGTGGTACTGCCGGAGAGATCGGACATATGCTGGTCAAAGAGAATGGACCTAGATGCTCGTGTGGTGGCTATGGACATCTCGAAGCAATCGCATCAGCGCAAGCGATTGTGCGCGCCATGATTGGCCTCTCGGTCGAATATGCTGAGACGGAGGAGGCAATTCGTCGCGTTACCGGGGGCAGAGCCGAGCGTATCAGCGCCGCACAGGTGTTTTCGCTCGCCGCACAGGGAGATGCCGTTGCCCGGCACGTGGTAGACGATGTGCATACGTATCTGGGAATTGCTCTGGCTAATATCGTTCATTTCATTAACCCGGGAGTTATTATCCTGGGAGGGCAGGTGGCACAGGCAGGCGACCTGTTGCTGCAACCGCTGGAAGAGCGCGTTCGTCAACTGTGTATGCCGGGAGTCGGGCAATCGGTGCGGATTGTTCAGGGAAAACTTGGTTCAGAGGCAAATATTGTAGGGGCAGTCACGCTAGCCCTGCAGGATCTCTAGGAAATACATGAGGCAAATTGTGGAAACCAGCCGAATCATTAGTGATCGCTACCTGCTGCAACGAATGATAAAGCAGGGACAAATTTGTACCATCTATCAGGGAACTGACCAGCGCCTGCAGCGAAGCGTTGCTATCAAAGTGATACCCGCGCCTTACATACACGTCTATAAGGCGGCGGTTCGGCTCACCGCGCAGTTTTCCCATCCGAATATCGTTGGCCTCTATGACATCATCTCTGAACCGGAAACTTTCTATCTTGTGCAGGAATATGTCGAGGGAAACGATTTCACCTCCCTGCTCGCTATGCAACTCACTCCCTACGAGGTGGCGGATCTGGGCAGTCAGCTCTGCCAGGCATTGCTCTACGCCTACCTGCATCCGATACGTCGTGTCTCTCATGGCGATCTGACGCCAGCCTCCGTCATGCGCGATCATAAAGGGGTAGTGAAAGTCAACAACTTTGCCTTACCATCCGATATTTCCTATTTCACCCTGTGGAGTTCGCCGGGTGGTCCGGGAAACGATGGGGACGTCGTAGCCGACCGGGAATTGCCCTGGGGCCAGTACAGCGATAGGCGGCAGGCTGATGATACGCGGGCCGTGGGTCTCCTGCTTTACCAGTTGCTCGCCAGCCGTTCCACCGGCAGCCTGAGCGTTGAGCCGCCGCCAGATGGCCGCCTGCGCTTCACTCGCAATATACCCCCAGAGCTTTGCGACCTGGTCGCTCGCACGCTGGTGCGCCAGCACCCACAGTATATCAGCACTGTGGAGGCCCTCTATTCCGAATTGCGCCCTCTTGCTGATACGTTAGAACCGGTTCCGCCCGTTGAGATAGCCGGAACCTACGCGCAGGAGCAGTTCAATCCCCGGCAGTTTCATCCATCTACTGCGAGCGGGAAGCTCGTTACCTCTCTGCCTCTCAGAGAGAACGCTCCCGTGGGCCTCGCGGCTTATCGCGAGAACAGCCCGAACCTCACGGCTCTTGAGCCGACCGCGCTGACCGTTGCCGATAGTTCGGTTCAACTGGCATCAGCGCGACAGACAGTCTATCCTGAAATGGGTGAAAAACCAGCTTCGCGCCGCCTCTCCTTGAGCGCTCTCATCGTGCTCTGCCTGGTAATCTTTGCCCTCTTCTTCATTGTCGGCTACTTCGGTGGACACCTGCTCTTCCCACAATAGGGGCGCGGACCGATAAATCAGCACTTACAGGCTATACACGTGTGGCGTCTTGACACGATCAGGAGGTCCAGCGCCGGACATCACGCTGGCGGTACTTCGCCATGGCCTCGGAGAAGGCATCATCGAGGTCAACGTCGAGGGAGTTTGCCAGGGAGGCCAGGATGAAGAGGATATCGCCCATCTCGCCGGCAACTGTTCCTTGCTCCTCAGTGGCCTTCTTCGGCTTCTCACCATAGCGGGCGTTGATTTCGCGGGCCAGTTCGCCAACCTCTTCTGTCAGGCGCGCCAGACTGGAAAGCGGCATCCAGTAATGACTGTGCCACTCGTCCGTAATGAGGTGCTCCACCTCCTGCTGCATTTCGTCCAGTGTTCGCATCTTCCCACTCCTTTAGATGCCTGCTACCGGCTCGTCCATACCCTCAATCATGTAGGCACGGGCAAGGTGCTCGCTATTCCAGGCGTAGCCGACGTTGCCGAGGCGATCCAGCAGAATCAGCCCTCCTGTGCCTTCCGCCTTCGCGCCGAGTACGGCAATGGCCGCCTCTGCAGCCGCCTGGGCCGTGTCGCCACGCGCCACAAAATCGACCGCACGTCTGGCAATCATCAGGCGAATAAAGTCCTCGCCATGCCCGGTGCAGGAGACGGCGCCATATTCGTCGGCATAGAAGCCGCAACCGACCAGCGGCGAGTCGCCAACACGCCCGGGATACTTGTTGCGGATGCCACCCGTGGAGGTTGCCGCCGCCAGGTTGCCGTACATATCGAGGGCTGTCGCGCCCACCGTGCCATGTTTATCCTCTTGCTCCGGTCGCGGCGTTCTGGTCTGCGTCCCCTTTGCCTGCTGGTTGGCAGAGACCGGGCCAACGACACGACGGACAAAGCGCTGCTCCGGCTCGTCCTGCTCTCCAGCTTCAGTTCCCTGGGTAGCCTGCGCGGCCCTCCAGTTATGGCGTTGCCGTTCGGTAATCAGGTCTTCAGCCGCACAGAGAGCGATGCCCTGCTCGCCGGCGAACTGCTGCGCTCCCCGACCAGCGAGCAGCACGTGCGGGCTTTCCAGCACCTTGCGCGCCAGCACGATGGGATTCTTGATGCACTCAACGCCCGCGACGGCCCCAACGTTCAGCGTGTGGCCTTCCATCATCCCGGCGTCCATTTCTACCCTGCCATCAGCGGTCAGCGTCGAGCCGGTTCCCGCGTTAAAATCGGGGTTATCTTCAAGCACGCGCACGGCTGTCTCAACCGCGTCCAGCGCCGTTCCTCCATTTTGCAGGATCTGCCAGCCTGCCAGTGCCGCCTCCTTGCAGCCCTCCTGCATCAGTTCCAGCCGCTCTCCATCAATCGCGCCCGCTCCTCCGTGAACAACAATCGCAAATGTCATGTATACATCTCCTTCTATAGTGATACAGCAGTATTGTATCACCAGATCAGCCGTCATTCTGTTGCCTGTGGACGCGCTCGCAGGGACAGCCAGAGAAGCCCCATTACGAGAGTAAGGGCAATGACGTAGGGCAGCAGCGTCCAGAGGCCGAGGTATTGCGCCAGATTGCCTGCCAGCCAGGGGAAAAAGGCCACGCCTACGCTGCCCATACTGGAGAGGAAGCCGATGGCGCTATTGAGCAAGCGGCCAGGGACCAGCTCGGAGGTCAGAGCGATGGTCGTGGGGAAGATTGGCCCCAGGCAGAAGCCGGTGAAGCAGAGGCCAAAGGCCGAAACGCCTTCCGCCGGCACCAGCCAGACGAGCAGCACACCCGCGATGACGCCCAGCAAGCAGAATTCAATGAGCCGCTTGCTGCCTATTCTCTGCGCCACGTGCCCCAGGAAGAGACGGCCCAGTGTCAGGCCGAGCCAGTAGCCACTGATGACCCAGCCGGAAAGCAGCGTTGGCCCGTGGCGCACCTCGGTCAGGAAACTGTAGCTCCAACTGCCCAGACTGACCTCGGTGCCTGTATAGAACACGAGAAAGAAAGCGGCGATCCAGACGACATGCAGTCGCAACGCATTGAACAGGAGATTGCCCTCTGTTTTCTGCGCGCGCGCACTTTCCTGTGCTGCCGCGTGCTGATCCTTGAAGACGAGGGCAAAGCCGACGAACAGGATCAGGCTCATCCCTATCCAGACATCATAGACATGGTTCCAGTCAATTTGCAGGGCAAGCATACCGGAGGCGACGAGCGGGCCGAGCAGCGCACCTGAACCATAGAAGGCGTGCAGATAGTTGAGCAGCGCCGCGTTGCGTGGCAGACCGGCAATGTAGGCGTTCAGGCCCGCGTCAATCACTGCCACGCCGAAGCCGAGCGGCAGCAGTGCGGCCACGAAAATGAGAAATGGTGGCGCGAGGCTGATGGTGAACATAGAGAGCGAGATGAGCGCGGCACCCAGCATCAAATAACGGCGCGGGCCAAGTTTTTCTACCAGCAGACCGCTGTTGATAGCGGAGATGAGGTAGCCCAGCGTCATGCTCAGGAAGACCAGGCCAATCGTTCCCTTATTAACATGGTAGTGGAACATCATACTGGGCAGCAACACGCCCACCGCCCCATCATTCGCCCCGATCAGTATAAACGCGAAGAAAGAGAGGCCGATTTGCAGGCGCGGTCGCCGCTGGCTAGCCGCGCTCGCCTGCTGTTCTGTCGTCGTATTTTTCATGGTTTCTCGATAATCCAGGTTTGCAGCATAGAGAGGGAAGAGGCTTTGCGCCGGTTTGGATCGATAGGTTACTTCCATAATACACGGGAACAGGGGAAACTTGCAAATGCATTGACAACATCAGCATTTGCCTGTACCCTAGACATACGATATTTTGTCGGGGCAGTTGGAGCTCTGGAACCGGCTGCCTGTCCCTTGAGGAGGAAATCCACATGAACCAACCGCTTAGTGGCATACGAATTCTTGACCTCTCACGCCTGCTTCCCGGTGCCTACGCTTCACAGATGCTGGCTGATTTTGGCGCGGATGTCATCAAAATCGAAGAACCTGGAAGCGGTGATTATGGTCGCTCTATGCCTCCGCACGGCCCCGGTGGCATGAGCCTCTATTTTCTGGCGATCAATCGCAACAAACGCAGCATGACGGTAAATCTCAAGATGGCGCAGGGACGCGAGGTTTTTCTGCGTATGGTGCGCAAGGCCGATGTTGTACTGGAAAGCTTCCGTCCCGGTGTTCTGGAACGCCTGGGGCTGGGATATGAGCAACTGAAGAAAGTAAACCCCGCTCTGATCTATTGCGCCATCAGTGGCTACGGGCAGGACGGTCCGTACCGCCTGCGCGCCGGACACGACCTGAACTACGCGGGCTACGCGGGCTTGTTGCATTATAATCGCGGTAGCAATGGCGAACCGGCCATGCCCCCAACGCAGTTGGGGGACCTGGCAGGCGGCAGCTACATGGCCGTGACCGGCATCCTGGCCGCTTTAGTCGGGCGTAGCCAGACGGGCGAGGGGCGCATGATCGATGTCTCGATGACCGAAGGCGTGATGTCACTGCTGCCGCTCATCTCCACTGTTTATCTGAACACTGATCACGCGCCGCAGCCGGGCCATTCTCCCCTCGATGGCGGGCTGCCCTGCTACAACATCTACGAAACCAGAGACGGCAAGCACGTCACGCTGGCCGCGCTCGAATATAAATTCTGGCATACATTCTGCACGCATATCGGACATCTGGAACTGCTGCCCTTCCACGTACCCGCCGGTCCTGAAGAGCGTGAGCAGGCGATAGAGATGCTGCGCGCTATCTTCAAAACGCGCACGCGCGACGAGTGGCTGGCCGAACTGGCCGATATCGATGCCTGCCTCGGCCCTGTCTATACGCTGGATGAGGCCCTGAACGACGAACACGCACGAGCGCGGGGCATGAGCGTCACCAGCAGTCCAGATGAACAGGGACGGAGGTTCCGCACGCTGCGCAGCTTTCCCCGTATCTCCGGCGTCGAGAACGAACAGCGTTACGCTCCGCCGCAGCCTGGCGAGCATACCGGCGAACTACTGCGCGAAGCCGGATATAGCGACGAAGAGATTGAACAACTGAAGGCAGGAGGAGCAATTTGAGCAAACAACGCCACCCTCGCATAGAGCAGGCAGAGCGCCTGATGCAGCATTACCTTGATGATCTGAAAGCCATCGTCAACATCGATTCCGGCACCTATACCAAGGCAGGTGTCGACCACGTCGGCGCGTATTTGCAGGAACGCTTCCAGGACTTCGGCTTCTCCACCACCATTGATCGGCAGGAGCAGTACGGCAACCACCTGATCGCCACGCACAATGGCAGCGCCTCCAATGGGCCGCGCCTGCTGCTCATCGGCCACATGGATACCGTTTTCTCCGAGGGCGAAGCGGAAAAACGTCCCTTCGCCCTCGGACAGCGCAATGGCATGCGTATCGCTACCGGCCCCGGCGTGCTCGACATGAAATCCGGCATTCTCATCGGCCTCTACGGACTGCATCTGCTGATCGAGCCACAACAGACCAACTACCGGCTGGTCACTTTCGTCTGCAACAGCGATGAAGAGATCGGCTCGCCCAGCAGCAGGCCGCTAATCCAGGAACTGGCAAAGGACGCCGACGCCGTGCTCGTGCTGGAGCCGGGCCGCGCCGAAGACACCATCGTCTCCTCGCGCAAAGGTTGCGGGCAGTATCGCGTCGAGGTCTACGGCCTCTCCGCCCACGCCGGAGTCGAGCCGCAAAAGGGTCGCAACGCCATCCTGGAACTCTCCTATCAGGTGCAGAGGATGCAGGCCATCAATGGCACCATCCCCGGCGCGACGCTCAACGTCGGCATCATTCGCGGCGGCGAGCGTACCAACGTCGTCCCTGATTATGCCTACTTCGAGATGGATGCCCGCGTCACCAGCCAGGAAAGCATCGCGGCGCTGGAGGCGGCCATCCAGAAAGCGGCCTCGAAAACCGTCCTGCAAGGCACAAAAATTGTCGTCAGCGGTGACTTTATCTGCCAGCCCTTCGAGCGCACCGAACGCAACGCCCGGCTCGTGCAACTGGCGCAGGCGGCAGGCAGAGAGCTGGGGCTGGATATTCAAGATGTGGGCAGCGGTGGGGCATCGGACGCCAATACCAGCGCTGTCATGGGCATCCCCACCCTCGACGGTCTCGGCGCGGGCGGCGGACTCGCCCACAACCCCGACGAATACATTGAACTCGACTACCTGCCCGAACGCGTTGCCCTGCTGGCCGGACTGGTAGAGCAGATCGGGAAGCATCCAGTTAGCTGAAATATGCCTGCCGGATAGTGACTTTTATTAGTAAGCGTGCGATGAAAACGGCCTTCCGGCTTGCCAGAACAAAACGGGCCGGACATGTCATTCAGAGCGAATCTCAAGCAACTAATTGATAGTTCCTGCTCGCGTAAGATTATTCACTATCGCTCTGAATGACATGCCCGGGCCAAATTTTCGGCGCACATCATCCTCCAATAGCATACCCCCAGGATCCGCTGTCAGCAGGATTCGGGCCAACCTCAGGTCCTCCTACTGCTCCTTTGCACTGACGGATATCATTTTGTAGTGTCCCAACGCCGAAAAGACTCTTTCCGTTGCTCAATGTAAACAGCAAATTGATGGCCCGCCCGTTCGCCTGCCCCGCTATTTGTACCGTTGTACCGTTGGTCTGAGTGAGTGTCCCCGTAATCGCCCCGCTCGAATCTACTTGAAGCTTCAGCGCACCTTGCAGCGAGAAACCGGCATCAGGGCCGCGATACACAGTGACCTCAAAATGCCGGGCGCTGCAAGTAAAGGTTGAGGTGTGCATCGTCGCGTTTGATGATCCGGTCGAGGCAGCAACAGAAGCGCAGGCAGTAATACCAAACGTTAGCGTTAACAGGACAAGAACAAAGCGTGCTATTTTCATCCTGGTTTCTCCTTTGCAAGAAGGTTATGAATTTTTCTGCAAGAGAAACGTAAAGATTTCTCTTTTAGATCAGCAAAGGTAAAAAAATTACTGCTATTCTCATTAAGGAGTTGCGCCTGTGTGCCGGGACGTTGCATAATAACAGAGAGCAAACGGGAACAATCATCACGGCAAGCGCCGACTCAAGATACTGGTGTTCCTTCAGAGAAAGTCTTCAACACGGGTGCAATACGTTTATGAAAGCTGGCAAAGAACATATTTCCGGGCTACCGGGCAACGACGTTACTGAATTGGGGACCTATGCACAACGGCTGCAACTGGAGGCGGAGACGCGAGGCGAGACCTTGCCGCCGCCGGTGCGGTTGCAAATCGGCGAGCCGAACTTTCGCACGCCGGAGCACATTCGCCTCGCCGCCATCGAGTCCATGCAGAACGAGCCGCTGACGTATGGCCCGGCTGCCGGTTGGCCCTGGCTGCGAGCACTGCTGGCGGAGAAGATCAGGCGCGTCGATGGCTATAGGGTCGGGCCAGAAAATACCGCCATCGGCATGGGTGGCACGGGGGCGTTGCTCACAGCACTGATGGCAACCGTTGGCGCGGGTGATGAAGTCCTTTTTCCCGATCCTGGCTGGCCCCACTACCGCATGCAGCTCGCCAGTTGTGGTGTAACCGCCGTCCCCTACCCGCTCGACCCGCACAACGACTGGCTGCCCGACGTGGCACAACTGGAACAACTGGTAACGCCGCGCACGCGCATGCTGATTATCAACACCCCCGGCAACCCTACTGGGGCCGTTTTCCCGGCTCCGCTCGTCGCCACGTTGCTGAATTTCGCCCGCCGCCACGACCTCTACCTGCTCTCAGACGAATGCTACGACGAGATTCTTTTCGAGGGAACGCATGTCAGCCCCGCTACCATGCTCAGCCGCGAGGAGTTCGAGTCCGGGCGCGTGATCTGCATCTACACCTTCTCCAAAAGCTACTCCATGACCGGCTGGCGCATCGGCTACGTGGCGACCGGCGCGAACCTCATCAAGACGATTACAAAGGTGCTGGATGCCAGCTATACTAATATCAGCACTGCCATCCAGCGAGGTGCAGCAGCGGCCCTGAATGGGCCGCAGGCATGCGTTGGGGAGATGCGCGCAGCCTATCGCCGCCGCCGTGACCTCGCGGTGGGCTTGCTCAAGGAACACGGGCGCTATCTCTACACGCCGCGCGGCGCGTTCTACATCCTGGTCGATGTCAGCCACCCCAACGGGGAGCCGCGCCAGGCCAGGCAATTCGCGCTCGACCTGCTGCGCGAGCGCAACGTCGCTGTAGCTTCCGGCACCAGCTTCGGCGACGTTGCCCAAAACTACGTCCGTGTCTCGCTTGCCGCCTCAGACGAGGAGATTGCACGCGGCCTGCACGAACTCTGTGAATTCGCGGATCGATAATATCTACCCCATGACTTTTTGGCCCTCTCCGTCAATGAAATCAACCATGCAACGTTCTGTCTATAGAGGTTGATCTCTGCATTATTGTGTTTCATTGCGGCTAACCAGGAGATGATGCTTATGTTGCCGTATCCGCCACCCTATGCACAGTCAAAAACGGAAGAGAACCAGGTTTTGCGATCTCTGGGAGCGATTCTGGCGCTGCTGGGAGCGATTCTGGCACTGCTGGGCATCATTTTCCACCAGGGAGGGTTCGAACTGATCTTCGCCTTGCTCATCGTAATCTTCAGCCTGCGCACCTTCATCCTCTGGCTGGGAGATACACAACGCAATCAGCAGCGGGAACCATTTACACCGCCGCAAACGCGCAATTCTCAGCCACTATCAGGTTCTTATCAACCCTACCCGCCACAGCCGGGCTATTTTGCGTCACAACAACGGCAGCCCACCTTTTACCCGGCAGCAACGAATGAGATGACTGTGCCTTTTGCGCCTGTTGCACCCGGTACATCTTTTACTACTCAGGTTTCTGGAGCACCTTTTGCTCCTACAAATTCTCAGAGCTTAGTGCCAGCACAGGCCCCGTTGCCTCCTGCTGTTCTACCACAGCCACAGAGCGGCTTCTTTTCCAACCAGGTACAGGCGGTGCCGCAAGGCTCTTTTGTGCCCCCTACGCAGTCCTTTGTGCCCGCCCTGCCCGCGCCAATGCCGCCTGCAGCGATGCCCCAGCCAGCGCAAGCTCCAGCCACTGCTGCCTGGGCACCATCTGCTTATGCGCCTGGGCCGCTGATGCTGCCTGCACCCGCTGCACCACCCACAACGCCTGCAGCGCCTCCGGCATTTCCGCCGCCAGAACAACCCGCTGCACCAGGGCGATGGGGACAGGGACGGCGACTCCCACAGCAGGAGAGCGGGCAGCAATGATATTCACTGATCGTTCATGGCGATAGTGCGCCAGAGAGGATAAAGCGATGCCCCCTCATAATGCGTCTTTCTGGTTTTCCCGCTTGTCGGTCATAGTTGCCTTCGCCGCCCTGTGCGTACTGGCAATCTCTGTCCCGTCGCTCGCCCCACGCCCACAAACGGCAGAGGCAGCGCCATATACCATGCGACCTGTTGCACTCGGTGGTCTTCTAACCGTCTCTCCGACCTTCCTGTCCAATTGTATGCAATGCACTGTCACAGTAAGCAATACCAGTAACAATAAGACCCTCTTCTGGTTTGCAACAAGCCAGGGAGTCTCCGGCATTACCATCAATCCCCGCGGGGGAGCGTTGCAGCCGCAGAAGCAAGTAAGCGTAACTATTACAATACCATCAAATACAACCTGCCCTGCCAGAGCCACCATTAACTTCAGCGCAAACCAGGCAAATAGCGTGTCTGTCTCCTGGAGTTGCAGCCCCACACCGACGCCATCGCCTACGCCATCACCTACACCGTCACCATCTCCTTCACCATCCCCATCCCCATCGCCGTCTCCTACTCCATCTCCTTCACCGACGCCATCGCCTACGCCTGCTCCTTCGCCTACTGCCCTCAGCACCGACACGCCTGCTGTCAGCCAGACGCCTTCTCCTACCGTGACGGTTACGGTTTCGACAGGTGGAGGACCAGGACAGCAGAATAATGGCAATCCGCCCGCAGACAATAGCGGAGGATCAGGCGCGTCCGCGCTGAGCATCCTTTTTACCGTTGCGGGCTTGCTGCTGGGAGCACTGGCTTTCCTGCTCTATCTCATCCCGCCCTCCCATTCCTCGCTGCGCATCCGGCTGCTCTCCCTCGTCATGCCGGTCTCTATGGCGCGCAGGATTGACCAGGATCACTAACGGACACCCTCATCCCTGCTCTTACGTATTTATAATGTAGGAATAATACCGGCGTACAGTATAGTACATCTATGCCACAGAAGAGTTGACAGATAGACACTCATACTTTCTTGCAATAATAGGCTCATGTGTGGTATAGTACAGATAAACAAGGGAAGAGTATAGAGTACAGGGAGAGGTCTTCATGAAGATCGAAAAGTTTACCGAGCGGGCGCGTGAGGCGATCAGTGAGGCAAGTGAGCTTGCGCGCCAGAACAGCAACAGTCAGATAGAGCCTGTTCACCTGCTGGCCGCGTTGCTCCAGCAGGAGGGTGGAGTTGTACAGCAGATTATCCAGAAGGTCGGCGGCAACTGGGAGGGGTCGCAAAACGCTGCCCTGCAAGAAATCGCGCGTTTGCCCCATGTCTATGGCGGCAGCGAGCCGGGCATCTCTCCGGCCCTGCGCAGGGTGCTGGACGCCGCGTGGCAGGAGATGAACGCCTTCCACGATGAGTACCTCAGCGTGGAACACCTGCTGCTCGCTCTGCTCGAAATCAGCGACGAGGCGGTGCGACGCGTCATGCGCATGGCGGCGCTGAACCGGCAGAACGTGATGCAGGCGCTGACCTCCATTCGCGGCTCGCAGCGCGTCACTACACAGAATCCAGAGGAGCAGTACCAGGCGCTGGAGAAATATGGACGCAACCTGACCCAACTGGCGCGAGAAGGCAAGCTCGACCCGGTCATCGGACGCGATGAAGAGATTCGCCGCGTCATCCAGGTGTTGAGCCGCCGCACCAAGAATAACCCCGTGCTGATCGGGGAACCGGGCGTCGGTAAGACCGCCATCGTCGAAGGACTGGCACAGCGCATTGTGCGCGGAGACGTGCCGAAGACCCTGGCGGACAAGGAAGTTATCACGCTCGACCTCGGCGCGCTGGTGGCCGGAGCCAAGTATCGTGGCGAGTTCGAGGAACGCCTGAAGGCCGTGCTGAAGGAGGTCACCAGCTCGGAAGGGAGAATCATCCTATTTATTGATGAGCTGCACACTCTTGTAGGCGCGGGCGCGGCAGAGGGCGCGATGGATGCCTCCAATATGCTCAAACCGATGCTGGCGCGTGGCGAACTGCACTGTATCGGCGCCACCACGCTGGACGAGTACCGCAAGCACATCGAGAAGGATGCCGCGTTGGAACGCCGTTTCCAGCCTGTCATGGTCGATCAGCCGGATGTCGAGGACACCATCAGCATCCTGCGCGGCCTCAAGCCTCGCTACGAGGTGCATCACGGCGTGCGCATCACCGACGGCGCGCTGGTGGCGGCGGCAGTCCTCTCCAACCGCTACATCACCGACCGCTTTCTGCCGGACAAGGCCATCGACCTGATCGACGAGGCCGCCAGCCACCGCCGCGTCGAACTGGACAGCACGCCCAGCGAAGTCGATGCGCTGGACCGCCGCATTCGCCAGCTCCAGGTGGAGCAGGAGGCGCTGAAAAAAGAGAACGATCCGGCCAGCCGCGAGCGGCGCGCGAAAGTGGAGCAGGAGATCGCCAACCTGACCGAGCAGTTGAACGCGCTGCGGCTCTCGTTGGAGAGCGAGCGCGAGCCGGTGGAGGCCATCCGCCGTCTGAAGAAAGAACTGGAAGAGGCACAGGTCAACCTGGAGCGGGCCGAACGCGAATATAATCTGGAAGAGCAGGCGCGGCTACGCTACGGCGTCATTCCTGATCTCGAACGGCGCATCGCCGACGCGGAGGCGAAGCTGACCAATATCAAGAGCGCGCGCATGCTCAAAGAGGAGGTGGACGCCGAGGATGTGGCCGAGATCGTCTCCAAGTGGACGCACATTCCGGTCACGAAACTGATGCAGGCCGAAGTACAGAAGCTGCTGACGATGGAGGATCACCTGCGCGAGCGTGTGGTCGGGCAAGACCTGGCCTTACAGATCGTCTCGGACGCCATCCGCCGCTCGCGCGCTGGACTGCAGGACCCCAATCGCCCGCTGGCAAGCTTTCTCTTCCTGGGGCCGACCGGCGTGGGCAAAACCGAAACGGCCCGCGCCCTCGCCGAGTTCCTCTTCGACAATGAGCAGGCCATTATCCGCATCGACATGTCGGAGTACATGGAGAAGCACAGCGTCTCGCGGCTGATCGGCGCGCCTCCCGGCTACGTCGGCTACGAAGAGGGCGGCCAGCTCACGGAGGCAGTGCGCCGCCACCCCTACAGCGTCGTCCTGCTCGATGAAATCGAGAAGGCCGCGCCGGATGTCTTCAACGTCCTGCTGCAGGTGCTCGACGATGGTCGCCTGACGGATGGGCAGGGCCGCACAGTCGACTTCAAGAACACCGTCATCATCATGACCAGTAACGTCGGCGCGCGCTGGCTGCATGAGCTTGACGGCATGCCGGAGGAGGATGTGCAGCGCGTGATCCGCCAGCGCCTGCGCGAAGAGGGCTTCCGTCCAGAGTTCATCAACCGTATTGACGAGATCATCATCTTCCACCAGATCACGCGCGACCAGATGAAGCAAATCGTGGAGATTCAGGTTAATCGCCTGCGCCCGCGCCTGGCGGAGCGCAACATCACGCTCACCCTCAGTGACGCGGCCAAAGACCTGCTGGGTGAGATGGGATACGAGCCGCAGTTCGGCGCGCGCCCGCTCAAGCGTGTCATCCAGCGCGAAGTAGAGAACCGCATTGCCCATGCCCTGCTCGACGGCACCATCAAAGACGGCGACACCGTCCATTTTGACGTCAAAGATGGCAAGCTCGTCATGGAGGTTGTCCATTAGCTTCATTTCAAGCCTGTAAAGCAAGGGTAAAGGCATCAGGAAGATTCGCGCAGACAAAAGTGTTGTGATACGATAAGCTGGTGATAGTGTCACCAGCTTATCGTAATTTTTAGAGATTCAGTCGGTGAGGGGAAGTCTGGAAGGGGTAACAATGCAATCTGAAGAGGTTTTGTTCGCTAACGAAGTTGACAATGAGGGTGCTGGGGCGCACGAGCATCTTTTGCGACAAATGAGCGCCATGTTGATACAGGTCAGCGCGCTGCAAGCGCTGTTGCGCTCCGAGACGTCACCGACGGCTGCCGAGACACAGGAATTGCGGCAGGGGCTGGCGGAGATCGAGCGGATGGCGCGTGAGGTGCTCCACCACATCCGCAGCGAGGACGAGAGCTTGCCGCTCCCGGAACTGGTCGGTGTCAGCCTGACCGAGGCGCTGACCAGGGCCGTTGAAGAGACGGCGGAAAGCGCCGACCTTTCCAGCCGCATCGTCTTCTCCGGTGAGGAACGCGGTCTGCCCGGCTACGCGGAGCGCCTGCTCTACCGTATTGCCCAGGAAGCACTTTACGAGATACAGCAGCGTTCCCAGCATTTCCAGCGCGCTCAGGGCGACAATGCACGCAAGCTGCGCTTTACCTTCATCTATGGGCGAGACGAGGCGCAGATGAATATCGAAGACAGCTTACCTCCACCCGGCACAGATACCGGGAGCGATACCAAAGAACTGCTACCTATCCCTCCCTTCGGGCATGAAAACGCCGCAATACCATTTTCCGCGCCGCGAGACACGCCTGCGAACACCCTCTCGCCCATTCTCAACGATCTGCGCCAGCGTATCGAACATATCGGCGGCTCGTTGGAGCTAAGCAGACCGGAGAGACAGGGAACCCGTCTACGGGTGCGCGTGCCCTACGCGCCACATGATATTACTGTTCCATTCATCGCCCCGGCTCCTGTACCCGAAACGGCAGTCCCTGTGACAGCCGCCACGCCCTCCACACGCACGGCAAGCGCAGCATCTCCTGTGCGCGTCCTGATCGTGGACAGCCAGGCAGTCATACGCGCCGGGCTGCGCCGCCTGCTAGAAAGTTACCCCGATCTGCAGGTGGTTGGGGAGGCGGCAGATGGCGTGCAGGCGGTGAGCGAGACGCTGGAACTGGGGCCGCAGGTCGTACTGATGGATGCGCAGTTGCCCAACGAGCAGAGCCTCGAAGCCCTGCGCCAGATCAAGCAGCTTAACCTCGATACGCACGTGCTCCTGCTTGCCACACAGGACCGCGAAGCCTACCTGTACGAGACATTGCGCGCCGGGGCCGATGGCTACGTCCTCAAGGACATCGCTCCCGACGAACTTGCCAGCGCGGTGCGCGTGGTGGCACGTGGTGAGGTGCTGGTGCAGCCGCAGCTCGCTGGTCGCCTGCTCTCACGCTTTGGCAAGCAACCGCGAGGCAGCGCCCCGTTCGAGACGCTGACGGCGCGAGAACTGGAAGTTCTACGCCTGCTGGCTCGCGGGCTGCGCAACAAAGAGATCGCCTCGCGCCTGGTCGTCAGCGAGCGCACCGTCAACTTCCACCTCGCCAACATCTACCAGAAACTCAACGTCTCCGGTCGCACTGAAGCTCTCAGCAAAGCGCTGGAACAGGGGCTGATCGCTGCCCCATAGAAAAAGGGAACGAACTCAGGGAAGGGCAAGCATCCCTGTAACCGAGCCGCTGCGCGATGACTTCCTTACGGTGAAGGACATTCCCTGTGGCATCTCACTCCCACGAACTCGTGAGCGACCTCGCGCCCGGTCGCGCCTACTTCGTGCGTCGCAACCGCCGCAACCCCGTCCAGATCGCCTGGCTGGAATCTGGCACTCTCGTCTCCTGCCCTGGGTCAACCGTTTGAGCATGGGCCGCGCTAATTGAAATTCCTGCCAGAGGTTTTCCGGCAGGCAGCGGAGAATCAGAACAAACCTCCTCTCACTTGCATTCTATAGAATAGAAAGCTTTGAAATGTCATAGTGTACAGGTTTTCTGAAGAAAGAAGTGGTTCTATGTGGAGCAATAGCAAAGTAAGAAAAACGTTGATCATTGTAGTCTGTTTTCTCGTAGTCGCGATAGCCGTCTGTGGAAATATCATCGGTAGCCGTGTCGTTGACGCAAAACAAACTGCCGCGTCTCACACGCATCTGGCTTCTTCAAGCAGTTCAGGCGCGAAGAGCGCGGCAACATTCACCGTGACGAGCATCGATATGTATGTCACGCCGAGCAGCGTCTCGCTCTGGAAATGCGGCTCCTACATTCAGGTCACCTACAATGCGGTGTTTCACGTCGTTTCGGGTCCAAACGGTGGGACGATTGATTTCTCTTACACCATCAATAATGGACGCGGTCAGACGAATGAGAAGCTAACCATTATCCCCGGCCAGTACCTGTCCAACTTCACCTTCACCTGGCAAGGGAGCCTGCCGTCTGACCATACATATCCAGAGCCAGGAGGCGTGTTAGTTACCAGTCCGAACACCATCGAGTCTGCGTTGATTGCGCCAGCCGGTAAGTGCGGTTAATCGACGGGTTGTGAGCGTTGCCGACGATACGATCAGTGTGATGAGGAGAGGGGCACGGGGAAAAGACATTTCCCGTGCCCCTCTCCTTTGATGTATACTAAGAGGCATACATCAGGTATCGGAGCGAGAGCTTGCAGAAGGCTGCGAGGAAATGCAGGCTGGGGCTATTCTGGGATGGATGGATTAGTATGAGTTGCATCGGGACTGCGGGACACATCGATCATGGGAAGTCGACGCTGGTGAAGGCGCTGACGGGGATTGATCCTGATCGACTGGCGGAGGAGAAGGAGCGCGGCATGACGATAGACCTGGGCTTTGCCTGGCTGAAGTTGCCGGGCGGGCGTGAGGTGAGCATCATCGATGTGCCGGGACACGAGGGCTTTATCAAGAATATGCTGGCCGGGGTGGGCGGCATCGACGCGGCTTTGCTGGTCGTGGCAGCGGACGAGGGCGTGATGCCGCAGACACGCGAGCACCTGGCGATCCTCGACCTGCTGCGCGTGCGGCGCGGCATTGTGGCGTTGACGAAGACCGATCTGGTAGATGAGGAATGGCTCGAACTCGTGCGCGAGGAGGTTCGAGAACACCTGGCGCCTACCACGCTGGCGGACGCGGCTATCATGCCCGTTTCCGCCTATACAGGGCACGGCTTGCCAGAACTGGTGGCCGAACTGGAACGGCTGCTGGACGAGGCGGAAGAACGCCAGAACATCGCCCGCCCGCGCCTGCCCATTGATCGCGTCTTCACCATGACGGGTTTTGGCACCATCGTCACCGGCACACTGCTGGATGGCATGTTGAAGGTTGGGCAGGAGGTGGAAATTTTGCCGCAGGGGCTGCGCACGCGCATCCGCAGTTTGCAGACCCACAAACAGCAGGTGGAGGTAGCTCGTCCAGGCAGTCGTGTCGCCATCAACCTGGCGAACGTGGCACGGAGTGACCTTGAGCGCGGCAATGTTGTCGCTCTGCCGGCACAGTTGCGCCCGACGCTGTTATTCGATGCCCGCATTCAGTTGCTGGCCGATGCCGAACACCCCCTGGACCACAACACGCAGGTCGATTGTTATACCGGTTCGCAGGAGGTGCCAGCGCGGGTGCGCCTGCTTGACCGCGACGAACTGCAGCCGGGGGAGAGCGCGTGGGCGCAGTTGCGTTTGAACAGCCCGGCAGTGGTGGCGCGCCGCGACCGCTTTATCCTGCGCATTCCTTCACCGAGCAGGACGATTGGAGGTGGCGAAGTGGTGGATGTTCACCCACGCTACCATCGCCGTCACCAGTCGGCGATTCTGGAAGCGCTGGAAACGCTTTCACGCGGCACGCCGGAGGAATTGATCCTGGCCGTGCTGGACCGCAGACCCAATATGGCTACCAGCAAACAGGCAGGAGTAAAATCTCCAATAACCTCAGCAAAGACCTCCACAGGCGGGAAAACGCAGCATGGACAGGTTGGATACGAGTTGACCGATCTGGTAAAGCAGAGTAATCTGGCCGAAGATGTGACGTTGAACGCTCTGGAGACGTTGTTAAGAGAGGGAAGGGTGAGACAGGTAGGAACGCTCTGGGTCGCGCAGGGAGTGTGGGAGGCGCTGGCGGAAGAGTCCGTGCGCCTGGTGAGCGAGCAGCACCGGCAGCATCCCCTGCGTGGTGGCCTCTCAAAGGAAGAGTGGCGTTCGCGCCTCAACCTCTCGCCGAAGCTGGCGGGGGACGCTATCGCGCTGCTGACAGCCGAAGGACGGTTAGAGGCTGAAGGGAGCCTGCTGCGTTTGCCCGGTTTCGCGCCGCGCTTCACCGAGGCGCAGCAGCAGCAGGTAGATGCCTTACTGCAACGGTTTCGCGCCAGTCCGTATACGCCGCCTGGGGTGAGCGAGGCGGAGGCGCTGGTGGGTGCCGAAGTGCTGGGCGCGCTGGTCGAGCAAGGACAACTGGTGCGCGTCGGAATGGCTGGCGCGGGCAGCGAAGGCGTGCTCTTCCTGAAAGAAACCTATGACGAGGCGCTGGCAAGCATTGCCGACTACCTGCGCGAGCATGGCAAAATCACGGTGGCGGAGGCCCGTGATGTTTTAGGCACGACCAGGAAATACATCCTGCCACTGCTGGAGCATATGGATACCTTAAAAATGACGCGCCGCAGTGGTGATGAGCGGTTTCCCGGCCCTGTATTACTAAAGTAAATACTCCCAGACTATTCCCTTTGCTTGCAGAATAAGGTACAATAGGGAACGCAAGAAAACGTGCCTATGCTCTAAAGATGCGAAGTAATAAATAATGAGTGACGTTTTAGGTGATCGATACGAGTTACAGGACCCGATTGGGCGTGGTGGCATGGCAACGATCTATCGTGGGCGCGACCTGCGGATGGATCGTGTCGTGGCGATCAAAGTGTTGCGCGAAGCCTATAGCACCGACCCTAAATTTGTAACGCGCTTCCAGCGAGAAGCGAAGGCCGCATCATCCTTACAGCACCCCAATATTGTACAGGTCTATGACTACGGACAGTCGGATGGGAACTACTACATCGTTATGGAGATGGTGGAGGGCACCGACCTGCGCCGCTACCTGCGCTCGCGCTCGCGTGGCATTCTCGCCGTCGATCGCGCTATCATTATCGCTCATGATGTCGCCCTGGGACTGGGGGCGGCCCATCGCCGGGGCATCGTTCACCGTGATGTCAAGCCGCAAAATATCCTGGTGGGCCGTGACGGCTCGATCAAGCTGACCGACTTCGGTATCGCCAGCGTCTACAAAGACATCAACGCGGAGCGCCTGACTACGACCGGCATGACGCTCGGCACCGTTCAGTATTACGCGCCGGAGCAGGCGCAAGGTGAGATTGTCAGCCCGGCTGCCGATGTCTATGCGCTCGGTATCGTCATGTACGAGATGCTGACGGGCCACCCGCCCTTCGATGGCGATACGCCCGTCGCGGTAGCGATGCAGCACATTCAGGACCCTCCGATACCGCCGAGCCAGTTTAACCCCAACATTCCACCGGAGCTGGAGGCCATTATCCTGCGCAGCCTGGAAAAACAGCCGGAGATGCGCTACCGCGACGGCAGCGCGCTGGCGCGTGCCTTAGAGCTGCTTGGCGATGCCGAACTGGGCGAGCCGCTGCCGCCAACCATCGCGCCTATTTCCTCCCCCGGCCTGACGCCCATGCCGCCGTCGCGCGATCCTGTTTACAGTCCACCGCCGGTGCCACCACGTCCTGCTGCCCGCACCTCCGTCTCGTCGCCCGATCACATACTGGACGCATCCACCATCGTGCAGCCGCCAGCCGTGGCCTCGAATGGCAATATGGGTCCTGTCAGCCCATTCATAGACCAGCAACCAACCTATGCGCCGCCCTATATCAGCCCGCCCGAAGCCGGGTCAACACTTTCATTCCAGCGCGGCACCATACCACGTTCCGGCGCCGTGCAAGACCCTTACGCCAACGGCCACGCCGCGCACTCCGACGGCGACTCACGCTTCGCCAGCATCATCACCATCCTGATCCTGCTGGCCACCCTGCTCCTGCTCGGCTTCAGCGTCTACCTGGCGATCCAGCTCAACTTTATACCGCTTGGCAAGGGTTCTGACAACAAGCCTACGATTACGGTGACAACGACAACAGGGTTGGTCACTGTCCCTAAGTTTATCGGGGAAAATCTGGCACAGGCTGAAATTACGGCACAACAGTATCATTTGAAGCTTCAGACTAAGGGTCCCACTAATGGGATTATTACGAGCCAGGACCCTGCGTACAAAGATAAAGTTCAGTCTGGCACAACGGTTACAGTCTTTTTCGCGCTACCAACGGCAACGCCGACAAAGCAACCGTCGCCATCACCCACGGCGAAGCCCAGCCCATCACCATCACCAACGCCGTCGCCAACGGTGACACCATCACCGTCTCCATCACCGTCTCCATCACCGTCTCCATCACCGTCTCCATCACCATCGCCGTCGCCGTCTCCATCGCCAACGGTGACGCCGACTATCGTACCAGACCCCACGGTAGGTATAACGCATTAGAAAAGTACGAAGAGAAGGGCCTGGATTACATTAGCATTCAGGCCCTTCTCTTCTACCACGTTGAAAAGATCCCCTTGAAGTACCAGAGGCCGCGAACTTGCTACATACTGGCGTTCATTTTAACAGCGTAAAAGTGAATCATTGTCGCCTTGTAGTGTTTGGAGAAACGTATGAAGCGGACTTTAGTGCGAAACCTCCTGTTGGGAGTCGTCGCCTTTGTGCTGCTGGGGGCCAGCATACTGACTTTGCACCTCGCGCGCGCCGACTCCAGCCCGCGCGTGCTCTTGCAGGGCCAGACTGTCCCGCTCGTCCAGCAGGCGCAACTTTTGCAGACGACGGACCCGAACCAGCAGTTGAACCTCTCGATCGGGCTGCAATTGCGCGACACCGACCAGTTGGATGCTCTCCTGACAGCCATGTATGACCCGCAGTCGTCACAGTATCACCAGTATTTGACTCCCGACCAGTTCGATCAACGCTTTGCGCCCACAGCCTCCGACGTCCAGCAGGTAGTGACCTTCCTGCAAGGACAGGGCCTGACAGTCAGCAGCGTAGCGCCCGACAATATGTTGATCGATGCCAGCGGGACAGTGGCACAGGTGCAGCAAGCCTTCGGCACGCAGATCAATAATTACCAGGTGGGCAGCCACACCTTCTATGCCAATGCCTCACCGCCCAGCCTCCCCACCTCAATCAGTGCGCTGATAACGTCAATCGGCGGGCTGGATGACAGCGTGCAATACACCCCTCTCTACCAGCGCATGGCCGTACAGCAGCAGACAAGTAATCACGCGAATAACCAGCACAGCGCGCATAAAAACAGCGCGAGCACGAGCGGTTTTGGACCGCAGGATTTGCTGGGGGCCTACGATGCCGCTGCCCTGCACAACGCGAACATCCTGGGCGATAACCAGACAGTGGCGCTTTTTGAACTGGACGGCTACCAGCAAAGCGATGTGGCACAGTACCTGCAAAACTATAATCTGGGAACGCCCAACATCTCAATGGTGCAGGTAGATGGCTTCAACGGCGCTGCCGGAAGCGGCGCCATCGAGGTGGAACTGGACATGGAGGTGGTGGCCGCGATGGCTCCCCACGCCAGCCAGGTCGTCTACGAAGGGCCAAACACGACACAAGGACTGAACGATACCTACAACAAGATCATTACCGATGACAAGGCGCAGATTGTCTCGATTAGCTGGGGCCTGTGCGAGGCGAGTTCGGGACCGGGTGAGTTGCAGACGCTCGACAACATGTTCAAGCAAGGCGCCGCGCAGGGCATGACCTTCTTCGCCGCCGCCGGTGATTCCGGAGCATATGACTGCGGCGATACTAACCTGGCAGTAGACTCCCCGGCCAGCGACCCTTACGTGACAGGCGTTGGTGGCACGACCTTGCAGCTCAATGCGGGCGCGTATGGTAGTGAGTCGGTCTGGTCGAATCCGAGCCAGACGACGCGCAGCCCGAAGGGCGCGGGCAGTGGCGGCGGCATCAGCAACACCTTCAAGATGCCATCCTGGCAAAGCGGCCCCGGCGTCCAGAATCAGTACAGTAATGGCAACCGTGAAGTGCCCGATGTCACCGCCGATGGAGACCCTGCGACCGGCTACGCCGTCTATTGCACGGTGACAAACGCTGGCTGCCCCTCTACCGGCTGGCTCACCGTGGGCGGCACGAGCGGCGCGGCCCCCCTCTGGGCGGGCAGTATGGCCTTGATTAACCAGTACCTGCAGGGGCGGGGCAAATCGCGTATTGGCTTTGCCAATCCCGCGCTCTACAAACTTGCCAGCACGCAGCAGGCCGCGCCCGCCTTCCATGACGTGACAACGGGCAACAATCTGTACTATCCAGCGACGGCGAACTATGACCTGGCAAGCGGTCTCGGTTCGCCCGACATCGATACTATGGCGCAGGATCTGGCCTCGCCCGGCACGAATCCTGCACCCACGCCGAGTCCGAGTCCCTCACCCACGCCGAGTCCAGGTCCGTCGCCCAGCCCATCACCGGGACCCGGCCCGACGTCGCCGTCATCACTGATTCAGAACGGCGGCTTTGAAACCGGCACGGCTGCTCCCTGGCAAGAGTCCTCTTCGGGCGGCTACGAGATGGTCACCTCGTACAACGCGCACGGCGGTTTCTATAGCGCCTACTTCTGCGGCTACGCTGGCTGCCAGGATCGCATCTGGCAGACCTTCACCGTACCAACCAGCTACACAAAGCTCACTATTACCTACTGGTGGTACTCGGACACCAACAAGACCACGAAAGCCTGCCAGGATACCTTTAAAAGCTGGTTGCAGAGTGGCAGCAAAAATTTCTATACGATGCAATCAAGCTGCAATACGAGCGTGACCAATACCTGGGTACAGCAAACTTACGATGTCACCTCCATGCTGCAACCCTACAAGGGCAAGGCAATCACCCTCTATTTCCAGGGCACCAACATCGCCAACCAGTATCAGACCTCCGACTTCTTCATCGACGATGTGGCCGTGAATGCGTCATAGAGAGAGAACGAACGAAAAAGGCCCCGGTCGGTAACCGGGGCCTTTTTCGTTCGTTCTCTCTCTACGACGCAGGTTGTTCCTTTGTGATATACTTTGCGGGAAAGATATACTGGAAACAGGCAGTATACCTGTCTGTGGTATGATAAGGTAGTAGGGTTATGGGAAATTGCGAGGGTGCATTTCTTCAGAGCGGCCACAAAGCTACCGCTGCGTTATTTACAGCATTTTCTTACCAGCCAGGGAGGCGTTCGTCTACAGGCGTACACTCCCCCATGTATTGCACAAGGATTCAGGAAAACCATGATCAATTTAGATGGAGCTATAACACCAGAAAATACCGTATTTGTCCTGCTCAGCTTCGAGGGGCCGGACGTCTATTCGACGGCGGGCGGCCTGGGAACTCGCGTGACCGAGTTGAGCGAAGCGCTGGCGACTGAGGGCTTTACCACCCACCTTATTTATATTGGCGATCCCACGAAGCCGGGCGTCGAGGAGCGCATCAACGGCAAGTTGATCCTCAAACGCTGGTCGCAGTGGATTAGTAAGTATCATCTCAACGGCGTCTATGATGGCGAAGAGGAGAAACTTTACGACTACAATGAGAGCGTTCCCTACCATATTTATGAGGAGATCGTGCGCCCGGCGGTGGCGCAGGGCAAGATGGTCGTCATCCAGGGCGAAGACTGGCAGACCGCCGAGGCAATGATTCGTACCTCCGACCTGCTGCACTGGTTCGGCTTGCGCCAGAAGGTGCTCATGCTCTGGAATCTCAACAGCCTGATGTCACTACACCGCATCAACTGGCCGCGCCTTAATTACGTGACGACGATCACCACCGTCAGCCGTTACATGAAGCACAGGATGTGGGAATATGGCGTCAATCCGCTGGTCATTCCCAACGGCATTCCCTCGCGCCACCTGAACCAGGTTGACGAGGAGGCGATACTGCGCCTGCGCGAAGTCGGGCGTCAGGGAGACCCGCGCCGTTTCTTCCTGTTCAAAATTGGCCGCTTCGACCCTGATAAACGCTGGATGATGGCGATCGATGCCGTGGCTCGCCTTAAAGCCAGCGGCCACCCCGTGACACTTTTCGTGAGGGGCGGCATTGAGCCGCACGGGGCGGATGTGTTGCGTCATGCCTACGAAATCGGCCTGAGCATTCGTGACGTGACAGTTCACCGACCCAACCTGGAACAGAGCATCGAGGCGGTGGCAAATACCGGCCCGGCTGATATCTACAACCTGCGCTTCTTCCTGCCCGAATCGTTCGTGCGCGCGACCTATGCCGCAGCCGACGCCACGCTCGCCAACAGCGGACACGAACCATTCGGCCTCGTCGGCCTGGAGGTCATGGCCGCGAAAGGGGTAGCTGTTACCGGCTCGACAGGCGAGGACTACGCAGTTCCCTTCGAGAACGCGATTGTCACCGAGACGGAAGACCCGGATGAGATTGTCGGCTACCTGCTCTACCTGCGCCGCCACCCTTCCGAGCAGGAGCGCATGCGTTGCAACGGCTATGACACGGCAAAAGAATTTCAGTGGAATCGTGTGATTGAGAACCTCGTAGCAAAGTTGGAATTCCTGGCACGCAAACAAGATATCGTGCTGGCTTGAGAGGAAAACCGCCATGGTTGCAGATCTGGCGATCTATACGGTGGTGCATCAACCGCGTCGCCTGAAACTGCCGGCACAGCCCATCCCACGCGGTGCTTCCATCGAGGATATCACACGCAGCCTGTTTGATGAACGTATGAACGAACGCTACTTCAAAAAGGTAGCGCGCTATAGCTATTACCCTGCCGCCCACATGTTCCAGGAACTCGTGCGGCGGGGATTGCATTTCTCCATTGGCTTCTCGCTCTCGTTCATTCAGCAGGCAGAAAAATGGGAACCCGCACTGCTCGACCTCTTCCGCGAACTGGTTGCGGCGGAGCATGTCGAGCTGGTCGGAGTAGAGCCGTACCACAGTTTCCTCTTCCTGTTCGACCTGCCGACCTTTGCACAGGATATGCAGTGGATGGCAAACGAGATGGAGCGCATTTTTGGCAAGCGGCCCACCGTCACCGATACCACGGAAATGGCGATGTCTGCCAGTATTTACGACGCGCTGGACACCGCAGGATTTCGCGGCGCGCTGATGGATGGGCGTAAATGGGTACTGGGCTGGCGCGAGCCTACCTACCTCTACCGCAACGGCGACGAAGGCCCCTACCCGCTGCCGATCGAGGCAAAGCTGCCCCGGCGCAGAAATGGCACGCCGCCCGTGCGCGAGACACCCCCCTACCTGCTGACGCGCCACGTGGAACTCAGCGACGACGTGGGCTACCGCTTCTCCAACCACAACTGGGACAACTACCCGCTTATGGTGCCTACCTACGTCGACTGGATCGCGCAGGCAGCGGGCGATTTCGTCTTCCTGGGCTGGGACTTTGAGACCTTTGGCGAGCATCACCGACACGACAGCGGCATCTTCGATTTTATGCGCATGCTGCCCCTCGAACTTGAACGGCGCGGCATCGCCACGCGCACCCCCGGCGAATTGATTGACCTCTACGGGCAGTGCGAGCGCTCGCACCACCTGCCCCTGCCCGTCTTCCCTTCGACGTGGGCAGGCAGTGGCGGCATGGAGTTCTTCCTGGGTAACAGCGCGCAGCAGGCCATCTACCAGCTCATGGGCTACATCTACAACGAGGCGAAGCTGATCGAGAACCCCGCACTGCTCAATCTCGCTCGCTGGATGGCGCAGTCCGATAACCTGCACCTCATCCAGTGGTACGGGCGCGGCGGTCCTGAAGCCGAAGTTTCCTCCTACTTCACTCCCCAGGAGTGGTGGTCGCTCGGTCCCGAAGGTATCATCCAGCAGCAGCAGCAAGTCTACATCAACCTGCTGTACGCTATGGAACCCTACCTGCCCGTGCGCGCCATCCGTCGTGCGGAACAGCGAAAGCGGCAACCGCGCTCCAGAAATAACAAACAGGCGTTTACATTTGAGCCGGAACTGGAGATAGAGGTGAGATAGCATCTTCATCATAGTGAAAAGCGGACGAGTCTGCAGCGGCGGGTGCAGACTCGTCCGCTTTTCACTATGATGAAATCTGGTATGGTCTTAGCACTTCTGAGAAAGGCTGGTGAAGGTCCCCAGGTAGGTGTACTGGCCGTTGATGGCCTTGGAGGGCGACTGGCGCGCAAACCAACTGAAGAAGGCCACATCTTGCAGGTGGTCGTTGCTGTAGCCGCTCACTGTGAAGACGACGCCGACCAGTGGATCGCCTACTTCAAGATAGCTGTTGCAGCCGTACTGCGGGGCAATGGGGGAAATCCAGTTCGGCACAACATTGTTAGTGAACGGGTCGTTGAACCATTCGAGCATCTCGTGGCTCAGCGCGCTGACATCCTCGCCGAAGCCGCCCTGGACACCGGCATCAGCAAAGGTGGACCAGATGTAGGTTTGCAGCCCGGCAGAGTTCGTCACGGCATTGTGATAGCCGCCAATGCAGCAGTTGCTGAGTGTGGGAGAACCCTCGGTCAGGTACACGTTGTGGGAGAGGAAAATCGGCAGCATGTTGGCTTTAAAGCCCAGCGCCGTCAACTCGCTCTGGAGTTCCGGGTCAAACCAGTTGATGTTGATCAGACCAATTGTCTTCCCACTGGAGGGGTCTGTCGTCGTCGCGCCATCTGCCGAGGGGATGTTGATGGTCAGCGTGCTGTCAACCGTGGGCGTTCCCACCAGCACGTGATAATTGGGGCTTGTGGTGGAGACCTTGTTCCAGAACTCGGCGCGAGCTACCGCGTCCCCGTACTGCGTGGTGCCACTGATAAACGAGGCATTCTTGAACAGCGGCGACCCTGTTGTCTGTGAGACCTCAGGTGTCCCATCAAAGCTTTTGCCATTGGAGAAGACGAGCTTGAGAGGAACAATAGTCACCGGAACAGTGGTGGTTTTCGAGCCATTGGCCGGGTTCGTACCCACCATTGAATAAGTCCACGTCTTTCCTTCGGACTTGAAGGACGAGGTCCAGTGCTTCAACCCTGAGGAGGCCAGGGCGGCCTGGGAAAAAGTGTGGTGGAACTGCATGTAGCGTGGAGTGCCACTGGCGGTAGAAGCCGGAGCGGCATTAGCGTTTGGTCGCGTTGCCAGGAACACGCTAAACACCAGCGCAGCCATCATCACCACGCTGGCAAGAACAAACAGGGGCTTTGAACGCAACATATGAAGTTTTCCTTTCAATCAATTCATTGTCTGTCATGAAATTGCCTCCATTGAAGAAAAGCAATAAATCTCTCCTGAAGCAAGAGAGTACAGACATAGTAATTTTTAGCCTGGTCTTCCCCTTCACCAGACTGCGCTAAGTATATCTTCCCCCGCTTTCTTCTGCCTTTCACGGGACTTTTATCCTATTGTAAGCGTGAAAAGAAGGTTATTTGCTCACACGAGGCAGCCATCTTATGTAAGAAGTTCAGCAGATTACATAAGAGAGTAGAGGCGCTGAACGCAGTGAAGCATGATATACCCCCTCTCGCCGCCATGCGGCGAGCCATCAGAGCAGAAAGCTTGCCAACAGGATCAAGCGCAGCAAAGCCTCAGGCTGCGCTTCCAATACTCTTGATTGCGACTGGCGACGCGAGAGGGATATAATGGGACGGTATTCGCTAGAGAGAAGGAGTAGAGAGATCATGCCGATCAATCTGGACGAAGTGGGGGCGCATGCCGATACGAATGGCGGGTTGAGCGTGCGCTTCGGCATCTATCTGCCCAACATTACGGTGGCGAAGGGCTACGTGCTGGTAGTGCGCATCATTCACGAACTCGACCAGTTCGATATCGAAATACCGGCGAAGAATTTCTATCTCACCCTTGACGAGCAGCACGCGCTCGGTCTGTGGAGCGCGAGCATTAATCTCGCGGCCTATAAAGATGCTGCCGGGCAGAGCCACTTCGGCCAGCCCGGCACGTACCTGTATCGCTACACCCTGCTGCAAGAGATGCAGGGGACACTGACGAACCCGATGACGCTCTCTGTCTTCGACCCGACGAACACGGCGCAAGCAGCACAGCCGCTCACGGCCAACCTCGTCACGCTTTTCATCACCGACCCTTTCGCGACGGACACGGGTATTGGCAAGCTCTCGGCCTTCACCGTCAGCGATCAACCCATACAGCCATTTCAATGGACGGACGCCACTTTCCAGGTGCCCTCACTGGACGACCTGATCGTCTATGAGTTGCAGGTGGAAGAATTTGACAGCTCATTCGATGGCGTAGCCGACCGGCTCGAATATCTCAGCGGCCTCGGCGTCAACGCGCTGGAGCTGATGCCGATTACGACGGTGCCGCAAATCTTTGACTGGGGCTATGGCCCGCTCCACTACTTCGCGCCCGAAGACCGCTGGGGCGGCATGGAGGCCTTCAAACGCCTGGTCAACGCCTGCCATGCCAGAGGCATCGCCGTCATCCTGGACGTGGTCTACCAGCACTGCAGCGCCGATTTTGCCTATGATCTCGTCTATCGCACGAGCGGGGAAACAGGGCCAATGGGAACATTTCCCAACGGGCAGTTTGGCCCGCAGCTCACCTTCGAGGGCATGCCTTTCACCCAGGACTATTTCCGCACCGCCAATCGTCACTGGATGGAGGAGTGCCACGTCGACGGCTTTCGCTACGACAACGTGAGCGGCTACTATGATGGGCCAACAGGACAGGCCTATGCAGAACTGGTCTACAACACCTACCAGGATTCGCGGCCCATCAAGCGTTTTCAGGATGAGCAGGGTTTCAGCCGCATCATCCAGGTTGCCGAGTATCTGGACAATCCTCCAGCCATATTGCGCGACACCTACTCCAACGCCACGTGGCAGGACGCCCTGCTGGACAAGTGCGAGGACATGGCGAGCAACGACTATGTGGATGAGGAATTTGTCCACCTGCTCAACCCCTATGCTGTGGGCTATCCCGCTACGCGCGACTTCAACGGTGTACAGGCTCCAGTCGCGCCCTTCCAGTACATCGACTCGCACGATCACGAGCACCTGATCGACTTCTGCGGCGTTGAGAGTGGCATTGGCGGTCAGGGGGACGTGCAGTTCGGCATTCGCTCCAACTTCTACAAATTGCAGCCCTTCGCCATCGCCCTCTATACCTGCCAGGGCATCCCAATGCTGTGGCAGGGCGAGGAGTTCGCGGAAAACTACACGCTGCCGCAGGGCGGCAATGCGCGCATCTCTTTCCGGCGCAGCGTCCACTGGGAATATTTCTATGATGAGTACGGGCAGCCACTTGTGCGTCTCTACCGCGTCATGGCGCGATTGCGCCGCCGTTTCCGCGCCCTGCGCAGCCGCGTCTTCATCGGGTTCGACCAGCAATCCGACCTGGCAGCGCAGATCGTCGCCTACCAGCGTTCCGCCCCTGCCACATCTGAAGAGCTGGAGCAGCACGCCATCGTCATCCTCAACTTCTCCGACAACGCGCAGTCTATCGCCGTGCCGTTCCCCAAAGCAGGCACCTATCGCGAGATGGTCAATGACGATATGCGCGCCCCCGACCACCTCGACCTGATCGTGCAGCACGACGGGCAGAGCATCCAGCCAGCCGAGCCGGTGCCTTCGCATTACGGACAGGTGTGGGTGTTGATGTAATTATTGCATATGTCCCTCAAACCACGTCATGATGTGTTTCAGACGCTCTTTGCGCAGCTTCGGGTGGCCGCCGCGAGAGAGGCCGTGGCTCTGGCCCTCGAAGCGCACGAAGAGGACTTCGCGACCGAGCCACTTGAGGGCAGCGAAAAGCTGCTCCGACTGCTCGATGCCACAGCGGAAGTCGCTTTCACTGTGGATAATCAGCAAGGGGGTGTGGATGCTGTTGACGTAGGTGATGGGTGACGAGCGGATGTAGCGCTCCGGGTCCTCCCAGGGCGGAATTTCCAGGTCGTCGTCGGTGAACTCCCAGCCGATGTCGCTGCTGCCGAAGAAGGAGTAGCGGTTGATGACGCTGCGGTCGGCAACGGCCACGCGGAAACGATTGCTGTGACCGACCAGCCAGCTTGTCATGAAACCGCCGTAGCTGCCGCCGATCACGCCCAGGCGCTGCTCATCGATGTAACCCTTTGCCAGTACGGCATCCACGCCTGCCATGATGTCCAGCGAATCTTTTCCGGCCCAGTCGCCGCGCACGGCAAGGGCGAAGCCGCGCCCGTAGCCACTGCTGCCGCGTGGGTTGGTGAAGAGCACGACGTGGCCAGCCGCCGCCAGCAACTGCATCTCGTGCAGGAAGCCGTAGCCGTACTGCGAGTGCGGTCCTCCGTGAATCTCGACGATCAGGGGATACTTTTGAGATGGGTCGAAGCCGGGCGGCTTGAGGAGCCAGCCATCCATAGGCCATCCACCCTCGCCTGTGTAGGTGAAGTATTCGGGCGTCGAGAGTTGTAGCTCGTCGAAGAGGGCATCATTAAAATGCGTCAACTGCCGGAGTTCGCCGGGCGTTTGCGTGGAGCCGATGAAGATTTCGCCGAGATGTGTGGGATCTTCGATCAGCGCGGCAAAGGTGCGCCGCTGCGCATCCATGCTGAAGTCCATCGCGTGAAAATTGCCGGGGGTGAGCGTTTCCGGCTCGCTGCTCGCCCCCGCGACGGGGATGGCGTAGATGCGCGAGGCCCCGCGCCGGTTCGCCAGCACGTAGAGCGTTTGATGACCCTGACCATCCAGCGACCAGGTAGGGGCGGGCATGATGTGCTCATCGGTGGCGTCGCTGTTTGTCCAGTCGGCAAGGCTGCCTTCGAAGGCTGCGCTGAGGTTGCGCGGCGGCTGCGAACCATCAGCGGGGACGGTGAAGAGTTCGACATGCCCGGCCCCACGCCGTTTGAGCGCGGCCAGGAATGCCAGCGTTTCCCCATCCGGCGACCACGAGGGCGAGCTACAGGTATAGCTGCTCTCGTTCATCTGCCGCAACTCACCAGGCTGACCATCCTGTAGCGAGAGGATGTAGATATCGGGACTGCGCGCCTGCCAGCGGTCTTCGGCGCGGCTCGAGGCAAAGGCGATGCGCGTGCCGTCGGGCGACCAGGCCGCGTCCTTCTCATCCCAGTCGCCATCGGTTAATTGAAGGGGCTGCGTGGGCTGCCAGTTTTCGCTCGCGGGAACGTCGATGAGGAAAAGGTGCGCGCGCCGCTCGTAGGTGTAGCCGACGCCATCGAGGCGGTAGGCAAGGCGGTCGATGACGCGCGCTTTGGGCAGCGGCCTGCCGTCTTCATCTTCCTCATCGAGCGGACCAACGGCTGCGCTGAAGATCAGGCGCTTGCTATCGGGCGACCAGACGGGATGGAAGGCTCCGTGTGGCATAAAGGTAAGCTGGCGGGCCTCGCCGCCAGCAGTGGGAATGAGCCAGACCTGCATCTTGCCCTTGCCACGCTCCCTTGCCTCCTTGCCGCTACCCTGCCCCTCACCCTCACGATCAGAGATGAACGCCAGCCAGCGCCCATCCGGCGACCATGCCGGAGTGCGTGAGTTGGCACTGCCACCAATGAAATGCTGCGCCGGGCTACCATCGACGGGCGCGACCCAGAGAGATGAGCGATAGGCATGCTTGCGCCCATCAATGCCGGTCACGACAAACGCGACGCGCTTACCATCCGGGGAGACACGGGGCCGACTGAGAAATTTGAATTGATACAGGTCTTCGATTGTGATTAAACGTGCCAATGTGAATACTCCAGATCTATTGTGTTTCTACCACCACTGCTCCGCAGGCCACCCGCAAGGGGTGGCCCTACTATATACGTCGCCGGACGCCCTCTCGCGTAGAGTAGGGCCACCCCTTGCGGGTGGCCTGTTCCGGCCCGGGGTCGGCCAGGGATTGGCCCGGGGCAAGGCGCGGTTATTGTGTTTCTGCCGCCGTCTCTTCCGGCAGAACGCCCTCCGCGGTCTCTTTAATAAGCTGGTCAACGACGGCTTTGAAGCTACCAGTGCGCTGGTAGGTGGCAAGCTGGCGGTCGGCGCTTGAGCCTTCTTGCAGGATGCGATAGGCGTACTCCACCTCCTTGCGACTGCCCAGTTCGTCAACCACGTCATCGATGAACCAGCCGACCAGCTCGCGGATCAGTTCGCGGGCGGGTTTCTCTTCCTGCTTGCCGAAGTCGATCAGGTTGCCTTCGATGCCGTAGCGCACGGCGCGCCACTTGTTCTCATCGATCAGGTCGTGCGGATAGACACGGAAGGTCATGTTATCGCGGCGCAGCTTCCACAGCTTGGCGATGATAGCCTGAAAGATGGCGGCCATGGCGATGGCCTCGTCTACGCGGGAGCAGACATCGCAGATGCGGAACTCCAGCGTTGGATACGAATGGTTTGGGCGCACATCCCACCAGATTTTGCTGGAATCGGGAATGCTGTGCGTGCTGACCAGCGTGTTGACGAGGTACTGGTAGTCCTGCCAGGAGGAGAAGATACGCGGGATGCCGCTGCGCGGGAAGTTGCGGAAGATGATGCTGCGATAGGATTTCAGACCTGTGAGCCGACCCATCCAGAAGGGAGAACTGGTAGAAAGGGCCAGCACATGCGGCATGAAGTAGCGGGCGACGTTCATGGCATCGATAAGAAACTCGCGGTCCTCGATGCCCACGTGGACATGTGTACCGAAGATGAGCAGGCGCTGGGCCAGTTCCTGCATGTCCTGCTTGACGCCCATATAGCGTTCCTGCGGCGTGATCTCCTGCTCCAGCCACGATGAAAAAGGATGGGTTCCCGCGGCAATGATGCGCAGACCATTCTTGCCCGCCAGTTCCATGATGGCGCGGCGCAGGCGTATCAGTTCCGCGCGCAGTTCACCCGGTGTCTGGCAGACATCGGAGCCGATCTCGACCATCGCCTGGTGCAGTTCCGGCTTGACCTGCTCGCGCAGGAGCATCTTCCCCTCTTCCAGAATTTCCGTGATATAGGAGCGCAGTTCACCCGTCTTCGGGTCGACTATCTGATACTCTTCCTCGATACCAAGTGTCAGTGACGGTGCTTTCATGTGCTTCACCCTTTCCTGGCCTGATATGTTCCACATCTATCGATTCTCAACAAGGAAGGTCGGCACGGTAGAACCCGTACCGGCGGTGACATTCAACAGAGCCTGGGCAGAGAGACGCGAGAGACAGCCATCCACGTACTCTCCATAGAAGACGAGCGGGTTGGTGTCCAGCATGCGCTCAATCAGCCTGACATGCCCGTCGACGAAGTTGGGATACGGCTCGCTAGGGATGGTCACGCGCTCCTGCACGATATAGGGAACCTGGAGCGCGGTCCCGACATTGCGCTCCCACTCCTCGGGGCTGGTCTCCCAGCCAAGCACGACACCCTTGCCACCATACTCGTCGTTGGGCTTGAGTACCATATGCTCGCGGCGCTCAAGGATGAACGGAATCAGGTCGATGGAGCGGTCACGATAGGTTGCCATGCGCTCCTCGACGCGAGCTGTCCAGGGAATATGCGCATTGATGGCCTCTAGCTCATCCAGCGTAAAGAGGTGTGCGTTACGCTCGTCACAGAGCACGGCCAGACTCGCCTTCTTATGCAGAATTTTGCAGCGAAACGGGTTGACCATACACACATTTTTATCCAGCACGGCCCGTATAATGGGATGATCCATGCCGCCGCGCGCCACCAGCTCGCTCATCAGAACGCGCTTGTAGATCAGCGTGATGTGGAAATCGTCCGCCATCAACCTGCCGTTGTGGTACTCGACCTCGCGTGGATCCGCGATGATACATTCCAGGCCCTGCGCCTTGAAATAGTCCTCGAAGAGCACAAACTCGCTGTAGCTTGGCACCTCGCGCCAGTCGATGATGCCGATGCGCGGCTTCTCACGATGGCCCGCCCACTGATTAAAAGAATCTAGCAGGACGTTCATGACGCTGTGGCGCGATGGCAGCGGGCGCACCTGGAAGCGGCGCAGGAACTCGGCCATCACCGGTAGCCCATAAAAGACTTCGGTAAGCACATCGTTGTAGGCCGGACTCGCCGGTGTCTCCGCGTTGTACTCCGTCAAGCGCAGGCCACCGCGCTCGGTGACAAAGAAGGTATCCACACGCGAAGTTGGACTGGAGGGGCGAAAGCCGGGATCAAACTGGATCAGATGCTCTTCCCAATCTTCCAGGCCGAACTGGGCGCGAAACTCCTTACTCTCCATCGCCACGTGGTAGATCTTCTCGAAGGCGCGCATCAGCATACGCATGCGTGCTTGCAGGAAACGATACTGTTCTGGCGTCAGAAAGCGCGGGCGCAGTGTGGTGGATAGCGGGCGATCTCCAAAGACGATGCCACGCTGCCGCTGCTGCTCCTCCAACTGTGTCTGCGACGCAGCAGCCAGTTCGTCCGTCAGCAGCTCATGATAGGTCTCGATAGCTTCTCTTAGCGGCACGACACACCTCCTCTCTCCATCTAGCAAAATAGAATGGTACAGTGCTATGGATTCAGGTTATACTCCTGACTCGTCTCTGTCTGATTTTCCGCCGCACTGCTATTCTCGGTTGCGCCATTGCTGCTTGCACTGCTCGCGTTGTTCCCGTCACTTTGCTGCCAGGTGCGGCTGGCGGTCATAAAGGCATCCCAGCGCAGGTTGGGAAGCTGTGGGCGTGGGTTCCTGGCGAGGTTGATTGCCATATCGGCCATGTGCTTGACTACCCATGCAAAATAGTGCGGTGTCAGTGAATAGATATCCATGTCCGGCGCCGGATTCATGAAATCGATGGCATAGGGAACACCATCGCGAATGGCCCACTCCAGTGAGTTCATATCGTAGCCAAGCGCGCGCACCAGCTTGAGCGAGTCTTCGACGATGCGCTTGCCCAGTTCGGGCGTCAGGTGCTGGTGCTCGACGTAATACTTGCGCTCGCCTGGATCATACTTGATAGGCAGCACAGCATCCTGTCCGAGGGCGATGCAGCGCACATACTGATCCCACTTAATGAACTCCTGCAAGATGGGGGTGCGCAGGCCAAAATGGTCGTAGTGGTGGATCACCTCGTCGAGCGAGTGGCAAATAAAGACGTCCTTCCAGCCGCCGCCCAGCGCGTCCTTGAGCACGCACGGCAGGCCAACGTAATCGATGATACCCTGCCAGTCCAGCGGGTAGATCAGGTTGCGCAGGCTCTCATTATGCACAATACCGGGCACGTAATCCTTGTTAGGCAGCACGACCGTCTTCGGGCTGGCAATGCCCAGCTTCTCACACAGCGCCGCCTCAAAAAACTTATCGTCAGCCGCCCACATGAAGGGATTGTTGACTACCGTCACCCCTTGCAGCACGGCGTATTTGAGATAGATACGATAGTAAGGTATCTCGTGCGAGATACGGTCGATAATCACCGCGTAGGGAACGGCGTCGTCCATACGCGTACCGCCCAGTTTGACATACTCGGCAACCACACCCTCATTGCGATTATTGACCTCTTCAATGAAAGCGGGGGGAAATGACCATTCCCGCCCCACCAGCAAACCAACCTTTAGTGTCATCTCGTTACTCCCCTGTTAGTACAGATTCTTCTCTTCACTCGATACTGTTGGCGAACGCCTGGCCTTGACTGCTCAGCACCTGCGGCGCTTCGCAAAGGGTTGAGAGCGAGCCGCGCAGCGGCGAGCGGTCGAGGCCGGGCGTAAGATATCAATCGTGGCCGCCGATGTAGAGACGGAGCATCTGCTTCCACCACGGCCAGTCATGCGCCCAGCCATCCCAGATGCGCAGAGCGTGCCAGATATCCTTACTCCAGAGTACACCCGAAAATTCTTCGTTGTTCTTGCACGATGGATCGTCGCGCCCGATAGCAAGAATGATATCGACGCGCTTGAGCGCAGCTATGCGTTCCGGGTCGTGCTCGTTGGCAATGAAGGCCATGGGATTGTTAAAATACACATTATCGTCAGAATAGCCTCCGGTGAAGCGCCGGATATCGTAGAGGCCGCTCAAGCCAAGCGTGCGATTCACCACCTGAGGGTAGCGCAGAGCAAAATTGACGGCGTGGTAAGCGCCAAAGCTCGCGCCAACCGTAATCAGGAAAGGATTAGCATTGTGCTCGCTGCTGAACGGCAACACCTCACGCAAAAGGTAGCTATTGTATTGATTCTGGCGCTCCGCTCGCCGTGAGGGAGGAAGCTGCCTCGCGTACCAGCTCTCCGAGTCCACACTATCTACACAATACAACTGCAAATGCCCCCGATCGATCAGATCGCGCAATTCTCCAATCATACCAAAATCTTCCCACTGGAAAAAGCGCCCCATCGAAGTGGGAAAAACGAGCACGCGAGCGCCCGCGTGACCAAAAACCAGCAACTCCATATCATGCTGTAAAGAGGGGCTATACCAACGATGATACTCACGATTCATGCAACTACACTCACATCCGACCCGAAACGGAGCCGGTTCGTTTCACGATGCACTGCCAGGACAAACAACTCAGCCCGCATGCTCACCGGGATAAAACCAGATCACGCCACGCTGAGTGATCGGGGATAATCAATCTACAGAAGACGAAGCGATGGGCCAGCCCATTACATTACGTCAAGCAAATCTTATCATGCTAGCTATAATGGTGTCAACGCGACGAGCTGCTTGCTCACATTTCGAGTGACGCGGAAAACCCACGCGCGGGCGTGGGAAGTTCCATCATCGGCTCCTCTGGTGAAAGCCTACACTTTTCTCCGCCCGCCCTCAGCGATCTCGTGGGTCTCGTCCTCAAGCATACTGGCTCACTCATGGCAAATAAAACGGTGGGAAGCAGAAGAACCTGAACTGTTCTTCTGCTTCCCACCTGAGAACTGTTACGCACTCCTTATCAGACGCTGAGCTTCGTCTACCTGCGTCAATGAGCGCCGGCCAGTTGCTTTTGAGAACCTGACTCGACCGTCTGCCCGCCTGTGATGCTGATGCGTCTGGGCTTGCTCACCTCGCTGAACGGCACTGTGATGGTCAGCACGCCGTCGCGATAGCTGCTTTCAATCGTACTGGCATCAATCGGTTTGGGAAAGGTAATGGTGCGCTGGAACGAGCCGGAGGCGATCTCATGCACCAGCCAGGTTCCCTCTTTGCCCTGCTCGTTTACCTGCGGGTACTCACCCTTGATAGTCAGGGTCTCGCCCTGAACGGTCAACTCCAGATGGTCTGGATTGATGCCCGGCAACAGGACCTTCACCTCGTAGCCGTTCTTCGTCTCATAGACATCCATCGGCACCATAATGCCGGGGACGGTCGTGTTGAACAGGCTCAATGGATTCACGAAGCTCTGCTCAAAGAGCCGATCCATCGCATCACGCAAACTGAGGGCTTCACGCCAGGGATCGAAACGTGCTAGAGTAGTCATACGTCAATCACCTCCTGTGAATTCAACCAGTATACGTTTTACGACGATCGGGAAATAAGGGGCGACCGCTCGTGTGGCCGGTCAGTCTCTTTTCTTCCAGCGATCTCATCTCATCTTCCTGTAATCCCGCCCCGAATCGTCACCCCTTTTTCCCGTTTCCACCTACTGGAAACAACGAGGGCATCTTATTTATTCCACAAAGTGACCTCTCTTTTTCTGTAAGGTATATTTGGCCGACAATGCCTGCGCTCAGCATGGCACGAGAGGGGATGTTGGCAATGACATGGGAAAGCTTTCTGTTATTCCTTTTTCATCAACAATGCCAGGCTGGCGGTGAAGCCGTGGAGGAAGGTGCGGGTGCCGATAGGGCCGATTTCGCCGTTGCAGAAGAGACCGGCCAGGGGCAGCATTCCCAGCGTGTTGGCGATGGCACTGGCGTCGTGGTGCGGCTCGCCGAACATGCCGATGCCGCGCCCGTTGCAGGAGCAAAGGATGCCCGCAAACGGCTTTTGCGCGCCCAGATTGGCGCGGGTCTTTTCGAGCAGTTCTTTCAAGTCGAGGTCGGCAGCGGTGGCGTCACGCATCTGGAACTGGATGGTCTGGCCGAGACGTGGATAGGCACCGATGGCAATGGCGCCGCTATCAGGATCAATGCCGAGCAGGGGGCGAATGAGGTAACTGCCGCGCCCGAAGCTTTCGCGGTACTCATCGGCGGCCAGCCCAACCATCAGGTTATTCTGCGCCCGCAGTTGCATCTCTTCCGGCAGGCTCTCCAGCGTCTCCACCAGCAAATCGTAAGCCGGGCGGTTCGAGATGGTCTGGATGATGTTATCCTGCACGGCGGTAATCGTCCACGGCTCCCCGATCGGCTCGCAGCCCTGCGAGACAAGCGGCTGGATGGTATACGGGCCACCGATGCTCAGGCCGACGCCGCCCGCGTCATACACCTCCCGGTTGAGGAAAACGAAGGTGCGGCGCTCCGTCGGGCCAAACGAGGCCAGCCCGCCGAGCATGGGGCGTCCGGGATAGGCGGCTTCCAATCCCTCGATTAATTCCTCACAATCCAGCCGATACGGGTCGGCAAAGATCAGCCAGGCATTGACATCATGGGACGGAATTTCCAGGCGCAGGGGCCAATCAGCCGGGTCGGAGCAGTCCTCTACCATCTCCTGCGTCAGGCGTGTCGAGTGCAAAATAGCGCCGGGAAGGGAGAGCGTGAGCAAGGCGAGGGCAGGTACACCTTCCAGTTCCTGCGCCGTGCCGATGATGCCCTGGCCGGAGCAGCCGATCAGCACGGAGGCTCCGGTTTCGTGTCGCGCACGGTGTAAAATCTCAGGGAAATAGCGAGCATAAGCGCCACTGGCAAACAACAGCGCTACGTCTGCCGCAATATCCGTCGTCTGCTCCAATGCCTTTTCTAACGCCCTTTCCCAGTGAGCGTCTTTCACAATCGTGCTCCGGGCGACTGGTTGCCATGCATCCATCGCACCCATTCCTCCTTCCCTGGTTGTTAAGCTGCTGCCCCTCCTGGTAGTTTGTCCGCGACACAATCTCAAAGATACCAACAACCTCCCTCATACACGCCCCTCCCCTGCTTCATGAGAAATTCTTCCCAAAGTAGTATCGCACACGAGGACAAAGAACGGCAAATTCTCCACGTCTGATCGATGCCACTGGCAATATCTTCCTCCTTTGTCATAGACTACCGCTTAGTAAGTATGGAGCGTAATAGATGGTATGGAATAGCGAGAATTTCCAATCGCAAGAGGAGAAAGCATATGGAAGATAGCGAACAGAATGCGCCGTTGTTTGGCTTGAATATCGATCCGTCGGCGCGCAGGCGGCAGTTGGCCTTCGATCTGGCCCGCCTGGCCGATGATAGCAATCTGGACCTCATTTGCGTGCAGGATCACCCGTACAATCCTGACTTTTTCGACACCTGGACGCTACTGACAGCGCTGGGCATGGTCACGGAGGAGGTTCATCTCCTGCCGAATGTCCTCAACCTGCCACTGCGTGCGCCCGCTATGCTGGCGAAGGCAGCAGCGACCCTCGATCTGCTTACCGATAGCCGCCTGGAGCTGGGCCTCGGCGCGGGTGCTTTCACCGAGGGGGTGGTAAGTTACGGCGGGCCAAAGCGTACGCCGGGCGAAGCGGTGAGCGCGCTGGAAGAGGCACTGCACATCCTGCACATGCTCTGGCAATCGCTGCCGCCCAATTCAACCGTCAGCTTCGAGGGCGACCACTACCAGTTGCATAACGTGCAACCGGGACCACCGCCCGCGCACGACATTCCCATCTGGCTCGGTGGCAATAAGCCGCGCATGCTGCGTGTCACGGGCCTGCTCGCCGACGGCCTGCTCATCTCTAGCACCTACATCCCGCCCGAAGAGGTGCCAGCCATCCAGCAGGCAGTGGATGTGGGAGCCAAACAGGCTACGCGCAGCCTCAACGCTATTCGTCGCGGCTACAACCTCATGGGCGCCATCCTGAGTGAAGATGGTCATGGTATAGCCGCCGGGCGTAAGGGGCTGCTCATCGGTACACCCCGGCAGTGGATAGAGGAAATCCTGCACTACTACAACGATCTGCGCCTCGACACCTTCATCTTCTGGCCCGTCATGGGCGATGAGCAAAAACAGGCCCAGATCTTCGCCGAAGAGGTCGTTCCGGCTATCAAAGAGAACCTTGAAGAAGAGCAGCCGATGGAGTAAAAATGAAGAAGGGACAGGGAGAGCAACCAGGGCGGGGCTGCCCTCCGCCCTGGTACGCCGTTATAGCGATATCCCCCTGTCTATTTTTCCATGACAGGCCCCCACGAGGTGACGCGAGCGGGCGTGATGACGATGACGCGCTTCGTCTCCAGGTTCATGTTGCGGTACTGGGGATAGCGTTCGCGCAGCAAGCGCAGAGCGTGGGCGTGGAGCGCGTCGTCCGGCGCGAGCAGGTCGGCGCGCCCCTGCACAAGGACGTAGCCAAGCTGTGACCAGTCCTCGGCATATTGATCGATGACCAGCGCGGCCTCGTGCCGGGCCTCGATGTTGCGCACGCGGCGCAGCCTGTTCGCCTCCACGCGCTTGGGCTTCTCATCCAGCGGCGTGTAGAAACGCTCGCCATCGAAGGCGTAGCAGATTGGCACAACATACGGGTGCCCCTCCTCGTCGGAGGTCGCGAGGTGGCCCACTCGCTGCCCTTGCACAAATTGTGCCTCCTGTGCGGTCAAAGTTGCGCGCCCGGCCATCAATATCCCATCCTTTAAAACGACTAAGCGCAGCCGTAGTATAGTAAGGCGATTCCTTGCGGTCGCCCTGGAAGCGGCAGCAGTCTGTAAACTAGCGACCTGAAACGGGAATCCTGGTCACTTCGGGAATGACCTCCGTACGCAGGACATCGAACGGCTCAAGCTCGCTGACGTTGCGCAGGCTGAAGATGGCCTGATCGACGCCAATCTCGGCCATGCTGCGGAAGTACTCAATGGCCTGTTTCGGCGACATCGTGCCGTTGCGGCCATCGCGCGTGATTTGCAGCGAATCGAGCGTCGTCTTCTCGATATCGTCGTAGTTGCGGCCAATCTCCTGGCAGTGCTGGCGCAGCACCTCGAACTTGTGCTGGATGCCCTCGCGACCCAGGCGTCCAAAGATGTTGCAGGCATTGCCATACTTCGCCACCAGGCGCAGCGTCTTCTGCTCGCCACTGCCGCCGATCAGAATCGGCGGGTGCGGCAGTTGCACAGGCTGCGGCGAGTTCAGCGGGCGCTCAAGCGTATAATACTTACCGTGATATGGCTCCTCGTCAGCCGACCACATACGCAGGGCGATCTGCAGCGTCTCTTCCAGCCGCTCAAAGCGTTCCTTCAGCGGCGGGAACGGGATGCCCAGCCCTTTGTGCTCCTGTTCGTTCCAGGCCGCGCCGATGCCAAAGTAGGCCCGGCCGTGCGAGAGCACATCCAGCGTCGTCGCCGTCTTCACCAGCACACCCGGATAGCGATAGGTCACGCCCGTCACCATCGTTCCCAGCTTGATATAGTTCGTGTGACCGGCGGCGAAGGCCAGCGCCGACCAGCCCTCCAGCATCTCATTCTCCGCCGGGCCAACACCGGGTATCTGGAAGAAGTGATCCATCACCCACAGACTATAGAAACCGGCCCGCTCGGCGCGTTCCACGATCAACGCGAACATATCGCCAAGCTGCGCCTGTCCCTGCGGCCACGTAAAACTCGGGACCTGTAATCCCACACGCATGACACCGTTCTCCTTATCTTGTGAACGTAATTTGCTGTGTTATACTCTGAAACCTGATGTATAACTAACTTTTCCTCAGTAATTATACAAAGGGAAGCGGGAGATGTGCAAGGACTGACAAGCTCATCCTCTCTGCTTTCTCCTGACTCTATTCAGGACGGAATTCAGGCAGCATAACATGCGAGAATGTCATGCTTATAGCATGTGATAGAATGGGCTATATTATGAATAGAGAGAACTGGTTGCGAGGTGTTCTATGCCCATCAAAGCGCGTGTGAAACGCAACGCCTATTTTGATTCGATCACCCTTATGAAAATCGCCCGCTCCCTGACAGAGATGGCAGGGGTCGAGGACGCCGCCGCTATCATGGCGACGGAACCAAACCTGCAACTGCTGGCCGAGGCCGGGCTGACGCCCCCTGCACTCTCGCCTGGTACAGCAGGGCCATCCGACGTGCTACTCGTCGTGCGTGCAGAAGACGAGGCGAGTGCCGAAGTCGCCTTGCAGGCCGCCGAAACGCAACTCTCAAAGCGTCCCGTCGCCTCTGAAACCGACGAGACCGGAGCGGCAGCGGGTCCACGGCAGCCACGCTCGCTGGAGCAGGCGGCGCGGCTATTGGAGGCCGGAAAGACCGGCTTAGCCGTTATCTCCGTACCCGGTCCCTATGCCGCTCTGGAGAGCGACCGCGCCCTGCGAGCGGGCCTGCATGTCTTCCTCTTTAGCGACAACGTGCCGCTAGAGGACGAAATCGCCCTCAAACATTTAGCGCAAGAGCGCGGTCTGCTGCTGATGGGGCCGGACTGTGGTACGGCCATGCTCAACGGCGTGGGCCTCGGCTTTGTCAACGTCGTTCCCCCCGGTCCCATCGGCATCGTCGGGGCATCCGGCACCGGTATCCAGCAGGTCATGTCGCTGATTGCGCAGGGCAACGGCGGCGTCTCGCAGGTCATCGGCTGCGGCGGGCGTGATCTTTCAGAAGCTGTAGGAGCTATCACCACGCTGCAAGGCTTGAGTCTGTTGCAAGAGGACGAGCAAACGCGGGTTCTCGTCCTCATCTCTAAACCTCCCGCACCAGCCGTCGCGGAGCGTGTCCTGCAAGCCGCCGAGAAAGGCAACAAACCCGTCATCGTCAGCTTCGTTGGGGCCGACGTGGATACAATACAACAACGCTATGGGCAACGCCTCACCATCACGCACAATCTCACCGAGGCCGCGCAAGCCGCCCTTGCCGCCAGTGGCATCGAAACAACAGAACAGACCACAGACCAGGCTCTGACTGAAACGGGTACGGGGACGAGTGCCGCGCCTATCTCTACAGGAGCATATCTCGCCGGTCTCTTTTCCGGCGGCACGCTCTGCGACGAGGCCATGCACATCTGGTCGGGGCTGCTTGGGCCGGTTTACTCCAACATTCCATTGCGGCCTGAATGGCGTTTGAGTGATGGGCAGGCTGAAGGGCAGCAGGGACATATCGCCATCGACTTTGGCGCGGACGAGTACACGCGAGGTCGCCCGCATCCGATGATCGACCCCACCCTGCGCCTGAAACGATTGCAGGAGAAGGCGCGCGACCCGCACGTGCGGGTCATCCTGCTGGATATCGTGCTCGGCTACTGCTCGCATCCCGATCCTGCCTCCGTCTACGCACCCGCTATACGCGACGCGCGCGCTCAGGCCGCGAGCGCGAAGCATCCGCTTTCGTTCGTCATCTCTCTCTGCGGCACCGAAGGCGACCCGCAGCGCCTCTCCACGCAGGCCGCTCAGTTGCGTGAAGCTGGTGCCGAGGTCTTTACCAGCAATGTCGAAGCCGCCTTACGCTGCGTTGATCTTTTGAGGGAAAATCATGACTAAGCTTGCATCTACACCGGAATCTATGTCCGTTGTCAACATCGGAGCCGATCTTTTTGCCGATGCCATCGAAGAGCAGGGGGTGAGCGTCACTCGCGTCGCCTGGCGTCCTCCTGCTGGCGACGCGCACGCGCTGGCGAAGCTCCTGGCCGATCCCTCGGTGGACGAGGCCAACGCTGTTGCCGTTGAGCGCATGCTGGCGGCGCATCCCGTCATCGTCGATGTAAGGCCCGCGCGCGAGGTTATTCCCGCCCTGCGCGAGCGCAAGCTGTTGCACGCGGGGCCACCCATCAACTGGGAACGCATGTGCGGCCCCATGCGCGGCGCGATTATCGGTGCCTGCATGTACGAGGGCTGGGCAAAGGACGAGAACGAAGCCATCGCGCTCGCGGAGTCGGGCGCGATCGACTTCGAGCCATGCCATCACTACAACGCTGTCGGTCCTATGGCCGGTATCACCTCACCCTCCATGCCCGTCTTCGTCGTCGAGGACAAAACGCACAGCAACACGACGTATGCCACACTCAACGAGGGACTCGGCAAGGTACTGCGCTACGGAGCCTACAGCCCCGACGTACTTGAACGCCTGCGCTGGATGGGCGACGTGCTCGGACCGGCCCTGGCTCGCGCTACCCGGCAGACAGGAGGCATCGACGTGCGCTCCATCATGGCGCAGGCGCTGCAAATGGGCGACGAGTGCCATAACCGCAACAAGGCCGCGACCTCGCTCTTCACCCGCCAGATCGGCCCGGCCCTCGTAGAAACGGGTAATTCCAGCGCGGAGACCGCCGCCGTCCTGCGCTTCATTGCGGGCAACGACCACTTTCACCTCAATCCCTCGATGGCTGCCGCTAAGGCCATCACGCTGGCCGGGGCCAACGTCCCGCACAGCAGCATCGTCGTCACGATGGCGCGCAACGGCGTCGATTTTGGCATTCGCGTCAGCGGCCTTGGTGATCGCTGGTTTACCGGGCCAGCGCAATACATCCAGGGCCTCTACTTCGCCGGTTACGGCCCCGAAGACGCCAACCCCGATATTGGAGATAGCGCCATCACCGAAACCAGCGGCGTCGGAGCTTTCGCCATGGCAGGCGCGCCTGCCATAGTCCAGTTCATTGGTGGTACGCCCGCCGATGCCCTGAGCTACACCCGCGAAATGTACGACATCACCGTCACGCGCAACCCGCTCTTTGGCCTGCCCGCGCTCGACTTCCAGGGCGTTCCCACGGGCATCGATATTCGTCAGGTGTGCCGCCTGAACAGGCCGCCCGTCATCAACACCGGCATCGCCCACCGCCTCGCGGGCATCGGCCAGGTCGGCGCGGGCATTGTCCACCCACCCATACAATGCTTTGAGGAGGCCCTGCAAGCTCTCGCCGAACTGTCCTCATACCCTCCTGTTCAGACGTGTTAACACATAGCAGCATACTGGACTACCAATCAGATCAGATGCAAAAAGGCATACATGTTCATGGAAGGAACTACAACTATGCGAGAGGGAGGGAAATACGGGCCTGAGCCGTATGTCGGCGTCTCCTGCCTGGTCATGAAAGGAGACCGCTTCCTGCTGGTCAAACGGGCCAACGTCTCCAAATCTGGCTACTGGAAAGCGCCGGGAGGCTACATGAAATTCGGAGAAGCACCAGAACAGACGGCTATGCGCGAGGTTAAGGAAGAGACCGGCCTGACCATTGTCGATCCCACATTCCGCTGCATCACCGACGATGTCTTTGAGGACGAACAGAAGCAGTTTATCACCATCTGGATGGTCGCGCAGTACAACGGCGGCGAGCCAAAGGTCAACGCGCCCGACGAAGAATCCGCAGCGCGGTGGTTCACCTGGGACTCGCTGCCCTCGCCGCTCTACCTGCCTTTCCAGCACCTGCTTGAAGGCAAGACCTGGCCCTCACAGACGACCACATACGATAGGATCGGCTCTGCCATCAACGTCTCCGACATCCGCGTTTCCGGGTCACAGGACATCGGCACATAGGCCAATGGAGACGTAACCAATTGCTTATGGAAATACGTGTACAGTTATGAAGTCTCGTAGATCATCTCCAAACAGAAGAACGAGAAGGGAGTATCATGCAACAGAACACAAACGATCAAAACCAGACGGGCTATCAAAATCCGGTGAATGCGCGGGATCGCATCACAACAAACGAACCTATGAGCCAGGTAGAGATGGATCAGTGCATCCAGGATTGCATTGCCTGCTCTGACGCCTGCTTACAATCGGCTTCGACCAGCAGCGATCAGCAGCACGCCGCCTACCTGCGCGACTGCTCTGAGCTATGCCTGGCGGCGGCGCATTTCATGCAGCATCAGAACCCGCTCTATGGCTACGTTGTCAACACAGCAGCGGAAGTGACGCAGCGTACCGGTGAGCACTGCGAGCAGAAGGGCGACACCAACGCCGCCAATGCCTGCAAAAACGCCTCCTGGTCGCTCGGTCAGGTCGCCAAGATGGTGGCGTATTAGGCGTATTAATAGAGCGCCAGCATCTGTATTTCCTCTGACGAGGAACGGAGAGGAGGCAGTGGAAAAATTTTCCATTGTCCTCCTCCTTGTGCTTGAGAAACCTGTTTCTCTTTCACTATTCCAGTTTACGTTCCATCACCACCGCTTCCTCTCCGCTGCCTTGAAGGGGGAAGCGCTGCGTTTCATGGAATCCATACCGCGCGAGGAAATCGAGCAGGGCGGTATCGCGAGCGTATTCACGCGCCCAGATGGCACGGGCATGCAGGGTGGAGAGGTCGGTCAGCAACTGGTTATAGATGAGATCGCCCACGGTGGTGAGCAGATCTGGTGACATGACTACGAAAATACGGTAACGGCCTGCCTCCTGCCCGCCCTCCACTGCGCCATAGCCGATCACGTTGCCAGTTGTAGTATCAAGCGCGACATAGTGACGGCGCGTATAACCGGTCTGATCAAAACGTAAGCGATTGCTGAGCCATTCCTGGCTCTCGCGTGGTGACCACGGTGACGCTGCATTCGCCACCTCCCGGATAGCAGGCCAATCGGTCTCAACAGCTTTGCGTAGTTTTATCTGCATAGTCATAACAGCACCTTTCAGCTTCACAACATCTTTTCTGTCAGATCATCTACAGGAGGACTCATCCACTGTTACCGATATAAAACCCTCACTTTCCACATCTCTGGCGCTTCATAGCACACGCCCATTCCATAAGATCAGGTGAGCATCGGTGGTTGTTTACACATCTATTTACATGAACGTACTCCTGTGTAATGTGTTCAATTTACCGAACCAGACCGTACTGTTCGGCTAGCCGAATGGCAACCCTTTTTTCAAAGAGGTTTTGCAAAAAAGACAAAAAAAGGGTTGACAGGTGCAGGAAAGTGTAGTAATATACCTCACGTCAAGAGACCGCTCGTATGTGCGGGCGAGTCGGTGACCACAGCGAAGAGGGTACACCCGTTCCCATCCCGAACACGGAAGTTAAGCTCTTCTGCTCCGATGATACTGCGGGGGCAGCCCCGTGGGAAAGTAGGACGCCGCCGACTCACCTGCCCACATGGGCGGTTTTTCTATGGCGAAAATTTTCCGTTCTCTGCCCTACCATCGCAGTCAGGAGGAATGCCATGCTCAACCAGTTGGAACAGCAGACCGAAGCACAGATGAAAGCGGCGCCGATTCCCGGCCTCGCCTTAGCCGTTGTCAAAGACGGACAGGTGATGATCGACGCCGACGGGCTGGTTATTGACTATCCGGGGCTGTTCGCGAGAGTTTGAGCGATCATGGCTCTTTATTCGCCACAATACGCAAGCGGCGGTAGTCGGCGAACCAGTTGCCATCGCGGAACAGTTTCGGGCGCAAGAGAGCTTCAACACGCACTATCACCTGCTGCCTCACGTCATCAGGGATAGTGCTTAGCATTCCCTGGCAAAACATGGTTATCCAGTTGCGCAGTCCCTTTTCGCCGTCTTCCAGTTTTGTTGGGCGGTCAAAGAGCACGGCGCTCTGCACCGCCAGCCCGTGTTTTTCCAGCAACGAGGCATACTCGCCTATCGAGGGGTAATACCAGCCAGCATCCACCGCGACACCCGCCAGTTCCGCCGTTGCTTCCCGCAGCGCGTTCACGATGCTGGCGACGTTGCCCTTGCCGCCAAATTCCGCCACAAAGCGACCGCCGGCGCGCAGAGCCGCGCTAACCCGCTCCACGACCTGTTCAGCTTCCGGTATCCAGTGCAGCGTGGCATTTGAGAAAACCGCGTCGAACTGGTATGGAAATGAGAAATTCCGTGCGTCGACCACCAGAAACTCAATATCGGGGTACGCCTGACGCGCCTTTTCAACCATCTCCGCCGCGCTATCGATACCTACCACCTGCGCGCCTGTTGCTGCTATCTCTCGCGCCAGGTGTCCCGTGCCACAGCCGAGATCAAGAATTTTCTCGCCAGCCTGTGGCTCCAGCAGCGCCAGCAGCCCTTTCCCGTACTCAAAGACAAATGCGTGCTTCTGGTCATACAGCGCCGCATTCCAATCATTCCTCGGCATAGTCATTCTCCATTCCAAAAAGAGTATACATTAGTATAGCACTCATAGCCCGGTCGCCCTATTGGCGAAGTGTGCCTGATCTCCTCCAACCCCTTCGGTATCGCCGGGGCCAACACGGCGGGCTTGCAAGCTGCCTGGATTGACCGTTCCGGCAGCCTCTTCGACATCCTCAGCCCTCGCCCCGGCATCGTCGTCAGTTCTCTTACCGCACTGACTGACGCCCTGGCATAGCCTTTTCTGAAGAGACGATGCACACCATGACATACGAGAGGGCTTTTTCAGTGGTTTGCATAGGGAAGCCGCCTGTATCTCTTTTTGGAAGATAGTACGTACCGATAGTGAATAGAAGTCTATCATACAAATCGCTCAAAATCTGTACGGAGATATAGAAATTAAATATATGCGGCAAACGTATCATAAGGCTGCTCCTCACTTCATGCTCCTGGTGCTGGCGACACTGCTTGCTGGCTGCCAGTTCACACAATCACCCTTTGCACTGACGGCCAGCAGCGCGGGTGCGGAGTTCGCGGCTGCCTCCACAACGCTGAGCTATCTCCATAGCGGTAAAATCACTGTGCAGTACGCGCAAGGCAGCTTCGTCAACTACCGGAGCCAGCTTGATGGCCTTGACCAGCGACTGCCTTCGCAGCAGGGTGCGCCCGTCGGCAAAGCGGGCGTCGACCACCTGCTGGCCCTTTATAAAGCGGCGATACTGGCAGTTGATAACCCCTGTCTGGCTGCATCGTGCAACTGGCAGGCGCAGGTTGCCGCGCTCAACCGGGCAAGCAAGGCTTTTCTGGAGGCGGGTGGCTCATGAAAAACATCTTCGCCATCGCGCTGGGTATTGTGACCGCCATCGGCGGCTTCCTCGATGCCGGGACGGTGGCAACATCAGGTGAAGCGGGCGCAAAATATGGCTTCGGCCTCGTCTGGGCCCTCATCCTCGCCACTATAGAGATCATCCTGCTGGTAGAGATGGTGGGCCGCTTCACCGCCGTCTCCCAGAAAACCTACGCCGATGCCATTCGCGAGAAATTCGGCTTCAAGTTCTACCTCTTTCCGCTGGCAAGTGAATTGATCGCCGAGAGCCTGTTGCTTGCCGCCGAGCTTGGCGGCGTAGCCATCGCCCTCTCGCTCATTACCGGCATCTCGTGGCATTATCTCTTCCCGTTGGCGGCTCTGCTCGTCCTGGTTCTCGTGTGGAGCGCCTCTTTCGATATCATCGAAAATGGCCCGGCCCTGTTGGGCCTCGTCACGCTCTCCTTCCTGGTCGCCATCTTTTTTCTCGGCCCTCCAAAGATGAGCTTGCTGCAAACGCTGTGGAAGCCGCCCATCGGTCCTGGGCAAGGCGCAGATTATCTCTACCTTGTCGCCGCCATCCTGGGCGCGACCATCAGCCCGTACCTGCTGTATTTCTATTCATCGGGGGCGATAGAGGAGCACTGGTCGGGCAAATCATTGCTGCTCAATCGTATAACGGCCATCGTCGGCATGGGCTTCGGCAGTCTCGGCTCGCTCGCCCTGCTTGTGCTGAGCGCAATGGTGCTGGGGCCGCTGCACATACAGGCCGGTACGCTGGGGGAAATCGGGCTGGCGATGGCGAAGCCTCTCGGTCCGCTCGGCGGCTACCTCTTCGCCATCGCGCTCTTCACGACCTGCCTGGGCGCGGCGCTGGAGGTCGTGCTGGCCGTTTCCTATAATGTCTCGCAGGGATTTGGCTGGGAGTGGGGCCAGAACCAGAAGCCGGTGCAGACGGCGCGCTATTACATCTTCATGATCGTTTTCCTGCTGGCGGCGGTCTTCATCGGCATGATCGGCATTGACCCGCTGCAACTGGCGCTTTTCGCTTCGACCGTCATTGCGCTCTTCCTGCCCATCTCGCTCTCACCTTTCCTCTTTATCATGAACGACCCGGCCTATCTGAAAGACAAGACCAATGGCTGGATCGACAACACGGCTATCATACTCATCTTACTCATTGCTTTCGCCGTCGCAGTCGTCTCCATCCCTCTTGAAATTATTACCGGTGGCGGCTAGATTATACGATACAGGAAGTTGTGGAAAGGAGTTGAGATATGCAGGAACAGGAACAGGAGCAAGTCCAGCAAGAAATACAGGAAGAGATCGCGCAAGAGATATCGCCACGACAGCAAATTCTTGTCATGCGTAATATCATGGACAACCAGTTAGAGACCTGCGACGACATCGAGATCGGGCGCGTTGCCGACATCGAAGCCGAGTTGCTGCCCGACGGCAGGCTTGTCCTCACCAAACTGCTGACCGGACCGGAGTCGCTGGCCGGGCGCGTCTCCTCGCGCCTGCGTCCCATTGTTCACTTCTTCCTGCGCCATCGCTTCGAGCATAGCATCCCCATCGATGAGGTCGATGGCTTTCACCCCACGCTGCGCCTGCGCGGGCGCGCAAGAGACTACACCATCGGAGCATCGGAACGCTGGATCGCCAATCACATTTTACGCTGGATTCCCGGCAGTGGCTGGAAGGAATGGCATGAAAGACTTGAACAACAGCAACCAGGACCATGCAAACCTGAGACAGAGGCTGAGGTACAGGCTGAAACAGGGAATGAGACACAGGAGATACGCGCCCCCGGTGACGCGGTCGGAACAAACACCTCCGTTGCCTCCACAACCGCACACCAGCCGCACGATCATACGCATTGAGGACCTGATCGGCAGCAAGATCATCACCGCCGACGGCAGGAAGCTGGGTCATGTCGTCGATATCCACGTCACCCGCGAGCGCGAGCCAGAGGTGATCGCCCTCGTCTACGGTCGCCTTGCCTGGCTCTATCGTCTCGGCGTGCTCTACCCCTTCTCCCATCTCTTACACCTCACCTTCCACCCCTATACCGTCCCCTGGAGCGCCGTCGCAAAATTCGAGCACCTCACCGTCACCCTCAAACCCGACTTCGAGGAAAAGGTATGGGAAGAAGAGAAGCAGGCCGAGCGCCAGCGCGAGGAGCATTTCCAGGCATGAAGAAAGCCGATGGTCGGACTCGAACCGACGACCGGCGGTTTACAAAACCGCTGCTCTACCACTGAGCTACATCGGCATATATCAGCTATTTCTTCTAACGAGGGTTATTATACTCAGCGCGGACGGGATATGTCAAGCACTTTAGAAGCCAGTGCCGCCCTTCTTCAGGACGGCACCGTTACTCCTTCTACACATGGCAGATGAGCTGCTCTAGAAGAATTATACATCAAAAAAAGCCGCAAAAGTCAATAGTTTATAGTTCTGTTTTTCCCGTCAAAACCCTCCTTGCCCTCTCCCTCCGAAACAGGAATATTTGTTGTGGTTGGCAGAGTTGTCTAAAATATAGGATTATATACAGGAACATGTAACGCCTCTGCCAGAGTCTACCCGCCAGGAGTTATGCTGCTGAGCCAGGGATTATGGCATGTCAGCGAGTAAGGAGATAGATAGCATGAGAATACTGGTTGGCATTCTCAGTGTTGTGCTGATACTCATCATTTTACAAGACGCATTCGAGACCATTGTGCTGCCGCGCCGTCCCACGCGCCGCTTTCGCCTGACACGCATATTCTATACCCTCATGTGGCATCTGTGGTCGGGCATCGGGCGCAAAATACGCTCCACAAACCGGCGAGATAACTACCTGAGCTATTTCGGCCCGCTTTCACTGCTGTTGCTGCTCATCGTGTGGGCGGTTGTGCTCATCTTCGGTTTCGCCTGCCTGCAATGGGCCTTTGGGGCCGCCTTACAGGCTCCCGGCGGAAAACCCGGTTTCTTCACCGTCTTCTACATGAGCGGCACCACCTTCTTCACGCTCGGCCTCGGTGATGTCATCCCTGTAACCACTGGCGCACGAGTCATCACAATCATAGAATGTGGTATCGGTTTTGGCTTCCTGGCTCTCGTCATCGGCTATCTGCCCGTCATCTACCAATCATTTTCACGCCGCGAGGTCAACATCTCGCTGCTCGACGCCCACGCGGGTTCGCCGCCGAGCGCAGCGGAACTGCTGCATCGTCACAGCATGGGTCACGACACGGACGCGCTCGTCAACATCCTGCGCGATGGAGAGCGCTGGGCCGCCGACATGATGGAAAGCCAGCTCTCCTATCCCGTTCTGATGTATTATCGCTCCCAGCACGATCGGCAATCGTGGGTAGCCGGGCTGACCACCCTGCTGGATGTCTGTGCGCTCGTCATGGTGGGCATCGATGGCATTCCGGCCAAACCGGCCTGGTTCACTTTCGCCATAGCCCGCCATGCCGCCGTCGATCTCTCCCAGATCTTCGGCTCGCGGGTCATCAGGCCATTCAACTGTACAACTGATCGGCTCCCATTAGAAGAATTCAAAGGCCTTTGCGATTACCTCACCTCGTCAGGAATGCAGGTCAAAAGCGACGAAAAGGCATATCAGAAGCTCAAAGAGTTGCGCAAGATGTACGAACCCTACGTCAACGCCCTCTCTCAATATCTCCTGATGCCCCTGCCCAACTTCATGAACGAAGGCGAAAGCATCGACGACTGGCGTACCAGCGCCTGGGAGCACGCCGAACATGCCCCCGTCGCGTAGCCGGAGCAGGCCACCCGCAAGGGGTGGCCTGCGGTACGCTACTCCACATTGCGTTCGATCCAGGCAACGAAACCTTCAACATTGTGGAAAATCACGAGCGGCTCCTCGGCGCTGAGCCGGGCGGGGTTGGCGGTCTCGGCCCACGCCGCGCCGAGCGGAATAGCGCCCACCTTCTTCGCCGCCCGCACGTCAGCCGGAGCATCGCCGACACTGACCACGCGTTGAGCAGGCACGCCCCAGTGCGCGATGATCCTGGCCATTGCCTGCGGCTTGACCGCGCCGTCAGCGCTGCCCGCCTCGATCATATCAAAATAGCGGGCAATGCCCAGGTGCCTCAAGGAAATTTCCGCGCTACCCGCCCCCTTGCCTGTTACAATCGCCATCCGCACGCCCCGCTCCTGCAGCAGGGCCAGCGCCTGTTCCAGGCCGGGAAACGGCCCGGCATAGTCCTCGTGCAGCCGTTCATACGCCTCAAGATAGCTCCGCATGCAGCTTTCCCACCGCTCAGGCACCAGCTTCTGAAAAATGCCCTCCTCCGATGGCCCGAAAAGGGCGGCCACCTCAGCGTCGCTGTACTGCCGACCCAGGTACTCGGCAAAGACGTGTCGGAACGCCGCGTAGCACACCGGCAGCGTATTGCCCAGCGTCCCGTCCAGATCGAAGATAAAACCCTCTATTTTCAATCGTTGCTCCTGTATTGAATACAATTTCCAGATCAGGCCGATCAATCGGGGTCTACGGAAGTGGTACCGGTATCTGGCGGCGATGCCAGTCGGTGAGCTGCTGGTAGGCATGGGCGATGCGCAGCACTGTGGATTCCTCGAATGTTTTGCCGACAGCCTGCAAGCCAATGGGCAGGCCCCGCGCGCTGAAGCCGACGGGGAACGAGAGCGCGGGCAAGCCGGCAAGGTTGAAGGGCATGGTCAGGCTCAGTAGGGCCACCGTCGCGTTGATGATCACGCCATCGATCACAATATCCTGATCGATCTGCGAGACGGGAATGGCGGGCATGGGAATCGCTGGCAGCAGCAGGGCGTTGACGCGGCGCATGATGGTCGTCAGCGCGCTGGCAAAGGCCCGTCGCTCCTGCTGAGCGCGCAGGTAATTGACGGCGGGAATCTGTTGGCCTTGCAGCAGGCGTTCCCGTGTGCGCTCCGTGTACAGGTCGGCGCGCTCGCTCAGCCAGCCCTGCTGCATGTGCGCCAGCGAGGCTTCCGGCATCTGTATCGTGCGATAGACCTCCATCGAAGGATGCGGGATATCCACCTCCAGCAGTTCCGCGCCCTCTTCCTTCAGCACCATCTGAGCCGCCTCCCAGGCGTGGCGCACCTCTGCATCAAGCGGCCCCACAAAGCGCGCCGACGGTATGCCCAGCGTTAGCCCTTGCAGGGAGAGCGGCCCGCGTCCCTCCGGCCCGGCGATCAGCGAGGCCGTGGCGCGGCTGGGCGGCCCGGAAACGCTGCTGGCATCGCGTGGATCATAGCCGGCCAGGGCATCGAACAGGATGGCGCAGTCTTCCGCGCTGCGTGCCAGCGGCCCCACGTGGTCAAGCGACCAGCTTAAAGGAATCACGCCATAGGCACTGATGCGCCCATACGTCGGCTTGAGGCCGGTCACACCGCAGCAGGCGGCTGGAATGCGGATCGAGCCTCCCGTGTCGGTGCCAATCGCGCCCAGGCACATCCCCGCCGCCACAGCCGCAGCCGAGCCGCCACTGGAGCCGCCCGGAATGTGGTTGAGATTCCACGGATTGCGTGTCGGCGGCGTATAGGTGCCATAGGCAAACTCGTGCGTATTCGTCTTGCCGATAATCACCGCCCCCGCCTTGCGCAACTGCTCCACCACGGCGGCATTCTCCCGCGACACGTTGTCCGCCAGCACCCGCGAACCCGCCGTCGTGCGCACCCCCTTCACCGCGATCAAATCCTTAACCCCGATGGGAATGCCCTGCAACGGCCCGCGAAACAGCCCCGTGCGCAACTCGCGCTCGGCCTGCTCCGCCTCCTCCACCGCCTCAGCGCGCATCACCGTCACAAACGCCTTAATCTCCCCATCCAGCAGATCGATGCGCCCCAATGCCTCTTCCACCAGCTCCGTAGGAGTCGCCAACCCCGCCCGCAAATCGTCCGCCGCCTCCTTTATCGAAAGATATGGCATATTCACCACCCGTTTCTTTTCTCATGTGTCGTAAGCCTCGTTATCGTGAGTATATCATACTTGCGCACATAGCTATACCGTACCGCAGCAGTATAGACTTTTCACGCAGTCAGGTTTAAAATACGAGCAGTAACCTCGCTCATTCTCACATGAGCAGTACGGAGGCAATGAAGCCATGCAAAGGCTTACCCCTTTTTTGAAGTGGGCAGGTGGGAAAGAACAGGAACTCAAGCATATTTTACCTTTCATACCATCCTTTGATACCTATTATGAACCTTTCGTCGGTGGAGGCGCAGTATTCTTTTCCCTCCAACCACAAAAAAGCTGTATTAATGATAGGTCCTCTGAATTAATTCACCTGTACCAGATGATTGCCCATCATAATCAAGATTTTCTCGCGGCACTGGATACGCTGTTATCTGGCTGGCAGGCTATTAGCCAGCTCGCAGACAGAGAAGCGACAACCCTCATAAACGTTTACAAAAAATATTCAATGAATGTTTTTTCAGAGCAAGAAATGGAACTGTGCCTGCTTGCATTCATTGAACGTCACGCTGGTGAGTTTAACAGGATGGCCGAGCTGGTGTGCGGCAAGCGAAGCGAAAACTTTCACCACGAACTCAAAAGAAACCTGCTCAACAAAACCAGGCGGATGAAGGTCATAGAGCATAAAAAGCGGCAATTGCCTGCTAAAGACATCATCGCCAATATGGAATGTGCCTTAAAAAGCGCTTTTTATATGCATCTCCGCTATCTCTACAATCATATCCAGAGCTATAACATCCCCGCCCCACTCGCCACCGCACTCTTTTTCTTCGTGAGAGAGAACGCCTACGCTTCCATGTTCCGCTATAACAGTCAGGGAGAATTTAACGTCCCTTATGGAGGACTTTCTTACAATCGGAAGGATTTAGCGCGCAAAATCTCGTATATGCGCTCACCGGCTGTATACCGCCTGCTCAGCCACACTGTGATCGAGAATATCGACTTTGAAGAATTTCTCCTCAAGCATAGTCCGCAGCCAAACGATTTCATTTTCCTGGACCCACCATATCATAGCGAATTCAGTACATACGCGAAGAATACGTTTACCATGAACGATCAGGAACGCTTAGCCAACTACCTGATAAACCGCTGTCAGGCGAAGTTTATGCTTGTCATCAAAAACACCTCCTTCATCTTCGACCTGTACAATCACGCTAATCTCTCTATGAGAGCTTTTGACAAGAAATACCTCGTCAGCTTCCAGGATAGAAACGACAGGAATGCAGAGCACCTGATCATCACAAACTACTGATACCAGTCAGTGCTTGCGCAGTCAGCTTCCTTTGTGATAAACTCTACTATAGCTAACATATGAGGGCCTTCGTCCTGGCTCTCTATCGGTCTGTTTTCCTGGCCTTCTGTCCGTCTTTCTTCTATGAGGTGACTCTATGCCCTACCATATGGGTGAATATTACGAACGTGTGAATGACTATGAGCTGGAATATCAGAGCCAGAGCGAGCAAGATGTGCCGTTCTGGCGCGAGCTGGTGATGCGCTATACGCCTCAGCGCGTGCTGGAACTGGCCTGCGGCAGCGGGCGCATCGGCATCGAATTGCTGCATATGCCCGGCGCTTTCCAGTTGGAGGGATTGGATATCTCGCCGGAAATGCTGGCGGCTTACCGGCGCAAGCTGGAACGCGAACCGGAAAGCGCGCAACAGCGCGTGAGGCTGCACGAGGGCGATATGAGCGATTACAACCTGGAGCACAAAGGCGAATTCGACCTGATACTCCTGCCCTTCAACTCTATCTCCCACCTGTACGAGATCGAGCAGCAGCTTGGCACATTTCAGAATACGTTTGACCATCTGGCACCCGGCGGGCGCTTCGTCGTCGACATCTTCCTGCCCGATATCGACTACCTGAGCGACGCGCTCAACCGCCCCTCACATGTCTACCTGGAAGACGAGATCGTTGATCCCGCTGAAGAGTTTACTATGCTGCTCTACAGCAGTCGCAAATACGACCCTTTCGAGCAGTTGCAGCACATTGTCTGGACGCATGAGAAGTTCTTCGAGGCCAGCGGCGAGAACGAACGCTACCTGACAAAGCTCGATATGCATGTCTTCTTCCCCCGCGAACTCCAACTGCTCTTCCTCGCCACCGGCTTCGGCATCGAAGCCATCTACGGCAGCTACGACTGGAAGCCTTTCGGCAGGGGAACACGCCAGATCGTCGTGGGAAGAAAACCTAAACTTTAAACCAGACCAGCAAATATCCTTCTTGCAATTGCCCTTCTTTTCCTGAATTGTTCTTCAGGAAAAGAAGGGCAATTGCTGTTGCGTTCCTCTGCTTCCTATGCTACAATATATCCGTATGCTTGCTATTCAATTGGCTCTACAGGCCGATTTATGTGCTTTGAAAGCATTTCAGATGCTACAATTTCTCACTCTTGATGGCTTGCTTCTCATACCTCTTTCTCCGCCTTTCGAGGTTCTTTTTGCGCTGTAGGTATTTGTTGATAAGCTTTGACTTACTTTCTTTGGCTTCTAGGTCAAGGATATACGGATGCCTGAAGTCTTCGTACTGGCCTTGCCATTCCCCTGAGAGGAGTTTGAAGCCTAGACTTTGCGCTAACCTTTCTCCGTCTTCTGTTGTTGCTACGGTGTAAATGCGCTTGATGATAACGCCTTTATCGAGTAGCTCTATCAGGTAGCCTAAAGCTCCCTGAAGCAGTCGGCCAGCGTAGTACCTCTCATTGATGCCGGGTCTGGCGATAATGCCGATTACATAGCAATCCTCGGTTTTGCCCGGGATGAATGGTTGGTAGTCTTCTGGTCTGATCTGCGTTTCGTCGATCTCTAACTTGATGAGTTTTTCTAGAACGTTCTGTTTTAGGGGGCTTATTGTTATGCCTCCCAGAACAGTATTTGTTTTTGTGTCTTTGAGTACGTGGATTGCCTCTGGATTATAGGCGAATCTTGCTATCTGCTCCTCCGGCAAGATTAGAGTTTCTTCATGGAAGACAAGCCGGTCAAGGTCTACCAATTGTACGAGGTCTTCTCGATCTGGAAGCATAAACTGTAACCTTTCTGGTGTTTGTTCGTACTCGGCTAATACTTTCGCTCTTTCTTCTACCAGTCTGTCTATCTCCTTCTTAGGATAAAGGGCTTGTTTCCTTAATGGAACAATGACCCCTTCTGGTATTTCACCTGTTTTAATCAGGCGGTAGAAAGAGCTTCTTGGTATATTTAGCTTTTTTATTGCCTCGGCTGCTGTGTAGTAGTTATTCATGACCCTCTTTCTTTCTACCAAGTTTCTGGTTTTCGCTGGTTTTCACTGGCTCTCACCGGTTTTATCCAATTGTAACACACTTTAGAGAACTTAGACAGATGGTATTGACAAAGCTGTGTTTCCCTGTTATAATTAGAAATATGAGACAGATGGTATATATGAGACAGATGGTAATAGCTAACTATTAGAGGTGGTGGTCAAAGTCTTTGTAGCGCGTTGCCTGGAGGGTGCTGGCCCGGCTGTTGCAGCAGTCGGGCTAGCGGTGAGGCTCGTTTCCGTTGGGACGGTGGCTAAGCTCTCGACTCTATTGTCGTCGGTGAGGGCTTGGCTGTCAAGCTCTACCGACGACGATGGAGGTTTGTCTATGGCTTCAAAGGGTTCGTCTTCGCTTCCCTGCTATCGAGTGGTTTTGCTCGCGCATGGGCTGCT
>Ga0209061_1000211_pt1 | contig 181536 bp, 158 predicted proteins | sample Coa_R1_10_FD_187157 | JGI IMG/M metagenome (GOLD analysis project Ga0209061, IMG submission 187157) | Surface soil microbial communities from Centralia Pennsylvania, which are recovering from an underground coalmine fire - Coalmine... | ecosystem: Environmental > Terrestrial > Soil >... | reverse complement strand
CAAAGCGTCTGCGCGCACAGCCGTCCCCCCTCGATGCCGCTGACCAGCACCAGGTCGAAGTCGGCGCTCGCGCCAAGCTCGCTGGCGGCGCGGGCGACCACGCCGGCGGGGGAGCCGATCGCGCCCAACCTGCGCAGCGCCTCCCGCACCCGCTCGGCGCCGTCGGAGCGGCGTACGTAGCCCGCCTCGAGCAGCTCGCGCTCGCGCCGCAGCAGGTCGGCGAGCGACCGTTCAAGCTGCTGTGCGCTGAGCGCGGCCAAGGCCCATATGATCGCCGAGGCGATGCCGCCTCAGCACGAGCGCCTGGAGAATCTGCTGCCCCGCCGCGTCTCGCGGCTGGCGCGGCTGCTCTACCGCGAGACCGGCAGTCCGTTGCCGAGGGGAATGCGCAGCGTCCTGTTCGCGCTCTCCTCCCAGCCGCTGCGGATCACCCAGATCGCGGAGCAGGAGGGCATCGGGCAGCCGGGCGCGACGCGGATGGTCAAACGGCTCGAGCATCTGGGGCTCGTCACGCGCAAGCGCAGCAGCAGCGATGGGCGTGCGGTGATCGTCGCCCTCAGCGACCGTGGACGTGCCGAGCTCGAGCTGATGCGAGAACAGTCGCGACGGGTGATGCGCAAGGTGATGCGCGAGCTTGACGCCCAAGATCTCGCGCGCCTTGAGCAGGCCTCCGAGGCGCTGCAGGTGCTGATCGACCTGATCGAATCCTGGCCCTCGGCGGCATGGCCGCGAGCCGTCCGGAGCGAGCCGGGGGTCGAGCGTGGGCGGGCGAGCGGCGCCGCCGCAAGCGCGCGCCCCCAACCGGACGACGCTCGCGCAGATGAGCGCCGCCGGCGAGAGCGCGCCGCCGGGCATCAGCTGCCCCAGTAGCGCTTGGCACGAGCGATCGCGCCGTTGTCGGCGCTCTCCACCTGCGGCAGGGGGATCACGGGGAACAGCTTGATCTGCGCAAGCGGCGGCAGCCCAGACGGCGCCGGGGCACCGGGGATCGGCGAAAACGCCCCCTCTCGGGCGATCCCGCCCGCGGCCTGGGGCGTCAGCAGCCAGTCCTCGTAGAGCTCAGAGGCGAGCGGATCGGGCGCTCCTCTGAGTTGACCCATGTAGAGGGTCACGGAGTAGTTATCTGAGTCAAAGAGGGTGAAGCGCACCGGCGCCCCCGCCTTCTTCGCTCCCATATAGAAGGCGAATGGGGTAGCGATCGCAAGCTGCTTCGCTCCCTGCGCCACCGCGGTCAGTGGTCCCGTGAGGTTCGTGGCTGGCGAGATCTGCACGTTCTGCGCATGCAGCCCTGGCATCAGCTGCGCGAGCCCCACGCGGTCGAGGTGCGCGAACACGTCCGCCATCTCACCGACGACCGTCGGGTCATACATGGCGATCTCGCCCTTCCAACGAGGCGCCAACAGCTGCTGCCAGGTCGTCGGAACGGCTTTCGCGGGCACGAGACTGGTGTTGGTGACGGTTCCCGAGACGGCCACAGAGGTTCCAACGAAGGTATCGCGAGGTCCGAGCGTGTCAGCCGGCAACTGGGAGGTGGAGGGCAGCGTCCTTGGCATGAACGGCCTGAGCCAGCCCTTTGCGCTGTAGGCGAGCATGTCGGTGTTGCCGGTATAGGCGATGTCGGCGACGTGCTTGCCGCTGGCGAACTCCGCACTCAACTTGGCTGTCATCGGCGGGCCCACCACCGGCACGCCGGAAACGGTGATCCCGGGGAAGTCGCGGTGGAACAGCGCGTACAGCGGCGCGTCGGTGCCAGCGCTCGGCCCGTAGACCACCACCGTGCGCTGACCGGCGGCAAGCGCCCTCCGGTAGAGAGCCTGCAGCGCAGCGTAGTCCGTCTGCCCGCCAAGCTGCGACGGGCTAACCATCCCCACTTTGGCTTTCCCGGTCAACTTGTGTGCGGTCGTACCCTTGTGGCTCGAGCCGCACGCGGCGAGCATGGCGCACAGCGTTACGAGTACGGTCGCACCCGCGAGCGAGCGATGGCTCACACAGTAGGGGCAATGCACCTTTGGTCCTCCTTCATCGTCTTCCTGGCGAGGGCGCAGGCGAGATGAGCCCTCGTCTCTCGTATTGAGCCCTATCGGGTTGCCGCCGATCGGCGCTATCCGCATCGAGCAGCACCGCCCGGTCGGCCCTGAAGCACACGGCCACCGGATCGCCAGGCGCGCGCGGCGGGCTGCCTTCCTGCTCCTCGCGGGCGAGCACGACGGCCTCATCGCCAACCGCGACCGTGTACTCCCAGGACTCGCCGGCGTAGGCGCGCGCGAGCACTCGCCCCGCCAACGCCCCGGCCGGATGGGACGTCAGGACAGCCGGATCAACGAGGCGGATGTCCTCGGCACGCACCGCGAGCAGCACGCGCGCAGAGCGGGTCAGGCGCCCTCGCGGAGGCAGTGGGCTAATCGCTTCGGAGATTGCGCCCCTGTCGGCGGCCAGCCGCGACGCGCTCTTGCGCTGCGGCTCTGGTGCCCCACGCCGGCACAAGCGATCTTCACCGCCCGGGCGGTTCCCCACCCACAGGCGACCGCGCGAACCGCAAAGCGTCACCGCCACGGCTTCGTCGGTGACATCCTCGATGCGCGCGCGCAGCAGGTTGTCGAAGCCAACGAACTCGGCGACGAAGGGCGTTGCCGGTCGGCGGTAAATCTCGCGCGGCGTGCCGACCTGCTCGATAGCACCGTCGTGCAACACGACCACCCGGTCGGACAGGGCGATCGCTTCCGCCTGATCGTGGGTCACGTAGATCGTGGTCGTGGCAGCGCGATCGTGCGCCGCCCGGATCTCCTTGCGCAGCGCAATCCGCAGCTTTGCGTCGAGGTTTGAGAGCGGTTCGTCCAGCAGCAGCATGCGAGGCTGGCCGATCAGCGCTCGTGCGAGCGCCACTCGCTGTTGCTGTCCACCGGAGAGCTCGCCAACAGCTCTGCGCTCGTAACCTGCCATCCCGACAGAGGCGAGTGCCTCTGCGACGCGCGCGCCGATCTCGCGTCGCGGGAGGCGCCTGATCCGCAGCGGGTAGGCGACATTGCCGAATACGGTCATGTGCGGCCACAGCGCGTAGCTCTGAAAGACCATTCCGAGGTCGCGGCGGTTCGGCGGCACGAACACGCCACGAGCTGCCGAGGCCACCAGCCGTCCGGCGATTTCGATCTCGCCGCCATCGGGCCGCTCCAATCCAGCAACGCAGCGCAGCGTCGTCGTCTTGCCACAGCCACTCGGGCCCAGCAGCGTTACGAACTCACCCTCGGCGACCGTCAGTGAAAGCCCTCGCAGCGCGCTTACGCGGCCGTAGCGCTTGACCAGCGAGCTCAGCCTGAGTGCTTCCATCCGTCGCTCATCCCCGCCGATGGGCGACCGCAGCCGCGCGCGCGGCTGCGCCGGCGCCGATCAACACTGCTACCGCGGCGATGAACAGGCAGAAGACCGCCGCTGCCTGCGCTAGCTCACCGTTGTCGTATAGGTTGTAGGCGACCAGCGGTACCGTCTGGTTGCTCGCTGAGGCGAGCAGGATCGGGATGTCGAGGTTGCCAGCCGAGACGATCGCGCAAAGAAACCAGCCCGCCAGAAAGCTGGGCAGGATCAGCGGCAGCAGGATTCCGAGGATCGCCCGCCTGGCCGAGGCGCCGGCGGTACGCGCAGCCTCCTCGAGCTCGGTCGAGATCTGCGCAATCGGCCCAGACACCGCCCTCGCGGCGATCGGCGTCGTGCCGACGGTGAGCGCAATCAGCACAATCCACTCGGTTGCGTAGAGCTTGCGGAAGCCAGGGACCGAGAGATAGGCCCAAATCATCCCGAGGCCAAGCGTCACCCCAGGCAGCGCCCACAGCAGCCACACCGACAAGTCGGGGAGCCGCCGCAGCGGCGAGTGCGAGCGCCGCGCTGCGAGCGTGATCCAGACGGCCAAAGCCGACGCCGCGAAGCCGGCGATCACCCCTACGAGCAACGTCGTCGCAAAGGCGCTCCGGACCCCCGGCGCGCGCAGTACCGCGGCGTAGTTGGACAGGGTCAGGTGACTGTAGACACCAAAGTAGGGCTCTAGCGACCCCAGCACCAGCTGGCCCAAGGGCAACAGCAGCGCAAACACTCCGTAGAGGACGATCACCGTGCTTCCCAGCCACTTCCAGCGGCCGATGTCGACCGGATCGTGGCGGTAAGCGCGCCCGCCGACGGATGTGAACGCGCGCCGGCCGAGCAATCGCCATTGGGCGATCACGAGGATCAGCGTGAGTGTCACGAGCAACAGCGAAATCGTGCTCGCACCGGCATAGTCCGCCGGCGTCCTCCCGTCGATATAGCGATAGATCTCCGTCGGCAGCACGAAGATGCCCGCTGGCTCGCCGAGCAACAACGGCACGGTCAGGAGGCTGAGGCCAAGCACGAAACCGAGGATCACGACACCGAGCACCGTCGGCGCCAGCATCGGCAACTCGATGCGCAGAAACGTACGCAGCCGCCGCGCGCCGCAGATCAGTGAAGCCTCGTGCAGGGACCGATCAAGCGCCCCTACCGGCCCGCGTAGCAAAAGGTACTCGGGCGCGGTTGCGCCGAGCACGCTGACCCCGATCATCCCCGGCCAGGATTGCACGTTGACCGGCGCCGCGCCGAACAGCGCCTCGAGCGCTTTGTCAAGCAGGCCGACGGGATACTCGCCGACCATCGCCCAGCTAAGCGTAAAAAACAGTGGCGGCACCGCAAAGATCAACACCATCATCGGTGTCACCAACCACCGCAGGGGGGTGCGGGTGCGGGTTGTGAGCCAGGCCAGATAGAGCGCGAGCGCGGTAGAAACGACGACCGTCGCCCCGGAGAGCAGAAGCGAGTTCGCAAACGCCCGCCACACTGACCCGTCGCCGAGCGTGGCCGTAAAGCCAGCGGTTGTCCAGCGGCCGCCGAGGCCGGGCGGCGCGGTGCGGAAGGCGCCCAGCACGAGCATCACGACAGGCCATAAGAACAGCACCATGGACAGCCCGCACAGCGCCAGCAGCCCGGGGCCAACGCCGGCAAGCAGATCGCGCAGTCGACGGGCCCGCGGGAGTGCCGTCGCTCCGCTTGGGGGCCCGCTCAGCGCCGGCCCACTCAAGCCCATCACAGTCTCCCGGCGGCCTCCCGCGGCTCGCGCGTGCGCTCGAGCCGGAACAGAGCGCGCGCGTTGCTTTCGAAGAGCGCCCGGCGCTGATCCTCGCCAAGCCAGTCGATCTCATCGATCAGCGCACGGATGTCGTCGAACCAGCGTCCGCTCTCGGGATCACGGACCGAGCCGGTCCCGGGCTTCTCCGAGCCGAACAAGCAGCGGTCTGGCCCAACGGTCCGCAACAGGAGCTCGAGCGCATCTCTTGTGTACAGACAGGTGTCGAACCAAAGACGCCGCAGCCGCTCGCGGTAGCTCTCGCGTCCGGGCTCGCGCGCCGCGCTGGCAAGGAAGCGACCCATCTGATACGGGATCGCGCCGCCGCCGTGGCAGACGATCAGCTTGAGGCTCGGGAAGTCACTGAGGACCGGGGAGGCCAGCAGGCTGGCGACGGCGATCGTCTCCTCGAGAATGAAGTGCAGGCTGTAGCTCTCGCGGGCAGGAGGCCGGCAACCGGTCGAATGGATCAGGGCGGGAACATCGAGCTCGCACAGCGCCTCATAGACCGGATACCAGTAGCGGTCGCCAAGCGGCGGGGGCGGCGGCGCACGCCCCTCCATCGGATCGGGATCGAGCAGCGCCCCCACGAAGCCGAGCTCCCCCACCGCTCGACGCAGCTCGCCGACCCACTCGGACGGCGGCGTCAGCGGACTCTGCGGCAGCCCGGCGATGCCGCGAAAGCGCTCCGGGTAGAGCTCGCAGATGCGGTGGATGACGTTGTTGGTCTCCTCGCAGAACCACTGAACGAGCCGTGGCGGCTCCTCGGAGTGCATCAACGTGAACGGCCGCGGCGAGATTAGCTGCAGGTCGATCCCCGCAGCGTTGAGGTGCTCGAGGTGCGAGAGCCCGAATGGGCCCCCGCCGCGCGTCAGCGCCTCGCGAAGCTGCTCGTCGGACACCATCAGACGGCCGCGTCCATGCGCTCCGCGGTGCGCGAGAAGGTTGGCCTTGTACGCGTAGAGGGACTCAGGCGCCGAGACGTGGCCGTGGACATCGATGATCATCGCTTCCTCCCTTGTGCGCGCACCCGGCCCGCCGGCCCGCCTCTCATTGCTCCGAGGCCGCGCTGCCCTTGGGCCATATCCAAACTATATGCTCTTCGGCATGTAGTATCAAGGCGGCGCGGAGGAGAGCGAATGGCGCAACTCGCGATCGGAATCGGGATGTCGCACGGACCGATGGTCGTCTCAGAACCAGAGACATGGCTTGCGATTGGCGAGCTGGACCGCGACTCGACGTTGCTGCGCGACACGCGCACCGGCGAACCGATCACCTTCGCACAGCTGCAGGAGGCAGCCGGCAACCGCTACGCGGAGCAGGCCCGGCTAGAGCATCTGCGTCGCCAGCACGAGCAGGTGCTCGCTGCGCTCGCGAGACTCAAGCGCGAGCTGGCAGAGGCAAAAGTCGATGCGGTCGTGGTTGTCGGCGATGACCAATTCGAGCTCTTCGAGTACGACAACATGCCCGCGTTGGCGGTCTTCTACGGCAGCGAACTCGTGACCTGCACCCGCGGTCGGCGCGGCCGCTACGGAGCGAGAGTCGGCGGCCTTGCCGACGTCCACCGCGGCTACGGGATGGACCGACACCACCGCTGGCCGGGCGAGGAGCGACTGGGGCTGGCGCTCATCGAGGGGCTGATCGCGCGCGGGTTCGACGTGAGCGCTGCCCGCGAGATATCCGATCCCGAGCGCGCGGGCATCGGGCACGCTTTCGGAGTGGTGGCAGTGCAGCTGATGGACGAGCCAAAGCTTCCACTAGTACCGGTGTTCATCAACACCTACTGGCCGCCCAACCAGCTCCCACCGGGGCGCTGCTACGAACTTGGCCTCGCGTTGCGCGAGGCGATCGACGCATATCCGCAGCCGCTGCGCATCGCGTTGGTCGCCTCCGGTGGCTTGAGTCACTTCGTCACCGACGAGGAACTCGATCGGCGGACGCTGACAGCGTTGCGCGCAGGCGACCGCGAAGCGCTCTGCGGACTGCCGGCGCATCTGCTGAACTCGGGGAACTCCGAGGTGCGCAACTGGATCACCGTCGCCGCCGCCTGCCGCGACATGCAAATCGAGTGGCACGAGTACATCCCCGTTTACCGAACGGCGGCGGGCACAGGCTGCGGGCTCGCGTTCGCCCGCTGGTCGTCGTGAGCGCGATGGAGCGTTCACCAAGAAACGCTGGCACCCGCGCGGACAGCACTCAGGGTGGGCCCGCGCGGCACACCTACCGTGCGGAGGTCGTCGGCAGCCTGCTGCGTCCCGACTACCTGAAGCAAGCGGTGGCTCGCCACCAGGCGGGCGCAGCGAGTGAGCCGGAGCTGCGCGCCGCGCAGGACCGGGCGGTGCGAGAGGCGCTCACGCTGCAGGAGGAGGCCGGAATCGAAGCGGTGACCGACGGCGAGATGCGCCGAAGCGCCTGGACCGACCCGCTCACGGCCGGCTTTGAGGGCTTCGGCCGCGCGGAGCAGATCGGCCTCTTCTCCCAAGAGGGACCCCGTCGCTCGCTGTTGCCGGCGCTCACGGGGCCAATAGCGCCACGCTCCAACCTGCCGCTGCGCGAGGCGCTGTTTGCGCGCGCGCACACCCAGCGGACGGTGAAGCCGACGATGCCCAGTCCCTCTTACGCAAGCATGCTTTATGTTCCCGGGGTCTCGGAAGCCGCCTATCCAAGCCGTGAGCAATTCCTGGCCGAGCTGCTGCCCCAGCTGCGGCGTCTCGTTGGCGAACTTGTCGAGGCCGGCTTCGACTACATACAGCTCGACTGTCCGCGGTACTCAGCGCTGGTCATGGAGGAAACGCGCGCACGGCTGCGCGAGCTCGGCCTCGACCCGTGGCGCTGGTTCGAGCGGATGATCGAGCTCGACAACGAGTTGATTGATGCCTTTCCCCAGGTCACCTGGGCCATGCACGTCTGCCGCGGTAACCACCAGAGCACCTGGTACGCGGAGGGTGGCTACGACCCGATCGCCGAGCGGCTCTTCGGCGAGCTGCACGTGCAGCGGTTCTTCCTTGAATACGACACCCCGCGCGCCGGCACGTTCGAACCGCTGCGATACGTGACCGGCGCGAAGATTGTGGTGCTGGGCCTGCTGACAACCAAGCAGCCCGAGGTCGAACCCGACGAGTTGGTGATTCGGCGGATCGAGGAGGCTTCGCGGTATCTGCCGCTTGAGCGACTTGCGCTGAGCCCGCAGTGCGGCTTCGCCTCTACGTTTCCGGGCAACAAGCTCGACAATGAGGCGCAGCGGCGCAAGCTCGAGGCCGTCGGACGGGTAGCCCGGGCGGTGTGGGGCTAATGGATCCCTTGCTCCAGCGCCTGCAGGCGCTCGACAGCTGCGTCGTCTCGGACGCGCTCGATCGCCTTGGCCTACACGGGGCCGCGCTCGGGATTGGGCGGCTGTGGCCGTGCCCGCGGGTCGCCGGACGACTGCTGACCGTGGCGTTGGCGCCGGTCGAGGACGTCAGCGCCAAGCCTGTGACGCATCTCGGCGCTCGCGCAATCGAGGCCGCCGGCCCAGAGCACGTAATCGCCGTGGCGAATGGAGGACGGCTGCAGATGGCCGCCTGGGGTGGTCTGCTCTCCCGGGCGGCGCGCCAGCGTGGTGTGCGCGGGGTGGTGGTGGACGGCTCCTGCCGCGACGTCGACGAGGCGATCGAGCTGCGCTTTCCTCTGTTCGCCCGGGGGGCGGTGCCGCGTACCGCGCGCGGTCGGGTGACCGAGGTGGCGACCGGCGCACCCGTCGAGATCGCAGGCACTGTCGTCGCCGAGGGGGACCTCGTGATCGCGGACGCCAGCGGGGTGGTGTTCATCCCCGCCGGACGCGCGACAGCGGTTCTCGACGCAGCCGAGGCGCTCGCCAGGCGCGAAGCTGAGCTGGCCAGCGCGCTCGAACGCGGCGCTGCCGTCACCGAGGTGCTCGGCGGCGACTATGAGCGGATGCTTCAAGCCACCACCGATGACGGCAGGGCATCGAGGCTGAGTTAATCGCGGCTTAATAATTTCCCCCGCTCGGGCTTCACATATCGCGGGGATACTCGCGCGCACAAGGGACGGGCAACCCTGGCAGGGGGTCAGGGGTCCTGAAAGGAGATGTGCATGTATCAGCTGAGCCGAGCGATCTATCGCGAGCTGGCGCCGCTGATCCAGGAGGATCCTCACGGCGCCACCCGCTTTGCCAACCACGAGCGCGTGCTGCGCTCCTGCGAGGCGACGGTTCGCCGCCTGGCGACCGACCGGCACTACTTTGCGCACCCCGCGCGGACGCTGTTCTGCGATGTCCGCGCCTACTTCCCGCTTGATGCGCAGCTGCGGGTGCGCCGGGTGATCGAGTGCTACGTGCAGCTCATCGACGAGTACCTGCGGAGCCTTCCGCAGACCGGCTACGACGCCTATGGCAACCCGCTGCAGTGCCGCGCGAGCACCCGCAGGGGCACGCCGTGCCAGCGCATGCCGCTGCCGCACAACGGCTACTGCCCCTCGCACCAGCACCTCGCTGAGACCGAGGACCGCGAGCTGATCGCCGCCTGACTCGCCAAGGCCTCGCCGCCCCGTACGAGCAGCGGCTGCTGGCAGTTGCAACAAAAAAAGGGGCCGCCTTGGAGGCGGCCCCATTATTTTTCCCTCCCCATGCTGCTCGGAGTGGACGTCGGCGGAACCTTCACCGACGCCGTGCTGATCGCCGACGGCCGCCTGTACACGGCCAAGGCGCCGAGCACCCCGCACGATCAATCCGAGGGGGTCCTCGCCGCCGTCCGCGCGGCCCTCTCGAGCGCGGACGCGTCGCCGCGCGCGGTGCGCTCGTTCGCGCACGGGATGACGGTCGCCACCAACGCGCTGCTCGAGGGGCGCACCGCCCGCACCGCGCTGATCGCAACCGAGGGGTTCACCGACGTGGTGGAGCTGGCCCGCCAGAACCGCGCCGAGCTCTACCGCCTGTGCGCCCCCACGCCGGCGCCGCTCGTGCCGCCCGAGCTGCGCTTCCCAGCTCCGGAGCGGATGGGGCCGGACGGTCCGCTGCGGCCTCTGTCCGAGCGGGCGGCACGCACGCTTGCGAGGCGCGTGGCGGGCGTGCAGCCGGAGGCGGTCGCGATCGTGCTCCTGCACTCCTACCGCCACCCGCAGCACGAGCGGCTGCTCGCCGCAGCGCTCGCGGAGGTGGCGCCGCAGGCCTCCATCCACAGCTCGCATGAGACCGTCGGGACCTTCCGCGAGTACGAGCGCGCCGCCACCACGGAGCTCGATGCGGCGCTCTCGCCGCTGCTCGCGGGCTACCTGCGCCGACTGGGCGCCCGCTGCCGCGAGACGGGGTTGCCGGAGCCGGCGATCATGCAGTCCGACGGTGGCCTGATCGAGCTCGAGGCGGCGGCCTCGCACGCCGTCTGGACGCTGCTGTCCGGGCCCGCCGGCGGCGCTGCCGGCGCCGCGCTGCTGGCCCGCGCAGCCGGGGCGCGCCATGCCCTCTGCCTCGACATGGGCGGCACCTCCTGCGACGTGTGCGTTGTCGATCACGGCGCCGTCCAGGAGCGCGGCTCTGGGGTGATCGCGGGCCGGCCGGTGGCCACGCCGATGCTCGCGATCCACACCGTCGGCGCCGGCGGCGGCTCGATCGCCTGGGCCGACCCGGGCGGCGCGCTGCGCGTGGGGCCGCGCTCGGCGGGCGCCGACCCCGGCCCCGCCTGCTACGGGCGCGGCGGCCACGAGGCGACCGTCACCGACGCCAACCTGCTGCTCGGCTACCTGGACCCCGGCCGGCCGCTGGCCGGCGGTGTGCGCCTCGACGTGGGGCGCGCGCGCGCGGCGGTCGCGGAGCTGGGTCGGCAGCTCGGCCTCGAGCCGCTCGCCTGCGCGGAGGGGATCCGGCGGGTCGCAGGGGCGGAGATGGTGCGCGCGCTGCGGGTCGTGACCGTCGAGCGTGGGATTGACCCGCGGCGCTACGCGCTGCTTGCGTTCGGCGGCGCCGGCGGCCTGCACGCGGCGCAGATCGCCGATGAGCTCGGGATCCGGCGGATCCTCTGTCCGCGCGCAGGGGGTGTGCTGGCGGCGCTCGGCCTGGTCGCCGCGCCGCGCCGGCGGGAGGCGCAGCGCAGCGTGGTGCTGGCGGGCGAGGCGCTCACCGACGAGGTGCTCGCCGCCGTCCAGCGGGAGCTCGGCGAGCGCGCCCGCGCCGCCCTGGGCGAGCCGGAGGCGCACCTGACTGGCACATACGAGCTGCGCTACAGGGGCCAGTCGTTTGAGCTTGCGATCGCAGCGCAACCCCCGCTCGGGCTGGCGCAGCTGCGCGAGCAATTCGAGGCCGAGCACGAGCGTCGCTACGGCTACCGGGACCCCGGGCAGGAGGTCGAGCTCGTGACCGTGCGCGTGAGCGCGAGCGCGCCGGGGGCGGCGCTCGACCTCGTCGGGGCTGCCGCCGAGACCACGGGCCGCACGGTCGAGCGAACCCGCCGACCTGCGTGGATCGACGGCGAGGAGCTGGAGGTGACGGTGCTGCGTGGAGCGCTTGCGCCGGGCACGGAGCTGGTCGGGCCGGCGATCGCGGAGCTGCCGGAGTGCACGGTGCTCGTGCCGCCCGGCTGGGCCGGCGCGGTCGACGCCGTCGGCACCGTCGCGCTGGAGCGACGGTGAGAGCGGCGATGGATGCGATCGAGCTCCAGCTGATGGCGGGCGCGCTGCGCGCGATCTGCGAGGAGATGGGCGCGACGCTGATCCGCGCGGCCCACTCCGCCAACATCAAGGAGCGGCGCGATGCCTCGACCGCGATCTTCGACGCGCGCGGGCAGATGGTGATGCAGGCCGAGCACATCCCGGTCCATCTCGGCTCGATGCCGGCAGCGGTCGCGGCCGTGCTCGGTTTCGAGCAGGCGCCCGGCTGCTCCTGGATCCTCAACGATCCCTACCAGGGGGGGACGCACCTGCCGGACATCACCGTGATCACGCCGGTGTTCGCCCCGGGGCCCGCAGCGGGGCCGGGGCGGCGCGCAGGCCGAGACGCTGGCGCGGACGGCGACCGCCAGCTGATCGCGTTCGCCGCCAGCCGCGCACATCACGCCGATGTCGGCGGCCCCACGCCCGGCTCGATGCCCGCGGACAGCCGCCGCCTGGCCGACGAGGGCGTCGTCATCCCCCCGCGCCCGCTCGACGCCGAGACGATCGAGGAGCTGGTCGCGCAGATGCGCGCGCCCGCGCAGCGGCGAGCCGACTTGCGCGCGCAGCTCGCCGCCGGCCGCCTCGCGGCCCTGCGGCTCGCCGAGCTTTACGACCGGCTCGGCGCCGAGCGGCTGCGCGAAGGGTTCGCCGCAGTGCTCGACTACTCCGAACGGCGCACTCGCGCCTGCCTGCGGGCGCTGCCGGACGGCGTGCGCGAATGGCGGGACGTGCTTGAGGCAGTCGATGGCGAGCTTGAGATCGTCCTGCGCGCCACCGTCGCCGGGGAGCGGCTAACGCTCGACTTCACCGGCACCGCGCCGCAACACGGCGGCAACCTCAACTGCCCGCTGGCGGTCACGCTCTCCGCCTGCTACTTCGCGCTGCGCGTGCTCACCGATCCCGAGATCCCGCCGAGCGCGGGCGCCTATCGCCCGCTCGAGGTGATCGCCCCCGAGGGCTGCCTGCTCAACGCGCAGCCGAACCGCAGCTCACCCGGCGACTCGCCAGCGGTCGTCGGCGGCAACGTTGAGACCTCCTCGCGGGTGGCGGACGTGATCCTGTCGGCGTTCGGGCTGGCCCAGGGCCAGGGGACGATGAACAACGTCTCGCTTGGGTCCGAGGAGGTCGTCTACTACGAGACGATCGGCGGCGGGCAGGGCGCCTGCGTCGACGCCGACGGCCCGAGCGGCGTGCACGTGGCCATGAGCAACACGCTTAACACCCCGATCGAGGCGCTCGAGCTCGAGTTCCCGCTGCGCGTCACCGAGTATGCGCTGCGGCGCGGCTCGGGCGGACGCGGCGCGCACCGGGGCGGCGACGGCGTGATCCGCGAGCTTGAGGCGCTCGCTCCCCTGCGCTACTCGCTGATCACCGAGCGTCGGCGGCGGTCGCCGCGGGGCGCTGGCGGAGGCGGCGACGGCGCCCCGGGCCGCAACCTGCTCGACGGTCGCGAGCTGCCCGCCAAAGCGCACGGTCAGCTTCAGCCAGGGCAGCGGCTGCGGATCGAGACGCCGGGCGGCGGGGGCTACGGCACGCCACCCGCTCAGGCCACCTTGTGACAACTTTGTGATTCCTAAAACCTGCCCTTTTGCAGGAAGATTTTGGATTTTCGCAAACGTCCCGTAAGATACGGGGCCCGCCGCCGCAGACGGGCCATTGCGCGACGGGACCACTCCTCAAACCCATCAGCCAGTCTCCTACTCACCATATGCCGATTGCCTTCAAAGAATGGGCCGTGACAGTGCGGGCGCTCGCCGAGGGCGAGCAGCTCCTGACCCTGCGCAAGGGCGGCATCCGCGAGCCCAGCAAGCATTTCAAGCTCGAGTACGAGCGCTTCTTTCTCTACCCCACCTTCGATCATCAGCGCGGCGATCTGGTGCGCGAGTCGCACCGGCCGGAGCTCGCACGGGCGCTGGAGGAGGGCGTCTGGAGTGAGGACGAGCCGTCGCCGGAGGCGATGCTGACCGGCGCCGAGATCCCACAGCCTGACCGCGTCAGGATTCGTGCCTGGGCGGAGGTCGCGGCGCACTACACGATCACCGACCGGCGCGCGGTCGACGCGCTCGCGCCCTACTACGTGTGGACAACCGACTACGCCGAGAAGCGGCTGGCCTGGAAGCGCCGACACCCGCTGCACGTGATCCTGCTGCGCACCTACCGGATCCCGAGGCCGGTGACGATCAAGGTGCGAGATGAGTACGGCGGCTGCCGGTCATGGCTGCAGATCACGCGCGAGCTGCCGTTCGAGGGCACGCCGGTGCTCTCGGATGAGGAGTTCGAGCGGGCCTCCGAGGAGATCGCGGCGATCGCCGCCTCCCGCGAGCGTCAGCCGGCGCTGGTCTGAGCGCGGGCGCGAGCGGCGCGCTCGCGCCCGTCCTGCCGGCGGGCTACCGTTGCCTGTGGCGCGCGCTCGGCGGAGATGCCCTGGATTGAAACGCTCTCACCCTCCTTCGCCGCCCGCCATGAGCTGGCGAGCGCGGGCGAGGCTGTCCGCCTGCTCGAATCGCTCGAGCAGCTTCGCGAGCGCCTGGCTGGCCTGTTCCCCCGCGCGCCCGGCGGGCTGACGGTCGTCCTGCACGCGAGTCCCGCCTCGCTCACAGCCGCCAACCCGCTGCTGCCGCTCAAGCGCCTGGCGAGCTCGCCCGCCGCCCGACGCTACGTGGCGGGCTTCGCCGCCGGCGGGGAGCTCCACGTGCTCGACGCGCAGGCGCTGCGCTCGCGGGCGTCGAACGTGCCGGGCTCGCGCGAGATGCTGGCGCTGACGGCGGCCTCGCTCTACGCGCGCGCAGTCGTCGAGGCGTGCAACCGCGACCTGCCATCGGGCTGGCTCGCGTTGCGGCGGCAGATGGCCGAGCTGCGTTGGGCGTGGCTGTTGGAGGGCGCTGCGCGCTTCTTCGCCGGCCAGACCGTCTACGCCCAGCCGGCGATTGCGCGCCGGCTGCGAGAGGGGGGTCGACCGCGCTTTCCGCCCGGCCCGCGCGACGCGCTGCTGCTCGGGGGCACGGTGTTCGACCTGCTCGCGCAGGACCGCGGCGAGCCAGCCGCGGCCCGGCTGGCCTGCCGGCTTCATCCCCAGGGAGCGGAGGCGGCCCTGCGCCACGCGTTTCGCCGTCCGCTGGCGGAGACCGAGCAGCGGTGGCGCGCGCACCTCGCGCGCCTGGCGGAAGCGCGCCCCGGGCAGCACGCGCTCAGCGCGTGGGCCTGAAGCCGCCCCCCAGCCGACCTCGACTCAGGCGATGGTCAGCTCGGCCTCGGCGACCTCGCCGTCGCGGATCGTGTAGGCGCGCACCTCCGGCTCACCAGCGGCGAGCCCAACGATCAGGTAAAGCGCGTCCGGCCAGGTGGCGAGGTTGATGTCAGCCTGCGAGGGATACGGCTCGCTGCGCGGGTGCGAGTGGTAGATGATCCCCACCTCGAGCCCCCGCCGCTCGATGTCCTGGTAGATGCGCAGTAGCTCGGGAGGATCGATCACATAGCCGTAGCGCGGGGTCTGCAGGCCGTTGCGAGCGCGGTAGACGCGCACGGCGACGCCGTCCCTGCTCGCAACGATGCCACAGCACTCGTTCGGCGCCTCCTCGCGAGCATGGGCGACGATGTCCGCGTAGAGCTCAGGCGCGAGTCGCATGCTCGGAGCCAGGCTACCAGCCACCGGGCGACCCGCAGCTCGCTCGAACATCCGTCCAGTTGGGCGGGCGATCGCTTGGGGCCGCTAAAGGATTGCGACGTGCTGCCGATCTGTGGCTCATGAGCCCCAGAGTTCGGCTGCTCCGGCAGCTGCTGGAGCGCGAGCTGTACGCCCCGGACCCGCACGCGGTGGCGAACGCGATCCTCGCTCGGGCTCAGGCTCGTGCGTGGGTGGCCGACAGCGCGTTCGCGAACACGCCCGCCCCGCGCCCCGCCCATCCCGCTCGGATGGAAGTGCGCAGGCGCTCATCGCGCTCGGCCGGACGGCGCCTGATCCACTGACGAACCCCAACCGAAGCCCGCGCCCTGCAGCTCAGCTGCCGTTGACAAACGCGTCCGGCAGCGCCAGCTGCGGCTTGCGCGGGTGCAGCAGCTCCCCCAACAGCGCGGAGTGCTGCGCCTCGCTGGCATAGATCTCGGCGCACAGCTCAAGCAGCGGGGCTGAGCGCAGCTGGGCCAGCGCGGCGTGGTAGTTGCGCTCGAGGACCTCCTCAACGTCGAACAGCAGCCCCAGCCAGCCGCCGCCGGAGCGCCGGCGCGCGAAGCTCACGTGCAGATGGTGGCCGGCGAGCGCGCGGGCCGCCGCCCGTGGGCCGCTCGGCGGCGTCGGCGGCGAGATGCCAAGCGGCTTCAGACGGGCCGCCAGCGCGCGCAGGTGCGCGTGCTCATACGCAAGCACCTCGCCCGCAAGGGCGCGGCCGGCGCCGGACAGGGCCGGCGCCCGCAGCGCCTGGCTGTAGCTGAAGATCGCCAGCTGCTCAAGGGCGGCCAGCTGCGCGAGGACCTGCGGCTCGTCGAGCGGCACCCGCGCCGCCCCACCGGCGCGCGCGAGGGCCGGCATCTCGAGCGCGGCCGCAAGCGCGCCGCCAGCGCCGAGCGCCGCCCGCGCAATCAGCTCCCGTCGCGTCGCTCGCACTCGCCGCCTCCCGTCGCCGCTCCCGCGCCTCTTCCGCGCCGAGCTCTCAGGTCGACCCGCCGACGAAGGCGCCGGCCAGCGCCGGTTCACCGAGTTGAGCGCGCAGGAGCGCGAGATGTTGCGCATCGGAGCCAAGGATCGCCCCGAGCACGGCGCGTGTGCGATCCCGTGAGATGGTGGGGATCGCGTGCAGATAGCCGTCGACCTGGAGGCGCTCGAGCGAGCGCAACAGCTCGAGGGCAGCCTCGCGTGATCCCGGCGGCCGTCGGTAGGAGCGGGCGGCGCGAGTGGTGGGCCGTCCCCCGCCGCGCTTGATCAGCTGCTGCAGCTCTCCGGCGTGGAGGATCTCAGCCTGCAGGAACTGCCTTGCCGTGGCCGCAAAGTGCGGCTGCAGCAAGGGGATCCCCGCCTCGTAGGCCTGGATCGCCTCAAGCTCAACCGCCAGCAGCCGGTTGAGCACGCGCAGCTCCTCCGGCGAGGCGTGGTAGCGCGCGCGACGGGCGCGGCGCTGATTGCCGCAGCCGGCAAGGCCGGTGGCGGCGCCGCCGGACAGCGCGGCGGCCGCAAGCTTCAGCAGCGCCCGCCGCGAGCTGGGCGCGGCGCCACGCGGCGCGCTCACCACCAGACGGTGGAGTCCACGTTCTCAAGCTCCTCCAGCGGCCGCGTGTAGATGCCGGAGGAGAGGTACTTGCTGCCGTCGTCGGCGACGATGAAGACGACGTTGCCCTCGTCGAGCTCGCCCGCGATCCGCACCGCGACGCGGGCGATCGCGCCTGAGGAGACGCCGACGAACAGCCCCTCCTCCTCGAGCAGCCGCCGCGTGAACACGATCGCATCGCGGTTGGTGACGAAGATCTTGCGATCGAGCAGGCTGAGATCGATGATCGGGGGGATGAAGCCATCCTCGAGCGAGCGCAGCCCCTGCACCGGCTCGCCCTGCATCGGCTCGGCGGCGACGATCTTGACGGCCTCGCCAAGCTCCTCCTTGAGGCGGCGGGCGCTGCCCATCAACGTGCCGCCGGTGCCCAGCCCGGCGACGAACGCGCTCACCTCGTCGAGCTCCTCGAGAATCTCAACGGCGGTGCCGTTGTAGTGGGCGGCCGGGTTGGCCGGGTTGCCGTACTGGTAGGGCATGTAGTAGGAGGCGTTGCGCTCGGCCATGTCGAGCGCCTTCTCAACCGCGCCGTTGGACCCCTTGCTGCCCTCCGAGTAGACGATCTCGGCGCCGTACATGCGCAGCAGCTGCGTGCGCTCGGGCGTGACGTTCTCGGGCATCACGACCTTCAGGCGGTAGCCCTTGCGCCGGCAGATCATCGCCAGCGAGATGCCGGTGTTCCCCGAGGTCGGCTCCAGGATCGTATGGTTGGGGCCGATCAGCCCCTTCTCCTCGGCGTCCTCGATCATCGAGCGCGCGACCCGATCCTTGATCGAGCCGGTGGGGTTGCGCGACTCGAGCTTCGCCCAGATCCGCACCCCGGGCTTGGGGCTGAGCCGCTTGAGCTCAATCAGCGGCGTATGCCCAATCGACTGGACGATGTCGCCGTAGCGGCCTCCGCAGGGACGGTTCTCAAGGCGCGCTCCAGCCATGCTTCAAAAAGCATAGCGTGCGGACGGGTGAGCGCGGGCGCGTCGCTCAGCCGCGCGACCCGCCGGCCATCGCCGGCAGGATCACGAGCGTGTCGCTGTCCCTGACAGCGGTCTCGAGGCCGTCCAGCACGCGCACGTCCTCATCATTGAGGTAGACGTTGACGTAGCGGTTGAGCTGCCCGTCGGCGCCGAACAGCTGGGCGCGCGTCTCCGGGTGAGCCTCCGCGACCGCCTCGAGCACCTCGCGGACCGAGGAGCCGGCAGCGGTCAGCTCCTTCTCGCCGCCGACGGACGGGCGCAGCACGGGTGGGATGCGGATCGTGGCCATCTTCCCCTAACCGTAGCGATCGGTGGGCGATCAGTGCACGCCGGCGCAGAACGCCTCGTAGTCGGGGAACACGCCCATCTCCTGATCGCTGATCTGCTCCGGCGGGCGCGAGCAGATCGGGCAGGCGGGGTCGCGGTGGATCTTGACCTCGGTGAAGCTCGCAGCCAAGGCGTCGTACAGGAGCAGGCGCCCGATCAGCGGCTCGCCCTCGCCGAGGATCAGCTTGATCACCTCGGTTGCCTGGAGCATCCCCATCGTGCCCGGCAGCACCCCCAGCACGCCGTTGGCGCCACAGGAGGGGGCGAGCTCAGGCGGTGGCGGCGTCGGGAACAGGCAGCGGTAGCAGGGCCCCTCGTAGGGCTTGAACACCGACAGCTGCCCCTCGAAGCCGAGGATCGCCGCTGAGACGACCGGGATCCGCAGCCGTACCGAGGCGTCGTTCAGCAGATACCTGGTGGGGAAGTTGTCAAGGCCGTCGACGACCACGTCGTAGCCGGGCAGGACGTCCATGATGTTGTCCGGCCCAAGTCGCAGTCGATACTTCTCCACCTTCACGTCGGGGTTGAGCGCCGTGATCGTCTGCTCGGCGGAGTCGACCTTCGGGATGCCGATCCGCTCGCTCGAGTGGAGCACCTGGCGCTGGAGGTTGGAGAGATCGACATCGTCGTTGTCGACGATTCCGAGCGTTCCGACGCCGGCAGCCGCAAGGTAGAGCGCGGCCGGCGAGCCCAGCCCGCCGGCGCCGAGCAGCAGCACCTTTGCGTCGAGCAGCTTCTGCTGGCCCTCGACTCCGACCTCGGGCAGCAGCAGGTGGCGGGAGTAGCGCTCGCGCTGCTCAGGGGTGAACGTGCGCGGAACCTCGACCTCGTAGCCGCGATCCTTCCACAGGGTGAAGCCGCCGGTCATCGACGCGACGTTCCTGTAGCCGAGGTCCTCGATCAGGGTCCGCGCCGCCCAGGCCGAGCGGTTACCGGAGGCGCAGTAGAGCACGATCTCCTGGTCGCGGTCGGGGGCCGCCCCCTCGATCCGGGACTCGAGATGGCTCTTGGGCACATGCTTGGCGCCCGGGATATGGCCGACCGCCCACTCATCGACCTCGCGCACGTCGATCACAAGCAGCCCATTGCCCAGCTTCTCGCTCACGACGGCCGGATCGACCTCCGTGATGCGGCTCTTGATCTGACGAAGTACTTCGGCTCCGGACGGCATGGCTCGCAATCTCCTCAAAGACACCCGGGATTCAATACTTCAGCGAGTATAGCGCCGATCAGACCGCCGCAGCGGGCGGGCTCGGTGCGCGAGCGGGCGGGCCGGAACCCCGCCGGCGCCGGCGGCGCGCCCCAACCGAGGCCCGGGCGCGAGCGGGCGGGCCGGACACCGAGCGGACGAGCACGCGGGCGCCCGTGCTCAGGAGCACGGGCGCCCGCTTTCGCCAAAGCCAATCCGATCCCGGCCAAGCACTCCGCGGCAGCCCTGCCAAGAAGCGCACGATCATTATCGCCCCGGCGCCCCGCGGCCGATATGGGGTGCAGACCCCATCTTGCCCGCGATCCCCTCGACAGCCATCCTCTCGCTGCCAAGCTAGCTCCGCCCACCGCCCCCTATCAGATGCCCGATCCAGGCTCGCCACCTCACTTCCGGACACCGGTCGAGTCGGCCGAGGCCAGCCCCTCGGCGGCGAGCCCACCGCTTGAGCGCCTGCCCCGGGCACGCCGGGATGAGGAGGCCGACGCGCGCGAGCCCCAAGCTGCGATCGAGGCGGATGCGCAGAGCGGCACCCCCGCCGCCGATGGCTCGCACGACCCGCTCGCGGTCGATCTGCCGCCCGATCCGCGCTTGCGAGCCGACCGACGCCGCTCGCTTGGGCCTCGCTCGCTGCTATTCCAAGTGCTGGCCACGAACCTCCTGCTGGTCGCGGCCGCGCTCGTGTTTGCGACGATCGCGCTCACCGCCCGCGGTGGGGGGTTCGGCGGCGGCGCTTCGGCCCACATGCGGGCGCTGCTGATCTTCGCGCTCGCAACCCTTGCCGCGGTGCTCGGCAACTGGCTTTTGCTTCGTCGCCGCTTCGCCCCGCTTGAGCGGCTGATCGAAGCGATGGAGCGCGCAGCGCTTGCCCAGCCGCAGCCGATGCCCGCCCCCGTGGGCGGCAGCGACGAGCTGCGGCGCCTGTACGGCGCGTTCGCGCGGATGATGCTGCGGCTCGAGCGCGAGCGCCGCGCGGTCGGACTCGCCGCGATCGAAGCGCAGGAGCGCGAGCGTCGACGGATCGCCCAGGATCTGCACGACGAGGTCAACCAGGCGCTGACCGCGGTCTCGCTGCGCCTGCAGGCGTCGATTGAGCGCTCGCCCCCCGAGCTGCGGCGCGAGCTGATCGAGACCAAGCGCCTGTCGGTGCGCGCGATGAAGGAGCTGCTTGAGCTCGCCCGTCAGCTGCGGCCCGCGGTCCTGGACGACCACGGCCTGCTCGCCGCGCTCCACAGTCAGGTGGCGGAGTTCACCGAGCGCACGGGGATCGAGGCGACGTTCGCGGCATACGGTCCGATGCCGCCGCTGAGCTCCTCCCAGCAGCTTGCGATCTATCGCATCGTCCAGGAAAGCCTCTCGAACGTCGCCCGCCACGCCGGGGCACGCCGAGTGCGAGTCGAGCTCTCCTTCGTGGGGCGCACGATCCTGCGAGTCTCCGACGACGGCCACGGCTTTGACCACGCCGGGCGCCCCGGCAGCCTCGGCCTGCCCGGGATGCGCGAGCGGGCGCTGCTCGCGGGGGGGCGGCTTGCGATCCACACGGCCCGCGGCCGCGGCACGCGGGTGGAGTTGACAATCGAATGAGCAAGGCTGGCTGTGATCGCGCGTGCGGCGGCCAAGCCGGCCCGGAGATCTCACCGTCGATCGGCTCGGCCGCGCGCACCCGCGTGCTGATCGCCGATGACCACGGCATCGTCCGCGCCGGCATCCGCCTGCTGCTGGAGCGCCAGCCGAACCTTGAGGTGATCGCCGAGGCGGCTGACGGGCTCGAGGCGGTGCAGCAGGCGCTGGCCGCCCGTCCCGAGCTGTGCATCCTCGACGTCGCGATGCCGCGCCTCACCGGCCTCCAGGCAGCTCGCGAGATCCGCGCTCACCTGCCGGACACTCGGGTGCTGATTCTCTCGATGCACGACGATGAGCGCTACCTGTTCGAGGCCCTCAAGGCCGGCGCCTCCGGCTATGTGCTCAAGCGCGAGGCGGATCACGACCTGGTGGCCGCCATCCGCGCGGTGCAGCGTGGCGAGGCGTTTCTCACCAACGCCGCCCAGCGCGCGATCATCCGACGATGGATGGCCGACGGCGCGGAGCGCCCCCATGATCCGCTCACCCCGCGCGAGGAGGAGGTGGTGAAACTGATCGCGGAGGCGAACACGAACGCGCAGATCGCTGCCGCCCTGCACCTCTCGGAGAAGACGGTCGAATCCCACCGCGCCAACGTCCTCCGCAAGCTGGGCATGCGCGACCGCGTCGAGCTCGTTCGCTACGCGATCCGCCGGGGGCTGATCGAGCCCTAGCCGGCCCCGTCGAGCAGGTTGACCAGCTCCGGCTCGGGGCTCGCACCGCCGCCCAAGCGCACCGCGAACCCAGGCCGGTAGGGGCTCGAGCTCGGATCGCGGCCGACGAACGCCGGCTCATGCACCCAGGAGCCCGCGTTGATCAACGCCCCGCCCGCTGCCGTGCGCCAACGCGACGGCGGATCGCCCGGCAGCGGGCCGGCGCGATGGGTGTGGCCGAAGATCACCCGTGCAGCCCCGACCTGCAGGCGCTCGAGCGCGCGTGCAAACGCCCGGAGCGAGGCGTCGCGCAAGGCATCCCCGCTCAGATCTGCCCGGAGGGGGCCGAGCCCCGCGCGGTTGAGCGTCGCCACCGCCAACGGCAGGGCCGCTCGCAGCAGGCGCGTGCGCCAATCCCGCTCCCGGCCGTTGCCCCTCAGCCGTGCCCAGGCGCGCAGGGTTGCCCCGTTGCTGTCGAAGCCACCGCGTCCGAGCCGCCCCTGCGCGCTCGCATGCAGCCACGCGTACAGCGGTGCGAGCAGCGCCTCGTAGTCCTCGGCGAGGGCCGGCTGCGGCAGCGGACGGCGCAGCAGCCGCGCCATTGCGCCGGCGCCAAGCCGCTCAAACGTCGGCAGCGTCGTCTCCGCGTCGAGGTAGTGGCCATGGGTGGCGTACACGCCAGGCGCAAGCCATGCCCCCGGATAGGCGACGCGCACGCGGGCGGGCCTCAGCGCGCGGACCAGCGCGGCGAGCGGCTCGCCCTCGCGCCAATCGACCTCCGCCTCAAGCCCGAGCGGCGGTCCACGCTCCGCGCGTCGCGCAAGCCAGGGATCGAGCAGGTGGTGATCATGGTTGCCGACGAGAAGCAGCGCCTCCCCATCTGGGCCGAGCACGGCGCCGAGCTCGGCCAGAACCGGGAGCGCCACGCGCAGCACCTCGCGCACGGGCCCCTCGCGCAACTCGAGCGTGTCCCCAAGCAGCACGAGCCTGCGCGCGCCGGCGAGCGCCGCGAGCAGCCGGGCGCGCACAGAACGCTCGCGCAGCCGGTCGCGCCCGCTGCGCAGCCCGAGGTGCAGGTCCGAGACAACCAGCGTGTGCACCGCGCGGCTACGCGGATGGCGCGGCCGCGAGCGCCTGGCGGATCACCTTCGGCAGCATGAAGCGCACGTCCTCCTGGACCACGTCGAGCTCCTCGACCACGCGCGTGCCGCGCGCGCGGAAGAACTCGACCAGGCGCTGCACCAAATCCTCCGGGGCGCTCGCGCCGGAGGTGACTCCCACCACCGGCCGGTCGACCAGCCACTCCTCCCGCACCTGCGTCTCGTTGTCGATCAGGTGGGAGTCCGCGCCGCATTCGCGCGCGACCTCGACGAGCCGGTTCGAGTTCGACGAGTTGCGCGAGCCGATCACCAGCACCAGGTCGCACCGTCGCGCGAGCTGCTTGACAGCGGCCTGGCGGTTGGTCGTCGCGTAGCAGATGTCGTCGGTGCGCGGACCGACGATCGCCGGAAAGCGGCGCCGCAGCGCCTCGATCATGGCGCGCGTCTCATCCACCGACAGCGTCGTCTGCGAGATGTAGGCGATCCGCTCCGGATCCTCGACCTCGAGCCGCTCGACATCCTCGACGCTCTCGACCAGGACGATCTGGCCCGGCGCCTCGCCCATCGTGCCCTCGACCTCCTCATGGCCGGCGTGGCCGATCAGCACGATCGTGTAGCCCTCCGCGGCGAACTTGACCGCCTCGCGGTGCACCTTGGTCACGAGCGGACAGGTCGCATCGATCGTCCGCAGCCGCCGCCGCGCCGCATTCTCGTAGACCTCGGGCGCGACGCCGTGCGCGGAGAAGACGATCGTCGCCCCCTCCGGCACCTCCTGCTCGCTCTCGACGAACACGGCCCCGCGCCGCCGCAGTTGCTCGACGACGTGACGGTTGTGGACGATCTCCTTGCGCACGTAGACGGGCGGCCCGTACAGTGCGAGCGCCTGCTCCACCGTCTGCACGGCGCGGTCAACGCCCGCACAGTAGCCGCGCGGCCAAGCCAACAGCAGCTTCTCGGGCGTAGCAGGCACGGTGCACAGTGTAGGCGCGGGAGCCCTCTGGCCCGCGCGCCGCGCGCAACCCTCAGCGGTTCTTAACGAATCGCCGCGACGCGGAGCCCAGCGCGAGCCCCGCGCCGCAGAGGCTAGGCTTCGCTGCCTCGCATCCGATCGGTCCCGAGAGAGCCCCATGACACAGCGGCAGCTCGAGCGGCTCAGCTCGATCGACGCGCAGTTCCTGCACAACGAGAGCGACTGCGCGCACATGCACATCGGCGGCCTGCTGATCTTCGACGGGGCGCCACCGCCCTTTGAGCGCTACCTGGAGCATGTCTCGGAACGTCTGCGCCTGGTTCCGCGCTACCGGCAGAAGCTGGTCTTCCCGCCGCTCGGCCTGGGCCGGCCACTCTGGGTCGAGGACCCCAACTTCAACCTCGCCTACCACGTGCGACACACCGCATTGCCCTCGCCCGGGAGCGAGCGGCAGCTTTTGCGCCTGACCGCACGGATCTTCTCGCAGGCGCTCGACCGCACCAAGCCCCTCTGGGAGAGCTGGCTCGTCGAGGGGGTCGCGCCAGCGGAGCCCGAGGGCCCGGAGCGCTTTGCGCTGATCTTCAAGACCCACCATGCGCTCGTCGACGGCATCTCGGGGGTCGATCTGGCAACGGTGATGCTCGACCTCGAGCCCACGCCGCCGCCGCTTGCGGTCAAGCCCAACCCGCCTGGGCCACCGCGGGCGCCCGCGGGCGCAGAGCTGCTGGCAGCCGGCGCCAGAGACGCGCTCGCCACCGGCGGCGCGCTGCTTGAGCGCGCCGTACGTGCCTCCCTGCGGCCGGGAAGGACCGCTGCGAGGCTGCTCGAAGCGGCCCAGGGGATCGGTGAGATCATCTGGGCGGGCCTCAATCCGGCACCGGCGACGCCGCTCAACGTCGAGATCGGCCCCCATCGCCGCTACGCGATCGCGCGCCATCGCCTAGCCGACTACCGCGAGATCAAAGGCACGCTCGGCGGGACCGTCAACGACGTCGTGCTGACGGTCGTCGCCGGCGCACTCGCACGCTGGCTGCGGGGCCGCGGGATCCGCACCGAGGGCCTGGAGCTGCGCGCGCTGGTGCCGGTGTCGGTGCGCACGATCGACCAGCGCCACCAGCTCGGCAATCGCCTGGCCGTGATGCGCGGAGCGCTGCCCGTCTACATCGAGGATCCCGTCGCGCGGCTGGAGACGGTGCGCAGGGCGATGGATGGGCTGAAGCGCTCCAAGCAGGCGGTGGGAGCCGCCACCCTGGCCGCGGTCGAGAGCCTGGCGCCGCCGGCCGTGCTTGCGCAGGCCTCGCGGCTGAGCTTCTCGACGCGGCTGTTCAACCTGATCGTCACGAACATCCCGGGGCCGCAGGTGCCCCTGTATGTGCTCGGCCGCCGGCTGCGCGATCTGCTGCCGGTCGCCTTCCTGCCCCAACGCCATGCGCTGGCGGTGGCGATCATGTCCTACGACGGCCAGCTCGCCTACGGGCTGCTCGGCGACTACGACGTGCTCGCGGACATCGAGCTGATCGCACGCGCTCTCGACGGCGCGCTGGAGGAGCTGCTGACGGCGGCGCGGGCGGGCAGCCACACCGCGGGCGCCGGCGCCGGCCACGCAGCGCGCGCGCCGGAGCCCGCGCCGCTCCTGCCCACCTCGCCGGCGCCGGCGCCGCTCCTGCCCACCTCGCCGGCGCCGGCGCCGCTCCTGCCCACCTCGCCGGCGCCGGCGCCGCTCCTGCCCACTGGACGCGCGCGGCGCCCCGGGCGAGGGCCGGCGGCGGACATGCGTCGGCGGCGCCGGGCCGGCAACGCTGAGCGCTCCGACCGGTAGCGTGAGCGCAGCGGGGATAACCGCGCCCAGACCCACGGCGCGCGCCCAGCGCCGCGACCGCCAGCCGTCCGCTCCAGTACGATCCCGCCCCCAGCGCGTGGGCAAGCCAACCGACCCGCGCGCGGCACGAGCAGCAGATGAGCGATCCGATCAAGCCCGGCGACACCGCCTTTCGCCTTGAGCTGACCGCAGCTCAGCTCAAGATCGTGCACACCGCCCTGACCGCATTGCGCGACGATCTCGGCCACGAGGAGCACGACGTTCGCTCCGTCGTCGACTCGGTGCTTGCGAAGCTGCCGGGCGAGCACGCAATCCGCGCGATCGATCTCGATCGAGAGCTGCGCGGTCCCCGCCGGGGCTCTGAGGGCTAGCCTGGGGTTCGCGCCAGCGCGCCGCGCGCGCTCAGCTCAGAAGCCCAGCGCGAACTTGGCGTCCTCGCTCATCCGCTCGGGCGTCCAAGGCGGCGAGAACGTCAACGTCGGACGGACCTCGGTCACCCCTTCGAGCTCGCCGACGAACTCCTCGATCTGCTCGGAGACCTGTGGCCCGATCGGGCATCCCGGGCTGGTCAAGGTGTAGAGCACTTCGACCACGCCCTCATCGTCGATCGTCACGTCGTAGATCAGCCCGAGCTCAACGAAGTCGAGCCCAAGCTCGGGATCGATCACATCGCGCAGCGCTTCATGGACGTCTTCGACCGTGACCATGCTGGACAGTCTAGCCCGCCCGCTAGCCTTGCACCCGTGCGCGACGGCGTTGCGATCCTTGCCTTCGGCGAGCCTGCAGGGGACATCTGGGCAGCGCTCTGGGATGGCGAGCGAACGCTTGCGGCGGTCGGCTCGGAGGCCATGGCGGTGGCGTTGGCAGGCGCTGAGCACGAGGGGGAGTGGCGGCTCGCCGGCGAGGGGCTCGAGCTGAGGGTCCAGCCAGTCGGGGCGGCGCTGCAAGACGAGCGGCGTGGCTTCTACTCACAGCGCTGCCATGTCGCGGGCACCCTGCGGCTCGCCGGAGCGAGCGCCTCCATCGCGTTGCCGGGCGTGCGCATCCGCCGGGCCGCGCCGCGGCCCGAGCGGCTGGATTCGCTGCGGCTGGTGGTTGCCTGGTTCGCGCACGGGGCGGCGGCGGTTCTCGACTCCGAGCGGCACGCCGGCGCACGCGGGCACGACCAGGACCTGGTGAGGGCCGCGCTACACCGCGTGGAGGGGTCATCGCCGGTGCGAGAGGGCCGGCTCTCGATGACCTACGTCGGCAGCGGACAGCCGGCGCGCGTGGGGCTCGAGTTGTGGCTTGAAGATGAGAGCGAGGAGCCCTCACATCCACAGCGGCTGGCCGGCGAGGTGAGCGGACCGGGGACGCGCGGCCACGACGGGGCACTCGAGCTCGAGCTGCTGCCGCTGCGCACCCACTACGGGGGCCATGACGGCGCCGGCGCGCTGATCCTCGCCCGACGCGGCTAGTTCTCGCCTCCCAGCCGGTCCCAGCAGTAGAGCTCCAGGCACTCGCGCGCCAGTTCGCGGCAGCGCTGCTCCGACAGCCACGGCAGCACGGTCTCAAGCGCGCGCTCCTCGCCGACGCCGGCCTCGAACGCCTCCTCTCCTCGAAAGCCGGCGGCGATCTTCAGGGCTTCGCGGCGGTTCTCGCCAAGCAGCGGGAACACGCCGAGCAAAAACTCGCGGCTCGGCAGCGCCTGTCCCATCTCAAGCGAGGCGTGCCAGGCGGCCAGCATCGATAGGTCGTGCTCGTCGAGGTGGGCGACCGCCTTTGCGTAGTGGGCGGCAAGCTCGGACTCGGGGATCTCGTCCACCCACGCTTTGACGACCTCGCCAAGGATCTGTCGCCGCGCCTCGCGACCGACCGAATCGGCGATCACGCGGATGGCGTTCTGTGGCTCGATGAAGCAGAGGGCCATACGGGCTCCGGACGGTCGATACGCATGCGGGCAAGGTAGGAGGTCGGCCGGACGGACCGGCGAGCCCGCAGGCGGGGAAGCCCGGAACGCGCTCAGAGCCCGAGTGCCGTGCGGACCCGCGCGAGCGTGCGCGCGTCGGCGACGAGGCTCGCGCCGAGCCCTCCCGTGAAGCGGCCCTCGGGCGCTTGCGACCAGTTGTAGAGCGCGAGGTCAAGCGCCCCGAGCGGCACCTCGCAGGCGTCGGCAAGCGCCGCCGCGCGCCGCTCGAGCAGCATCGTCTCGCCGATGCCCAGTATCCGCTTGGCGGCGAGCGTGACATCGTCGGTCCCGCCGAGCGCCAGCATCCCGGCCCGCAGCTCATACAGTCCAAGCGCGCCGAGGCTCAACAGCAGCTCGAAGCGGGCATCGCGCGTCATCCCGGGGAGCGCAAGGCGCTCAAAAGCCCGCGCGAAGCGGCGCTCTGCGCTCCACGACGGCTCGCCGCGCAGCGCCTCGGCCTGCGAGCCCGCGCGCAGCGCCCACGAGCGGTAGGCAGCCAGCGTGCGGTCTCCCCGCCCCGGCTCGTGAGCGCCGCGCGGCCCGCTCGCCACGCCGGCGAGATCCGGAAGCCGCCCGCCAGCCCATGGCGTCCGTGCGCCGGCGATTGCAGCGAACGGGTCCGGTCGCTCGCGCGGTCCGAGATAGGCGATCAGGAAGGCGAGCCAGGTCCGCTCCTCGAGGTCTAAAGCGGGATCTGCAACCTCGGCGTACAGGCCTGGCGGCCGCTCGCGAAGCGCCTCCAGGCGCGCTGCCGAGAGCGCAAGCTCGACGGCGAGCCGCTCCGCGTCGGCGCTCGCGCGCAACCCCGGCGCAAGTGGCGAGCGGTAGCCATCATCGGATTCGCGAGCCAGCCGCCGCACGCGCAGCCCGACCGCGCGGGCGGCGGGCCGGGTGGTCGCGCTCCGTCCGCTGCGCCCGCGCGAGCGCCCCGCCGTTCCGGCACCTCCCTCGCCGCCGGAGCCACCTGCGGCCCGTGGCGCTCGCAGCTTGCGCTGGCCCCTGCCGGATGAGCCGCTCGAGATCAGCGGGCGCAGCTCGACCGCCTGCTCGCGAGCGCAGATCGGGCAGTTCTGAAGCAGGCGGTTGTGACGACAGAACTTCGGCACTTCCCAGAGCGCAATCCTCGCACGCCCGCACGCGCAACTGTGCGCGCACGCAGCAGGAACCGGGGGGCGCCAGATCCATCTGGGCCCCCCGGAGAGCCAGGGAAGTGGGGGCGCAGTTCCCTGACCGACAGGGACGGGATACCCCGTCCCACAGCTTTCGAAACTAGGGCCAGCGCGAAGACCGATCGCCCCCGGCGATCCTGCCCACGGGGACCCTATCGCATTGCGCCCGGCCGCTGCAAGCGGCTCGCCGCACTGACACGAGGCCTTCAGCGACGGCGATCGCCGGGGCCGCTGAAGAACTCCTCCCCAGCCCTGACCGTGCCAGCCGCCTCGGCCTCGTGGCGCAGCGTGCGGTCGGCCTCGCCGCTCCAGGCGCCCAACGCCAGCAGCTCGCGGTCCTGGTCCATCGGCGTGCCGCCGAGGGCCCGGTTGACCACTCGCGCGCACTTGCGTCCCTCGGCGATCGCGGTGACCACGAGCGACTGCCCGATGCGGGCATCGCCGCACGCAAACACCCCCTCAACCGATGTCCGGTAGGTCTGCTCGGTGCGGATGTTGCCCCGCCGGTCCAGCTCGAGGCCGAGCTCCTCAATCGGCCCTGCCCGCTCCGGCCCCTCGAAGCCGATCGCGATCAGCACCAGATCCGCCTCGAGCACGAACTCGCTTCCGGGCACGGGCGTCAGATCCTGTGAGGAGGTACCGGTCACCTGGCGCGCATAGACGTGGCTGACGTGGCCGTCGCGCCCGCCGAAGCCGGTCACCTCGGTGCCCCAGCGCCGCCCTCCGCCCTCGTCGAGGGCGTAGGTGGTCGGCGTGCGCTTCGGTGGCAGCGGCCATGGGTGGCGCGGGTCGCGCCCATCCGGCGGCAGCGCTTGGTAGACGTCGAGGATCGCGGCGCTGCGGGCGCCCTCCCGGTGGGCGTTGGAGACGCAGTCCATGCCCGTGTCGCCCCCGCCGACCACGATCACGCGCTTGCCGACCGCCGTGATCTCGCCACCGGGCGGCGGCGGCCGGTAGGCCCTGCCCTCCTGCGCGGCGACCCAGCGGTTGCGCTGGTAGAGGTAGTCCATCGCCAGATGGATGCCGGCGAGCTCGCGCCCGGGAACGTCCAGGTCCCGTTGCACCCGGGCCCCGATTGCCACCACAAGCGCGTCGTGACGCTCCAGCAGCTCCGTGCTCGAGCAGTCGCGGCCCACGTCGAGGCCGCAGCGGAACTCGATCCCCTCCTCCTCGAGGAGCCTGACGCGACGATCGATCACCGACTTCTCAAGCTTCGCGTCGGGAACGCCGAAGCGCATCAGTCCGCCGACCCCCTCGTCGCGCTCGTAGACGGTGACGCGGTGGCCGCAGCGGTTGAGCTCGGCGGCAACGGCCATCCCAGCGGGACCGCCACCGATCACGCCGACGGTTTTGCCCGTGCGCCGCACCGGGGGCTCGGCGATCACCCAGCCCTCGGCGAACGCGCGCTCGGCGATCGCCATCTCCAGCTGCTCGATCGTCACCGGCTCGTCGTTGATGGCCAGCACGCATGCGGATTCGCAGGGGGCCGGGCAGATCCGCCCGGTGAACTCGGGGAAGTTGTTGGTGGCATGAAGCATCTCGATCGCCTCGCGCCACTTGCCGCGATAGACGAGGTCATTCCAGTCAGGGATGAGGTTCCCGAGCGGGCAGCCCTCATGGCAGAACGGGACCCCGCAGTCCATGCAGCGCGCGCCCTGGCGGCGCAGCTCCGGCTCCTCCTGCAGCTCGAAGTAGCGCCTGTAGTCGCGCACGCGCTCACGCGGATCGCGCTTGTGAAAGCCGACCCTGTGGATCCGGAGGAAGGCGCCGAGCTCGCCCATGGCTGTCAGGCTCCGAGGGGCTCGGGCTCGCCCTGCGCGACCGGCTCGACCGCGGTGGCGGCAGCCGCCGCGCGCTCGGCGAGCACGCGCTTGTAGTCGCGCGGCATCACCTTGATGAAGCGTTGACGCGCGCCGCGATCAAACTCGGCGAGCACGTTGCGGGCCACCAGCGAGCCGGTGCGGTGGGCATGTTCGCGCACCAGCGCGAGCAGCTCGACACAGTCCTCGTCGGAGAGCTCCTCGAGCTCGACCAGGTCGAGGTTGCACCGCTCAGGGAAGGAGCGCGTCAGATCGTAGACGTAGGCGATCCCACCGCTCATGCCAGCGGCGAAGTTGCGCCCGGTGGGCCCCAGCACCACCACCCGCCCCCCGGTCATGTACTCGCAACCGTGATCGCCCACCCCCTCGACGACCGCGAGCGCGCCGGAGTTGCGCACGGCGAAGCGCTCCCCGGCCAGCCCACGGAAGAACGCTCGCCCCGCCGTCGCCCCGTAGAGCACGGTGTTGCCGACGATCATGTTCTCCTCCGCCTGGAACTTCGCCGTCTCGGGGGGACGCACGGCGAGGATCCCGCCGGAGAGCCCCTTGCCGGCGTAGTCGTTGGTCTCCCCCCGCAGCGAGAACGTGACGCCAGGGGCAAGCCAGGCGCCGAAGCTCTGCCCTGCCGAGCCGGTGAAGGAGATCTCGATCGTCCCCTCGGGCAGGCCCTTGAGCCCGTGGCGGCGCGCGATCTCCCCGGAGAGGATCCCCCCCACCGCTCGGTTGACGTTGCGCACCGGCAGCGGCCCGAGGCGCACCCGCTCGCCACGCTCGAGCGCGGGCGCGCAATCGCGGATCAGCTGCCAGTCGAGCGCGTCGTCGAGCACCGGCACCTGCGGGCGCGTGCGCCGCCGGGGAGCGTCTGGCGGCAGCTCGGGAGCGCGCAGCACCAGCGAGAGGTCGACGTGGCGCGCCTTCCAGTGCTCGATCGCATCGTCCATCTCGAGCAGCTCGCTGCGGCCGATCAGCTCCTCGAGGCGGCGCACGCCGAGCGAGGCCATGATCTCGCGCACCTCCTCGGCGACCAGCGTCAGGTAGCGCGTGACGTGCTCGGGCATGCCGGCGAACCGCCTGCGCAGCTCCGGATCCTGGGTTGCAACCCCAACCGGGCAGGTGTTGAGATGGCAGACGCGCATCATGATGCAGCCGAGCGCGATCAGCGGCGCGGTCGAGAAGCCGAACTCATCGGCGCCGAGGAGCGCCGCTACGACCACGTCGCGGCCGGTCTTCATCTGTCCATCGACCTCGACGGTGATCCGCGAGCGCAGGTCGTTGAGCAACAGCGTCTGCTGCGTCTCGGCCAGCCCGATCTCCCAGGGGATGCCCGCATGCAGAATCGACGACTGCGGCGAGGCGCCGGTGCCACCGTCGTGGCCCGAGATCGTGACGTGGTCGGCGTTCGCCTTCGCACAGCCGGCCGCCACCGTGCCGACGCCCACCTCGGAGACGAGCTTGACCGATACCGAGGCGCTCGGGTTGGCGCAGCGCAGGTCGTAGATCAGCTGCTTGAGATCCTCGATCGAGTAGATGTCGTGGTGGGGCGGGGGCGAGATCAGCCCAACCCCCGGGGTTGAGTTGCGCAGCCGCGCAATGTACGCGTCGACCTTGTGGCCAGGCAGCTGGCCGCCCTCGCCGGGCTTGGCTCCCTGCGCCATCTTGATCTGCAGCTGATCGGCGTTGACGAGGTAGTGGATGTTCACGCCGAAGCGTCCGGAGGCCACCTGCTTGATCGCGGAGCGGCGGCTGTCGCCGTTCGGATCCGGCGTGTAGCGTGCCGGGTCCTCTCCGCCCTCGCCGGTGTTCGAGCGCGCTCCGAGTCGGTTCATCGCGATCGCGAGCGTCTCGTGCGCCTCGCGACTGAGGGCGCCGAGGGACATCGCGCCGGTGGTGAAGCGCTTGACGATCTCGCTTGCGGGTTCGACCTGCTCGAGCGGAACGGGCGGCCCGGCTGGCTTGAGGCGCATCAGCCCCCGCAGCTGCCCGCGCCGGGAAGCCTCCTCGTTCGCCAGGCGCGCGAACTCGCGGTAGGTCGCGCGGGGATCGCCGCCCAGTCCGCGCACGGCGTGCTGGAGCGTGGCGATCGTATCCGGATTCCACATGTGCAGCTCGCCGTCCCGGCGCCACTGGAGGATGCCGCCGACGGGCAGGATCTCGCGCGCTGTCCGCGGGTAGGCACGGAAGTGGCGCTCGAGCGCCTCCCGCGAGAGCTGCTCGAGCCCAACGCCGCCGATCCGCGACGGGGTGCCGGTGAAGAAGCGCTCGACGACCTCTCGCTGGAGGCCGACCGCCTCGAAGATCTGCGCGCCGCAGTAGGACTGGATCGTCGAGATCCCCATCTTCGAGATCGTCTTCAAAAGCCCCTTGCCGATCGCCTTGACGATCCGCCGCTCGGCCTCCTCGCGGTCGAGGTCGACCGGCAACAGCGAGCGGTCCGCGAGCTCATCGAGCGACTCGAACATCAGGTAGGGGTTGATCGCCGCAGCCCCATAGCCGATCAGGGTCGCCATGTGGTGGACCTCGCGCGGCTCGCCCGACTCGATCACGAGGCCGGTGCGCAGCCGCGTGCCGCGCCGCACGAGGTGCTGGTGGACCGCCGCGACCGCCAGCAGCGACGGGATTGCGACCCGCTCGGGGCCGAGGTTGCGGTCCGACAAAATCAGGATGTTGGCGCCGTTGTCGACGTAGCGAGCGGCTTCGGCGCAGAGGTTGTACAGGCGGATCTCCATCCCGTCGGGGCCACGCTCCACCGGCCAGGTGATGTCGAGCGTGGCTGCGTCGAAGACGTCGTGCGAGACCTGGCGCAGCTTCTCGAGCTCGTGGTTGCGCAGGATCGGCTGGTCCATAACCAGCTGGTGGGCCTGCTCCGGTGCCTCCATCAGGAGGTTCAGCTCGGCCCCGACGCCGGTCTGCAAGCTCATCACAACCGACTCGCGGATCGGGTCGATCGGAGGGTTGGTGACCTGCGCGAACAGCTGCTTGAAGTAGGAGAAGAGCAGCGGCTGGCGGTCGGAGAGCACCGCCAGCGCGGCGTCGTTGCCCATGCTGCCGACCGGCTCCTCCCCCTTCGCGGCCATCGGCGCGATCACCAGCCGCAGATCCTCCTGGGAGTAGCCGAACGCCAGCTGCTTGGAGCGCAGCGGCTCGATCCGGGGGGCGCGCGGCGCGCGCTCGGGAAGGTCGTCGATGTGCACCACCGAGCGCTCGTACCACTCGCGGTAGGGTCGGCGGCGGGCGACCCGCCGCTTGACCTCCTCGTCTTCGACGATCCTCCCCTCCTCGAGGTCGAGCAAGAACAGCTTCCCAGGCGCGAGGCGGCCCTTGCGCTTGATGTGCTCTGGGGCAACGGTCAGCACGCCGGCCTCCGAGGCCAGCACCACGTAGCCGTCGGTGTCCTGGATCCAGCGTCCAGGGCGCAGCCCGTTGCGGTCGAGCACGGCTCCCGCCTTGCGCCCATCGGTGAAGACGACCGCCGCCGGACCATCCCAGGGCTCCATCAGGCAGGAGTGGAAGTCGTAGAAGCCCCTGATGTCAGGATCGAGGTCCGTGCGCGTGCGGTAGGCCTCGGGGATCATCATCATCACCGCGTGCTCGATCGAGCGGCCCGCGAGGACCAGCAGCTCGAGCACGTTGTCCAGGGTCTGCGAGTCAGAGCCGCCCTCCTGCACGACCGGGATCAGCTTGCGCAGGTCCTCGCCGAACAGCTCGCTTTCAAGCTGCGACTCCCGTGCGCGCATCCAGTTGATGTTGCCCCGGAGGGTGTTGACCTCGCCGTTGTGGGCGATCATCCGGTAGGGATGCGCGAGCGCCCAGCTCGGGAACGTGTTGGTCGAGAAGCGCGAGTGCACGAGCGCTAGGCGCGAGGCGACGCGGGGGTCGCGCAGATCGGTGAAGTAGCGCGGCAGCTGCGGCGCGGTCAGCATCCCCTTGTAGACCATCGTCCGCGAGGAGAGGCTCGGCAGCGCCAGCTCCCCACCTGCCTCGCGCTCTATCACCCGACGGATCACGTACAGCTTGCGCTCGAACGCCGCCTGGTCGGGAACCTCCTCGGAGGCTGCGATGATCGCCTGACGGATGTGCGGCGCCGACAGCCGCGCGGTCTCCCCCACGTGGCGCTCATCGACCGGCACGTCCCGCCACCAGATCACCTCTTGGCCCTCGGCCGCGACGACCCGCTCGATCAGCTGCTCGGCCAGCGCCCGCTGCTCCGGGTCGGTCGGCAGGTAGCAGACCGCGACGCCGTAGCGGCCGGGCGGCGGCAGCTCGAGCGCGCCCGCAACCGCGGCGCGCAGGAAGGCGTCGGGGATCTGCAGCAGGATCCCCGCGCCATCGCCGGTGTTGGGATCGGCCCCCGAGGCGCCGCGATGCTCCATGTTCTCGAGCGCATCAAGCGCCTTCTCGATGACCGCGTGGGTGGGCTCACCCCACAGCTTCGCCACCAGCGCGATGCCGCACGCGTCGTGCTCGTAGCTTGGGTGGTAGAGGCCCGTGGCCCCAGGCGGAGCATGTCTGTGCATCGGTGGGGGGAGAGCGAAGCGTCCCGGCGCAATCCCGGGCCGGGGTCGGCAGGCTGACAAAGGGTACCAGCGGCCGCGCGGGCCGTGGATCACGCGGCCGCGGGGGCCATGGATCACGCCCGGCCGCGCGAGCTAGACGCTAGTTCGAGCGAGTCGGCGACTTGCGGCCCGACGATCTCGACTTGCCGGTCGTGGACCGTGAGCTTGAGCGCGAGCTTGCGGGCGGCGCCCCAGTCGCCTTGCCCTTCGGCTCGCGCTTGCTCGACGCCGGCACCTCGTCGCTCGAGCCGCTGCGCACAGCGGCCAGGCTCGCCTCGAGCGCAGCCATCAGATCGGGCGCCGGGCGCTCCTCCTCGACCTGCGGTTGGACCGCGATCGACTCGCCGGCGGCCTTGCGCTCGATCAGCTCGAGCACGCGCTCGCGATAGTCGTCCCGGTACTTGGCCGGATCAAACTCGCCCGACAGTGACTCGATCAGCTGGCGCGCCATCGCCAGCTCCCGCGCCGACGCCTGCGCCTCCGCGACCGAGCCGAGCTCGTCGAGGCGATCGGGCTCGAGCACCTCGTCGCCGAACAGCATCGTCGTCAGCGCGAGCACCTCGTCCATCGGGCGCAGCGCGCACAGCTGCTGCTTGGAGCGCAACACGACGCGGCCGAGGCCGACCTTGCCCGTTTCGCGCATCGCGTCGAGCAGCAGTCGATACGCCTTCGCGCCGCCGGCCGTCGGCGCCAGGTAGTAGGTGTGGTCGTAGAAGATCGGGTCGATCTGCGACTGGTCGACGAACTCCTCGATCTCGATCGTGTGGGTCGCCTTCGGGTCGAGGGCCTCGAGCTCCTCCGGGTCGATCATCACGAAGCGGTCGGGGCTGAGCTCGTAGCCTTTGACGATCTCCTCGTAGGGCACCTCCTCGCCGGTGCTGGAGTCGACCCGCTTCTGCTTGATGCGCGCGCCGGTCTTGCCCGATAGCTGGTGGAAGCGGACCGCCTTCGGGGCGGTCGCGCTGTAGAGCTTGACGGGCACGTTGACGAGCCCGAAGCTGATCGCACCTGACCAAATCGCGCGAGCCATGTCAGGGTTCTATCTACCCGCCTGGCCGCGCGCAAGCACTGGTCGCCGCATTGCCCGAGCCTCTACCCGCGCTTGCGGAGCGCGCGATCGGCCGATTGCCACCACCCTGCGCCGGTGCTATCAACGGTGCATCCCGGAGCATCCGATACCCGATCCGCCGACGAGAGAGATGGAAGACGTGCACGTTGACGAGCGCCTGCTGGAGACGATGGAGAGCGCCATCGAGCTGACCGAGCGCGCGCTCACGCAGGTCGCGCACATCGCGATTGAGCAGATTCACGAGGGGCTTGAGACCTCGAACCACATCGAAGCCGCCGAGCGTGACATGCGCTCGGCGCTGCGCCAGCTGGTGCTGGCCGATCGGGAGCTGCGCCGCAGCGCGGCCGGCCGGCGAGTGGTGCTCCCGCGCTCGCCCGCCGGCGCGCCAGTGGGGGCAGCCAAGGACGCACAGCCCGAGGCGCTCGACGCCAGCGAGGGCAGGCGGCCGCCGCCGGTCGCTCAGCGGTTCACGAGCGACATGTCGGAGTAGCGGTCGCCGGCGGCCACCCCGGGCGGCGCCACCTCCTCGATCCGCTCGAGGTCCTCCGCGCTCAGCCGCAGCTCAAGCGCGGCCACGTTCTCCTCGAGGTAGCGCCGCCGCTTGGTCCCCGGGATCGGCACGACGTCCTCGCCCCGGTGCAGCACCCACGCCAGCGCCAGCTGCGCCGGGGTGCAGTCGTGCTCGGCCGCCAGCTCCCTCACCTTCTCCACCAGGTCGAGGTTTCGCCTGAAGTTCTCGCCCTGAAAGCGCGGGTTGTGCCGGCGGAAGTCATCCTCGGGCAGGTCCTCCGGGCTCTTGATCGCACCGGTCAGAAAGCCGCGCCCGAGGGGGCTGTAGGCGACCAGGCCGATGCCAAGCTCGCGAATCGTGGGCAGCACCTCCTCCTCGATCTCCCGGCTCCACAGCGAGTACTCGCTCTGCAGAGCGGAGATCGGATGGACCGCGTGGGCGCGGCGGATCGTCTCCGCCGAGGCCTCGGAGAGGCCGAGGAAGCGGACCTTGCCGGCCTCGACCAGCTCGGCCATCGCCCCGACCGTCTCCTCGATCGGCACCTGCGGGTCCACGCGGTGCTGGTAGTAGAGGTCGATGTGCTCGACCCGTAGGCGCCTGAGCGAGGCGTCGCAGGCGCGGCGAACGTAGTCGGGCCGGCCGTTGACGCCGCGGGCAGCGGGATCCTCGCGATTGCGGACGATCCCGAACTTGGTTGCGAGCACCACCTCGTCGCGTCGATCGGCGATCGCGCGACCGACCAGCTCCTCGTTGGCGCCCTGCCCGTACATGTCGGCGGTATCGAGCAGGGTCACGCCGAGCTCGAGCGCGCGGTGGATCGTCGCGATCGACTCCGCGTCATCGCCCGGGCCGTAGAACTCGGACATGCCCATGCAGCCGAGGCCGAGCGCCGAGACCTCCAACCCCTGCCGGCCAAGCTTGCGCTGCTCCATGGGGCTTGAGATTACCGGCGCGCAGCGCTCTCCTCACAGATCGAGCCACCGCGACGTTTGATTGTCAGCAACCGATTCCCCGTGACCCTTCCCCCCTTTCAGACACTGCTCGACGTCCACGGCCGCGATGTCCACCGCTTCCTTGCGGCCGCCGTCGGGAGCGAGGACGCCGAGGACTGCTACCAGGAGACGTGGCTTTCGGCGCTTAGAGCCTACCCGCGCCTACGCGACGGTGCGAACCTGCGCGGCTGGCTGTTGCGGATCGCCCAGCGCAAGGCGATCGACCATCTCCGCCGCCGCGCGCGGGCGCCCTTACCGGTGGCCGAGCCGCACTCCGTGGATGGCGATCAAGGCGAGGAGGCTCGCGCCAACGGGGGCGATGGCACGCTGTGGGCGGCGGTCAGAGCGTTGCCTGCCAAGCAGCGCACCGCGCTTGCGCTGCGCTACGTGCTCGACGCCGACTACGGGCTGATTGCCTCGGCGATGGGCACAAGCGAGGCGGCGGCGCGGCGCAGCGTCCACGAGGGACTCAAACGGCTACGAAGGGAGTACCGACGATGAGCGCAAGCGGGCGAAGGGAGCCCAGACGATGAGCCAAGGCGCGCGCAGGCGGCGGGCGGCAGCGGACCTTGAGCGGCAGGACGCTGAGCTCGGCGAGCTCGAGGGCGCGCTGCGCGCGCAGGCGGCCAGCGCCGCGGAGGCCGCACCGGCGATCGCCCCCGCCGCCGCGCGTGCCGGACTGCTTGACCTCGCCTACGCGCTTGAGGAGACGCCGCTCGGCACGCTGCTTTTGGCGAGCAGCGCGCGGGGGCTCGTCCGCATCGCCTACCTGGACGCGGCTTTACCCGGGCACGAGCAGGCGCTGCTGGAAGAGCTGGCGGCAGCGCTCTCGCCGCGGATCCTGCGCGCGCCCGCACGGCTCGATCCGGTCAGGCGCGAGCTTGAGCAGTACTTCGCCGGACGGCGCAGGCGCTTTGAGCTCCCGCTCGACTGGCGGCTCGTCCACGGCGAGTTCTCCCGCCGGGTGCTGGCAAGAACCGCCGCGATCCCGTACGGGGTGACACGCACCTACCGGCAGGTGGCCGAGGCGGCCGGGAGCCCGCGCGCCTACCGGGCGGCCGGCAACGCGCTCGCCGCAAATCCGCTGCCGATCGTCGTCCCCTGCCACCGAGTGCTGGCGTCGGGCGGTGGGCTCGGCGGCTACACGGGCGGGCTTGAGCGCAAGCGGGCGTTGCTGGCGATCGAGCGCGGCCCCGAGCACCCGCTGGCGGCTTCGCTGCGCCGCGCCTGAGCCAAGAAGCGGCAACCCCCTCCCCGCGGCGGCGCCTAGAAGACCGCTGAAAAAGTGGGGGTCCGTCCGGTGGGTTTAAGACCCTTTGGGCATGCTTTCGACTGCTCGTTGCCAGCTGGGGTTTTTGGATGCTGCGGAGTTGATGGGGCCGTTGCCGGAGGGGTCGTTTTTTTCGTTGTTGGCCGAGCATGGTGATCGGATCGTGCGGGATGAGGATTTCGCTGAGTGCTATTCGGAGCGGATGGGCAGGCCGTCGATCCCGCCGTCGCTTTTGGCGAAGGTGCTTTTGTTGCAGTACCGCTGCGGGCTGTCGGATGAGCAGGCGATGGAGGCGGTGGCGTGGGATCTGCGCTGGAAGGTCGCGCTTGGGTTGCCGGTCGATCATCGGGGCTGGCATCCGACCTCGTTGACGAAGTTCCGCGCTCGGCTGCTGTTGCACGGCAAGGAGCGCCTGGCGCTTGAGAGGAGCTTGCGGTTGGCGGGGGAGTTGGGGATGCTGGACGCTCCGGTCGAGCAGATCGTCGACTCCACGCCGATGCTGGGCGCCGCGGCCACGCAGGACACGGTCAGGCTTGTGCGTTACGGGGTCCGCAAGCTGCTGGACGCGGTTGGTGTTGTGGATGAGCAGGCGGCTAGGTCGCTCTCCGACGGGCTTGAGTTCGACTATCGGGATCCGCAGCAGAAGCCGGACTGTCGCTGGCGGATCAGGGCCGAGCGGGAGCGGATGCTCACCCGGGTGGCCCAGGATGCCGAGCGGGCGCTGCGGGCGGTTGAGCGGAGCGAGGGGCTGCTTGACGATGAGGCGGTCTGCGAGGCCCATCGGCTGCTGCGCGAGCTTCTGGGCCAGGACTTCGACGTTGACGATGACGGTGTCCGGCGGCTTCACCGTGGCACCCGGCAGGGGCGGGTCATCTCGACCGTCGACCCGGAGATGCGCCACGGGCGCAAGTCAGGCTCGCAGCGCTTTGACGGGTTCAAACTTCACCTCGCGGCCACCAACAGCCAACAGCCGCTGATCACGGCCGTCGAGGTCGGCGATGCCAGCGCCCACGACGGTTCGAAGGCCAAGGAGCTGATCGGCCAGCAGCCTCAGGAGCTGCGGCCGCAGCGTGTCCTCGGCGACTCGGCCTACGGCGATCAGCGGACCCGCGAGGAGCTGGAGAAGCTCGGGATCCAGGTGCTCGCCCGCGTGCCCGAGGGCGAGCAGCGCGGCGAGCGGATCGGCAAGCGCCAGTTCCGGATCGATCTTCAGGCTGGAACCGTGACCTGCCCGGAGGGGCATCTCGTCGCGATCCCACAACGCCCGCGCCGTGACGGCGAGCGTGTGGTCAGCTTCGGCGCCGCCCGCTGCAATCGATGCCCGCTGAAAGCCCGCTGCGCACCCTACGCGGGCGCTCGCAAGCTGACGATCGCCCGCCGCGAGGACCTGCTGCAAGCCGGACGAACAGCGCTGCAGGATCCCGACACCGAAGAGCACCTCAGACGCGCCCGGCCGCGGATCGAACGGCTGATCGCACTGCTCACCACCCGCTACGGCGCGCGCAAAAACCGATACATCGGCGCCGCCAAGGGCCGCCTACAGGCCAGCTGGGCCGCCGCGCTGGTCAACCTCAACCCGATCGGCCACCGCCTGAGGGCCCAAGCCGCCTAACGGAAGCCCGCCAGCCGCAAAGACCGAAACTCAGCAAGACCCCAGACAGTCCCCGCCGCAGGATTCGCACTCCCGGAGCCGATGATCACCGTGGCGACCAGCGCCCCGGCGCAGGCCGCAGAATAAGACTTATTCAGGGGCCTTCTAGCGCGACTTTCCGGTAAGTGGCGGTAGCCGGAGCGGTCCGCTGCTGAGAAGGTCGGCGGTTGCAGGGCTTTTCAGCACGGGCGTCTGTATTACCCTAATTGTCTGAGCCGCCAGACCGGTCGCGGTGCCTTGCGGGCGCTACTCATGGCCGGCTGAATCCGTAGGTTGGACGGGGATTCCTGCCGTTGGTAGTGGCCGGAGGGTTTTGCCGTCCGCCTGACGTATTACCCTTATGGATGTGGCCGGCACGATCGTCGCCAAGCGCAAGGGCGGGCGCAGGTACTTCTACTGGGTGCGCTCGGCCCGGGTGGATGGCAAGCCGCGCATCGTCGAGCGGCTGTATCTGGGGACGGCGGAGGCGCTCAAGCAGGCCGTGAAGAGCCAGGAGCCGATCTGTGCCCGGCGTCGTGCGGCGGGGCCGCTTGTGCTCTGGCAAGAGGCCGAGCGGCTCGGGCTTTAGGGCGCTGATCGACGCCGAGGTGCAAACGCGGGGCCTTGCCCACTCGGTCGGCAGCTACCTGCAGCTGATCGTCTGAGGCCGGGCGCACGCCCCCTGTTCCAAGCTCAAGCTGCGCGCCTGGTATGAGAAGACGGCGCTCTCCGGCACGCTTGGGATCCCCGCGCAGGACCTTGACCACCGTCGGGTCTGGGAGGCGATGGATCAGCTCTCGGAGGCGGCGATTGAGCAGATCGAGCAAGAGCTCTGCCGGCGGCTGGTCGCCTCGGGCGCGCTGGGCGCCGAGGAGGAGCTTTTGGTCTTCGATCCGACCAACCTCTACACCTTCATCGCCTCCTCCAATGAGCGCAACACGATCGCCCGCCGCGGCCACAACAAGCAAAAGCGCCACGACCTGCGCCAGGTCGGCCTCGCCCTGCTCACCAGCCGCCGCTTTCAGCTGCCCGTCTTCCACCACGTCTACGGCGGCGAGCGACCCGACGCGCCCACCACCCGCGAGCTGGCCGAGAACCTCAGGCGCCGCTTCGCCGCCGTGCTTGAGCGCGCCACCCGGGTGACGCTCGTCTACGACCGCGGCTGCCACTCCGACCGGCTGCTGACCCTGTTTGAACCCGGCGAGCTGCACTTCGTCTGCGGCCTGCAGGCGGGCCGCTACCGCGAGCGGCTGGAGGTGCCGCTTGCGGCGCTTGGCGAGCTAGCGGAGCTCCCCGGCTATCAGGCCAAGCGCAGCCAGGTGACGATCGCCGGCCGCCGCTACACGCTGCTGTGCGTCCGCTCGGAGGCCTTCGCCGCCCGCCAGCTCGCCGGCTTTAGGCAGACGCTGGCAAAGGCCCTGCGCCAGCTGGCCGAGCTGGAAGGCCCCCTAAAGACAGGGCGCGGCCGACGCACAAAGAGCGCTCTTGAGGCCGTGGTCGCCGAGATCCTCAAGCCCCGCCAGCTGAAGCGCGTTCTCAGAGTCGAGGTGCAGGGCAGCGAGCAGCGGCCCAGCTTGAGCTATCAGCTCGACGAGCAGGCGCTAGCGCACCTCGAGCAGCGGGTCTTCGGCCGCTCGCTGCTGCTCAGCGACCGTCACGACTGGACGGACGCCGAGATCATCGGCGCCTACCACGCCCTCAACCGCAACGAGCAGGCGATCCGCCGCGCCAAGGACCCCGACTACCTGGCCGCCCGCCCCATCTACCACTGGACCGACCAGAAGATCCGCGTGCATCTGTTCTGCTGCGTGCTCGCCCTCTTGCTCACCCACACCATCTGGAAGCGTGCCGCCGAGGCCGGGATCGACGCTTCGCCCGAGCGCCTGCTCGAGGCGCTCTCAGAGCTCGATCAGATCGAACTCGTCTACCCCCCCGCAGGCGGCGGTCGCGGCCGGCCGCGCATCCGCCGCCACCTCGGCCAGCCAAGCGACCTTCAGCTTGCGCTGCTGGCCGCTCTTGAGTTTGACCCCGAGCAGGTGGGTACTACGCCCACAAGCGCCTGAAAAAAGCTCACTCGCAGGGGAAAAACCTCTACCCGGGGGCTTTCTCCGGAAAGTCGCGCTAGCGGGCGACGCCGAGACGAGCGCCGACGTCCGCGCACTCGGCGCAGACCGACTGCGGCACCAACCCCACGCGCATCAGCAGGGCGAAGGCCTTGCAGCCAAGGCAGTAGCCGAACACCGACTCGAGCGTTGCGGCGGCCACGAGCAGCGCGAGCAGCGCCTCGGCGGCCACGTGCACCGCCGCGACAAGCCCCAGCAGCAGCGCGACCGTCGACATCACCGCCCCCATCCCCTGCGCGAAGCGCTTTGGCGGCCCCGGGACGAGCTTCTTCGGGCCGAGCCGCGGTGCGATCAGGTTCTGCGCCGCCCAGCCCAGCGGGCTGAGCTTCGGCCCGGTCAGCACCCTGGCCCAGAAGCCGTACGCGAGCGGGAGCAGAAGCCACCAGACGCCGCTCGCGAGCGTGGCCACCCCGATTGCTGCCACCACCGCCGCCACCACGCGCGCTGTCCTTTCGTTGACCGGATTGGGGAAGGACAGCACGCCGCGCATAAACTCATATTAGCCGACTGCCTTTGCTGCCAATCGTGTGACCGGCTGGTCGGCGCAAGCCCCCTCCTCGCCTGGCCCCTGCTTCGCCAACCGCCGGGCGCCACGCCACGCCGATCGCTCGCCCGGAGTCGCTCAGCACCTCTCCCTCCGCCCGCAGATCCCCCAGGCCGCCGCGCATCGCCACTTCGCGCCCTCCGCTCGCCGACCCTCCCTACTACTCAGTCACCCGAAAGCGGGAGGGTGACACCGAGAGCCATCAGAGCCGCGATCGTGGCAAACGCGATCCCGGTCAAGAGGTCGGTGTTGATGCGCGGGATGAAGTCGAAGAAGTGCGCGACCGTGCGCCCGATCTGATGGCCGATGACTGACATTCCAAAGGTGATGAAGCAGAACAGCATCGGCGCGAGCCACGGGGAGTAACCGGCGAGGCCGAGTGCCGTGCCAGCGACGACGTTGTCGACGCTCAGCGGGAGCGGCAGGCCGCGTCTTGCCCACTTGAGCTCTGGATCAGCGCGCTCCGGCGAGATCAACGCCCGGAGGATCAAGAAGGTGCCGTACACGCCAAGGCCGATCATCGCCACCTTGTCGGAGGTGCCACTGATCTTCCCGCTCAGGTAGCGGCCGATGAGGATGCCGACCGCTGGCGCAACGCCGTCCCATGCGCCGAAGATCGCCGAGGTCTTGACCGATTGCAGGAAAGTCGGCTTCAGGCCGCCGAGCACCAGGGAGCTGCGAAAGTTATCCAGGCTCAGCGTGAGCCCGACGGAGAGCAGCCCAAGCATTCGGTAATCGTGTCGTTCGCCTGCGTGTTACCAACCACCGGTCACTCCTCGCATCGGCTCAAGCGTGTGATTGGGTGCCACCTCGGCAACCCGCAGGGAGCATCCCTCCCTACCGCGCTCACCGCAGCAGCGATCAAAGAGCGCGCGAGCATCCGCAAGCTCGGTGCAGGCAGCCTTTCCACATCAACCCTCGAGCTGACCGCAGACTAACAGCATCCTCGCGCGCCCGTCAACCCTGACTGTCGACGGCGATCGCATCGGTGTCCGCGGTTTCGCCGCGCATGAAACGCTCGTGACAGTAACTGGACAACCCACCGACGCGCCGAAGCCGCTTACAGGTCACGGGTCGGTCGCAAACGACAGTTGCAGGTCCGTTGCCCTTCCTGACGTGCGTCCGGCCGATGGCGGCAGTTAGAGGATGCGCCGCGCAGCCGCGCCTCGTCGGAGGCGATCGGGAGCTGACAGGGGGCGCTTCAGCGCTGCAGGTCGCACGCTGCCGAGGCGGGGAGGGGCCCCCGCGCTTGCGCCGGCGAGCTCGGGATATCTGGGATCATGCGCGCTGCGTGCCCCGCGACTGGCTGCTGATCACGGTCACCACCCCGCCCGGTGGGAGCTCGACGCTACGCGTCTATGCGTGGCGGAACCTGCGGAGCCTCGGGGCTCATTACCTGCAGCAGTCCGTCTGCCTGCTCCCGGCGACGGCCAAGACCACCCGCGCCGCCGCACGGATCATCAGCCGGCTGCGCGCCGAGGGAGGCCACGGCGAGTTGCTCCGCATCCACCTGACCGATCCCAAGCAGGAGGCCGCGATCATCGACGCGATCCAGCGTGAGCGGACGGACGAGTACCACGAGCTTGTCGAGAGCACGCGGCAGTTCCACGAGGAGCTCCAACTCGAGCGTCGCCGTGGCCGGATCATGTACACCGAGCTCGAGGAGTCCGACGCCGACCTCGGCCGCTACCAGAAATGGCTTGCTGCGATCCGTGCGCGTGACTACTTCGATGCGCCCGGCGGCAAGGAGGCCGCCGCCGCCGTGGCCTCCTGCGAGGAGGCGCTCGCGCAATTTGAGACCGAGGCGCTGTCGGCCGAGCTCGACGAGTCCGCCACCGACGTGGAGCGCGAACTGCGCGCAATCGAGGGCGGCGGCGACTGAAGGTCGCTCTCGACCGCGATGACATGCGCCACACGCTCGGGCGCCTCGCCCGCCCGCCCCATCCCCGCTGGATTTGAGCCTGATCCAGGCTGGTCCGGGGACACCGGGATGCCGGAGGAGGGACTCGAACCCCCGACACGCGGATTATGATTCCGCTGCTCTAACCGACTGAGCTACTCCGGCAGGGGCCTTCAAGATAGCGGCGTCCGCTCCAGCTGGCGCGGCCCACGGCGCGCAGGCGGCGATTACGCTTGCGGGGATGACGGCATCGCTCGAGCACCACTACCGGACGCTCGGCGTCGGGCCGGCCGCAAGCGATGAGGAGGTGCGTCGCGCCTACCGCAGGCTGGTGCAGCTACACCATCCTGACCATAACGGCGGCTCACCGGAGGCGGCGCGACGGTTCGAGCAGATCCACACCGCCTACGAGGCGATCCTGCGCGCTCGCACGGCGGCGGCGCTCGAGCGGGCAGCGAGCGTGTGCGCAAGCGAGCGGGCGAGCGCAATCGAGGCGCGGGTCGTCGAGCTCGAGCGGGCACTGGCTGCCGCTCGTCGCGCCCGCGAGCGGCGCGAGCGGCGGGCGGCCAGGCTGCGGCGCCTGGCGCAGCGGCGCCCGCCGGTAGCTTCCGATCCCGCGCTCGCCGAGCTCAACGGGTTGATCCAGGGACTCGAGCGGCTGGCAAGCTCGCTCGACCACGCGATCGAGCAGGACCGACGAGCGCGCTGAGGCAGCCCGGGAGCGGATCGGCGCCCACCGCTCAACGGTGACGCCCTATTCGGAACCGTCGCCCTCGGCGCTCCTCAAAGCCACCACGTCGCCCGCCACCAGCGGCAGCTGTGGATCGCATCGGATCCGATCGCCGTTCACGGTCGCGACCACGCGCTCGCTGAGCATCAACCCGGCAGCCGCCGCCGCCGCGCCAAGCGTCGCCGCGCGCACCCGCCAGCGCTGCGGCATCCCGGCACCGGGGGCCGGCGGGGCGTAGCGCTCGACCAGGACCTCGGGCGGGGGCCGCCGGCGGACCGCCTCATAGTCCGCGGGGGTGTTGAGGTTGAGGAGCGATTCAAGCGCTGGGTCGGCAGCCGCAAGCGTCGAGTCGGCCAGCAGCGCCCGCGCGTCAAGCTCTCGCACGCGGGCGCGCTGCGCAAGGCACGCCAGCCGCAGCTCGCCCTCCTTCAGCAGCGCGTCGACGACCGGACGCACCGAGGTACGGTAAGCGGCCGCCAAGGGCTGGCGGTGACCCCTCACATTCGGCAGCGCGATCTCCGCCCCGTCCAGCGCGCCCAGCACCGCCCGAACGAACGCCGGGTGCAGCAGCGGCACGTCGGTCGCGGAGACGTAGGCCGCCTCGACGTCGCGCTCCACCGCCGCCAGCCCGGCGGCAAGGCCCTGCAGCGGGCCGCGCCCCTCGAGCTCATCCTCGACGACTTGCATCTCGGCGGGCAGCGGCGGCAGCTGCTGACCACGCGCGCGCACCACCACCACCGGACCATCGACCGCGCGCGCAAGAATCCCGCTGACGCGCTGGAGCAGGCTCACGCCGTGCCACTCGAGCGCCGCCTTCGGGGCGCCCATGCGGGTCGAGCGGCCGCCGGCGAGGACGATTCCCGCAAGGCTCGCCATGGCCGCATGCTAGTCGCGCGCTTAGGGTCCACAGCCACGCGCGCAGGCGGGGATTCGCCCTGCCCAGGGATCGGCGCGCTCAAGCTCGGCGGCAAGCGAGTACAAGAGCGCCTCCTCGCCTGGCGCGGCGACCAGCTGGATCGCGGTCGGCAGGCCGTCTGCGTCCAGCCCGGCCGGGATGGAGATCGCCGGCTGACCGGTGAGGTTGAAGGCCGGGGTCCATGGGGTGAACCGACTGGCGAGCGCGAATGCGCCCGGCCCTGACCGACCATGCCCACCGGCAGCCGGCAGCGGCGGGCTCGCAAGGGCGGGCGTCAGCAGCACGTCGACCTCATCCCAGAGCGCAAGGATCCGCCGGGCAGCCTGCTCGCGGTGCGCGCGTGCCCGCTCATGCCGTCTCGCCGGGACCAGCAGTCGACCGGCCGCCGCCAGCTGGCGCGTCGAGCGCTCGGTCGGCGTGCCCTTCGGCAACGTCTCGAAGTCGGCGGCGATGCCGCCTAGGTAGCACTCGGTGAAGGCCAGCGCCGCCATCCCATAGGGGGGGTCGCGCTCGACCACCTCATGACCGAGCTCGGCCAGCAGCCGCGCGCTGCGGTCGAAGGCGAGCGCCTGATCGGCGGACAGTCGCGCGAGGATCCCCGGCGGCAGCTTCCGCGACGCCGCAATCCTCAGCCGCGCCGGCGCCGTGCGCGCCGCCTGGGCAAAGCCCTGCGCTGGCGTCGGCAGGCGCGAATCGGGCTCGCCCGGAGCGGGGCCGGCGATCACATCGAGCAGCAGCGCGCTGTCCGCGACCGTCCTTGCGAGCATGCCGCGTACGCTCAGCCCCAGCCACTGCTCGCGAGCGGGTGCGGCCGAGGTGCGGCCGCGGCTCGGCTTCATGCCGACAAGCCCACAGCAGGCCGCGGGGATCCGGAGCGAGCCCCCGCCGTCCGAGCCGCTCGCCGCCGGAACCATCCCGGCCGCCACGGCCGCCGCCGACCCGCCGCTCGAGCCACCGGGGGTGCGCGCGGGGTCCCACGGGTTGCGGGTGATCCCGCCTGCGTCCGACGCCGTCCACGGCCAGATCATCAGCTCCGGCACGCGCGTGATGCCGATTGGGATCGCGCCCGCCGCGCGCAGCCGCCGGACGATCTCCGCGTCCGCAGGCTCGCGCGCGACCGGCGCGCGGGTGCCGCGCATCATCGGCTGGCCACGCACCTCGGTGTCATCCTTGATCGCCACCGGCACGCCGGCCAGCGGCCCAGCGGGCGTGCGCTGGTCGCGCGCCGCCGCGAGCGCCTCCTCGGCCAGCGTCGTGCGGAATGCGTTCAGCTTCGGATCGAGCGCCTCGATCCGCGAGAGAAAGAGCTCCACCACCTCGACGGGGTGCACCTGGCGCTCGCGCACGCGCCGAGCCAGCTCGCCCGGCCCGGCGAACGCAAGCTCGAGCTGCTCGGAGAGGCTTGCCATCAGCCCACGCTCAGGCGGCAAGAGCCACGATCAGCTCGCGGATCGCCGGCGCGTAGCGGTAGGCGATCCCGCCATGGCGCCCGTCGAACAGCTCGAGCGTATAGGCGGCGCCGATCTCATCAAGCTCCCGCGCGAACGCCTGCGCGCCAAGGTCGAGGAAGTACTCATCGCCCCGGCCGGCATCGAGGTAGATGCGCCGGAGCGAGCGCAGCGCGTCGGCGCGAGCCGGCGCCATCCGCACAGGGTCGTGGGTCAGCCAGCGCTCCCACACGTCCGGGTTCAGACGTCCGCAGCTGGGATCGAACGGCAAGAGCACGCCACCCGGACGCGCCGGGTCCGGCGAGTAGCAGGCGGCCATCGCGTAGGCGTTGAGCGCGGGACCGAAGCGCTCGAAGTCGAACCGCTCGGCGCGTCGCAGCTCGGTGAAGAACCGCTCGTATGAGCCGTCGAAGTGATCGCGCAGCGCGCGCGCGGCCCGCGCGAAGTCCGGCAGATAGCAGCACTCGAACAGCGCGTCGCCGGCGTGAGAGGCGAGCGCGGCGAACCGGTCAGGGCGCAGCATCGGCAACACCATCGCGCCGTAGCCGCCCGAGGACTTGCCGGCAACCCCGCGGCGCTCGCGGTCAGCCGCCGTCGGGTAGCGCGAGTCTATGAACGCGACGATCTCATCGCAGATGTAATCCGTGTAGCGGCCCGTGGCCGACGAGTTGAGGAACTGCGAGCCGCCGAGCGAGGTCCACGCGTCGACGAACACGACGATCGCGTCGGGGCAGTCCGTCTCGGCAAACATGCGGTCGAGCCGCTCGAAAATCGTCGGCTCAAATGCGCTGCGCCCATGCCACATGTCGAGCTGGCCGGTGAAGCCCTGCAGCACGTAGACAGACGGAACTTCGCTTGCGACGCCGCGGACGACCCCCGGCGAGCGGTAGACGTACAGCGGTCGCCTGGCCGGATCGCCCAGCGGGTTTCCGGCGAGCAGCTCCGAGTCGACCACAAGCGCGTCGAGCGCCCCCTGCAACGGACGCCGCCAGGGCGCGCCAAGCTCCTCAGAGGAGATCCGCAGGCTCACCCCAGCGAGGGTAACGAGCGCCCGCGCGGAGCGGTGCATGGGGCGCTGGGATCGGCCCGAGGGCGTCGCGCCGGGGGCCGAAGGCAGTCGCCAGGTCTGCGCGCGAGTCTGAGGATCGGCTCTGGCGGCCCCGAGGATCGGCTCTCTAGGAATTGGCGCCGCGCGCTGCCGAGCGGCACCACGGCGAGGTTATATTGCTTGTATCGACCGTTTCTCCCCCATCCCTTGGCCCCAGGTATGAGCGAGACGCTCGACGCCGCCACAAGCAACGGCGCCAGCGGCGACCTTGACACGCTTGAGACTAGGGAGTGGCTCGAGGCGCTCGACGCGGTGCTTGCCCACGACGGCCCCGACCGCGCGCGCGAGCTGCTCACCCGAGTGGTCGAGCGCGCCCAGCACGCCGGCACCGGGCTGATCGGCTCGCTCAACACGCCATATGTGAACACGATCCCGGCCTCGCGCGAGGCGAAGCTACCGGGCGATCCGCTGATCGAGCGTCGGCTGCGCTCGATCGTCCGCTGGAACGCGATGGCGATGGTCGTCCGCGCCAACAAGGAGTCGTCCGAGCTCGGCGGGCACATCGCCTCGTACCAGTCGCTGGCGACGCTGTACGAGGTCGGCTTCAACCACTTCTGGCATGCCCCCTCCGACCAGCACGGGGGCGACCTGGTCTACTTCCAGGGGCACTCCTCGCCAGGCAATTACGCGCGCGCCTACCTTGAGGGGCGGTTGACCGAGGAGCAGCTCGACGCCTTTCGCCAGGAGGTCTCGAAGCCGGGCGGGCTCTCCTCCTACCCGCACCCGTGGCTGATGCCCGAGTTCTGGCAGTTCCCGACGGTATCGCTCGGGATCGGTCCGATCACCTCGATCTATCAGGCCCGGTTTATGAAGTACCTGCACGCGCGCGGGCTTGCCAACACGGAGGGACGCAAGGTGTGGTGCTTCGTCGGCGACGGTGAGGTGGATGAGCCCGAGACGATGGGCTCAATCGGGATGGCCGGCCGCGAGCGGCTGGACAACCTGATCTGGGTGATCAACTGCAACCTCCAGCGGCTCGATGGGCCGGTGCGGGGCAACGGCAAGATCATCCAGGAGCTCGAGGCGGACTTCCGCGGCTCAGGTTGGAACGTGATCAAGGTGATCTGGGGCTCGCGCTGGGATCCGCTGCTCGCCGCCGATCACGACGGAAGGCTGCTGCGGGTGATGGAGGAGTCCGTCGATGGCGAGTATCAGACCTACAAGTCGCGCGACGGCGCGTACGTGCGCCAGCACTTCTTCGGCAAGGACCCGGTGCTGTTGGAGCGCGTTGCGCACATGTCCGACGAGGAGATTTGGCTTTTGAACCGCGGCGGACACGACCAGCAGAAGGTCTACGCCGCCTACCACGAGGCGGTCCGCCACAAGGGCTCCCCGACCGTGATCATCGCCAAGACGATCAAGGGCTACGGGATGGGGCCCGCCGGCGAGGGGCAGATGATCACCCATCAGGCCAAGAAGATGACCGAGGAGGCCCTGCTCGCCTTCCGCGACCGCTTCGAGCTGCCGCTCTCGGATGAGCAGGTGAGGGCCGCCGAGTACTACAAGCCGCCCGAGGACTCGCCCGAGATGCGCTACCTGCGTCAGTGCCGCGAGAAGCTCGGCGGCAGCATGCCCCGCCGCCGCCGGCGCGCCGAGTCGCTGCCGCTCCCACCGCTCGAGACGTTCAAGGGCCAGCTCGAGGGGACCGGCGAGCGCGCGATCTCGACCACGATGGCCTTCGTGCGGGTGCTGGCGGCGCTTTTGCGTGACAAGCAGCTTGGCCCACGGATCGTGCCGATCGTGCCGGATGAGTCGCGCACGTTCGGGATGGAGGGGCTTTTCCGCCAGATCGGGATCTACTCGCCGCTCGGACAGCTCTACCAGCCGCAGGACTCACAGCAGCTGATGTTCTACAAGGAGGATCAGCACGGGCAGATCCTCGAGGAGGGGATCACCGAGGCGGGTTCGATCTCCTCGTTCATCGCCGCCGGCACCTCCTACTCGACGCACGGCGTGCCGATGATCCCCTTCTACATCTACTACTCGATGTTCGGCTATCAGCGCGTCGGCGACCTCGTATGGGCAGCCGCCGACTCGCGTGCGCGCGGCTTTTTGCTGGGCGGCACCGCAGGGCGCACCACGCTCAACGGCGAAGGGCTGCAGCACGAGGACGGCCACAGCCATGTGCTGTTCTCAGTGGTGCCAAGTTGCCGCGCCTATGACCCCGCCTACGGCTATGAGGTCGCGGTGATCATTCACGAGGGGCTGCGGCGGATGTTCGTCGAGCAGGAGGACTGCTTCTACTACATCACCTTGATGAACGAGAACTACCGCCACCCGCCGATGCCCGACGGCGCACAGGAAGGGATCCTGCGCGGCATGCACATCGTCCGCGACGCCGGCGCCCCGCGCTCACGCAAACCGCGGGTGCAGCTGTTCGGCTCAGGCACGATCCTGCAGGAGGCGCTCGCGGCGGCCGAGCTGCTCGAGCGCGACTTCGGGGTGCTTGCGGATGTCTGGAGCGTCACCTCCTACACCGAGCTGCGGCGCGACGGAATCGAAGTCGAGCGCTGGAACATGTTGCACCCCACCGCTCCGCAGCGCACCCCTTACGTGACGGAGGCGCTCGCGCCGCGGCGCGGGCCGGTGGTCGCGGTCAGCGATTACGTGCGGACGCTGCCGGATTTGGTCCGGCCGTGGGTGGGACGCACCTATCGCGTGCTCGGCACCGACGGCTTCGGCCGCTCGGACTGGCGGTGGGCGTTGCGCCGCTTCTTCGAAGTCGACCGCCACCACATCGCCCTCGCCGCGCTGAAGGCGCTCGCCGATGACGGCGAGGTGGACGCAGCGCTCGCTGCGCAGGCGATCGAGCGCTACCAGATCGACACCGAGGCCCCAATCCCAACCAGCGTATGAGCCGCGAGCCGGCCGGAGCAACCGTCGGCAGATGGGGCCGGCCTGCCGCCATCTGGACCCCCACGAGAGCGAGGAGCGATCGATGAGCGCCACCACCGAGGTGATCTCGGTCGAGGTTCCGGACATCGGCGACTTCCATGATGTGCCGATCATCGAGATCCATGTCGAGCCCGGACAACGGGTGGCGCCCGAGGATCCGCTGGTGACGCTCGAGTCCGATAAGGCAACGATGGACGTGCCCGCACCGGCGGCGGGGACTGTCCGGGAGCTGCACGTCGCGCTCGGTGACAGGGTCTCGCAAGGATCGCTGCTGCTGACGTTGGAGCCGGGCAGCGGCAGCGACGCAGCACCTCAGGGCGCGGCAGAGGCTGGTCGCGATGAGGGGAAGGGGGCCGGCGATGAGAAAGAGGAGGCCGCCGGGGGACCCAGCCCCTCCGGTCAGCCCGCGCCTCCCGCTCACCCGGGGGCGCAGGCGTCGCCCAGTTCGGGCGCCCAGGCCGCGCCCGCGCCCGCCGCCGCCCCGACCGCGCCTGCCGCTGTCCCGCCCACGCCGCCCAGTGCCGGCGCCGATGCCGTGGCGGGACCGGCCGCAGCTCAGGCCGGGCCTGCTCGGAGCGCTCCGCCGAGTGCCCTCGAGGATGGCGGCGGTCCGATCTACGCGAGCCCCGCGGTGCGCCGCCTGGCACGGGAGCTCGGGATCGATCTGCGCGGCGTTCGTGGCAGCGGCCGCAAGGGGCGGATAACCAAGGAGGACGTCCAGGCGCTCGCGCAACGCGGCCCGACGACGACCACTGTCGCACCGGGGACGGCAGCGCCAGCGGCGGCGGGGCTTGCGGGCCTCTCGCTTGCCCCGTGGCCGGTCGTCGAGTTCGAGCGGTTCGGGCCCGTCGAGCGAGTCGAGCGCTCGCGCATCCAGCGCATCTCCGGACCTGCGCTGGCCCGCAACTGGGTGATGATCCCGCATGTCACCCATAACGATGAGGCGGACATCACCGAGCTTGAGGCGTGGCGCAAGCAACTCAACGAGGAGCTGCGCGAAGAGGGCGTGAAGGTGACGATGGTCTCGTTTCTGATTTGCGCCTGCGTCGCGACGCTGAAGCGGTTCCCGACCTTCAACGCGTCGCTCGACGGCGAGCAGCTCGTGCTGCGCCACTACTACAACATCGGCTTTGCCGCGGATACCCCGGCAGGGCTCGTCGTTCCGGTAATCAAGGCGGCCGATCAGAAGGGGCTACTTCAGATTGCGCGCGAGCTCGGCGAGCTGTCGGCCAAGGCGCGGGCGGGCAAGCTCATGCCCGACGAGATGCAGGGCGGGACGTTCACGATCTCCTCGCTCGGCGGCATCGGCGGGACGAGCTTCACGCCGATCATCAATGCTCCCGAGGTGGCGATCCTCGGCGTCACCCGGGCGGCGACCAAGCCTGTTTGGAACGGACGGGAGTTCGTGCCCCGGTTGATGTTGCCGCTGTCGCTCTCCTACGATCATCGCGTCATCGATGGCGCCGCGGCAGCGCGCTTCGTCGTACACCTCGTACGCGTGCTCAGCGACCTGCGGCGGGTGCTCCTGTGAGGGACGCACTGGCACCTTGTCCGCCGCTCACCGCCCTGCCGCTGAATCCGGTGATCCGCACGGACGGCCAACGTGGGGACGCACTGGCGCCTCGTCCGCCGCTCCCCGCCCTCTCGTTCGCAGGCCACCTCCGGCGGGCGCTGCTGTGAGCGCGACGCTTTGGGGGCGCCGGTGAGCGAGGCGGTCGAGGTCCGGGTTCCCGATATCGGCGACTTCACCGATGTCCCGGTCATCGAGATACACGTCGAGCCGGGACAGCAGATCGCCCCCGAGGATCCGCTTGTCACGCTTGAGTCCGACAAGGCGACGATGGATGTGCCAGCGCCATTCGGCGGCATCGTCAAGCAGCTGGCCGTCTCGGTTGGGGATCGCGTCTCGGAGGGGAGCGTGCTGGTCCTGGTCGAGCCCGAGGAGGGCGTCGAGGCGGCCGGTGCGGCGCCGACCACGGAGCGCGAGCAGACGCCGTCACCCGGTCCGACACAGACCACGGAGCGCGAGCAGACCCCGCCGCCTGGTCCGACGCACACCACGGAGCGCGAGCAGACCCCGTCGCCCGCTGCCGCCCCGCGCGAGGCGCAGGCCCCCTCCCCCGCGGCGGCGCCCGCGGCAGCGCAGGCCACGGCCGTCCCGGCGCCTGCGCCGCCACCGGCCGACCAGTACGACGCCCAGGTCGTCGTGATCGGCTCTGGCCCGGGCGGCTATACGGCCGCCTTCCGGGCCGCCGACCTAGGCCTGAAGACGATCTTGATCGAGCGCTACGAGACGCTCGGCGGAGTCTGCCTGAATGTTGGCTGCATCCCCTCCAAGGCGCTGCTCCACGCCGCGCGCGTGATTGCCGAGGCCGAGGAGATGGGCAACAACGGGATCGTCTTCGGAAAGCCGAAGATCGATCTCGAACGGCTGATGCGCTGGAAGCAATCGGTCGTCGACCAGCTCACCGGTGGACTGGCCGGCCTCGCTCGACAGCGCAAGGTCGAGGTCGTCCACGGCGAGGCGCACTTCACGGGTGCGCACCAGCTGGCCGTCGGCGAGCGCACGATCACGTTCGCGACGGCGATCATCGCGGTTGGCTCACGCGCCGCGAAGCTGCCGTTCCTGCCCGAGGACGAGCGCATCGTCGACTCCACGGGCGCGCTTTCGCCGCCAAGGCTGCCGAAGCGGATGCTGGTCATCGGCGGCGGCATCATCGGCTTGGAGATGGCAGCGGTGTACGACGCGCTCGGTACGGAGGTGACCGTCGTAGAGCTGCTCGAGCAGCTGATGGCCGGCTGCGATCGGGATCTCGTGCGCGTCCTCCAGAAGCGGATCGAAGGCCGCTACGCGTCCGTGCGGCTCGGTGTCAGCGTCACCGCCGCCAAGGCGCAGCGCAACGGCATCAGGGTCGAGTTCTCGGATGGCACCAACTCCCAGCTCTTCGACCAAGTGCTGGTTGCGATCGGGCGCGAGCCCAACGGCAAGCGCATCGGCGCAGAGGCAGCCGGGGTCCACGTCGATGAGCGCGGGTTCATCCCGGTCGACCGCCAGATGCGCACGAACGTGCCTCACATCTACGCGATCGGCGACGTGGTCGGCGGGCCGTTGCTCGCACACAAGGCCTCGCATGAGGGCAAGGTCGCCGCCGAGGTGATCGCCGGTCAGCGCGGAGCGGAGTTCGAGCCGCGCGCAATTCCATCGGTCGCCTACACGGATCCCGAGGTCGCGTGGGCGGGACTGACCGAGACCGAGGCGCGAGAGCGCGGGATCGAGTACGAGCAGGCAAGCTTCCCGTGGGCCGCATCGGGGCGCGCGCTCTCGCTGGCGCGTCCTGAGGGGCTGACCAAGCTGATTGTGGAGCCCGGTACGCGTCGGGTGCTCGGGGCAGGGATCGTCGGGGTCGGCGCAGGCGAGTTGATCGCCGAGCTGGTGCAAGCGATCGAGCTGGGTGCCGACGCCGAGGATGTGGCGCTCACGATCCATCCACATCCGACTCTGTCGGAGACCGTCGGGTTTGCCGCCGAGATGGCAGAGGGCACAATCACGGATCTGATGCCTCGCCGGCGGCGGTGAGGCGCTGCCGCTACGGTCCCGTTGCGCCCGACCGACACCGACCCGCCGTGACCAGCCCCGGGGGGTAGCGGGGGAAGCAACCAGCCCCAGGGTGACGGGCGACGCAGCCGGCCGAGGTCATGGGGCGAGAGAGCAATGGGGGCGACGCAGCCAGCCGAGGTCACGGGGCGACACAGCAATGGGGGCGACACAGCCGGCTCCAGGGCGCGAGCGGAGCATGCTCGGCAGCTGCGGCCGCCGAGTCCCGCCGGCCTTTATGGAAGAGACCCCTCCCACCCACGCAGCCGCAGCACCCGGCTCAGCTGTGACACGACGGCGTGGGGCTCTGCCCTAATCCGACGTGGCGTCGGCGTCAGCACAACGATTCCGGCAGCGGTCAGCGCGTCACGCTTGCGCCGATCCTCCTCGAATCTCGCGCGCGTCTTGTGAAAGGTCCAGCTGTCAACCTCGACGACCACTCCCTGCCGCTCCCAGTGCATGTCGACAAGAAAGCCGTGAAGGAACACGTTGCAGCGCGGCTCGGGCAGGCCCGCGGCACGACAGGCCGCCAGCAGCCGGCGCTCATCCAGAGACTGCGTCCAAGGCACATCACGGCCGTCTTTGAAGGTCTCCGCGAGGGCTCGACGTAGGGCCGGACAGCCGTGGTGGCCGAAGTGGCGCAGAACTGCACTGGCAAGAGCCCGCCCATCGAGCAGGTCCCGCCGCTCCGCCGCTTCGAGCAGGAGCCGAAGACGCTGGAACGGAACGACCGCGGCGAGGTCGAGCAACGTCCGCGGGACCGCGGTGACCGGGATGCCGTCGACGACGGCGCGGTCTGCGGCGGCCAGCTCGCGCGCGGTGTGGACAACGATGCCGCGCTGAGCGCGTCTGGCGCAGGTCGCGACGGTCACGTGCGTAGCCCCAGCCGGGACGGGACGAAGATCCCAGAGCGCAGCCGCGTCATGATGGCTCAGCACGGCTTCTGGGGCGCAGGCGAGCACAGCCGCCATCCACCGAGCGTGGATCGATAGGCGGGCGTGGCCCACAGCGTAGGTGCCGCGATGGATGGGATGCAGGCGCCCGTTCTCGCGGCGGGTGCGTATCTGGCGCACAGTGAAGCCAAGCGCTTTCAACTGCGATGCGGCCACCACGCCATGCTGGGCAAACGCGAGCTCGGCGAGCGCTCGCTCACGCACCCGCGCCGGCTCCTCTGCACCCATCCGGCCCGGACGGCCACCACCGGACGGTCCTTGCCCACGTGCTTGAGGTTGAGGCCCTTTATGGGCCTTAAAGTCAGGCACGTCCGCCATCGCCCAAGCGTGATCGGAAAAGCGCTACGCGTGTGCGCCGCCCTGCGCCGCCTCTGCGCAAGGAACCCGGCCTCAAAGCGCAAAGACGGCTGAGCATCACGCTCCATGCAACGGACGCTGGGCAAAAGCGAAACACACCCCGCAGCGCCATGCCAGCGCAAGGTGAAACCGATATCGCCCGCTTCTGCGCAGGTCGGCAGCGCGAGGGCAGCGGTCCTCAGGATCAGGCCAGCCGCCACGCCGCACTAGCTTTGCTCCGCGCCGCTTTAGCTTTGCTCCCCGAGTGCCGTTACGGGCCGTCGTCACGCAGGCCGCGGCGGCGACGTAGGTCCAGGCGCGGGCCGCGTCGCAGCACAAGAGCAATGAGTACGGCAGCCCCGGCAAGCCCTGGCAACCGCGCGAGGCGGCGCGGGAGCCGCAGCGACTCGGCAGGGATCGACAGCGACGGGGCGGGTCTCACAGTCGGCGGCGATGGGGCGCTTCTCACGGCCGGCGGCGATGGGGCGCTTCTCACGGCCGGCGGCGATGGGGCGGGGCTCACGGCCGGCACCAACGGGGGACGCCCGTACGGGGCGGGGATCGCGAACTCCTCCGCGGCCAGCACGTCATGGGGCACGTCGATCCCGCTCGGGTCGGGCGGCAGCACCACCCGAGCACGGCGCTGCAGCAACGGATCAGCTGCCCCCAGCGGAAACTCCTCCGCGGCCAGAATGTCGTGCGGCGGCTCGTCGGCAAGAGCCCCGAACATTGGCTGATCTTCTCAGATTTTTCGGATCCGATCCGCGCCGACTCCCGCCTTCAGGACCGGCGATCCGTCGGATCCCCCAGCAAGGCCGGGTCGGATCCCCCAACAAGGCCGCTCCGGATCCCCCAACAAGGGCGCTCCGGATCCCCAGCAGGGCCGCGTCGGCTGATCGCCCCAACGCTCCACAGCGCAGCCGCTCGGGACAACGATGGAGGCGCCGCACGAAGGGCTCACGAGGATCAAGACAACCGCGAGACCCGCTCAGACAGCCATGAGACCCCCGCTCAAGCAAACCACGAACGCCGCTCGGGCAACCGCGAAGGCTCGCCCCAATGCGCCCGGGAACGGGCGCGGACCACCTCTCAAGCCGAGGAGCTGCGACCGCCGCTCAACCCCGAGACGAGCGGCTACGATAATCTCAGTCAAGATCACTAAGATCTTGCCAACGATCAGCCTGGCCTTGGTATCCTTGGCTTATCTTGAGTAAGCAACTACCCCAAGCACTATCGAAAGAGAGCCGCATGAGCCGCCTACTGCTCGTCCCGCTGGAAGACGTGGTCGTCTTTCCGGGCATGTCACTGACGCTGGCGATCGACGCCGGCGAGGAGGAGCGCGTGTTGCTCGTCCCCCGGCATCAGAACGAGTTCACCTCCGTTGGCACGGTTGCCGAGATCACCGATCGGGTGCGCCTGCCGGGTGGGGCGCGCGCATACGCGCTGACCGGCCTGCACCGCGGAGTCGCCGGCGCGGCGCATACGCTGCCAGACGGACGATTGTTCGTTGAGGTCGAGGAGCGGCCCGACGACCACCCCCGGGACGGTCGCACGCGCGAGCTGGAGCGCGAGTATCGCGCCGTCGTCGAGGAGCTGCTCGAGCTGCGGGGGGACGACGGCCGCATCGCGGCGTTCATCCGCTCCATCACCGAGCCAGGCGCGCTCGCAGACACAAGCGGCTACGCACCCGATCTCAGCTACGAGCAGAAGGTGAAGCTGCTGCAGACGCTCGATGTGACCGAGCGGCTTGAGCTGGCGCTCTCGTATCAGCGCGAGCGACTGGCGGAGCTCCAGATCCGCAAGCGGATCCGAGAGGACGTGCAGTCCGGCGCCGAGCGCCAACAGCGGGAGTACTTCCTGCGCAAGCAGCTCGAGTCGATTCGCAAGGAGCTGGGCGAGGATGACGCCTCGGTAATCGACGAGTACCGCAAGAAGATCGACGCGGCCGGGATGCCCGAGGCGGTTAAAGAGCAGGCGCTCAAGGAGCTCGGCCGCCTCGAGCGGATGGGAGAGCAGACGGCCGAATCGAGCGTGATCCGCAGCTACCTGGACTGGCTGATCGCGGTGCCGTGGTCCAAGCGCTCCGAGGAGCGGCTCGACCCCGAGCACGCACGCAAGGTGCTCGACGCCGACCACGCCGGGCTCGAGGACGTCAAGGATCGGATTGTCGAGTACATCGCGGTCAAGAAGCTGCGCAAGGAGCGCGGAATGGACCTGGACGGGCAGAGCGAAGCGCCTACGCAGGGCGAGCCCGAGAAGGTCCCCTCCGGCAAGGCCGGATCAAGAGCGCGCCGGGGTGAGGGCGCGATCCTCACGCTGATCGGGCCACCGGGAACCGGCAAGACCTCGATCGGCGAGTCGATCGCGCGCGCCACCGGGCGCGAGTTCGTCCGGATGTCGCTGGGCGGCGTGCGCGACGAGGCGGAGATCCGCGGCCACCGGCGCACGTACATCGGCGCGCTCCCGGGACGGCTCGTGCGGGCGCTGCGCGATGCGGGCACGATGAACCCGGTGATCATGCTCGACGAGGTCGACAAGATCGGCGCCGACTGGCGTGGCGATCCTTCGGCGGCGCTGCTCGAGGTGCTCGATCCGGCGCAGAACCACAGCTTCCGCGACCACTACCTCGACGTCGAGCTTGACCTCAGCAACGTGCTGTTCATCGCCACCGCGAACATCGCGGAGACGATTCCGGGTCCGCTGCTCGACCGCATGGAGGTAATTCGCTTCGACGGCTACACGACCTCGGAGAAGGTGGCGATCGCGCGTGGCTATCTGTGGCCGCGGCAGCTTGAGCGCAACGGCCTGCGTCCCGGGGAGGTGGAGATCTCCGACGAGCTGCTCGGCACGATCGTCACCGAGTACACGCGCGAGGCGGGCGTCCGCCAGCTTGAGCGCGAGCTCGGAACGCTCCTGCGCAAGGCGGCCACCAAGATCGCCTCCGGGGAGCGGCAGGCTCCCATCGTCATCGATCTAGAGGCGATCCGAGAGGCCCTCGGGCGTCAGAAGTTCTTCCAGGAGTCCGCGATCCGCACGGCCGTGCCGGGCGTCGCCACCGGCCTGGCTGTGACCGCCACCGGCGGCGAGGTGCTGTTCGTCGAGGCGACCGCGATGCACGGCAAGCCCGCGCTGACCCTGACGGGCCAGCTGGGCGACGTGATGAAGGAGTCGGCGCAGATCGCGCTCTCCTACGTGCGCAGCCACGCGGAGGAGCTTGGCATCGATCCGGCCATTTTCGAGGAGCGTGCGTTCCACGTGCACGTGCCGGCGGGAGCGATCCCGAAAGATGGCCCCAGCGCCGGCGTGACGATGGTTGCCGCGCTCGCGTCGCTGCTGTCCGGAAGGCAGGTCCACCACACGGTCGGCATGACCGGCGAGGTCACGCTCCAGGGCCGCGTACTGCCGATCGGCGGCGTCAAGCAGAAGGTGCTGGCGGCACACGCAGCCGGACTTACGGATGTGATCCTGCCCGAGCGCAATCGCGGCGACCTCGACGACGTGCCAGCAGAGGTTCGCGAGGCGATGCGCTTCCACTTCGCGATGACGATCGACGAGGTGTTGAGCGTCGCGCTGGAGCCGGGACCGGTTGCCTCGGCCACATAGCCAAGCAAGAGCCGGGCGTCGGCGAGCGGGTGTCCTCAAGCCGGATGTCCAGGAGCCGACTTCCCCGGAGCCGGCCCGCTCACGCAAGTTGCCGCAAGCAGCTCGCCGACCTGCGGTGGGGTAGCTTGGCGTCATGAGCACGATCACACCGGTAGTGGAGCAGCAGGTCCTCGAGCGCGTCCCCAAGCAGCTGTACATCGGCGGTCGCTGGCGGGAGGGCTCGAAGGGCACTTTCGGAGTCGAGGATCCGGCGACGGGCGAAGTGCTGTGCGAGGTGGCAGACGCTTCAGCCGAAGATGCCCGCGCCGCGCTCGACGCGGCGGTCGCGGCGCAGAGGGAGTGGGCAGCGCATCCGCCGCGGGAGCGGGGCGAGATTCTGCGTCGCGCGTTCGAGGCGGTGATCGCGCAAGCGGATGAGCTTGCGCTGCTGATGACGCTCGAAATGGGCAAGCCGCTTCAGGAGTCGCGCGCGGAGGTCGCCTATGGCGCGGAGTTCCTTCGCTGGTTCTCGGAGCAGTCGGTACGGATCGACGGCCGCTACGCGGTGGCGCCGAGCGGCCAGGGGCGATTGCTGACGATGAAGCAGCCGGTTGGACCGTGCCTTCTGATCACGCCGTGGAACTTCCCGCTTGCGATGGGCACGCGCAAGATCGGGCCCGCGATCGCCGCAGGTTGCACGATGGTGGTCAAGCCCGCCCAGCAGACGCCGCTCTCGATGCTGATGCTCGCGCGAATCCTGGAGCAGGCCGGGTTGCCCGGCGGCGTGCTCAACCTCGTCACGGCCACCTCCGCCAGCGAGACGATGTCGCCGCTGATCGCCGACCCCCGGCTGCGCAAACTCTCATTCACCGGCTCGACCGCGGTTGGCCGGAGGCTGATGGAGCAAGCCTCGGGCAACCTGCTGCGCCTGTCGATGGAGCTTGGCGGCAACGCGCCGTTCATCGTGTTCGAGGACGCGGACCTGGACGAGGCGATCAAGGGCGCGATGGTCGCGAAGATGCGCAACATCGGCGAGGCATGCACGGCCGCCAACCGCTTCCACGTGGCTGGGCCGGTTGCCGAGGAGTTCGCCGAGCGCCTCGCGCAGCGGATGGGTGCGCTGCGGCTTGGCCGTGGGACCGAGGAGGGGGTGGAGGTCGGGCCGCTGATCGACGACCAGCAGCGGCGCAAGGTCTCAGAGCTGGTCTCAGATGCGCTCGAGCGCGGAGCGCGCGCCCTGGTTGGCGGCAGAGAGCGCGATGGCGCCGGCTACTTCTACGAGCCCACAGTGCTCGCCGACATCGCCGAGGATGCTCGCTTGTTGCGCGAGGAGATCTTCGGCCCGGTGGCACCGGTGCGAGCGTTTGCAAGCGAGGAGGAGGCGATCGCCGCCGCCAACAACACCGAGTACGGCCTCGTCGCCTATGTCTACACGCGCGATCTCAAGCGGGCGCTGCGCGTGGTCGAGGCGCTCGAGACCGGGATGGTCGGACTCAACCAGGGGATGGTCTCAAACCCTGCGGCCCCGTTCGGCGGAATAAAGCAGTCGGGTTTCGGCCGCGAGGGCGGACCCGAGGGGATCGAGGAGTACCTCGAGACCAAGTATGTTGCGGTGAACCTGTAGGAGGACTGCTCCGTCCTGCCTGTTGGGGATGGCTCCATGCTGTGTACCTGGTGGCTCCATCCTGTGTACCTGGTCGGCAGCATCCTGCGCACTGGTCCCGTGCCTAGACGTTCGTCTAGGTACGACTAGTCGAACTTCGAGCAGGATCTAGCCGTTTCCCCGGGCCGCGGAAAGCCCACGCCTCCTACCCTTCGCCTCAGCTCATAAGAACGCCGGGCGGCAGACGCCAAGAAGGGCGGTTCAACCGGACCGGCGACTGGCGCAAAGCTCCAGCTAGGGGCGTGGACCCGCGGCGCGGGGGACTGCCGACTGGTCCACCCGGTGGAGGCCGGGTCGTCACGACGGGGCGGTCGTGACGACCCGGCGCCGCCGCTTGCGCTGCGGACGGCGCGGACAGGTCGAGGCGCAGGAACCTAGCCGAACGTGCAGGTCCGTCCCTGGTCGAACCGCCAGGCTGAACTGGCCCTTGAAGCGGGGCCGAGCCTCGCAGACGCGCGTAGCGTGGTCACTGGCATGGGCAGGGTGCTAACTGACAGGGGAAAGGCGCCGAGGCGGCTTCAGGCGTTGCACGGATTGGTGATGGGCTTTGGCCGTCGGTGCCGTCAGCAGGAGGGGCTAGCGGTCAAGGCCATTCTCGATCGCCCAGCGGACAACCGCAGCGCGGTTGGAGACGCCGAGCTTCCGGTAGATGTTGCCCAGATGGAACTTCACGGTGTGCTCGGAGCAGATCAGCTCTCGGGCGATCTGGGCCGTGGTCATGCCCCGCGCTGCAGCGGCGAGGATCGCGCGCTCGCGCCCAGTCAGCTCTGCGCCCGGCGCCTGCTCGGGGGCGACGCCTGCGGGAGGGCCAAGCGGACGACTTGGGGCATGGAAGACCGCACCGCTCGCCACTTGGCGCAATACCGAGGCCACGTCGGAAGGGCTCGCGCGCTTGACGACGAAAGCGCTCGCGCCGGCGTTCAGAGCCATATCGATCGAGGGACGGTCCTCGCTGCCGGAGAGCACGACGATCTTGACCTCAGGATGCTGGTCGCGCAATCGCGCGATGTGCTCGGCACCGGCAACACCGGGCATTCGCAAATCAACGAGCACCACCTCCGGCGCACGTCGTTCGACGAGCGCCTCCAGCTCCTGGATCGTGTGCGCCTCACCGACCACTTCGATTCCCTCCCCCCGCTCGAGCGCACGGCGCACGCCCGCCACGATGAGCGGATGGTCATCGGCGATCAGCACTCGCAGAGGCTCCGCACCGGCAACGGTCTCCTGCATACGTTGGTCCTCATCGGCATTTCGGGCCGATCAATTGAGAGCAGCGCTTGTACGCATCAGTAAGGCATGGCGAGCATCTGTGAAAGGTCCCACGGAGAGAAGCGTGCCTGATCCGGCGCAGGCGGTCGAGGAGACCCGTCCGGATCCGCCCGCGTCGAGCCCTTCCGCGGCGGGGATCAACGACCCAGGGACGGACGCCGAGGCGGCCATCGAGGGTGACCGCCAGCACCCACCCGGCGGGTATCGACGCGGGCGCCGACGCATTCTCGTGGTGGACGACCAACCCGTGAATCGGATGCTGCTCGAGCGTCTGCTCGCAGATATAGGGCACGATTTTGCCCACGCGGGCGATGGCGCTGAGGCACTGGCGCTGCTTGCTCGGGAGCGCTTCGACCTCGTCCTGATGGACTGTCAGATGCCGGTCCTCGATGGCTATGAGGCGACCCGCAGACTTCGGCAGCGAGAGGATGCCGGCAAGCGCATCCCCGTCGTGGCGATGACCGCCAGCGCACTGCGCGGGCAGCGCGAGCGCTGCCTGGCAGCGGGCATGGATGACTACCTGCGCAAGCCGGTCACGCTCGCAGCCCTCAACGAGATCCTGGCCCGGTGGACACCCCAGGAGCAGCTCGACAGCGAAGCCCTCGCCAGCTCCCCGCTCGCGAGCTTCCCAGCCGACCTCCCGGCGGCGCACAGCACCAGAGCTGACCTCCCAGCGGCGCACAGCACCGGAGCTGACCTCCCGGCGCCAGACATCCCGCCGCCCGGCATCCCGTCGCTCGACACCCGAGCGCTCGGGCCAGCGGCGCTCGACACCGCCGCGCCGTGCGACGCGAGGCGCCTTGCGGAGCTGCGCGGGCTATTCCCCGGGGGGCAACTAGCGGAGATCCTCGAGCAGCTGCAGGAGGATGTCGAGTGCCAGCTCGTGCGGGTGGCGCGAGCGCTTGCATGCGGCGATGGCAGCGGCGCAGCCGAGGCGGCTCACCGGATCCTGTCGAGCGCGCGGCTGGTGGGCGCGGCTGCGCTCTCGGATGCGGCCACCGAGCTCGAGCAGCTCGCGCGCGCCAACGACCTGACCGCAGCCGCCGCCGCCCGCTCGAGGGTGCGCCAGCACTGGGCGGTCACGATCACCGCGCTCGCCACGGAGCGCCGACGATGCTGCCCCCAGGCCACGCCGCGCCGCCTCGGGTGATAGCTTCCCCGCCGACATAGTGAGCCGAGTCGCCGGGCCACCCGTGGCCGGCGAGCGGGGGACCCAAAGGCCGGAAGGTCGTGGGGCGAATCGCCGAGGATTCGGCGTAGCGCAGTCGCGCGAGCCCGTCAGCTAACTCCGCAGGCTTTCAAGTGGAGCGAAGGAGGGGACGATCCGTGGAGACGACGCGCGATCTCGGCCGAGTCGAACTCTGGCAAGAATCACTGGAGCGCTCGCTGGCGCGACGCGGAAAGCCCACCCGCTGCTCGCTCGAGCTGCATGCCCTGAGGCCTGCCCGAGACCTGGCCTGCGAGGAGCTCCTGAGCGAGTCGGCGGCCTACTGGCGCGCACGCAGGCAGGCCGCGTCTCGGCCGTCGACCCTGCCACTGGTCGGAGCGGGCAGCTTTTCCGTGCTAGCGCTGCTGGCGGCCACCGCGCTCGGGAGCCTTGGCGAAGGGCGCGGGCGCGGGCAAGAGACAACCATTGCCGATTACGCCCTGCGCCTCTCTCCGGGCGCCGAGGATGCCAAAGCGAGGCTAGCTGCCGGCGAGAGCTCGCTGCCCACGACGATCGCGGCAAAGCCCGAGGTCAGAGCGACGGGGCACGCCTCTACGGCGGCGCTGGCAACCGCAAGGCCGCCAAGTAAGCCTCACCGGTCCCCGCCAACCCCCGCGCCCAACCCGCGGTCGGCGAAACCTCAGACGTCCGAGACAATCGCGGCGGCTGCCTCCGTGCACAACTCAGCGGTTGAGCCAATCGTGAATGCGGCGCAGCCTCCAGCGACGGGCGCCGCCGTGAACGCAACGCCGCCCGCAGCGATGGGCGCCGCCGTGAAGGCGGCGCAGCCTTCAGCGAAGCGCAGCGCGCCCACGTCCACGCATCAGCTCGCAGGGCATCAAGGGCGCCCAGCCATCGGTGGCTCACCGGTCGCGCAGGATTCTGTGAGCACCCGAGGAGCAGCACCGCAGCGCTCGGCGAGCGTCCGGGGTGCAGCGGCGCGCTCGATGGTCAAGGCAACCCCGGCGGACTCGACAGCCCGAACTGCCGCCAGTCGCCGGCCGAGCGCGACGAAGGACGACGCATCGTCTGACACCGCGCATCGCACGAGCGCCGCCCTCAGTGCTCACACCCCGAGCCACCGCGACGCCGCGCAACCGATCGCCGCGACGACCTCTCACCGCGCACTCCCGACCAGCTCACACCGGCCGCCCGAGCATGTCGCCGCACCGGCGCGCCCCGTCGATGCCGCGGCGCCCGGCGGTAGCCGTTCCGGCTCCGGTCACAGCACGGCCTCGACCAAGGCCACGACCTCCTCCTCGACCAAGACCAACGCCTCGACCAACACCAAGACTTCGAACAAGACCAAGAAGACCTCGACCAAGACCAACACCTCGACCAACACCACCAGCCGCGATCCCGCGCCGGGCGCATACGTGAACCCGCTTGCGCACGCGCGCCTGACTCCCGAGCGGATCGATCAGGGCGTCGACTACGCTGGCAGCGGGACGTTGACCGCAATCGGCGCTGGCCACATCACGTACGTGGGCACAACCGGAACCGGCTGGCCCGGCGCGTTCATCGAGTACCGCCTGTCCGCCGGCGCGGATGCCGGACGCTACGTCTACTACGCGGAGGGCGTGGCCCCCGTCGCGGGCCTGCATGTGGGCGAGCTGATCAGCGCCGGCCAGCCGATCGCCACGCTGATCCCGGGCTACCCAACCGGCATCGAGGTCGGCTGGGGCGCGGGCATCGGCACCGAGACGTACGCGATGGCGACAGGCCAGTGGAGCAGTCGCGATGACGCCGACAACATGCCAAGCCCGGCCGGTCGCAGCTTCTCCGCCCTGATCGCCTCGCTTGGCGGCCCGCCGGGGATCGCCTACTGAGAGGCGGCTCAGCGCGTCGCCCGCTCCACCGCCAGCACGAACGACTCGTACGGCCTCCCGGTCACCTCCCGCAGCGCCACCTCGCAGGTGCGGTTGCTGGTGAGGAAGGCGTCGATCGCGCCCCGCTCGCGCTCGCGCTCGTCAAGCTCCGAGGCGAGCAGCGACAGCGCGGAGACGGGAAGCCCGGGGTGGTGCAGGCCCCGGTCGCCGGCCATCCCGCAGCAGCCGCCGGAGGCCGGGACCACCACCTGCTCGGCGAGCCATGCTGCAATCGCCTGCAGCTTGCCGGCGCTGCCCAGCTGCATCACGGCACAGGTGGCATGCACCGCGGCGGTGGCGAGGCGATCTTTGGCGCGCAGCCGCGGCAGCAGCCGATCGTGGACCCAGTCGAGCGAGTCGAGCACGCGCACCCCTGGCGGCGCCACCTCGCCGATCAGCGCGTGCGAGCAGGAGCTGGCGTCGCAGACGATTGGAAGCCGGCCACCCTCGCTCCAGCGGGAGAGCGCGGCAGCGGTCCGCTCGCGCATCAGCGCAGCCCCGTCGAGGTAGCCCTTCGAGCTCCACGGCATCGCACAGCAGTGCCCGGCCACCTCCGCCGGGATCCACAGCGGCAGCCCCGCGCGGCGCGAGATCGCGAGCAGCGCATCGACCACCGTGGGCGCGCGCGCCTGGTCGCGAGGCGGACCGAAGATGCGGTTGAGGCAGGCGGGCAGGTAGACGGCTGCCGCCCCCTCGCGCACCGTGGGCGGCAGCCGCGCCGGCGCAGCTGCCGGCAGCGCGCCGATGAAGCGCGGCACGAGCTCCTCGCCGAGCGCCCTCTGGCCCAGCTCGCTGAGCGCCCGCAGCGGCCTCTCGCCCAGCGCGCGGGCGCTCAGCTCGCTCGCTCTCAACACGTAACGGGCCAGCCGCTCGGCGGACGCGTAGTGGCGCGCCACAGTAAGTGCCGCCCGCTGCGCGCGTGGATCGTGGCGGGCGGAGCGCAGCCGCTTGACAAGCGTCCCCGTGTCGATCGCCACCGGGCAGGCAAGCGCGCAGGAAGAGTCAGCCGCGCAGGTATCGATCGCATCGTGCTCGTACTCGTCTTCAAGCGCCGCGAGCACCGGCGAGCTGCGCGGCTGGCGCGCCATCTCCCGGCGCAGGGCGATCCGCTGGCGCGGCGTCGTGGTGAGGTTTCGCGACGGACAGACCGGCTCGCAGAAGCCGCATTCGATGCACTTGGTCACCTCGGGCTCGATCTCCGGCACCGAGCGGAGGTTGCGCAGATGCACGGAGGGATCGCGGTTGAGCACGACGCCCGGATTGAGGATCCCGTCCGGATCCGCAAGCCGCTTGATCCGCCACATCATCTCCGTCGCCCGCTCGCCCCATTCGCGCGCGACGAACGGCGCCATGTTGAGGCCGGTGCCGTGCTCGGCCTTGAGCGATCCTTCGTACTTCCCCACGATCAGCTCGGCGAGCGCGTGCACGAAGCGGTCGTAGCGCTCGAGCTCGGAGCGCTCACCGAACCGCGGCGTCAGCATGAAGTGCAAGTTGCCGGCGGAGGCATGGCCAGCGACGCCCGGCAGGAAGCCATGCTCGGAGAGCAGCGCCCGCAGATCCTCGACCGCCTCCGCGATCCGCGCGGGCGGCACGCACACGTCCTCGATGATCAGGGTCGAGCCCGGCGGGCGCAGGGAGGCCAGGAGCCCGTGCAGCCCCTCGCGCACGCGCCAGAGCATCTCGATCTCCTCGCGCGCGCGGGTGAAGCGGGGCGGCTCGAGCAGCGGCCGACCGTCGAGGATCGCCCGTGCGCGACGCTCGGCAGCGTCCAGCTCGGCGGGATCGTCGGAGCGAAACTCGACGAGCAGGGCGGCCGCGGTCGGCGGCAGCTCGCGCCAGCGCTCGGGCGTGCCCGACATGTTGTAGGAGGCGGCGATCAAGGTTGGGGCGACCAGCAGCTCGGTGGCGCTGGCGCCAGCGGCAACAAGCTCGCCGACAGCTGCCGCGGCGGCGCCGACGTCCTCGAAGGGGACTAACGCAAGCGTGCTCGCCAACGGCCACGGCACGGTCTCGAAGGTCACCTCGGCGATGAATGCGAGCGTTCCCTCCGAGCCGATCACCAACCGCCTGAAGATCTCAAGCGGCCTTTGCGCGTCAAGCAGCGCGCACAGGCGATAGCCGGTGGTGTTCTTGATCTCGAACTTACGGCGCACGCGCGCGGCCAGAGCCGGGTCCCCCAGCAGCTCCGCGCGGAGCTCCAGCAGCCCGGCGGCAAGCTCCGGCGCCGCGGCCGCGAACTGCTGCTCGGCCTCTGGCGCAGCGGTATCAATCACCGCGCCGTTCGCCAGGACCAGCTTCATTGCGCGCACGGTGCGGTAGCTGTCGGCGTGCACGCCGCAGCGCATGCCGCCCGAGTTATTGGCGACGACCCCGCCCACGCAGGCGATCTCGCTGCTGGCCGGATCGGGCCCAAGTCGGCGGCGCGCGGGCGCCAGCAGGCGGTTGACGCGCCCCAGCACCACCCCCGGCTGGACACGCACCTGGCCGCCGCCCTGCTCGATCCGCACGCGCTGCCAGTGGCGGCGCACGTCGACGAGCAGCCCCTCCCCCTGGGCCTGGCCGTTGAGCGAGGTGCCGCCGGCGCGGAAGGTTAGGGGCAGTTGCCTCTCGCGCGCGAAGCGCACGAGCGCGGCCATGTCCTCGATATCGCGCGGTAGCGCGACCGCACGGGGGATCAAGCGGTAGGGGCTAGCATCGGAGGCATAGCGGATCAAGTCCGAGGCGCGCGTCAGCACGCGCCCGGCGCCGAGCGCTGCGTGCAGCTGGGCGCGCAGCGGCGCCGGCGTTCCGGCTGCCACCCAGTCGGGCGCACGGTCGGGAGCAAACGCAGTAGCCGGCGGCGCCAGCGCGCGTCGGCGGGCGAACGCCCGGCGACGGCGACGCGGCGGCGGGACCAGGACTACTCGAGCCACATGCCCGAGGCTACCGGGACCTGGATCAAACGCGGGCCGTCCTCGGCGGAGATGTCCTCCCGCAGCGCCTCGACAAGCTGCTCCCTTGCGGTGAGCGTCCTGGCGGTCACGCCGTAGGCGCGCGCCACCGCGGCAACATCGAGTCCGGGCAGATCGAGACCAGGCGCGCCGGCCACCTGCTCAAGCGACGCGAACCACTTGAGGATCATGTACTCGCGATTGTCGAGCACCAGGAAGGTGACCGGCAGCCGGTAGGCTGCAGCCGTCCACAACGCCGTGATCCCGTACTGGGCAGAGCCCTCGCCGAGCACGCACACGACCGGCCGCTCGGGTTGGGCGAGCTGCACGCCGATGGCGGCGGCGATGCCGAAGCCCAGGCCACCGCTGGCCGAGAAGAAGTAGCTACCCGGCCGCGAGATGCGCAGGCGGTTGCGCAGCGCCAACGTCGAGGAGGGGATCTCGACGACCGCAATCGCCTCTGGCACCCAGGCCTCGGCGAGCGCCGCCATCGCCTCCGAGCCCGAGAGGCGACCCGGCTCATCGCTCGGGGTGGGCTCGCCCGGCGCAGGACGCGCCCTCGGCGGCTCGCGGTCGGATTCGCCCGCCAGCACGCCGAGCGCGCTCAGCGCAAGCGCCACGTCTCCCACGATCGCCTCCCCCATCGGCGCCCGCGCGGCCTCGCTCGGGTCGGGGGTGATCAACACGAGCTCGGCCCCCTCGGGCAGCAGCGGCCCGGGCAGGTAGGGGTAGTAGGGGAAGACCGAGGAGCCGACGACCAGGATCAGGTCGTGGCCGGCGAGCGTCTGCGAGATCGCGGCGATCGCCGGCGGCAGCACCCCGACGAAGTGGGGATGGTCCTCGGGAAAGCCGAGCCGGCCCCCTCCGGTCGCGGGCGTTGCCCAGACCGGCAGGCGCTGGGCCTCGGCCAGGGCGACCGCCTGCTCCCAGGCGCCGGCAGCGTCGATCTCGGGGCCGGCCACCAGCACCGGTCGCCGAGCCGCGTTGAGCCGGCTGGCAAGCTCCCCAAGCGCCGCCGGGTGCGGGCCGGGAGGGCCGGCGATGCGCCGGGCGAGCGCGTGTCGCGTGCGGTCCTCGTCGGCCTCGGCGCTCCAATCGTCCATCGGGATCGAAACGAACACCGGGCCGCGCGGAGGGAGCATCGCCTGGTGGATCGCGCGCGCCAGCGCCACCGGCACGTCCTGGGCACGCGGCGGCTCGTGGCTCCACTTGACGTACGGCTGGGGAACCAGGGTCGCATCGCGGTTGGTCAGGTTCGCCTCGATCGTGATCTGAGGCCGGACCTGCTGGCCGGCGGTGATCACAAGCGGGGCTCGATTCACCTGCGCGTTGAAGATGCCGCCCACCGCGTTGCCCAGGCCCGGGGCCGTGTGGAGGTTGACATGCGCCGGGCGGCCGCTGGCCTGCGCGTAGCCGTCCGCGATCCCGACGACGGCGAGCTCCTGGAGCGCGAGCACGTAGCGGAAGTCCTCCGGGAAGCCGTTCAGCATCGGCAACTCGGTCGAGCCGGGGTTGCCGAAGATCGTTGTCATCCCGTGCGTGCGGAACAGCTCGAAGGTAACTTCACGGACGGTGGGCATCGGCTACTCCTCCAGCATCGTGGGATCGGCCCATGAAACCCTATTGGTGCGCGGCGGGGCTGTCGGGTGAGCGGGGCGGTGCGCAGCGGGGCTGGCGGGTGAGCGGGGCGGTGCGCAGCGGGGCTGGCGGGCGACCGGGTCGCCACCGATCGCGATCCTGCGGGTGAGCCGTCACGCGGCTGCGCCCGCGTCCTCCCTCGTATTACTATACTTTTTGAAGTATGGCGACCTTCTGGCGGCTGCTTGGCTTTCTGCGCCCCTACCGGCGTGGAACGATCGCCTCCTTCGCGCTCGCGGGCGGCGCGATGGTCGCAACTGTCCTGATCCCGTACCTCACCGGTCAGGCGATCAACGCGATCCGCTACCACCACCGCCAGGGACTGATCGGCTGGGCGGTCGCGATCGCGGGTGCCGGCATCGGACGGCTCGTGCTGAGCGTGCTGCGGCGGCTGGTCGCCGGCCGCGTCTCGCTCGGCGTCGAGCTCGACCTGCGCGAGCGGCTCTACCGCCAGCTGATGCGGCTCGAGCTCGGCTTCTTCGATGCTCAGCAGACCGGCCAGCTGATGTCGCGCGCGACCGTCGACCTGCAGGCGGTGCGGTTCTTCCTCGGCTACGGCCTGATCTTCATCGGCCAATCGCTGCTGACGATCGCGCTGGCGGCGAGCGCGATGGTCGTGCTGCGTGCGGACCTCGCCGCGCTCGCGCTGGCGCCGGTCCCGTTCGTGGTGCTGATCGCCTACCGCTATGGGCGCCGCTCCCGCCCGGCGCTGCAAGAAGCCCAGCAGCGGATCGCCGAGCTCACCGCCGATGCGGAGGAGAGCATCTCCGGAGTGCGCGTGATCAAGGCGTTCGCCCAGGAGCGCCAGGCGCTCGAGCGCTTCAGCCGCTCCGTTGCGCGGGTCTTCGACCAGCAGCTTGCGGCAACCCGGATCCAGGCCTTTTACCAGCCGCTGATCAGCTTCCTGCCGAACCTCGGGCTTGCCGCGATCCTCCTCCTCGGCGGACGCGAGGTGATGCGCGGCTCGCTGACGCTGGGCGCGTTCACCGCCTTCTACGGGTATTTGCTGATGCTGATCGTGCCGATGCGGACGCTCGGCTACATGCTCGGCGCAGCCCAGCGCGCCACCGCCTCCGGCGCGCGCATCTTCCAAATCCTCGACCGCGAGCCGCGGATCGTCGCCCCCCCGGGCGCGCGCAACCTTCCCCCCGGCGAGGGAGCGGTGTCGCTGCGCGACGTGTGGCTGACATTCCCGGGGTCCTCGCGGCCGGCGCTCCGCGGCATCGACCTCGACGTGCGCGGCGGGGAGACGGTCGCCCTCGTCGGACCGATGGGATCCGGCAAGACCACCCTGGCCGCGCTGCTGCCGCGGCTGTATGACGCCGACCGGGGGCACGTGCTGATCGACGGAGTCGACGTGCGCGAGCTTGACCTCGGCAGCCTGCGCCGCGCGATCGCGCTGGTCAGCGATGACCCCTTCCTGTTCTCGGCAAGCGTCCACGACAACATCGCCTACGCGCGCGCAGATGCGAGCCGCGAGGAGGTCATCGCCGCGGCGCGCGCGGCCCAGGCCGACGAGTTCATCCGCGCGCTACCGGACGGCTACGACACGCTCGTGGGCGAGCGCGGCCTGACCCTGTCCGGCGGCCAGCGGCAGCGGATCGCCATCGCCCGCGCGCTGCTCGCCAACCCCCGGATCCTGGTGCTGGACGACGCGACCTCCTCCGTGGACGCCTCGACCGAGCAGGAGATCAAGCTCGCGCTGACGGAGGCGATGGCGGGCCGCACCACCTTCGTGATCGCGCATCGGCTCTCGACGATCGCGCTCGCGCAGCGAATCGTGGTGCTTGAGGACGGCGAGCTGATCGCCGACGGCAGCCACGAGCAGCTGCTCGAGCGCTCCCCGCTGTACCGGGAGATCGTCGCGCGCGGCGTGCCGGAGCGCGTGTTCCTGGAGGGGGCGTGGGCCGGGCGGTGAGGGCCGGCGTGCGCCCCCTCGCGGGCGGAGGCGGCGCGGCGATCGGTCGCGAGCGCCTGCGCAAGCTGCGCGGCCTGGCGCGGCTGCTCGCGCCGTACAAGCTGCGCGTGGCGGCGATGCTGCTGGCGCTGATCGCCGCGGCGGGCACCGCGCTCGCGCCCGCGCCCCTGGCCAAGCTCGCGATCGACCAAGGGATCGCACGCCATGACATGGGAGCGCTGGAGCTGGTCGTCGGCGCGTTCCTCGCCTCGGTCGTGCTGTACGCCGTGGCCACCTACGCGCAGACCTACCTCGTCGGCTGGGTCGGCCAGCGCGCGTTGCAGGACCTGCGCCTGCAACTGTTCGCCCATCTCCAGCGCCTGTCGCTGGGCTTCTATGAGCGCAACCGTGCGGGCGTGATCATCTCCCGCCTGACAAACGACGTCGAGGCGCTCGATCAGCTCGTCGAGGACGGCCTGGCAACGCTGATCCAGTCCGGGCTGACCCTGATCGGGGTGATTGCGATCCTGCTCGCGCTCGACCTCAGGCTCGCGCTGCTGACCTTCCTCGCGCTGCCGGTGCTGGCCGCCGGCGCCGTCGCGTTCCGCATCGCCTCCGCCGGCGCCTATCGGCTGACGCGGGAGCGGATCGCCGCCATCACCGGCTACCTGCAGGAGACGCTGTCGGGAATCAGGGTGGTGCGCTCGTTCGGGCAGGAGCCACGCCACCTCGCGCGCTTCCGCGAGCTGAACGAGGCAAACCGCGACGCGAACATGACGACGGTGCGGCTGAACGCCGCCTACTTCCCAAGCGTGGAGCTGCTCTCGGCGCTCGTCACGGTCGAGATCCTCGTGGTCGGCGGGCTCGCCGCGATCGAGGGGCACACCTCGACCGGGGTGGTCTTCGCGTTTATCGCAGCGCTCAACAACTTCTTCGACCCGATCCAATCGCTCTCGCAGCTCTACAGCATCTACCAGTCCGGGACGGCGGCGCTCGACAAGATCTTCGAGCTGCTCGACGAGCGTCCGGAGCTGGTCGACGCGACCGACGCGGTCGAGCTGCCGCCGCTGCGCGGCGAGCTGCGCTTCGAACACGTGTCGTTCCGCTACGGCACCGAAGCGCAGCTGCCGTGGGCGCTGCGCGAGGTGAACCTGGTGATCCCGGCCGGGCAGACCGTTGCGCTGGTGGGCGAGACCGGCGCCGGCAAGTCCACCCTCGCCAAGCTCGTGCAGCGCTTCTACGATCCGACCGAGGGGCGGATCTTGATCGACGGCCACGACCTGCGCGCGGTCCGCGCGCGCTCGCTGCGCGCGCAGCTTGGGACAGTGCCGCAGGAGGCGTTTCTGTTCTCGGGCAGCGTGCGCGACAACATCGCCTTCGCCAAGCCGAACGCGAGCGATGAGCAGATCCGCGAGGCGGCGCGGGCGGTCGGCGCGGATCAGTTCATCGCGCGTCTCGAGCACGGCTACGAGACGCAGATCGGCGAGCGGGGCGTGCAGCTGTCGGCGGGGCAGCGCCAGCTGCTGGCGTTTGCACGCGCGCTCGTCGCCGACCCGCGCGTGCTGGTGCTGGACGAAGCGACGTCGAACGTCGACGTGCGGACTGAGCGGCTGATCGAGGAGGGGCTGCGCCGCCTCCTCCATGGGCGCACGGCGATCGTGATTGCGCATCGGCTCTCGACGATCCGCCACGCCGACCGGATCATCGTGCTGGAGCACGGGCGCGTCGTCGAGCAAGGCTCGCACGAGGAGCTGCTCGATCACGGCGGGCGCTACTGGCAGCTTTACCGCGCCTGGGCCGAGCAGGCCCAGGCGGCGTGAGCCGCCAGCGCAAGGGCCCGCGGCGGCGCGATCACCGTACGCAGGCTAGCCTCCCGCCCATGAGCCGCGAGCGCGTCACGATCGAGATCTCAGGGCATGTGGCGACGGTCACCCTCAACCGGCCGGAGAAGCACAACGCGCTCGATTTGCCGATGTTCGAGGCGATCGCCGCCGCCAGCGCGCAGCTGTCCGCCGCGCGGGGCGTGCGCGCGGTCGTCCTCCATGGCGCGGGTCCGAGCTTCTGCGCGGGGCTGGATCTCGGCGCGGCGCTCGGGGCGACGGATGAACCCAGCCCGCTTCAGCGTCTGCACGGCCCGGTGCCCAACCTCTTCCAGCGATGCGCGTACGGGTGGACGATGCTGCCCGCCCCGGTGATCGCCGCCGTGCACGGCAACTGCCTCGGCGGCGGGCTGCAGATCGCACTTGGGGCGGATCTTCGGATCGCGCGGTCGGATGCCCGCCTCTCGGTGATGGAGGTCAAGTGGGGGCTCGTGCCCGACATGGCGATCACCCGTACGCTGCCGCGGTTGGTGGGGATCGACGTCGCCAAGGAGCTGACGTTCACCGCGCGCGTGGTGAGCGGCGAGGAGGCGTGGCGGCTCGGCCTGGTCACGCGGCTGGCCGAGGACCCGCTGGCGGCGGCCCACGAGCTGGCGGCCGAGATCGCCGGCCGCTCACCCGATGCGGTGCGGGCGGCCAAGCGCCTTCTCGAGGAGTCCTGGTGCGCGCCCGGGGAGCGCACGCTCGCGCTCGAGGCCGAGCTGCAGCGCTCGCTGATCGGCACGGCCAACCAGCTCGCCGCGGCGCAGGCGGGCCTCGCCGGCCACCCGGCCGAGTTCGCCGACCCGGAGTGACCGAGGCCGAACAGCTGCGGCAGCTGATCGACCAGCGGCTGGCGCACGCCCCCGGGTCGACGCCGGCGATGCGCGTGCTGCCGCGCGGACGGCTGCGCGCGCTCGCCTCATTCCTCGCCCTCGCCCCGGAGGCAGCCGAGCTCAGCGACGAGGCCTCCTCGCTCGTGGCGCTGCTCGGGGTGGAGGGCGCCGAGGCCCGCGCCGAGGTCGGTGATCTGTTGAAGCTAGCCGAGAGCTGGGGCGTGGAGCTCGCCGATGTGGTGCCGATCGCCCAGGCCTACTATCGCGGCGTCGCGCGGATCGCCGAGGCGGAGGTAGAGGCGCTTCAGGAGCTGCTGCGACGGACGCCGCGAGGGCGGCGGCTCGAGCTGGCCGAGCGGCTGCTCGAAAGCCCGATCGTCGATGTTCCCGGCCGGGTGTTCGCGCTGTTGCACGCGTCGCTGCTGCGCGCGGCGCTGCTCGAGGACCTCTCGACCCGGGAGCTTGAGGCGCCAAGCCCGTCGCTGGCGGTGGCGCTCATCGACCTGAGCGGATCGACCGCGTACCTGGAGGAGGCGGGACGGGAAGCCACGCGGCTGCTTGTCGACGCGCTCTTCCACGCCGGCCAGACGGTCACCGCGGCGAGGGCGGCGCGCGTGATCAAGTACGTGGGCGATGGGATGTTCCTTGCCGGCCGCGATGCCGGCGAGCTCGCCGACGCCTGCTTTGCCGCGATCGAGCAGCTTGCGGCGAACGTGCCGCTGCCCGCGCGCGCGGGCCTTGCCTACGGGCCGCTGGTGCGGCGCGCGGGGGACTACTTCGGCTATCCGGTGAACATGGCGCAGCGCCTGACGAAGGCGGCGCCGCCGACAACCGTGCTGGCGAGCGTCGAGGCCGCAGCGCTGATTCCGCGCGAGCGCCACCGCCGCCGCCGCCGGCTGCGGCTTCCGGGGAGCCCCAGAAACCGCGTCGCGGTCGAGCTCGCGCCGCACCCCGAACGCTCCGCGGATGGCCCCTGACCCGCATACCCGCCGGCGCCGCCCGGCTCTGGGCGGGCGGGCGCTCCCGCGGCCGCGTTCAGGCAACACGCAATGCGCTCGGCGCAGCCGACGTTCGCTATCGTTTTCGCTTGAGCTGCCTCCGACGCAGGGGCCGCAGCTCGTTGACCGCGACGCTCTGCGGATTAGTGTAACGGCAGCACGACTCGCTCTGGACGAGTTAGTCCAGGTTCGAATCCTGGATCCGCAGCCTCTCCTGCGAGGCGGCGCAAGGGGTCAGGCTCAGCGATCGGCCCGCCTCAGCGATCCCCATCGACGAGCGCGTCAAGGTCGGTTGACGGATCGGCCAGCGCCTCCACGCGCTCGCCAAGCTCGCCGCCCGCGGCGATCAGGGCGCGCGCCGCCTGCAGGTCCTCCGAGCGCCCGACCGTAAGCGCACCCCGCAGACGACCGTCCTTCACGTAGAAAACCGTGAAGGCGCCATCCTCGAGCGAGCCGCGCACGAGCTCGCGCTCCCACTCGTAGGCGGGACCCACGTACTCGAGCGAGGCCCAGTCGGCGAGGTCAGAGAAGAAGTAGGGCACGACGTCGTACGGCGCGCGCTCGCCGAGCATCGCGGCCGCCGCGTGGCGGCCCTGGTTGAAGGCCACGTCCCAGTGCTCGATCCGCAGCCAGGCGCCGCCGTGGACGACGCTGCGGTACTCCGCGATGTCGCCGGCGGCCCAGATCCCCGGCGCGGCGGTGGCGAGCGTCTCATCGACGCGCACGCCGCCCGCCGGGCCCAGCTCGAGCCCGGCGGCACGCGCCAGCGTGACCTCGGGCACCGCCCCCGTGCCCAGCACGACAGCCTCCGCCTGCAGCGTCAGCCCGCTCGCGCAGCGCACCCGCTCGACGCGCCCATGCCCTCCCTCGAAGCGCTCGAGCCGCTCGCCGCCGTACAGCTCGACCCCGTGTTCTTCAAGCACCGCGCGGAAGAAGCGTCCCGCCCGCTCGCCGAAGGCGAGGCTGAGCGGCTCGGGCTCAACCATCACCATCGCGCAGCTTGAGCCCAGCTCGGTCAGGGAGGCCGCCAGCTCGGAGGCGATGTAGGAGCCGCCGACCAGCACCACCCGCCTGCCGGCGGCTGCCTCGCGCACCGTGTCGGCGTTGCGGATCGTGCGCAGGTAGTAGATCCCCTCGAGCTCGGACCCGGGCACGGGCAGCCGTCGTACGTTGGCGCCGGTGGCGAGCAGGGCGCACTCGAAGCTCAGCTCCTCGCCGCCGACGAGCGTCGCAACGCGCGCGCCCGGGTCGAGCTTCATCACCGAGGCGGCGGTGCGAAGCTCGATCGCCCGCTCCTCGTACCACCCCGGCGGGTGGAGGATCGTCTCCTCGCGGGTCTGCTTGCCCTGGATGTACTGCTTGGTGCACGGCGGCCGGTCGTACGGTGGATCGGGCTCGCGCCCGACGAGCACGATCTCCCCTTCGGCGCCGCGCTGGCGCAACGCCTCGGCGCAGGAGACCGACGCCAGACCGCCGCCGATCAGCAGGTGGCTGACGTGGCGCCGCGCCATCGGACCCTCAGCTGCGCGCGGCGACGCCGGGAGCGAACTGTGAGGTGATGTCGCCCTCGAGCCCGGGGTCGAGGATCAGCAGCACCTGGTCGCCCGGCTCGATCGTCGAGTCGGCCTTCGGGACGAACCCCCGCCCCCGCCGCAGCACGGAGATGATCAGCGCGCCATCGGGAAGCTGGATGTCCTGCACGCGGCGGCCGGCCGCGATCGAGCCGGGCACGACCTCGACCTCGATGATCTCAAGGTGCTCCTCCTCGAGCGCGAGCAGCTGGACCAGCCCGTACTCGGGCACCTCGTGCTCGATCAGGCGCAGGATCAGGTCGGTGGCGGAGACGGCGGGCTGCACCCCCAGCAGCTTGAAGTGCTGGAGGTTGCGGGGGTTGTTGACGCGCGCCACGATCCGCCCGACGCCGTACTTCTCCTTGGCCACCTGGCAGATCAGGATGTTGTCCTCGTCGTCGCCGGTGACCGCGATCACCAGGTCGGCCCGCTGGATGCCGGCTCGCTCCAACACCCACAGCTCGGTGGCGTCGCCGTACTGGACGGCATGCTCAAGCTCCTCCTCCACGACCCGATAGCGGTCGTGGTCGGACTCGATCAGGGTCACCTCGCGGTCCTTGGCGATCAGCTCCCGCGCCAGGTTCCAGCCCACCTTGCCCGCGCCCGCGATGATCACGTACACCCCTCACACCTCCTCATGGCGCAAGCGCCGCTCGCTCGGCCTGCTCGATCGCCACCTGCGTCGGACAGATCGTGTGCAGCCCCTGCTCGGCGTACCAGGCGGCCCGAGCGGGGTCGGCCACCCGCACGACGACGCGTGGGACGTTGAAGCGCCGCTGTGCGATCTGCGCAATCACCAGGTTCGTATTGTCCCCGCGGGTGGCGGCGAGAAAAACGTCGGCGCGCTCGATCCCGGCGGCGATCAGCGCATCGATCTCGAGCGCGGTCCCGACCGTGAAGCGCCCGCCCGCGTCCTCCCAGGTCGTCGTCTGGTCCTTGTCGAGGCGCTCATGCGAGAGCGGATCGGAGTCCAGCACGGACACCTCGTGTCCGGCATCGAGCGCTCGGTTGGCGACGGCCGACCCCACGCGGCCGCAGCCGACGATCAGGATGAACATACGCTCACTGTACGCGCTACGGAGGCTGAGCGGTACCTCGGTGCGCCTCAGGTGATCAGCGGGATGATCAGCAGCGCAACGATGTTGGCAACCTTGATCATCGGGTTGATCGCGGGCCCAGCGGTGTCCTTGTAGGGATCGCCGACGGTGTCGCCGGTGACCGCGGCGGCGTGCGCCTCTGAGCCCTTGCCGCCGAAGGCACCATCCTCGATCAGCTTCTTGGCGTTGTCCCAGGCGCCGCCGCCGGAGGTCATCGAGACCGCGACGAACAGGCCGACGACGATCACCCCGATCAGCAGGCCACCAAGCGCCTGGACGCTGATCACGCCGACGATCAGCGGGATCAGGATCGGGATCAGCGCGGGCGCGATCATCTCCCGCTGGGCGGCGCGGGTGACGAGCCCGACCGCGTTGCCGTACTCGGGCCGCTCGGTGCCCTCCATGATCCCCGGCTTCTCGCGGAACTGGCGGCGCACCTCCTCCACCACCGCGCCGCCGGCGCGCCCAACCGCCTCCATCGACAGCGAGCCGAACAGGTAGACCATCAGCCCCCCGACCAGCAGCCCGATCAGCACCGGCGGGCTGCCGATCTCGAAGCTGTAGTGGCGCTTGGTGTCGACCTCACGCGAGAAGGCGTCGAACAGCACGAGCGCAGCGAGCGCCGCCGAGCCGATCGCGTAACCCTTGGTCACCGCCTTCGTCGTGTTGCCAACGGCGTCGAGCGGGTCGGTGACGTTGCGCACCTCCTCCGGGAGGTCGGCCATCTCCGCGATCCCGCCGGCGTTGTCGGTGATCGGCCCAAACGCGTCAAGCGCGACGATCAGCCCCATCAGCGACAGCTGCGCCATCACCGCCACGCCGATCCCGTAGATCCCCTGCGTGCCGCCGCCCGCGAGCTTCCACGAGCCGAGGATCCCCATCGCGATCACGATCGCCGGCGCCGCCGTCGCCTGCTGGCCCGCAGCCAGCCCCTGGATGATGTTGGTGGCGTGGCCGGTCTGCGAAGCGCGCGCGGTGCGCTTGACCGGCGAGAAGCGGGTCGAGGTGTAGTAGTCGGTGATCACGAACAGCGAGCCGGTCACGCCCAGCCCGATCAGCGCGCACAGGTAGAACTTCCACCACACCGGCGCGATGCCGCCGAGCACGACGGTGTGCAGGCCGCGCATCATGAAGTAGGTGGCGGGGGCGAACGCGGCGGCGGCGAGCACCGCCGAGAGGATCAGCCCCTGGTAGAGGGCGCGCTCGACGTTGCCCGAGGAAGAGCGCACGGCGAACGTGCCGATCAGCGAGGCGACGATCGAGATGCCGCCGAGCACGAGCGGGTACAGCGCGACGTTCGCCTGCTCCCGGAACAAAAGCACGCCCAGCAACATCACCGCCACCGCGGTCACCGCGTAGGTCTCGAACAGGTCGGCGGCCATGCCGGCGCAGTCGCCGACGTTATCGCCCACGTTGTCGGCGATCACCGCCGGGTTGCGCGGGTCATCCTCGGGGATCCCCGCCTCGATCTTGCCGACCAGATCGGCGCCGACATCGGCTGCCTTGGTGAAGATCCCGCCGCCGAGGCGGGCGAACACGGAGATCAGCGAGCCGCCGAAGCCGAGCCCGACGAGCGCGTTGACGGCGTCGCGCTCGCTGTAGCCGAAGATCCACGTCAGGACCCCGTAGTAGCCGGAGATGCCGAGCAGCGCCAAGCCGACAACCAACAGCCCCGTGACCGCGCCGCCGCGGAAGGCCGCGGCGAGCGCGTTGGCAACGCCGCGGCGGGCCGATTCGGCCACCCGTGCATTGGCGCGCACGGAGACGTTCATGCCGATGTAGCCGGCCGACGCCGACAGCGCCCCGCCGATCGCAAAGCCGATCGCCACGCGGATGTTCTGCAACGGGATCAGCAGCGCAAAGACGATCACGCCGACGGCGGCAATCGTCGTGTACTGCCGGTTCAGGTACGCCGAGGCGCCCTCCTGTACGGCGGCGGAGATCTGGCGCATCCGCTCGGTGCCAGCCGACAGCGCCAGCAGCGAGCGCGAGGTGAGCGCGCCGTACAGCAGCGCCGCGCCCGAGCATCCCAGCGCCACCAGGACGCCATGTTGCGTCAAGATGCTTGTCAAGGTTCCTCCGAGAGCTGTCCGTTCCGAGGTAAGGCGCCCGCAACGCCAGCGAGGTAAGGCGCCCGCAACGCCAGAGGGCCGCCACCCGGTCGTGCGGGCGGAGGCCCTCACTCAAACTCGGCGCGGGAGTGTAGCGTGCGCGCCCAATCGACGGCGCTCAGCGCCCCGGCACCCAGAGCCGGCCGCTGCGCTCCGCGGGCCCCGGCTCACCGGGGCGCGGGCGCTCGACCGGAGGCTCCTGTCGGCGTGGGGCCCCGGCCTGCCCGCGGGACGCGCCGCCGCCAGAAGGAGGGGCCTGGCCTCGGCCAGCCCCCGCTCCCGCACCAGGCGCAGACGCTGTCTGCGGCCTGCCCCCGATCCGCACGTACGCGAGCTGCAGCTGCGAGAGCGCCTGCCGGATCTGGCCGACCTGGCCGGCGGCCGCCTTCTCAAGCAACGGCAGCAGGGCGCGGATCGACTCGATCGCCAGCTGCACCTGAGCGGCGTCGCGCTCGGCCTCGGTGCCGGGCTGCAGGCCGGTGCGGCGCATCCCCAGATTGGCCAGCATCACGACGTGCTCCAAGAGCACGTCCTCGACTCGGATCCGCTTGAGCTGCGCTTCGTAGGCGGCCCGCAGCTGCTCCTCGCTGGGCTCCGATTCGGTGCTGCTCACTGTCGTACCTCCTCTTCTGCGCGGCGCCCGCCGGCGGGCGGGCGAGCATAAGTTTCGCGCGTCTGGGCGACGGTGGTTGCGTACACCTCGCGGAGGCTGCGCCCGGCGGCGAGCAGCTCCCGCTGGCGCTGCGCGCCGTTGCTGGTCGGCAGCGCAACCGGCAGCTCCAGCTCGGCGCGCGCCGGCGCGGTCCAGGCCAGCAGGCGCTCGAGCGCCTCGGCGGCTGGGTACGGCTCACCCCGCTCGAGATCGATCAGCTCGCCGTCGAGACCATGCCGCACCGCGCGCCAGAGGTTCTCCTCGATCAGCCTGCGGGGCAGGTCGACTCGGGGCAGGCCCTCGTCGAGCTCGCGCGCCGCTTGCGCCACGCAGGCGACGATCAGTCCCGCCAGCCCCTCCGACTCGTCGGCGGTGATCTGAGCATCGCAGATCCGCACCTCGACCGTGCCGAAGTCGAAGTGCGGCCGCACCGACCACCACACCTGGGTGAACTCGACGATCGAGCGGGTGCGCACGAGGAACTCGACGTACCGCGCGTACTCGCTCCAGGAGCCAAACGCATCGGGGATCCCGCAGCGCGGGAAGCTGCGCGTGAACGTCTGCGTGCGCGCGCTGTGCAGACCGGAGTCCCGTCCGTCCAGGAACGGCGAGTTGGCGGAGATCGCGAGCAGGATCGGCAGGACCGGGCGCAGGCGGTCGCACACCAGCACCGCCCGGTCCGCGCCGCGGATGCCGACGTGAACGTGCAGCGAGAAGGTGTTGTTGCGCCAGGCGACGTACTTGAGCCCTTCCTCCACGCGGCGGTAGTGGTCGGTGTCGATGATCGCCTGCTCGCGGTAGTCCGACCACGGGTGGGTCCCGGTCGAGCCGAGCGCGACACCGTGCTCGGATGCGAGCGCGAACAGCGCTCGCCGGCGCTCGCGCTGGGCGACGAGCGCCTCGGCAAAGCTCTCGCAGCGGCCCGAGCGAAGCTCGATCTCCGAGGCGATCAGCTCTCCGCAGACCGAGTCGGCAAGCAGCGGGTCGCGCTGGGCGGCGGTGTAGAGCTCGTCGAAGCGCGGCACCAGGTCGAGCCGCTCGGGGTCGAGCAGCGCGAACTCCTCCTCGAGCCCGACGGTGAAGTCCTCTCCCTCGGCGAAGGTCGCGCGCGCACGTTCGGTGTTCAGCGTCATCGCCGCCACCGGCTCAGGCCAGGTAGAAGTACAGGGCGTAGAGCAGGTCGACGGCCGGGTTTGAGGTGTGGACGGTCACCTCCGGCGGCACGTGCAGCAGCGCGTCGGAGTAGTTGAAGATGATTCGCACGCCAGCCTGCACCAGCTCGTCGGCAAGCTCCTGGGCGGCGGCGGCGGGCACCGCCAGCACGGCGACCACGATCTGCTCGGCGCGGATCGCCTCGCGCAGCTCGCGCGTGTGGCGAACCGTGAGCGCTCCGATTCGCTGCCCGACCTTCGCCTCATCGCGGTCGAAGATCGCCACGACCCGGAAGCCATGGTCGCGGAAGATGTCAGAGGTGGCGATCGCGGTCCCCAGGTGGCCCGCGCCGAACAGCGCGATGTTGTGCTGCCCGGAGGTGTGCAGGATCCTGCGGATCTCGGCGAGCAGCGACTCGACGTTGTAGCCCACACCGCGCTTGCCGAACTTGCCGAAGCCCGAGAGGTCGCGGCGGATCTGCGTGGAGTTGACGTGCGTGAACTCGGCAAGCTCCTGGGAGGAGATCGTCTGCTTGCCCATCTTGCGCGCCTGCGTGAGCACCTGCAGGTAGCGGGAAAGGCGCGCAGCGACGCCCAGCGAGAGCTTCTCGCCGGCCCTGCCGGCGGCAATCTCGCTCGCGGGGGACTCGCCGGTCCCGGCTCCTCCGCCGACCGTGTAGCTCATTGCGCGTGAAGCACTCTACTGCGGCGTGGCGCCATCCCGAGATCCCGGCCCGACGACCAGCGCCCGCTCGAGCGCCGCCTCCTCGACAAACAGCTCGAAGCGCTCGACGCCGTCGATCGCGACCACCGGGACGCGCTCGAAGTAGGCTCGCTGCAGCGCCTCGTCGCGGTCGATGTCAAGCTCGGCGAGCGCGAACGGGTGCCGCGCGCGCACGCGCTCGAGCACCGCCCGAGCGCGATCGCACAGGCAGCAGCCGGCGCGGCTGTAGAGCACCACGCTCCTCATCGCGGCGCGGGCTCGCCGCTGGCGTAGACGTCGAGCGAGAGATACTCCGGGTAGGGGAGCGCCGGGGAGAAGCGCGCCGCGGAGGCGATCATCGCAGCGTTGTCGGTGCACAGCGCCAGCGGCGGCAAATCGAGCTCCACGTCGAGCTCGGCCAGGCGCGAGCGCAGCAGTCCGTTGGCAGCGACGCCGCCGCCGACGGCGAGCCGCCGCAGACCGCTCTGGCGCAGCGCCCGCCGCACCCGGATCATCAGCGCCTCGACGATCGCCCGCTGATAGGAGGCCGCGAGGTCGGCGGCGCATTGTGCGGCCCGCGCCTCGCCCAACTCCCGCAGCTTGTAGAGCAACGCGGTCTTGAGCCCCGCGAAGGAGAAGTCGAGGCCGCCGAGGCGCTCGCCGGTCGGGAAGGCGAACGCCTCCGGGTCCCCCTCGCGGGCGAGGCGCTCGAGCGCCGGACCGCCGGGAAAGCCCAACCCGAGCATGCGCGCGCCCTTGTCGAACGCCTCGCCGGCGGCGTCGTCGAGCGTCTGACCGAGCACGCGGTAGCCCGGGCCGGGGTCACGGACCTCGGCGAGCAGGGTGTGGCCGCCGGAGGCGACGAGGCTGAGGAACGGGGGCTCGAACGGGTCAGGCGCGACGAAGCTCGCGGCAACGTGGCCGTGCAGATGGTCGACGGGGACGAACGGCAGCCGGCGAGCGGCGGCGATCGCCTTGGCGGCGCTGAAGCCGACCAGCAGCGCGGGCACCAGCCCGGGACCGCGCGTGGCCGCCACCAGCTCGACCTCGTCGAGCTCGACCTGCGCCCGCGCGAGCGCATCGGTGACGACCGCGCCGATCAGCTCGAGATGCTGCCGCGAGGCGATCTCGGGCACCACCCCGCCGTAGCTCGCGTGCACGCCCTGCGAGGAGATCACGTTCGCGCGGATCTCGCCGTTCGCATCGAGCACGGCGGCGCAGGTGTCATCGCAGCTGGTCTCGAGCGCGAGGATCATCGCCCGGCTGGAGAGGGAGCGCTTGAGAGCGGCTGCTCGCGCCACATCACGATCGCATCCTCGCCGTTGTCGGCGTAGTAGCGCGGGCGCACGCCGGCGCTGCGGAAGCCGAACCGCTCGTAAAGCGCGATCGCCGCCCGGTTGGAGGTGCGCACCTCGAGCGTGTAGCGAGCCTCGCGCCCACCCCGCTGAAGCATCGCCTCGAGCAGGCCGCTGCCGATCCCGCGCCGCCTGGCGCTGGGGTCGACGGCAATGTTCATCAGATGCCAGTCGCGGTCGTAGCGCGAGCAGATCAGGTAGCCGAGCAGCCGCCGGCCGTCGACCGCGGCGATGGCAAAGCTCGACGGCTTCGAAAGCTCAATCAGGAACATCCCAAGCGACCACGGCGCGCTGAAGGAGCGTCGCTCGATCGAGAGCACCTGGGGCAGGTCGGTGTAGGAGAGCGGGCGGTATGCGATCCGGGCGGAGCCCATCGCCTCGTCGTATCCGCTTGTCGGCTCCCCGGCGGCGCTCATCATCCCACCGGTTGGATCGCGCGAGACAGCCCCGCCCCCCGCGCGGGCTCGGCATCCGGGCGTCGCACGTAGTCGGGAAGCACGATCCCCGACGACGACCCGCCGCTCAGACGGCAGTGCGCCACTGCGCAGACGCGGTGCAGCGCCGAGCCCTCGGCGGGCACGAGCGCGCCGGCGCGCGTGAGCGCATCCCTGCATGCCGCGGCCCCGTCGCCCACCGCCAGGACCGTCCGGCGCTCGCGCGCCAGCTGTTCGGCGAGCCGCCCGGGAGCGAGCGCCGTCGGCGGAGCCAGCGGCGGCTCCTCAGCGACCCCGACAGCGCGCCAGCAGGCGGCGAACACCTCGCCGCGGCGGGCGTCGAGCACGGCGCAGATGAGCTCGGCGCCGTGCTCGCCCGCAGCCTCCTGCGCCCCTAGCGCGAGCGCGCGCAGGCTCGAGACCCCGACGAGCTCGATGCCGAGCGCGAGCGCCAGCCCGTGCGCGGTGGCGATCCCGACCCGCAGCCCGGTGAAGGTCCCCGGGCCGACGCCGACGGCGATCCGCCCAATCTGCTCCCAGCGGCAGCCCGCGCGCTCGAGCGCCCGCTCGGCCAAGGCCAGGCTGGCCCGCGCGTGGCCGGGCCGTCCGCCCGGAGGCGGGTCGTCTCTGAGCTCAAGCGCCCGCTGCGGCGCCGGGGCGCCGGCGGCATCTCCCTCGAGCTCGCAGAGCGCCACGCTGGTCGCGTACGTGGCGGTGTCGAGACCGAGGACGATCATGCCGCCGCGTCGACAAGCCGGCTGGCGACCCGCACGATCCGCCGGTCGCCGCCCCCATGCTCGAGGCGCACGTGCGCCGCCACCCGCCCGAGCTGCTCCAGCTCGCGCGCAAACCGCTCCGGCCACTCGATGAAGGTGATCGTCTCCGGTCCGATGTAGGCGGTGAGCAGGTCGGGGTCCTCGGCAGAGAGGTCCTTGATCCGGTAGAGATCGACGTGGGCGACCGGCACCGGCCCGGGGTAGCGCTGGCCGATCGTGAAGGTGGGGCTGGAGACGGTCGCGCGGACGCCGAGCGCGCGGCAGGCGCCGCGCACGAAGGTCGTCTTGCCCGCCCCAAGCTCGCCCTCGACCAGCACCATGTCGCCCAAGCTCAGAGCCGCCGCGAGCGCTGCGGCGATGCGCTCGGTCTCCGCCGGGCTTGAGCTCTCCTGCAGCGGCGTCACCGTCGCTCTGCGCACCATCCCGCCCCACTTTAGAGGAGCATCGCCGTTCGCTACCGTGCTCGGAGATGTCGGCACCAGCAACGGCTTCCCCAGCCGGCGGGCTGACGGTCATCCGCCGGTTGCGCTCGCGCGAGGGTCGCGCCCACGCGCTCGCCGCGCTGCGGGGCTCCGACACCGGCAAGGCGGCCGGCCTGGCCGCCGCGATGATCGGCAATAACCTGATCGCGCTTGCGTGCACGATCGTGTTCGCGCGCGAGCTCAGCGACTACGGGTCGCTCGGAGCCCTGATCAGCTACCTGCTGATCCTGACCGTGGCGGGGCAGGCGATGCAGGTCGCGAGCGCCCGCGAGGGCGCGCTCGGGCGGCTCGGCCTCGGCCGCGACTTGGTGGCGACGCTCAGATGCTGGACGCGGACGCTCATCGTCCTGACCGCGCTCCTGACCGCGGGCTCCGTGCTGGCGCGCCAGCAGATCGCCGACGCGGTCGGCGTCGGCCACTACCCTTGGGGCGCTGCGATCGGGATCCCGGCGGGCTGCCTGTACCTCGAGCTCTCGCTGCTGCGCGGCGCGCTCCAGGGCGTCGGCGACTACCGCAGCGTCGGCATCAGCCTGGTCGGCGAGCAGGCCTCGCGGCTGCTCGCCGGCGCGATCCTGGCCGCCGGGGCGGGCGTCACCGGCGCCTACCTGGGGTCGTTGTGCTCGTATGTGGCGATGTCGGCCTACTGCGCGCTGCAGGTCGCCCGCTACGCGCGCCGCTACGAGGCCGGCGCGCACCCGCACCCGGAGCGCAGCGAGCTAGCCCGCTCGCTGTGGGCCCACGTGAAGCGGGCAGGGGCGCCGATCGGTGGGCTGGTTGTGATCGCGGTCCTCCAGAACATCGACATCATCGCCGCCAAGCACCAGTTCGGCGAGCGGCTCGCAAGCTCCTACGCGGCGGTGGCGGTCGCCGCCAAGGTGCTGATCTGGGTTGCGATGGGCGCCGGCTTCTACCTTGTCCCGGAGGTCTCCCGCCGCCGCGCGGAGGGGCTCGACACGCGCGCGGTGCTGCTCAAGTCGCTGGCGATCGTGCTCGTCTGCGCGGTGCCGGTGCTGCTGATCTACGGCGGCGCCTCGCACCTGCTGATCAGCTCGGTGTTCGGCGCGGCCAAGGCGGGCGCCTCCGACTCGCTGATCATCCTCGGGTTGGCGTTTGCGGTGCTGGCCTGCACCTACCTGGCGATCCAGTACATGCTGGCGCTCAAGCGCGCCTGGTTTCTGCTCGGCGTCGGCGCGGTTGCGCTTGCCGAGCCGGCGCTGCTGCTGAACGCCTCGCATCGGCCCGCCTCGTTCGCCGCGGTCGTGCTCGGCGTGCAGGTGCTGGCGGCGCTGATCGCCTTTGCGCTGGCGCTGCGGCCCGAGCGCGGGCGCCTAGAACAACCCGAGCTGAACGGCTGAGCGGCGCTCACCGGTCCCTCCGGGGGCGGGCGGGCGTCCGGTCGAGCCGGCCGGCTCCGGCAGAGGCCCGGCGCAGGGCTCAGGCTGAGGCGGGGCGCCAAGCTCAAGCAGCTCCGGGATGCGCAGGAAATCCTCCCTCAGCCGTTCGAGGGTGGTGGGATGGTAGAGCGCCGCCGCCGGGTGGTACAGCGGGTAGAGGCGGACCGCCCGCAGCCCAATCACCCGCACCTCTTCCCGCCCGTGAAGCCGCGAGATCCCGGTCGGCTCGCCCCGCAGCAGCTTGGTCGCGAAGTTTCCAAGCGTGCAGATCACCGCCGGCTCGATCAAGGCGATCTTCTCGCGCAGATATCCCTCGCACGCCTCGATCTCATGTGGGTGGGGGTCGCGGTTGTCAGGTGGCCTGCACATCAGGACGTTTGCGATGAAGACGTCGCCGCGGGCCATGCCGATCTCGCCAAGCAGCCGCTCGAGCAGCCGCCCCGCCTGGCCGACAAACGGCAAACCCTGGCGATCCTCGTTGAAGCCCGGTGCCTCGCCGACGAACATGAGCTCGGCGTCCGCGTTGCCGGCGCCGAAGACGACCTGCGTGCGCGTCTGGTGAAGCGCGCATCGGGTGCAGCCGCGGGAGCGCTCGAACAGCCGCTTCAACCGCTCGCGACGCTCGCTTGCGCTGAGGCTCTCCACGAGCGCCCATGCTAACCGGGGCGGCGGACACGGCCGCGGCGAGGGGGGAGCGGCTCAGCCTGTCGGGGCCGACGCGACGCGCCCTCCCTGGGCCGATCGACGCCACCCTGGCCGCGTCCGACTAGAATCGCCCTCGGCGCCGTCATCCCCCGGCGGAGACGGACGCCGGACCAAATCACCTCCGCGCTCACCGACCGGTATCTCCCGTGCGAGAACTGGAACGGACTGCTTCCCCGCTCCGCCCTGAGCTGCCGCCGCTTGCGATCGTCGGCCGCGGGCGCCTGGGCGGCGCGCTTGCAAGGGCGCTGCGGAGGGCGGGCGTGCGCGTCACGGGTCCGCTCGGGCGCGGCGCCGAGGTAGGTGGCGTGGACGCGGTGCTGCTGTGCGTGCCCGATCGTGAGATCGCAAGCGCGGCCGCCGCGGTCGCCCCCGGGCCGTTGGTTGGCCACTGCTCCGGCGCCACCGGACTCGAGCCGCTTCGCCCACACGAGCGCTTTTCGCTGCATCCGCTGATCAGCGTCGCGCACGGAGGGGCAAAGCTGCGCGGAGCTGGCGCGGCAGTCGCCGGCAGCAGCGCGCGCGCACTTGCGCTGGCGCGCGCGCTCGCGGTCGCGCTCGGGATGCGACCCGTGGAGGTGGCACCCGGCGATCGCGCCGCCTATCACGCGGCGGCCTCGATCGCCTCCAACTTTCTGATCACGCTCGAGGCGGCAGCCGAGCGGCTTGCCGCGAGCGCCGGCGTCGAGCGCGAGCTGCTCGTGCCGCTCGTGCGCCAGACCGTCTCCAACTGGGCAGCGCTGGGCGCCGCGAGGGCCCTGACCGGGCCGCTCGCGCGCGGGGATGAGGCGACGGTCGCCGCGCAGCGCGAGGCCGTCCACGAGCGAGCCCCCGAGCTGCTGCCGCTGTTCGATGCGCTGAGCGATGCCACGCGCGCGCTCGCGCGCGCGCAGGTGACCGAGGCGGCGGCATGAGGACCGTGCGCCGGATCGCTGAGCTGCGCGAGGCGCTCTCGCCGGCGCGGCGGGCCGGCAGGCGGATCGGCCTCGTGCCGACGATGGGCGCCTTCCACGAGGGCCACCTGTCGCTGATCCGCCGCGCGCGCGCGCAGTGCGAGGTCGTGGTCGTGTCGCTGTTCGTCAACCCGATCCAGTTCGATCAGCGGGAGGATCTGCTCGCCTATCCGCGCGATGAGGCTCGCGACGCCACGCTCGCCGCGAGGCTGGGCGTCGATGTGCTGTTTGCGCCGCCGGCCGAGGAGCTGTATCCGCCCGGCTTTTCGACGACGGTGGTGGTGCGGGGCGTGAGCGAGCGCCTTGAGGGGCTCCACCGGGGACGAGCGCACTTCGATGGCGTCGCCACCGTCGTGGCCAAGCTGTTCAACATCGTCCAGCCGGAGGTCGCGTACTTCGGCCAAAAGGACGCCCAGCAGGTGCTTGTGGTGCGCCGCCTGGTCGCGGATCTGAACCTGCCGGTTCGGATCGAGACGTGCCCGATCGTCCGCGCCCGAGACGGCCTTGCGCTGTCGAGCCGCAACCGGCGCCTCAGCGGCGCGGCGCGGGAGCGCGCCGTTGCGCTCAGCCGCGCGCTCGCGGCCGCGGATGAGGCGGTGCGCGCCGGCGTGAGCGACGCGGTCGCCGTGCGCCGGCGCGCCCTCGACGTGCTGAGCGACGCCGGGGTCGAGGTCGACTACTTCGAGCTGGCCGACCCCGATACGCTTGCGCCGCTCGAGCGCGTTGAAGGCAGCGCCTTGGCGCTGGTCGCGGGTCGCGTCGAGGGCGTGCGGCTGATCGACAACCGCCTGCTTGGTCGCGATGGAGCGGCGCTCGAGCCCGCGGCGCAGGCGGCGGATCGAGCGGGGCCCGGGCCGGCCCCCGGCCCCGTCGCCCCGACCCCGTTCGCGCCCGGCCAGGACCCGGCCGCGGTGGCCGAGGCCGCTGCCGAGGCCTCGCACGATTGCGCCGCCGCGGCCGCGCGCAAGCTCAGCACCCCGCCCGGGGAGCACCTCCCCGAGCCCAAACGGAAGGAGAGCCAATGTCATCCGCGCCCCCCCACCTCCAGGTTCCGCTTGACGCCTCGCGGCTGCCGGTGACGCTGCCAGCGCTGGCCGAGAAGAAGAGCCGGCGGGAGCCGATCGTGATGGTCACCGCCTACGACTTTCCCAGCGCGCGCGCCGCCGACCGAGCCGGGGTCGACATCGTCCTGGTCGGAGACTCGGGCGCGATGACCGTGCTCGGCTACCCGTCGACGATCGCGGTCTCGACCGACGAGATGCTGATGCTGGCGCGGGCGGTGCGGCGCGGCCTGCGCACGCCGCTTCTGGTCGGCGATCTCCCCTTCGGCTCTTACGAGGAGTCAGACGCGCAGGCAGTGCGCACGGCGGTGCGCTTCGTGAAGGAGGGCGGCTGCGATGCGGTCAAGCTCGAGCGCGGCAATGAGACCGCGGCGGCGCGGGCGCGCGCGATCGTGCAGGCCGGGATCCCGGTGATGGGCCACGTGGGGCTGACGCCGCAGACCTCGACCGCGCTCGGCGGCTACCGCGCCCAGGGCCGGCGCGCGGAGGCAGCCGTGCGGATCGGGCGCGAGGCCCTGGCGCTCCAGGAGGCCGGGTGCTTCTCGCTGGTGCTGGAGGCGGTTCCGGCGCCGCTTGCGGCGGAGCTGATGCCGCGGCTGCACATCCCCGTGATCGGGATCGGGGCCGGGCCGGCAACCGACGGTCAGGTGCTCGTCTTCCACGACCTGCTCGGCATCCGAGACGGCCACGGCGGGCGCTTCGTGCAGCGCTACGCGGACCTCCAGGAGGAGATGAACGCGGGCGTGGCGGCCTACGCGGCCGACGTCCGCGCGCGCCGCTACCCGGCGCCGGAGCACTGCTACACGATCGACGAGGGGGAGCTCGAGCGCTTCAGGGCGCAGTTCGCCGAAGCCTGAGGCCGCCCGGTCGCGGTGGGCGGAGCGACGATGCCGGCGCGGGAGCGGGCTAGGATCGATGGATGCCCACTCGCCGCAGGGTCTTCTCGCGGGGCGCGACGTACTTCGACCTGTTCGAGGCGGCCGCGCGCAACGTGCTCGCGGCCGCCGAGCTGCTTGAGCGGCTCTTGGCGAACTTCCCGGACAGCCGCGAGCTGGCGGGCGAGATCCGCGAGCTCGAGCACCAGGGCGACCGCATCACGCACGACATCATCGAGCTGCTCAACCGCGGTACGGCGGCGCCGCTCGACCGCGAGGACATCGTCGGGCTCGCCTCGGCGCTCGACGACATCGTCGACTACGTCGAGGAGGTAGCCGACTACCTCGGCCTCTACCGGATCGAGGCGCCGATGGACCAGGCGCTCGAGCTCGTGCGCGTGCTGCGGGCGGCAGCCCGGGAGATCGTCGAGGGGATCTCGCTGCTGCGGAGCGGACGAGACCTCGCCGAGCACGCGATCGAGGTGGGCCGCCTGGAGAACGAGGGGGACCGCATCGCCCGTGGCGCCGTCGCGTCGCTGTTCGACGAGGGGATCGATCCGCTGTTCGTGATCCGCTGGAAGGATCTGTTCGAGCGGCTCGAGGCAGCGATCGACGCGACCGACCACGTCGCGCACATCCTCGAGGGGATCGTGATCAAGCGAGCGTGAGCGCGCACGCGCTCGACGCGCGTCGCCCCGGCTAACCGCGGTGGTCGATCCGCCGCAACACCCGGGCGGGCGCGCCCGCGGCGACCGAGAAGGGCGGGATGTCGCGGGTAACCACCGAGTTGGCGCCGATCACGGAGCGCTCGCCGATGCTCACCCCGCTTGTGACGACCACGTGCGCGCCCAGCCAGACGTTGTCGCCGATGCGCGTGGGACCCTTGCTGTCGAGCCCCTGCCAGGTGACCGGCCGGGACGGGTCGTCGAAGCGGTGGTTGGCGTCGGTGACCAAGCAGCCGTTGGCGAGCATGCAATGCGAGCCGATCTCGACAAGGTCGACCGCGGCCACCATCACGGCGATGTTGAGGAAGCTCCCTTCGCCGATCGTGATCCGCGCCGGGGGCGGGGCGGTGAGCCACACGTGGGGCTCAAGCAGCGTCCCCGCGCCAATCGTCAGGCGGTCCGAGCGCAGCGCCTCGAGCACGTTGCCGTGCACCGGCCAGCGGGCGAAGGCGCCCCGCCGCATCAGCTCGTAGTGGATCCGAGCCCGGTTCCACGGCAGCGAGTTGCGCTCATACCAGCGCCACTTGCGCGCCCACAGCGCCATCTGCTCGGCGACCGTGGTCACGACGGCGCTCCTCTCAGGCCGGGGCCAGTGCGCTCGGCTCCTCGGCCTCGTCGTCGAGCAGCTCGCGGGTGAGCGACTCGACAAGCGCGATCACCTCGGCATGCTCCTCGGGCGCCCAGCCCTCAAGCAGCTCCCCAAGCCGCCGCCGGTGCTCGGCGCGTACGCGTTCGACCGCGACCTGGCCGGCGTCGGTCAGCGCTGCGCGGGTCTCGGCCGCGTCGCGGCCGTCCAGCGGCGCGAGTGAGACGAGCCCGGCCTTCTGCAGCTGCGCGAGCAGCCGCACGGTGCGCTCCGCGCCGCAGACGGGCGCGCGGGCGAGACGGGCGGCGTCGTAGTCGGGATGGCGGGCAAGGCGCAGCAGCAGCCAGCAGGCGGCGGGCTCGATGTCGAGCTCGGCGCCCCGCGCGAGCCGCGCGAACAGCTCGCGACGATCCCGGCGCGCAAGCACGGTCAGCGCTCGCTCGAGCTCCTCAAGCGAGCTGCGGTCGCTCGGCATCGCAAACACCTCGCCCGGGTCGGTGGCGCCAGCGGTCCGGCGCAGGCGGATCTCGGGCAGAAGCCAGGTGAGCAGGAAGGCGACAAACGCGATCGGCACAGCCACCAGGAACACCACCTGCAGCGATTGGGCGTAGGCGAGCTCGAAGCCGTGCAGGGCGTCCGCCGGCAGCTTTGCGAGCGCCTGCGGGTTGATGCTCGCGCCGCTCAGCCCACGTGGCAGCGCCACCCCGCGCAGGTAGCGGTGCAGGTTGCCGCCCAGCAGGTTGGCGAAGATCGCCCCGAACACCGCCGTTCCGAACGAGCCGCCCATCGAGCGGAAGAAGGTGGCGCCCGAGGTCGCGGCACCGAGGTCCTCGTAGGCGACGGCGTTCTGCACGGCGATCACCAGCACCTGCATCACCCCGCCGATCCCCACGCCGAGCACGAACATGTAGGCGGAGCTGGCCAGCGTCCCGGTGCGCACGCCGACGAGCGAGAGGAGATACAGCCCGACGGTCATGGTGGCGGTACCGAGGATTGGGAACACCTTGTAGCGCCCGAACCGGCTGATCAGCTGGCCGGAGACGATCGAGGTCAGCAGCAACCCCGCCATCAGCGGCAGCAGGCGCACGCCGGAGTCGGTCGGGTTGACCCCCTTCACCACCTGCAGGAACAAGGGCAGGAAGGTGATCGCGCCGAACATCGCAAAGCCGACCACGAAGCCGATTGCGCTCGCGGCGGCGAACACGCGGTTTGTGAACAGCTTCAGCGGCACCACCGGCTCGGCCGCGCGCCGCTCGACGGCGACGAACGCCGCCAGCAGCAGCACGCCGGCGACGCCGAGGATTGCGATCGGCGCAGACGCCCAGGGGTAGGTCGTGCCACCGAGGCTGGTGAGCAGCACGAGGCTCGTGGCCCCAAGCCCGATCAGCAGTGCGCCGAGGTAGTCGATCACGTGCCGGCGGCGCGAGAGGCGGCTTGGCAGCGCGACCGCGGTGATGGCAAGCGCAATCGCGCCGACGGGGAGGTTGAGGTAGAAGATCCAGCGCCAGGAGAGGTCATCGACGATGAGCCCGCCGATCAAGGGACCAACCACGCTCGTGACCCCGAAGACGGCTCCGAACAGGCCCTGGTAGCGGCCGCGGTCACGTGGCGCGACGACGTCGCCGATGATCGTCTGGGCGCCAACGATCAGCCCGCCGCCGCCGATTCCCTGGAAGGCGCGGAAGGCGATCAGCTCGAGCATCGACTGGGAGAGGCCGGACAGGACCGAGCCGGCAAGGAAGATCACGATCGCGGCCTGGAAGAAGCGCTTGCGACCGTACATGTCGCCGAGCTTGCCCCAAAGCGGCGTCGAGGCGGTGGAGGCGAGCAGGTAGGCGGTGACCACCCACGACAGGTGCGAGGCGCCGCCGAGGTCGCCGACGATCGTCGGCAGCGCGGTCGAGACGATCGTCTGGTCGAGCGCCGCCAGCAGCATCCCGGCGATCAGCGCCACCAGGATCGCCCAGAGCCGCCGGCCGCCGAGCTGAGAGGGGGCGGCCGACTCACCGCCCGTGGAGAGGCGCGTTCCGTCCGCGCTCACGACCCCCTCCGAGCGGCTGCCCGCGCCGGCGGAGCCAGCCCCCGCTCGAGCAGCTCGAAAGCGCGCCCGAGCAACCGCTCGAGCCCGACTCGCCGGTCGCTGCGCCAACGCATCAGCGCAACCCGCGCCGCCGCCACCGAGGCGCCGACGACCAGCGCGGGATAGAGGTCGCGCTCTGGATCCTGCCCGATCCTGACCGCCACCCCTTCGACCAGGGCCCGCTCGAGCGCTCCCCAGGCGGCCATGTTCGCGCTCAGCAGCCGGGGCTCGGAGCGGATCAGCTCGCGCCGCGCGAGCCACTGTTCGTGGCCGGCGGCGAACTCCGCCGCACGCGCCGAGAGCACAGCGCGCAGCGACTGCAGCGGGGGCTCGTGCGGGGGCCTGGCCGCCAGTGCCGCGCGCAGGCGCTCCGGCTCGTCGGGATCAAAGCCGATCAGCGCCTCCTCCTTCGAGGAGAAGTAGTTGAAGAACGTTCGCGCCGAGACACCCGCGGCGGCCGCGATCCGCTCCACCGTGACGTGCTCGAAGCCGTGCTCGGCGGCGAGCGCAAGCGCAGCCCGCTCGAGCGCACGGCGGGTCTCAAGCTTCTTGCGCTCGCGCAGTCCGAGCTGCATCTGCGCCGAGTCGACGACCATGAGCCAACCTTAGCAGAGATTTGCGCACCCTGCAAGATTGCAAATACTGCTAATTTGCAGTCTACGAATGTTTACGGTAGGCGCGGCCTGTGGCCGGCACCCCGCTCGCTGACGCCCCCGACCCCGCCCGTTAGGCGGGCGAGGATCTCCGCATAGGCCGCGTCGGCGCGCTCGCGCAGCTCCTCACGCGCGAGCAGCTGCACCGGGTGGGGGATGAACACCATCCGATACTCGGGCATGCCCAGCACGCGCGCCTGCTCGAGCGCCTCGTCCACGAATGGCTCCGTCGCGACCGCGGCGGTCGGGATCCCTAGCCGCTCGAGCCGCACCATGTCGTGCACACTGCACGACGTGCACGAGCCTCAGTCGGCGAGCCCCTCGACCGCGAGGTCGCCCCGGTCGGCGATCCGGCGGATGACCTGCGGCTCGGCCGCCCTCGAGAAGATCTGCTTGACCAGCCGGAACGTCCGCGCCCCATCGGCGCGCAGGCGCTCCTCGATCCGATCGAGGAAGACGTCGCTTTGGCGCTTGTTGATGTCCAGCAGCGCCACCGTGAGGCCGGCGATCGCCGCCGGCCGCGGCGCCAGCGGCTCGCCCACCCGCCGGCGCTCGTCGAACGGGCTGACGTAATCCGTCGAGCTCATCCGCGCCACCGTACCCGGCGGGAGACGATCTGGGCGTCCATCCCCAGGCACGGGCCGAGCACGGCCGAGTAGCGGCCCGCCTCGCCGCCAGCGACGATCAGGACGATGTCCTCCGGCCGCTCCCACTTGTGGATCGGCTCCCCGTCGGCCGCGCGCTGCACGACCGGCGTGGTCTCCCCCCACCGCAGCTCGCCAGCCGGCCGCCTCACCGCCTCGAAGATCTCGTTGCGCAAGCGTCGCTTGCTCCATCCGGCCTGCGCGAACAGCTGCGCATGCTCTGGGCAGATCACGAACACCGAGGTGCCGCCGAGCGGCCACCAGTTGGGGCTCCAGGTCGCGGCCGCCGCCCAGCCGAGCACCCGCGCGAGCTCCTCCGGGGCACGGCTGCGGTGGTCCGAGATCGACAGCGGCGCGTCGCAGCCGATCACGGTCACCACCGAGCTGCCCGCCTCAAAGCCGCGCTCGACGTGCAACGGCTCCCACGGGCTGCCGCGCTCATCCTCGGCCACGCACAGGCCGATCTTGCCTGGGTTGCCAAGCGTGGAGCGGTCAAGCCGCCCGGGGAAGCCGCCGCCAGTGAGGCTCACGACCAGGCGCAGAGCCCGTCCGATCGTCATGTTCGCCCGCCAACCCGGCCCGAGCGCGCCGACGCCCGCATTGAGCCCGATCGCCTCGGCCACCGGGCCGTTGACCACGATCAGTTGCCCGGCTGGCTGCGTGGTGACCGCCTGACCGCCCAGGTTGAAGGCCGGGTCGAGCACGGCCTCGACCGCCGCTACGACAACCGGGAAGTACTCGGGCCTGCAGCCCGCAAGCACCGCGCACGCCGCCACCCGCTCGAGCGTGGCCTCGCCCATCGCCGGCGGCACCGGTCCGAGCGACTGGCGCCCATCGAGCCCGCCGAGCATCGCCTCGACGCGGTCGCGCGTTGGCGGGATCACCGGCAGGCCGTCGCTCCAGCCGCGCTCGAACATCTCCTCGAGCTCGTCCTGCGCGCCCGCGCGAGCGAGCAGGGCGAGCGTATCCGCGTCATAGGCGCACTTGGCGGCGCAGCCCGGCTTCAGCTGGGGAGCAGCCCCATCAAGGCGGACATCGAGCTCCGCGCCGACCCCGCCCGCGGCGCGCGCAAGCAGCTCCTGCAGCCGCTCGCGATCCCAGCCGACGACGCGCTCACGCTCGGCGCCGTCGCGGTCGATCAGCACCGTGGTCGGCACCGTCTGCAGCCCGTAGGCGCGCGAGACCTCGTACGGCGCGGGCTCGGACAGGACCGTCCCGGAGAAGCGCGCTCGCCGCGCGGCGCGGGCTGCGAGCTCGGGCGGATCCTCGAACACCGCCACCAGCGCAACCCCGGCCCCGCGCAGCGGCTCGACCGCCGGCGCGAGCCGCCGCAGCGTCATCGCGCTCGTCGGGCACTCCTCGCTGACGAACACCAGCACCGCCGCCCCGCCGGCATGAAGGTCGGCGAGCGCCACCGAGCCGCCGAGCACGGACGGAAGCTCGAACGACGGGGCGCTCGCCGGCGTCGACATCAGGCTCCCGACCTCGGAGCGGTAGGCGTGGCAGCCTCCTCCGAGAGCGCGCGGATCGCGCCGCGAGACTCGCTCGAGCGACGCGCGCGGCGCCGAGCATCCTGCGCGGCCAGCCGTCGCGGCCGGGGAGCGCGACCGTTGCCCGCCGCCCGGCGCCGCCCGGACGCCGGCAGCAGCTCGGCGAGGAACCGGCCGGTGTGCGATTCGGCCACGGCCGCAACCTCCTCAGGCGTGCCCGCGGCGATCAGCCGCCCCCCCTCCTCGCCGCCCTCCGGCCCAAGGTCGATGATCCGATCGGCGACCTTGATCACATCCAGGTTGTGCTCGATCACCACCACCGTGTTGCCCGCCTCGACCAACCGCCCAAGCACCTCGAGCAGTCGCTGGATGTCGGCGAAGTGAAGGCCGGTGGTCGGCTCGTCGAGGATGTAGAGGGTGCGACCGGTGGCGACCTTGGAGAGCTCCGCCGCGAGCTTGACGCGCTGCGCCTCGCCGCCCGAGAGCGTCGTCGCCGGCTGGCCGAGCCGCATGTAGCCGAGGCCGACGTCCGCCAGCGTCTGCACGCGGCGGCGGATCTTCGGGATGTGGGCAAAGAACTCGAGTGCCTCTTCGACCGGCATCTCGAGCACCTCGGCGATGTTCTTGCCCTTGAAGCGCACCTCGAGGGTCTCCCGGTTGTAGCGCCTCCCGTGGCACTGCTCGCAGGGGATGTAGATGTCGGGCAAGAAGTGCATCTCGATCTTGATCTGCCCGTCCCCACGACACACCTCGCAGCGTCCGCCCTTGACGTTGAAGGAGAACCGTCCGGGCTTGTAGCCGCGCGCGCGGGCCTCCTGGGTCTTCGAGAACAGCTCGCGGATCTGGTCGAACAGCCCGATGTAGGTCGCCGGGTTCGAGCGCGGGGTGCGCCCGATCGGCGACTGGTCGACGGAGATGACCTTGTCGAGCTGCTCGAGCCCGATGACTCGCCGGTGCGCCCCCGCCCGCTGGCGAACGCGGTGCAGGCGGTTGGCGAGCGCCTTGTAGAGGACGTCGTTGACAAGCGTCGACTTGCCCGAGCCCGACACCCCGGTGACACAGCAGAGCACGCCCAGCGGCACGCTCACGTCAATCCCCTTGAGGTTGTGCTCCGCGGCCCCCTCGATCGTCACGTAGCCGCTCGGCCGCCGCCGGCGCGCGGGCACCTCGATTCGCCGCGTGCCGGCCAGGAACTGGCCGGTCAAGGACTCGGGCACCCGCGCCACCTCCTCGGCGGTGCCCTGGGCGACGACGCGCCCGCCGTGCTCGCCCGCGCCCGGGCCCATGTCGATCAGGTGGTCGGCGGCGCGCATCGTGCCCTCGTCGTGCTCCACCACCAGCACTGTGTTGCCGAGGTCGCGCAGCCGGCAGAGCGTCGCGATCAGCTTTTCGTTGTCGCGTTGGTGCAGCCCGATCGAGGGCTCGTCGAGGATGTAGAGCACGCCCACCAGCGAGGAGCCGATCTGCGTCGCGAGCCTGATCCGCTGCGCCTCGCCGCCCGACAGGGTCGAGGCCGCGCGCTCCAGCGACAGGTAGCCAACGCCGACGTTGTCGAGGAACTGCAGCCGTTCCTCGATCTCGCGCAGCACGAGCCGCGCGATCCGCCGGTCGTGCTCGGAGAGCTCAAGTCGTCGGATCCACTCGAGCGCGCGGCGCGCGGAGAGCGCCGCAAACTCGTGGATTGCGCTGCCGCCGACAAGCACCGCGCGCGACTCGGGGCGCAGCCGCGCGCCCTGGCACTGCGGGCAGGGTCGCAGCGTCATGTACTCCTCGATTCGCTCGCGCTGGAGCTCCGAGTCGGTCTCGCGATAGCGGCGCTCGAGGCTCGGGATGATCCCCTCGAAGCGGGCTGCGTAGGAGCGGCGGCGCCCGAAGCGGTTGCGGTAGGAGACATGGACGCGCTCGCCGTCGCTGCCGTACAGCAAAAGCCGCCGCTGCTCGGCGGGCAGGCGGCCCCAGGGCGTGTCGAGATCGATCGCGTAGCGCTCGGAAATCGCCTGGATCAGCTGCTCGTAGTAGTCCGAGGCGCTCGCCGCCCACGGCGCAATCGCTCCCTCGCCGATCGACAACGAGGGATCCGGCACGACCAGCTCCGGGTCGATCTCCATCTGCGAGCCGAGACCCGTGCAGCGCGGGCAAGCGCCGTGCGGCGAGTTGAAGCTGAAGATCCGCGGCTCGAGCTCGACCAGCGAGGGGCCGTGGACGGGGCAGGCAAAGCGCTCGCTGTAGAGCCGCCGCTCCCCGGAGTCGACCAGCTCGATCTCCACCAGGCCATCGGCGAGCGCGACCGCGGTCTCGACCGAGTCGGCCAGCCGCTTGCGCAGCTCGCCCTTCATCACGAGGCGATCGACGACGACGGCGATGTCGTGCCGGTGGTTCTTGTCCAGCGCGATCTCCTCGTCGAGGCGCCGCAGCTCGCCGTCGACCTTGACGCGCGTGAAGCCCTCCGCCCGCAGATCCTCGAGCTGCTTGCCGTACTCGCCCTTGCGTCCGCGCACGATCGGCGCCAGCACCATGAAGCGCGTCCCCTCCGCCAGCTCCATCACCTGGTCGATGATCTGCTCGGCCGATTGGCCGGCGATCGGCCGTCCGCAGATGTGGCAGTGCGGTTGGCCGATCCGCGCCCACAGGAGCCGCAGGTAGTCGTAGATCTCGGTGACCGTGCCGACCGTCGAGCGGGGGTTGCGCGAGGTGGTCTTCTGGTCGATCGAGATCGCCGGCGAGAGCCCTTCGATCGAGTCGACGTCGGGCTTGTCCATCTGCCCCAGGAACTGGCGCGCGTATGCCGACAACGACTCGACGTATCGGCGCTGCCCCTCCGCGTAGATCGTGTCGAACGCAAGCGACGACTTGCCTGACCCGGACAGACCGGTGATCACGGTCAGCGAGTCGCGCGGGATTGCGACCGTGATGTCCTTGAGGTTGTGCTCCCGGGCTCCCGAGACGATCAGCTGCGCCACTGCTGCGAGTCTAGTGCGTCGAACAGACGTTCCCGTGCGCGATCCTGCGCGCGGCGAGGCTCTCCGCCGACGAGCGCGCTCTCCGCTTGCAAGCGCCTCAGCGCCCTCGGCACTTGACTGGCGCGGGGATCTGTGGCTCAATGCACTTAGTCTTGGGGGAATGCACGACCACGGAGGGCCCGATGCGCCTAGCTCTTCTCGCCCGCACCCTGCTCCCGGCCGCTGCCGCAGCCGCCGCGCTCCTCTGCGCTGCGCCCGCGCTCGCGCACGCTCCCGCGCGCCGGACGCCCGCGCCAAACAAGCGGCTGCGGCACAGCGAGAGCCTTAACTGGTCAGGCTACGCCGTCAGCGGCCACGGCCCGTACACGAGCGTTCAGGCGCGCTGGACGCAGCCCGCCGTGGACTGTGCGAAGACGCCCACCGCGTGGTCCTCCTTCTGGGTCGGGCTCGACGGCGACACCACCGGCACTGTCGAGCAGACCGGCACCGAGGCGGATTGCTCAAGCGGCTCCGCCGTCTACTACGCGTGGTACGAGATGTACCCGCACTACCCGGTCGAGTACGCAAACCCGGTGGCGCCCGGTGACAGCATGAGCGCCGCGGTCACCTACCTCGGCCGCGGCTACTTCCGACTGACGATCACCGACGCCACGAGGGGCTGGTCGCAGTCAACCCGCCAGCGGCTTCCCTCCGCCAAGCTCGGCTCCGCCGAGATCATCGCCGAGGCGCCCTCGAGCGGCGGCCAGGTCCTGCCGCTCGCCGACTTCGGAGAGGCCAACTTCGCCGGTGCAACCGTCGACGGAGCCACGCTGACGGCTACGACGCCCGGGCTTGACCCGATCACGATGGTCTCGAGCAGCGGCGCGCTCGAAGCCGCGCCCTCGTCGATCAGCGACGGCGCGTTCTCCGACACCTGGTATAGCGAGTAGCGCTCGTCGCCGTCCGCCGCCCGAGCGGTGGTGGGCGGGCGGCGAACGCGCGGCCGAGTGCCTGCGGGCAAGGGCCCTCCCCCCTGGCGATGAGCCGTCTGCGCAGCGCGCAGCGCTCGCATATCCTTCCGTCGTGAGGCTCCGCAGCAACCTCGCGCCAAGCGCACCGTCGCCCGTCGCCCGGCTCGCCAAGGTCGATCTCAACCTGCTCGTGATCCTGCGGGAGCTGTTGCGCGAGCGGAGCGTCACGCGGGCGGCCGAGCGGGTCGCGCTGACGCAGCCGGCGGCGAGCGCAGCGCTGGCCCGTCTGCGTCGTCACTTCAACGACGAGCTGCTCGTGCGCAGCCGCGGCGGCTACACGCTCTCGCCGCTCGCGCGGCAGCTCGTCGAGCACGTCGAGCGCGCCTGCGCGGCCGCCGAGCGCGTGTTCGAGCTCGAGAGCGACTTTCATCCGGCCACCACGACGCGGGAGTTCACGGTGCTGATGGCCGATTACACGGTTGCCGTGCTCGGCCAGACGCTCGCGCGCCACCTGAGCCAGGTGGCGCCGCGGGCGCGACTTCACCTTCGCGTCGTTCGCCCAGCCCTGGCGCTGGAGGCGCCCGACGTGATCCGCCGGCTCGATGGCATCGTCGCGCCGCCGATGGACTCGCTGATGCTCGCCCACGTGCGCAGGCTCGAGCTGTTCCGGGACCGTTGGGTGTGCGTGGCCTCGCGGGCCAATCGCCTGCTCGGCGACGGGCCGGTCGAGCTCGAGCGGCTTGCGGACTTCGCCTGGGTCGTGCCCTACCTCCCCGACCCTGGCGCGCCGGCGACGGCCCCGCTCCCCCAGCAGCTCGCGCTCCTCGGCATCCAGCCGCAGACGGCGGTGCGAGTCGACAGCTACCTGGCAGTGCCCTACATGGTCGCGGGCACCGACCGGATCGCGTTCGTGCAGGCTCGGCTCGCCGAGCGCCTTGCCGACGCGCTTGGCCTGCGGGTGCTCGACTGCGCGCTGCGTCCCCTCGAGATCATCGAGATGCTGTGGTGGTGCGAGGATCACGACGGGGACCCGGCGCATGCCTGGTTTCGCCGGACCCTGCTCGAGGTGTCGGCTGGACTTTGATGCGCTAACGCCGAGGATCGGCGTGCCAGCGGGTCGGACGAGCGCGATATAGTCGGTGCTCGCGTCCGGATGGCCAAACCGTCGATTCTGCTTGTGCACGGCGCCTGGCACGGCTCATGGTGCTGGGAGCCACTGCAGTCGCTCCTTGAGTCGCGGGGCCATGCCGTGCATGCGCTCGATCATCCGACGGTGCATGCGGACAACGCCCGCGAGCTGTCGCTGGCCGACGACGCCCGCGGAGTGCAAGGCGCGATCGACGCGCTCGTCGGCGATGTCATCGTCGTCGCGCACTCCTACGGCGGCATCCCGGCCACGATCGGCGCGACCTCGCCGCGCGTGCGCCATATCATCTACATCTCCGCGTTTGTGCTCGACGAGGGGGAGTCGCTGCTGCAGGCGGTCGGCGGCGTCAAGCCTGATTGGTGGCAGATGGATGGCACGATGGTCCGCCCCGGCAACGCCCAGCATCCGCCGCAGCAGCTGTTCTACGGGGATCTCGAGCCCGCTCGCGCTGACGCGGCGGCCGCGAGGCTGCGCCCGCAGGCGCTGAAGGCCTTCACCGACCCCGTTACCGCGGTGGCGTGGCGTGATCGGCCAACCACCTACGTCCTCACCGAGCAGGATGCGGTCTTCCCGGTGCAGGCACAGGAAGCGCTGGCGGCGAGGGCAGGCTCGACCCTTCACCGCCTGAGCACCAGCCACTCCCCGTTCCTCTCCCAGCCCGACGCAGTCGCGCGGATCATCGAGTCGGTCGTAGCGCGCCAGGCGTGAACACCGAGTCGGTCATCGCGCCCTGGGCCCTGAATTAATTCATTCAAAGCGGCTGGACATACGCGGCATCTATGCCGCATATCTCGATTTTTGATTTGGCGCGCACCGGCGCTGACGGCTACGATCGGCGCCCTCTCGAGGCGCGCTGCCGCTGCGCGGCGCCTGCATGCCGAAGGTCAACGAAGGGAGGATCCGAGAGTGGCAACGATCACCACCAGCCGGCGGCTCACCGTCCACGATCCCCGCGGCTATCCCCCCAAGGTGGAGGGCAAGGCGCTGGCGCCGCGACTTGACACCCTCGAGGGCAAGCGCGTGTTCCTGGTCGACTGCCTGTTTGACAACAGCGACGTGTTCATGGCGCAGCTGCGCGACTGGCTCGGGGAGCGTCTGCCGAGGGTCGAAACTCAGGTCATCAAACCGCGCGAGAGCTGGGTCGATGATCCGGAGATGCGCGCCCGGGTCGCCGCCGAGGGGGACGCGGCGATCCTCGGGGTGGGCCTTTGAAGCACCTGCAGCCCGACGGTCGTCGGGCTCGCCCTCGCGCTCGAGTCGCAGGGGATCCCCACCGTCGCCGTACACACGGCGCCGTTCGCCCGGCTCGCGCGCTCGGTGGCGCGCGTCGACGGCCGACCGACGTTGCGCCAGGCGTTCGTCCCGCAGCCTGTGGTCGGGGTCTCAGCCGAGGCGCTCCGCTCCTACGTGGAGGGCGCCGACCCAACCACCGGGCGACCGTTCATGCAGGAGGTGATCGAGGGGCTGACCTCGCCGCTGGGCGAGGAGGACATGCGTGGGCTCAGCTTCGATCGCTCGATCCCGCGGCTGCTCGAGCCCGACACGGAGGAGAACCTGCAGCGACTGTTCCTGGAGAACCGCTGGACGGACTTTTTGCCGATCGTGCTGCCAACCGAGGAGCGCGTCGAGGAGATGCTCCGCGGCACCAGCCACGACCCTGACGAGATCGTGGGCCGGTTGCGACCCACCAGCTTCCGCGAGTACTGTGAGTTCACGGTCGAGAAGGTGGCCGTCAACGCGGTCATGGCCGGGGCACGACCGGAGTACCTCCCCGTGCTCCTGGCGATGGCGGCAAGCGGCGTCACCGCCCGCTCGAGCTCGACCACCTCGTTCGCCGGCGGCGCGATCGTCAACGGCCCGATCCGCCGGGAGATCGGGATGAACACTGGCATCGGCGCGATGGGCCCCTACGGCCACGCGAACACGACGATCGGTCGCGCCTGGAGCCTGCTCTGCCAGAACCTGCAGGGAGGCTCCGTGCCAGGCGAGACGTACATGGGCTCGCAGGGCAACCCACTGAACATCTCGTTCGCGTTCGCCGAGAGCGAGGAGGCCTCGCCCTGGGAGCCGCTCCATGTCAGCCGCGGCTTTGATGCCGACGCGAGCACCGTCACGGTGTTCATGGGCGGCTGGTATGTGATCTTCGGCACCGGCGTGCGCGCGCACTGGGAGGAGCACTTCCGCCACGCGCTGCTCGGCTGCGAGCCGCTGCTCACCCCGATCCTGGTGCTCGACCCGCTGGTCGCGCGTGCGTTCGTCGAGCGCGGCTTCGAGAGCAAGGGCAAGTTGCGTGCGCGGCTCGCGCAGCTGGCGACGATGACGGCCGCCGAGTATTGGGACAACCAGCACGCGCAAACGCTGATCCGTCCGCTGGCCGAGGCAGGGGTGGAGCCGTACGCCTCGCGCCTGCAGGCCCCGCCCGAGCAGGAGATCGAGGTGTTCTTGCCTGAGAACATCGAGATCGTGGTGACGGGGGGAGAGACCCAGCCAACCTGGAGGATCGTCGCCGGCGAGCCAAACCGCCGGCCGCTCAAGACAGTGTCAATCGACGACTGGCGGTGACAATGCGCAACCTAAGCAACAGAAGGAGAGTGACGAGGCGTCACACCGCGGGCGCCGGCCTCGCGGTGGCGCTGCTGCTATCGCTCGTGCTGGCAGCCTGCGGCTCGAGCTCATCCTCGTCCGGCAAGACCAGCTCGCCCTCGGGCGCCACGCACAGCTCAAAGACGATCAAGATCGCTTTCGTCACTGAGCTGACAGGACCATTCTCCGTCTCGAGGAAGGCGTTCAACGAGGGCGTGATCGCCTTCTTCAAGACCTACCCGACGGTAAACGGCCGCACGGTGAGCCTTCACCTGTACGACGATCAGAGCAACCCGGCCGTGGCGCCGACGGTCTTCCGACAGGCGGTCTCCTCCGGTCCGGCGGCGATCATCGACTTTGCGCTCAGCACGTCGACCTCCGCGGCCGAGCCGATTCTCGCCGGCGCCGGGGTCCCGTGCGTCTGCATCGGCGCGATCGACACCTGGTACACACCGCATCCCTACCCATGGGTGTTCGAGGCGAACTCCACGACGCTCGCCGACGCCGAGGCCTACGTGCTGGCAGCCCAGAAGCTGCTCGGCGGCAACCTGAAGGGCAAGCGCATCGCGATCTCGGGCGACAACACCGCCTATGAGACGGTGATCAGGAAGTTCATCATCGCGATGGCGCCGCACTTTGGCTTCCACATCGTCGACGTGGAGGTTGGCCCCACAACCGCTCCCTCATGGTCGACCCAGGCAGCGAGCATCGCCGCAGCCAAGCCCGACGCGATCATCAACCTGACAAGCGTCACGGGACAGATCGTGCAGCTCAAGGCGCTCGAGGCGGCCGGCCTCACCAAGGTTCCGATCGTCGCCTTCCCGGGCCTTGAGTACTCGGACCTCGTCTCGCTCAAGCTGCCGAACGTCTACGTGATCACGAACTGGCCCTACGGGACCGCGCCAAGCACGCAGGTCTATCAGGCGGCCAAGCGCTACGGCTACCTCGCCGACGAGCGGGACTTCGAGTTCCCGTTCGGCTGGGCACAGGCCGCGGTGCTGCGGGAAGCGCTGATCAAATGCGGCAGCTCATGCTCCGGCTCGGAGCTTGAGAAGGCCTTCCTGGGGATCCACGGCTATACCGTGCCAGGCGGCGCCGCCTTCGGGCCGATCAGCTTCTCCCCCACCGATCACGCCTCGAACCTGCCCCAGACGCTCTTGCACTGGGACCCGGCGAGCGGCTCGCTGAAGATCGCAGGATCGGTGCTGCCGCCGGTGTCGTGAGGGCCATCGCAGGAGCGCGGCCATGCTCGAGCTGAGCGGGGTGCGGGTCCGCTACCGCAACGGGGCGCTTGGCGTCGTTGACGTGTCCCTGCGCGCCGAGCCCGGCAAGGTGGTTGCCGTCTTCGGCCCCAACGGAGCCGGCAAGACCACCTCCGTCCGAGCCTGCACGGGCTTCCTCAGAAGCGAGGGGGCCTCGATCGTGGCCGGGCGCGTACGGCTCGACGGCCGTGACATGACCGGCGCCGAGCCGCACAGGTTCTGCCGGCGGGGGGTCTTCTGCATCCCGGAGCGCCGCAAGATCTTCCCGCAGCTGACCGTCGCCGAGAACATCAGAGCGGTGCGCAACCTCCCTCCGCGCAGAGAGCGAGCAGCCGTCGAGCAACGGATCTTCTCGCTGTTCCCGGCGCTGCGCGAGCTGGCGGCGATGCAGGCGGGACGCCTCAGCGGCGGCCAGCAGCAGATGCTGGCGATCGCGCGCGGGCTGATGTCCAGGCCGCGCTACCTCGTGGTCGACGAGGTCAGCCTTGGTCTGCATGTGAGCGTGATCAGGCCGCTGTTCGAGGTGCTGCGCGCGATCGCCGAGGCCGGCACCGCAGTGCTCGTCGTCGACGAGACAACCGACGCCGCCCTCGACGTGGCTGACTACTGTTACGTGCTGCGCGCAGGCGAGGTGGTCGATCAGGGGACGCCGGAGCGCTTTCGCGGCAGCGAGCTGCTCGCCGCCGGCTACGTGGGGGAGACATGAGCGCTCGCTTCGGCATGGCGACGGCGGACGGCGCGATCCTGGACGTTGGCGGCCTATCGGTGGCGTTCGGCGGCGTTCACGCCCTGAGCGAGGTGAGCCTGCGCGTCGAGGCTGGCGAGATCGTCGGCGTGGTGGGCCCAAACGGCTCGGGCAAATCGACCTTGCTCAACGCCGTCGGCGGGCTGCTGAGGGGTGCGCAGGTGTCAGGGCGCATCAGCGTGCTGGGGATGGCGGGCGGACGGCGGGCGGCCACGCTGGCGCGCGCGGGCCTCGGTCGGAGCTTCCAGGATCCGAGGCTTCTCGACGACATGAGCCTGCTTGAGAATCTGCTGTGCGGGGCCCACGGAGCGCTCAGCGATCGCTCCCTGAGGTGGCTTGCCCGCCCGCGCGCGGCCCGCCGCGAGCGCGCCCTCCTCGAGCGCCGCGCCCTCGAGCTGCTGGCGGCTGTCGGGCTCGACGGCGAAGCATGGGACACCTCGGGCGGGAAGCCGTATGCGACCCGCAAGCTCGTCGATCTGCTGCGGGCGTTCGTGTGCCAGCCGCGCTTGGCGCTGCTCGATGAGCCGACCTCGGGCCTCGACGCTCGGGATCGGTCGGTGGTCGCGCGGCTCGTCCGGATGCTGCGCGAGCAGGAGCTGGCCGGTGCGATGCTGATCGTCGAGCACCACTTCGACCTCCTGCGCGACACCGCCGATCGCGTCGTAGCGCTGAGCGCCGGCAGCGTGCTGCTCGCCGGGCCTGCACGCGAGGTGCTTGACTCCGAGGAGTTCAAGGGGACCTTGACCGGCACGGCCGCAAGCGCGGAGGCGGGACGATGACCCTGCTGGTGACCGCGATCGTCGGCGGCCTGACGCTCGGCGGAATCCTCACCGTGATCAGCCTCGGCATGGTGCTCGCCTACCGCGGCACCGGCACGGTCAGCTTCGCGCACGGCCAGCTGATGCTGTTCGGGGCCTTCATCGTCGGCTGGCTTGAGGCCAAGGGTGGATGGCCCCTGCCGGTCGAGTTGATCATTGGGCTGAGCCTCCCCGGCGCGATTGCCGCTTGCTTCTACGTGCTGTTCCTGCGCAGGCTGATCGGCCTGCCAGAGCTGTTCGGCCTGCTCGCCACGCTCGGCCTGGCTTCGGTCCTGGATGCGGCGGCGATCGCCTTCTTCGGGGCAAACGACTACGCCGTGCGCATCCCCGGCGTCTCGCACGGGATCGTGAACGTGCTTGGCACCGCCACGAGCCGGCCGTCTCTGATCATCGCTGGCGCGACGCTCGTGATTGCCCTGGCGCTGGCCGGCGTTCTGCGCTTCACGCACCTGGGGACGCTGGTGCGGGCAGCCGGGCAGGACCCGCTGCTCGCCAGCCAGGGAGGGATCAATATCCACCGCGTCTTCCTTGGCGCGTGGGCGCTCTCGGGGGCGCTGGCGGGACTTGCGGGCATCGCCTACGCGGATCTGAACATCGCCTCCTCGGGCATCGAGGAGGTGGCGCTGGCGGCGTTGCCGGCGATGGTGATCGGCGGTATGGACAGCATCGCCGGCGCGCTCGTCGGCGGCATGCTCGTCGGGATCTTCGAGGGCTTCATCACGACCTACGTGAGCTCGGACCTTGTCGATACCGCCTCCTATCTCTTGCTCCTCGCCCTGCTCTTGTTGAGGCCCGAGGGGCTGCTCGGAACCCGCTACGTATCGAGGCTGTGAGCGAGATCGTCGCCAATGCGAAGCCCGCCGGGCTCGCCGCGCGGCCGCCGGAGCGGCGGCCGGCGGGATTTATGCTGCGAAACTTCGTGCGGCTGGCGATCGTCGCCGCGGTGGGCGCCTACTACGCCGCGGGAACGAGCTCCGCGAACCTCTTCCAGCTCAACTCGTGCATGCTCGCGGCGATCGGCGCTTTGGCGCTCAACCTGCTGATGGGCACCGCCGGCCAGCCCTCGCTCGGCAGCACAGCCTTCCTCGGCCTCGGAGGGTTTGGGACGGTTGCGCTGCTGCATGCGGGCCTGCCCTTCGTGCCCGCGCTCGTGGTCGTTACGCTCGGCGCCTGCGTTGGAGGGCTGCTGCTCGGGCTGCCGTCGCTCAGGCTGAGAGGCGTCTATCTGGCGCTCGCAACGCTCGGCGCCTTCTTCTTTTTGAGCTACGTCGGCAACCGCTACCAGAACGCCGACGCCGGACCCGCCGGGTTCGTGCTGGGGCCGCTGTTCGGGAGCGCGCCTGATCTCGTGCAGCAGCGGTACTGGCTGGCGGTGCTGTTCTGCCTGCTGGCTGTCACCTCGGTCGGACTCGATCTGCTCAGCTCGGGGCGCATCGGCAGAGCGCTGCGCATGATCCGCGACCACGAGGCGGCCGCGCCGGCTCTCGGCATCCCCGTGACGACGTACAAGCTCGGCGCGTTCGTCCTCTACGCAGCCTTGACAGCGATCGTCGGCAGCCTCGGAGCGCCGTTCGTCGGCAACGTGTCGACTGACTCCTATACGCTCAACGGCGCGATCGCGTACGTGGCGATGATCGTGATCGGCGGCGAGGACAGCATCAGCGGGGCGATCCTCGGGGCGTTCATCGTCACGCTGCTGCCGACGTTCGTGAGCTCGGAGACAACCGCGGTGGCGGGCAGCACGTTCTCGGCAACGTATGGGCCGTCTGTGTCGGAGGGCATCTACGGCCTGGCGATCCTGGTGCTCGTCTCGGCCGGGCGGGGCGGTCTCGCCGGGCTGGGGAGGACGGTCTGGCGTTGGGCGCGGCACCGCGCTCTCGGCCGCGCTGCGGGCTTCGGCGGCGGGCGGCCGGTCGCGAAGGCACCGGCGGGAGGCTCAGTAGCCGCGGACGAGGCTCGGGCCGGGCGTCTGCGGCCGTAGGCTGCGCGCCACGTCCTCACGGAGGCCGTGGCCCAGGCCCGGCCGCTCCGACGGGTACAGAAATCCCTCGCTCCAGCTGAAGGGCGGGTCGGCGAGCTCGTCGTAAAGGCCGCCGAACCGCTCGACGCCCTCGAGAATCAGAAAGTTCGGCGAGCACAGCGATAGCTGAATCGAGGCGGCGGCGATCAGCGGCCCGCCGTAGACGTGCGGGGCGATCTGAACGTAGTGCGCCTCAGCCATCGCGGCGATCTTCTTCGCCTCGAGGATCCCCCCGACCGTGCCCAGGTCGATGTTCAGGACCGCAGCCGCCTCGTGTGCCAGCAGGCGCGCAAACTCATGCTTTGAGGTAAGTCGCTCGCCGGTCGCGATCGGGATCCGCGTCGCGCGGGCAACCGCCGCCAGCGCCGCCGCATTCTCAGGCGGCACCGGCTCCTCGAACCAGAGGGGATCGTGACGCTCGACGCTCCTGGCGAAACGGATCGCAGCGGCGGGCGTCATCTGGCCATGGGTGCCGATCAGGATGTCGGCCGCCCCGCCGATCTCCTCGCGGATCGCGCCGATCACCCGTTCAGCGTTGCCCAGCGCGCTAGGGGTGAACTCGAGCGGCACCAGCTGACCCAATGTCTGATCCTCGCTCAACTGCAGCGAGAACGGATCGATCTTCACCGCGGTGAAGCCGAGGTCGACGTACTCACGCGCACGCCGCGCCGCCGCCTCTCCCTCGAGCCACAGCGCTCGCGTTCCGGCGGCGACGGTCTCGCCGGCGGTCGGATAGAGGTAGGTGTAGGTGCGCAGCCGCTCGCGCAGTCGGCCGCCGAGCAGGCGGTGGAGCGGCTGGCCGAGCGCCTTGCCAACGATGTCCCAGCACGCCATGTCGAACGCGCTCAGGATCGAGAGCTTGGTCAGATCGGGAACGTGGCTGTACCCCGCGCGCCCATAGACGCGGTCGAACAGCGCCTCGGCGTCAAACGGGTCATGTCCGATCAGCGCCTGCTCGGCGAGGTCCTCAACCATCGCGCACGCGACCGGCCAGCGAAACGCGTAGGAGAGCAGCATCATCTCCCCGTACCCCGACACGCCAGCGTCGGTGTCCAGGCGCAGCGCCAGCCAGTGGCGACCGCCGAGATGGGGCGGTGGCACCGCGATCGGGAACGTCTCGAACCCTGTCACCCTCATCGCCGGTCACCGGAGGTCTCGAACACGCATTGCTTGAACGTGCAGTTCCGCTCGAACCCTGTCACCCTCATCGCCGGTCACCGGAGGCGTGCGCCCCGCCGACTTGCCGCGCGCCGATCGGCTCGGCTGCTTGATCGCGGGCCGAGGCGGGCTCTCGATCGCCCGCCCCCTCGTCTCGCCCCGCTGGGCGCTCTTCCCGATCCGGATGGAGGTAGGCCCCCTGGCGCCGAAGCTCCGCACGGATCTCGGCGACGTCGAGCGCTCCCGCGCTGCCGTCTCCGCGGGCCACCAGCGCGGCTGCCACGCCCGCCGCCTGGCCGGTCATCCAGCACTGCGGGATCTCTCGCATGAACGCCTGCGACTGCGGGTCGCAGGCGATGTGCCTGCCGGCCACCAGCACGTTGTCGAGGTCCCGCGGGACGAGCGAGCGATAGGGCACGGAGACGTTGGCGAAGTGCTGCGATGGCGGCGGCGAGACGCCGATCTCGTCCTCGTGGCGGACACCGGCGCGCCAGTCGTCGACCGACAGGCGGTGCAGACCGACCGCGCGCCGCGTGTGCCGCACACCCACCTGCGGCGCCGACAGCACCGGCCAGGCCCGTTCGAACCCCGGGGCGTTGCGGCGGAAGTAATCGAGGTGAGCCACCATCCGCCGGCGCGACTCAAACTCGACGCGCGTGAGATCAGCCACGCTGAGGCCGCTGTAGCCGCTCAGCCGCGGACCGAGGAAGAGGGCGAGATCATCTCGCCAGCCGACCACCGGGCGCTCGACAAAGCCGAGCGTCTCGCGGGCGTGCTCCATCAGCGACCGGTAGCCCTCCGGATCATCGCGCTTGAACGCAAGCCAGCGCTTGAAGTCGACCCCCGCCCACAGCCAAGCCGTGTTCACGCAGTGGGGCACGCCACCGCCGGGCGCCTTCGTGTCCGCCTCGAACTGGGCGCCGGCGCCCGCGCAGACATCGAGGTCGCCGCTCGCGTCGACCACGCACCTTGCCAGGACCGCGCGGCGGCCCTCCTTGCTCTCAAAGATCACGCCGCGCAGCCGCCGGCCCTCGCGCACCGGGGCTGCGACCCAGCTGTGGAACAAGAACCGGACGCCGGCGGCGCGCAGCAGCTCGGCCGAGACGAGCTTGAGCCACTCGGGGTCGATCATCGGCGACCACGTCACGACATTGCGGAAGGCCCCCTGCCGTTCGCGCCAGTAGGCGACCGCGGTGGCGTCGCTCGAGCCCCACAGCTCCCGGGGGGCACCCGCCACCGCATCCGCCGGCAGTTGCTCCAGCAGCTCGGCGCCGAAGCCTGCGATCACGCGCCGCCCGCTCCAGTCGGTCATGCGATCGATCCAGATCACCAGGCCGCCGGTGGAGAGGCCGCCCAGGTGGTTGTAGCGCTCGATCAGAATGACCTCGGCCCCGAGCCGGGCCGCGGCAGCCGCCGCGGCGCACCCGGCCGGGCCGCCGCCCACGACCAGCACGTCGCAGGCAGCGTGCACCGGGATCTCGCGCGCGGGCTCACGTACGATCTGCGCGACCGTCGGGGACGCGGGCACGACCGCATCGTCGGGGGCGGCGGCGGCCACCATCGCATCGCTGCCCGGGTGGTACTGCTCCCGCTCATCGGGCGCGCTCGCCGGGCTTTGCTGGGAGGGTCGTCCGCTCACGGCGCCCGCTCCAGGTAGCGGTCGGCCGCGAGCGCTGCCGCCGCGCCGTCACCAGCGACCGCAACCGCGCGCGCGGTCGCGCCGGAGCGCACGATCCCCGCGGCGAAGAGCCCGGGGCAGGACGTTTGCTGGGCGCCATCGACGCACACGCGGCCGTCGCGGTCGAGCTCCGCCACCCCCTCCAGGAAGGTGGCGTTCGGCTCAAGCCCGATGAACGGGAAGACGGCGGCCACCTCAAGCTCGCTCGGCTCGCCCTCGGCGAGGTTACGCACGCGCACCCCCTCCACCCTGTCCCCCCCGACTATCTCCTCGACGACCGTGGTTGGTCGGATCTCGATTCCAGGGTGCGCTTCCACGCGCCGGATGTAGCTGGCCTGCGCCTCGAGCCGCTCGCCGCGATGCATGATCAGCACGCGCGCGCCAGCCTCGGCCAGCGTCAACGCCTCCTGGAGGGCCGAATCTCCGCCGCCGACGACCGCCGCCACCCTGCCGCCGAGCAGCGGGCCGTCACAGCTGGCGCAGGTGCTGACACCATGGCCTGTCAGTCGCTCCTCGCCGGGGACGCCAAGCCGCCTGAAGCGCGCGCCCGTCGCCACGATCACCGCCCTCGCCTCGACCTCTCCCTCCTCGGTGCGCAGCGACCAACCTCCCTGCGCAGGGGCAAGGCCCTCGAGCCCCACCATCGTCAGCTCGGCCCCGGCGGCCTCCGCCTGCTCCTGCGCGGCGGGACATAGCTCGTATCCGGCAACCCCATCGGGAAAGCCAGGCAGCCCCTCGATCCGCTCGATGTTCAGCAGCAGGCCCCCGGGAACGCCGCCACTCGCAACCAGCACGCTGCGCCCACGCCGTCCGGCGGTGAGCGCGGCGCTCAGGCCGGCGAGGCCGCCCCCCGCAACCACGATGTCGTACCGCCGGGCCAAGCTCGCGTTACCTCCAGGCGTCAACCGACACCGTCCGCTCGCAGCGGCCGCTGGCTAGCGCATACGCGGGGTTGGTCTCGCCCCCCACGACCACGAGCTCGAGCTGCTCGCGCGGGAAGATCGTGACCTCCTCGCCGGGATCGGCACGCAAGCGCCCAGCCCACGGCTCGATCCCTTGCTCGGCAAGCGGCTTGAGGAACTGCTCGGTGCCCCAGTGGTCCCACCACCGCCCGACCTCCATCCTCGCGCTGCTGTGCATCCAGTCCAGCAGTGACTCGGGCGTGGCGAACCCCTCACGCTCGGCCAGGATGCGCGCTGCCGAGGGGTCGACGATCAGCAGCGCGCCCGAGGTGGGGTTCTGCGCTCGCAGCATCTCCTTCAGCTTCTCCCGCCAGCTGCGCCTGACACCAAACGTCACCAGGTAGTTGCGCAGATGCAAAAACGGCGTGACCGTACTCTGATCCGGCTCATACCCTCGCCGCACGTGCAGCGGCCGCCAGGGGCTCGCCTCCTCGTTCTCGGCAAAGGTCATGTTGTTGTAGGAGAAGTTGTTCCCGAGGCTGCCCACATACGTTTCACCTGGGACCGAGCCCCCCTGCAGGTTTTGCGACAGCAGGCCGTAGGCGCGGCCAATCGTCGCGTTGGCGTGGTTGTAAGGGCCGAGCGCGCCGATGCCAGCGTTCATCCCAATCTCCCGACGGATCGGTCCGTTGACGATCGCGCCCGTGCCAATTGAGCTGACGCTGCTTTGCCGAGCGGTCACTCCGCTTGCCGCCAACGCGAGGATCACCGGTAGGTACTCGGGCCTGGCGCCCGCCATCACGGCGTTCACCGCCACCTTCTCGACGGTGAACTCCCAGGCCTCGCGGCCGTAGAACGTGGGCGCAAGATGTCCGACGACCTCGTCCGGGGCGTGGCTTGTGCCGCGCAGCATCTCCTCGACGCGCGCCTCGGTCGGCAACACGATCGGCAAAAAGTCCGTCCAGTGGCGCTCCATGAACAGGCGCTGCAGATTCTCCTCGGTGTCCGCTTCCAGCAGACGCGGCACGGAACGGTCGAAGGCCACAGCCTCCCGGCCATCCAGCGAGCGTGTCAGCTCGCCGATCAGGACCTCCGTGAATGGGCGGCCGGCGACGGGATCCTGGCCCTCGATGTAGGCGCGCAGCTCGCCAGCGGTCTTGCCGGTGGGCGAGCCGGGGATGAAGGCTTGTCGCACTCGCCTCACGCCTCGCACGCGGGTCGCGGAGTCGACCAGGCGCCGGAATGCGTGCATGTAGATCCCAACCGCGGGAACGCCGTACACGGTCTCCAGTGAGAGGGTGTGGCCGACGACCGCCGGCGCGCACGTGCTTCATATGCCGACGCCGAAGATCACCGCGTCGGCGTGCGCGCGGATCTCCCGCGAGGTGTCGGGATCGTCGGCGAACGGCTCGCGCCAGCGGACCAGGCGGGTGCGCACGCTCGGCATTCGCTCCCTCAGCCATGCTTGCAGCTGCTCCATGAACGCGTCCGCGCCGTTACCGAACCTGCCATCGACCAGATACACGGTCCTGCCCTCGAGCGAGGGCAGCCCACGCGCAAGCACCTTGCCCTCGACCTTCGGAGGGTAACCACGGGGATCGTGGACCACGAGCCTGTGACCCCCACTTGTAGTAGTGCTCGCCATCGCCTGAACCCTCCCACCCAACTGCAAACGAGAAGGACCTGAGGCTGTGCGCGGCCACCGCGGCACACCACGCCATTCAAGTGTGGCCGATCCTACCCGTGCGGGTCGCGCTCACCAAATCGAAGATCTAGATACGAGGCATAGATCGGGTAGATGCCGGCCCGGCCGCCATCGCCATCAGCGGCCCGCGATCACGCATCCCCCGCAGCGGCATACACCTCGTCCAACAGCCCTTGGCGATCGACGAGCGCGAAGTTCTCCGCCAGATACCGGTCGACCTCCTCGCGCGGAGTGCCGTTCAGCACCATGTTCAAGGCAACCAGGCGCGCGCCCTCAGCATCACGCCGGACCGCGCCGCTCGCCGCCCGCTGCCTAGATCCAGACGGCTCCCCCGTCGGCGCAGGCGGCTCAGCGGCAGGCTCGGGCGCACGATCAGGAGACGGCGTTGGCTCGGAGGCGTGCTGGTGCGCGTCGGCGGACGCGACACAGGCCGTCGGCGACGAGCCCTGCCGGAGCGGACTGAGACCCTCCGCCAGCTGCTCGAGCTCGCCGCCGAGCCGCCGCCCGGCGGCCTGCAGCGACGCGAACAGCGACGCCAGCTCCCGCTCGACCGCCTCCAGGCGCTGGAGCATCGCCGCGACGGCCTCGGAGACGCGCGCCAGCTGCTCGCCGGCCTCCTGCTCTGCGCGTCGCCTGATCTCGGCGGCGCTGCTCTCGGCGGCCTCGACAATCCCGCGCACCTGCTCGCCAGCCGCATCCGCAAGCGTCTCGGAGCGTCCCCGCGCAGCCGCCTCGAGCTCCTCGAGCCGATCGGCGATCAGGCGCAGATGGGCGTCGACCGCAGCCGGGTCGTAACCCCGCCGCTCGATCGGAAAGTCCCTGCGCTCGATGCTCCGGCGATCCACTGGACCGGGCTTCCCTAGGGCCTTGTTGCTGTCAGCTCGAGTCGTCGCTTGAGATCGCGGATCTCATCGCGCAGCTTCGCCGCGTACTCAAACCGCAGCTCCTCCGCGGCGGCGAGCATCTCCTCCTCCAGCTCCACGATCGTCCGCTCGATCTCCTCCGGCGCGAGCTCCTCGGCGCGCGCGCGGCGGCGCCGCGACCGTGGCACCTTGGACTCGCTCTGCAGAAACTCGGCGATGTCGGAGATGCCCTTGACGATCGTCTCCGGCGTGATCCCATGGCGCTCGTTGTAAGCGCGCTGAATCGCGCGACGCCTCTCGGTCTCCTCGATCGCCGCCCGCATCGCGGCGGTCTCGCGGTCGGCGTACATAAGGACCTTGCCAGAGACGTTGCGCGCCGCGCGGCCGATTGTCTGTATCAGCGAGGTCTCGCCGCGCAGAAAGCCCTCCTTATCCGCATCGAGGATCGCAACCAGCGAGACCTCGGGGAGGTCGAGCCCCTCGCGCAGCAGGTTGACTCCGACCAGCACGTCGAAGTTGCCAAGCCGTAGCTCGCGGATGATCTGGATCCGCTCGAGCGTGTCGATCTCCGAGTGCAGGTAGCGCACGCGGAAGCCCATTTCGAGCAGGTAGTCGGTCAGGTCCTCCGCCATCTTCTTGGTCAGCGTCGTAACCAGCGTGCGCTCGTCGCGCTCCGCGCGGGCGCGGATCTCGTTCATCAGATCATCGATCTGGTTGCGGGTCTGGCGCACCTCGACCTCAGGGTCGACGATCCCGGTCGGGCGCACGATCTGCTCCACGATCCGCGCCGAGTGGGTGCGCTCGTACTCGCCCGGCGTGGCCGAGACGAACACGATCTGCGGCGTGATCTGGAGGAACTCCTGGAAGGTCTGGGGGCGGTTGTCGAGGGCGCTCGGCAGGCGGAAGCCGTAGTCGACGAGGGTCTGCTTGCGCGAGCGGTCACCCTCGTACATGCCGCCAAGCTGAGGCACGGTCTGGTGAGACTCGTCGATGAAGCAGATGAAATCGTTGGGAAAGTAGTCGAGCAGGCAGTACGGGCGCTCGCCGGGAGCGCGCCCATCGAGGATCCGCGAGTAGTTCTCGATCCCCGAGCAGAAGCCGACCTCGCGCAGCATCTCCATGTCGTACTGGGTGCGCTGGCGCAGGCGATGGGACTCAAGCAGCTTGCCCTGCGCCTCGAGCTCGGCGCAGCGCTGTTCGAGCTCGCGCCCGATCTCGGCGACCGCCTCCTCGATCATCCCCTCCCGCACGTTGTAGTGGGTCGCCGGCCAAATGCCGACGTGCTCGATGTCATCGCGCAGGATCTCGCCTGTCAGCGGGTCGAACTCCTGGAGCAGCTCGACCTCGTCGCCGAATAGGACCACGCGATAGGCCGTCTCGGCGTAGGCGGGGAAGACCTCGAGCGTCTCACCGCGCACGCGAAAGGTCCCGCGGGAGAGCGCCGTGTCGTTGCGGCTGTACTGGATCGAGACCAGCTTGCGCAGCAGCTCGTCTCGATCCACGAACGCCCCCTTGCTGAGCGTCTGCAAGTTCATCTCGTAGACCTCGGGCGAGCCGAGGCCGTAGATGCAGGAGACGCTGGCCACGATCACGACGTCGCGTCGCGCGAACAGCGCCGCGGTGGCGGAGTGGCGCAGGCGGTCGATCTCCTGGTTGATGGCGGAGTCCTTCTCGATGTAGAGGTCCTTGCTCGGGACGTACGCCTCCGGCTGGTAGTAGTCGTAGTAGGAGACGAAGTACTCGACGGCGTTGCGCGGGAAGTAGGTGCGAAACTCGTTGCACAGCTGCGCCGCCAGCGTCTTGTTGTGGGCGATCACCAGGGTCGGCTTCTGCACCGCCTCGATCACGCCGGCCATCGTCATCGTCTTGCCGGTCCCGGTTGCGCCGAGCAGCGTCAGGAAGCGCTCGCCGGCCAGGATCCCCTCGGCCAGCGCAGCGATCGCCTGCGGCTGATCGGCGGTGGGGCGGTAGGCGGCGTCGAGCTCAAACTTGGGCATCTAAGGAACCTTTTAGCGTAGCCGCCGAGGCGGACGCCGCCGAGGCGGATAATTTGAGGAGGAGGAGCATCCAACCTAACCTGGCTTCAGATGGCTCGCCCCAGCATCAGGACGGCCGCTCGCGGCGGCCTCGCAGAGTTCGCGCTAGAGGAGCAGCAGGCGCTCGTGGTGGAGATGCTGCGCCGGGCGCGCGGTGCGCCGGTCAGCTACGCCGAGCTGCGCGAGGCGGGGGTCGAGCTGCCGGCAAGCGTGGTCTCCGAGCTCGAGTTGGCCGGCTGGCCGATCGAGCGCTGCCGACTCGGCCGGGGGATCGCACCGAGCGTGAGACTCGACCCCGCGCTCGATCCGGCGGCGCCGGCGGAGGGGGCAGCCGAGCGGGGAGCGCCCCAGCGCCCGGCGGCAAAGCAGCTCCGCGCCGAGCGCGCGTCAGCACCGTCGGCAGCCGACAGACGCGCTGCAACAGCGCCAGCCGATGAAAGGCTCGCCACAGCGGCAGCCGACAGACGCGCTGCAACAGCGCCAGCCGATGAAAGGCTCGCCACAGCGGCAGCCGACAGACGCGCTGCAACAGCGCCAGCCGATGAAGGGCTCGCCACAGCGGCGGCCGAGGAACGCGCCGCGCTCGGGCGGAAACCAGCTGCGACGGTCGCGGCCGAAGGCGCTTGGCGAAGCGGCCCGTCGCCCCTCGCGCCCCCGGGCGGACTCGATCCCGACTCAAGCTATCGCGTCTACCGTTCGCGGCCCTGGGCGGGGCTTGCAGGGGGTGGGCTGGGCCGCAGGCGCCGGCGCTGGATCATCCCGGCCGCACTCGCGCTCGCCGGCTGCCTCGCCGCGGCGATCGGGCTGGCGGCGGCAGGCGCCTTCACCGGCTCGCCGCCGGCGAGCTCCCACTCCACTCGCACGCACGCGACCGCTCGCCGCGCGTCCCCCACCGGCCACATCCGGTCGCACGGCGCGATCATCACACGCAGGCCCGGCAACGGGGCGACCGGACACGCGGACAGCGTGCCGCGACGGACAACTCATCCCAGCGCCACTACCGCCACCCAGACCTCGCCTCAGGCCGCCACCCAGACCTCGCCTCAGGCCGCCACCCAGACCTCGCCTCAAGCCACCACCCAGACCTCGCCTCAAGCCACCACCCAGACCTCGCCTCAAGCCACCACCCAGACCTCCCCCGGCTCGACGCAGACGACCCCCGCGACACCGGTTGACCTGGCGAGCGCGGTAGCGCTCGACGCGCGCGGCCATTACCTGCTCGACGCGGGCGAGTACGCCGCCGCAATCCCACTCCTGCGCGAGGCGATGGCGGCGACGGGCGAGTCGACCGCCGACTGCCTGGAGCCGACGACGCAGGCGTGCCTCACCTACGCCTACGCGCTCTACGACCTCGGAAACGCGCTGCGCCTCGAGGGCCATCCGGCGGAGGCGGTGGCGCTGCTGCGGCAGCGGCTCCAGATCGACAACCAGCGCGGGATCGTGCAGGCGATCCTGGCGCAGGCCGAGCAACAGGCGCGCTCAGGCGGGGGCGGCGGCACCTAGCCTCCGCGCGGCTCAGCCGTAGCCGAGCGCCTTGGCGTATGTCGTCCGATACTCCCGCTGGGCCTCGAGCACCCGCAGCACGTAGGCGCGCGTCTCCGGGAACGGAATCTGCTCGATCCCGAGTCGCCGCCCATGGGCCCGCGCGGCCGCCAGCCAGCGGTCGACGTTTGTCTCGCCGCCGTTGTAGGCGGCCAGCGCCAGCACCAGGTTGCCCCGGTACTTGTCGAGCAGGTACCGGAGGTAGTAGGTGCCGTAGGCGATGTTGACCGCCGGGTGCGAGAGGTCAGAGACCCGGAATGCGCTCCCGCCCGAGCGCCGCGCGAGAAACTCGGCGGTCGCCGGCTCGATCTGCATCAGCCCCTCGGCGCCTGTCGGCGAGGTGCGGGCGTCGAACTTTGTCTCAGCGTAGATCACAGCGGCGACCAGGGCCGGGTCGAGGTGCTTCTCCGCCGCCTGCTGGCGGATGATGCTCGCGTAGGCGAGGGGCAGCTCGAGATCGCGAATTGCGCGCTGGAAGAGGGGCAGCGCCAAGAGCACGCCGACGAGCAGCGCGCAAAGCGCGACCAGCAGGGCGAGCAGCCGCCGGCGAGGGGCTCGGCGGCGGCTCGGCCTGCGGCTGCGCCAACCGCGGGCGCCGGCCGTGCGGCGCGCCGATGCATGGCGCGAGGAGGCGCTGACAGCGGGGGGAGTCACGGCTTGGGACGCGGAAGCTGGCCTGCGCGCCGCGCACGCGGGCCCAGGTACGCAAAGGATGCCAGGAAGCTGCGACGGACCGAGCGCGAGAGGCGGCGGCAGTCGCCAAGCCGAGGAGCCGGCGCAACGGGCCTGCCACTGATCGTGCGGCTGACGAGGCTCGCGATCATGCCCGAGTGAGGCGGCTTGCGCGAGTTCTCAGATCCGCATCTCGCCGCGCTCGCGGCCCTGGCGGCGCTGATCGCCGTCTCGGTGTGGCTGCCCCGCCGCCGCGGGGCGCGCGCGCGGAGGGCCTACGCGCGGACGCTCGCCGCGGTGATCCTCGCCGCCTGGGCGGGCGAGTACCTTGCCGACGCGCTCAATGGCAGCTGGAGCGTGCGCAATACGCTGCCGCTGCAGCTGACCGACGCGATCTCGGTCTCCGCGGCGCTCGCGCTGCTCACGCGAAGGCAGCTGCTGGTCGAGCTGACCTGGTACTGGTCGCTGACGGCGACCCTGCAGGCGGTGCTCACGCCCGACCTCGCGCAGAGCTTTCCGAGCATCTACTACTTCACCTACTTCGGCTATCACGAGGGAGCGATCGCCGCCGCCTGCTTTTTGGTGGCTGGGTGTCGGCTGCGCCCGCGGCGCGGGGGGTCGCTGCGGGTGTTCGCGATCACGCTCGGGTGGGCGGCGATCGCCGGCGCCGCGGATGCGCTCACCGCCGGCAACTACATGTACCTGCGCTTCAAGCCCGCGCACGCCTCGCTACTTAGCTTCCTCGGCCCGTGGCCGTGGTACATCGCCGCGGCGGGCGCGCTCGGGCTGGCGATGCTGGTGATCCTCGAGGTCCTCACCGGCCTGCTCACGGACCGGCGATCGCGCGCAGCACCTCCTCCAGCCTTCGCTCGAGCTCAGCGACGCTTCCATCGTTGAGCACCACATAGGTCGCACGGGCGGCCTTCTCCTCCTGGCTCAACTGCCGCGCCGCGCGTGCGTCCAGCGCCCGGTGTCCGCGCTCCGCTGCCCGGCGCGCCCGTAAGCGCTCGTCGGCGACGATCGCGATCGTCGCATCGAAGTCGCCCTCCATCCCCGCCTCGAACAGCAGCGGCACCTCCACAGCCAATGCCCGCGGCGGTGGCTGCCGGCGCTCCTGCCGCTCCCGCCAGGCGGCGATCCGCTCGCCCACAAGCGGCCACAGCAACCGCTCGAGCCAAGCGCGGTCCTCGGCGGTTGCGAATGCGCGCGCGGCGAGCGCGTCCCGATCGATCTCTCCTCCGCGCAGAACCCGCTCGCCGAAACGCTCGCGCACCGCGGCGCGGACCGGCTCGGAGCGGTAGAGCTGATGCACGAGGAGATCGCTCGACAGCACGGCGGCGCCGATCCGCTCGAGCGCCGCGAGCGCCGTCGACTTGCCGGCGCCGATCCCGCCGGTCAGTCCGATGAATGGAGGGCCGGGGCGCGCGCTCAGCTTGGTTGCCGGCCGCCGGACGCCGGCTCGGCCGAGGCTCCGGTCGAGCCGGGTGCGGATCCGTCCGCCGCGGCATCCTCCGGCAGCCCATCGCCGTCATCCTCGCGCGAGCGGTCCGTCGTGTCACCCTGCTCCGCCCCGCGCGCCGCGTCGTCCTCGCCCGCGAACACCTCCTCGGAGAGGCCGAGCTCGGGAACGTCCTCGAGATCCTGGCCGGCGGCGCCGCCAAGCGGCCGCACCGGCAGCACCTGCCCCTCGACGCGCTTGATCGACAGCGACAGTCGCCGGCGCTCGGAGTCGATCTCGAGGATCTTGACTCTCACCTGGTCGCCCGGCTGAATGATCTCGCGCGGGTTCTCGACGTGGTGCTGGGCGAGCTCGGAGATGTGCACGAGCCCCTCGACGCCGTCGAGGATCTCGACGAAGGCGCCGAACGTGACAACCTTGGTGACGGTGCCCTCAAGCTCATCGCCGACGTTGTAGGTGTCGACCACGCGCTGCCAGGGGTCCTCCTGGGTCTGCTTGAGGCCGAGCGAGATGCGCTGACGCTCGCGGTCGATGTCGAGCACCTTGACCGTCACCTTGTCGCCGATCGAGAGGACCTCGCTCGGGTGGTTGACGTGCGACCAGGAGAGCTCGGAGATGTGGATCAAGCCATCGATCCCGTCGAGGTCGACGAACGCGCCGAAGTCAACGATGTTCGAGATCGTCCCCTCGACGATCTGGCCCGGCTGCAGCCGGTCGAGGATCCGCTCGCGGTCCTCCTTGCGCTGCTCTTCGAGCACCGCGCGCCGCGAAAGGACGACGTTGTTCCGGGCCCGGTTGAGCTCGATCACCTTGCATTCGATCGTCTGGCCGAGATACTCGTCGAGGTTGGGCACGCGACGGATGTCGACGAGCGAGGCGGGGAGGAACCCACGCACCCCGAGATCGACGATCAGCCCGCCCTTGACGACCTCGATCACCGGACCCTCGACGGGCTCGCCGGATTCGGCGGCGGCCTCGATCCTCCGCCAGGCGCGCTCGAAGCGGGCCCGCTTCTTCGAGAGGATCAGGCGGCCGTCCTGGTCCTCCTTGGTGAGGACCAGCGCGTCGACCTCCTCGCCCAGCGAGACCTCCTCGCTGGGGTCGACCGACTTGCGAATCGACAGCTCGGAGGCCGGGATCACGCCCTCGGACTTGTAGCCGATGTCGACCAGCACCTCATCGCTGTCGATCCGCACGACACGGCCGGTCACGACGTCGCCCTCGTGGAAGGGGTGAATCGTGGCGTCGTAGTTGGGAACGATCTTGCCGTCGACCTCCAGCAGGAGGCCGTTGGAGCCCTCGACGATCTTCGGCTCTCGGCCGTCGGCGGCAGCGCTGATGGTTGCGGTCGGTGACATCTGCTCTCGGAGGATAGCCGGGATCGGCGGTGGGCGGTGCGGGGCCGCGGCGATGAAGGATGCTGCCGCCAGCGCCACGGCCCCACCTATCATCGATCGGCAGCGATGCCACGGCGAGCTACCAAGCGGGGCGCCCAGCGGACCAGGCTAGAGCGGGACTGCGACGTTTTGATCTGCGGCGCCAGCTTCGCAGGGCTGGCCGTGGCGCGGGAGCTGCGCGGCTCGGGCGCGCAGGTGCTGGTAGTGGACCGCTACGAGATCGGCGAGCGCCCGACCTCGGCGTGCGGCATCCCAACGCCCTGGCTGCGGGCGCTGGGGCTGATGGCCGCGCACCGACAGGAGTTCCCCGAGGTGGTGATCCACACACCTCATGGCAGCGCCCGCTATCGGCTCCCGTGGACGTTCTCGACCTTCGACTACCGCACGCTCTGCGCCGAGCTGGCCGCGCAGGGCGAGTTCGAGTTCGAGACGGCAACCGTGCTGGGAAGGGCCTGGGAGGATCCAGCTGGTCCGATCCAGGTGCAAACTGACCGTGGCCTCGTGCGCGCCCCGCTGGTGGTCGACGCGATGGGCTGGCGGCGGGTGCTCGGCGCGGGCACGCCGATCCAGCCCCCCGAGGCCTACCTCTCGCGTGGGCTGGAGGTGCATCCGCGCGGCTCCGGCGAGCAACTCGAGGTGTGGATCGACCGCGACTACGTCCCCGCCGGCTATGCCTGGAGCTTCCCGGCGGGGGACGAGCTGCGAATCGGGGTGGGCTCGTTCGACCCCCGCTTCCACGTGCGCGAGCCAACCGTGCGGCTGGCCGCCGAGCTGGGCCGCGACGCGGTCCGCTACCAGGGCAACTGGATCCCCCACCGGCTGCGCGATGCGACCGAGGGAGGCATCTTCTTCGCCGGCGACTCGGCCGGGCACTGCCTGCCGCTGACCGCCGAGGGGATCCGCACGGCGCTTTACTTCGGGCTCGCCTGCGGACGGGAGCTGCGCGCGGTGGTGGCGGGCGAGCGCTCGCGCGCGGCGGCGCTCGCGCGCTACGCCGCCTTCAGCGCGGCGCACCGCTGGAAGTTCGAGACGCTGCTGCGGGTTCAGTGGCTGATCCCGCGCGTGCCGCCCCGCCTGCTGGGGCCGGCGCTGCGCGCGATGCAGCCGAAGCGGTTCGTCGATTGGGCCTTCGGCCACTACCTCGCGATCGCCCATCCGGACTTCGCGCACGCCGATGACCCTGGCTTCCATCGCAGTGGAGATCCGCTCCCACGCCGGCGGCGAGGTCCGCTGTCGCTCGTTGGCGAAGACAGGGAAGCTGCCCGCGTCCCCTCTGACCGACACGATCCGAACGTACGCATGCGCCGAGCCTAAGAGCCATGGTCAAGGCCCACCTCTGTTCACATCATGGGCGGATTTTCCCGCCACCGGCCTTGCGCCAGCGGGCTTGCCGCTCCCGCAGACCGCAGGGGGATTCGCTGTGCCAGCGTTGCGTGCCTGACCGGGTGGTGTCGTAGAACAGCAGATTGCATTCCTGGCGGGAGCAGCGCCGCAGCCGGGCGGGGTCGAGGCGGCCGACCTCGGTCACGATCCGGTTGGCAAGCTCGCTGACAGCGCTGCTCGCGCGCCAGCGCAGTTCGGCGCGAAGGGTCCCGTCGGAGCTGGCCCGCAGCTCCTGGGTGGCGTGTGCCTGCCCGGCGAACCGGTTGAGGACGTCAAGCTCCGGCAGGGGCCGGCGACCGATCAGTGCCTCGGCGATGGCAAGGGTCTGGTCCGCGAGGGCGGCGAGATCTTCGAGCTCCTCCTCGGCCAGGGGCTGGGACAGGTTGAGGGGCTCGAGTAGGGCACGCGCAGCGGGGTAGCTGGCGAAGGGGTTGGGCACCTTCGATTCCCTCGCCCCGGCGGGACGCCGGGGCTGCCGGGCGTTGGCAAGCGCCAGCAGGACGGGTATGGGCTGGCGCTGTGGTGCTGTTCCCGGGGGCATGTGACTGTCATCCTCTTTCGGTAGCGGCCGTACGGCCGGTCATGACGCGCATAGGTTCGGCGGGGGCGGGTGCACGCTGGTTTCGCCGGGCGCACAGGGCTGCCAATCCCGCCCCGGCGAGGAAGGCGGCAGTGACGATCATCAGGGCGGTGTGCATGCCAGCGGTGAAGCGAGCCGTGCTGGCGATGAAGCTGCCGAGCAGGGCGATGCCGAGGACACCGCCGACCTGGCGGGCGGCGTTGAGCACCCCGGAGGCGATCCCGGTGTGCTGCCTGGGTGCAGCGAGCATGACGGCGGCGGTGAGCGACGGCATGGTGGCGGCAAACCCGCAGCCGAGCAGGAACAGCCCGGGGACCAGTTGCTGGTAGCCGGTGTGCGGACCTGCCAGGGCCAAAATGGCGGTTCCAGCGGCTGCCAGAAGCTGACCAGTGATCATGACGGTTCGGGGGCCGAGGCGGGTGGTAAGCCGCCCGGTGAGGGGCGGGCCGATCATCGTGACACCTGCAAAGGGCAGCAGCATCAGTCCGGTGGCCAGCGCGCTGTAGTGGCGAAGGTGTTGGAAGTAGAGCGACAAGACGAAAACCTGGCCGTAGATGCCGAAGTTCAGGAGCAGCCCGACAGCGTTGGCGGCGGAAAAGCTGCGCTGAGAGACAAGGCCAAGCGGCAGCATCGGGCTGGCGGCCCGCCGCTCGGCCGCGGCGAACAAGGCCAGGGCAAGTAGCGCAGCGCCCAGGGAGCAGGCCGTGATGGGGCTGCCCCAGCCATGCGGCCCGGACTCGGTGAGCCCGAACGCCAACATCGCCAGCGTGGCGATCCCGAGGATCTGGCCCGGCAGGTCGATTCGACGGTACGTGGTGGCGGTCTCGGCGGCGTGCCGGGCCAGCAAGGAGATCGCGATCACGCCAACCGCAAGATTAACCAGGAAGATCGCCCGCCACCCGATCCAGTCCACGAGCATGCCGCCGAGGACCGGGCCGGTGGCGGTGGCGGCCCCGGCGCAGGCGGCCCAGGCAGCGATCGCGCGGGTCCGCTTGGCGGGCTTGGGGTAGGCGTGGGCGATCAGGGTCAGGGAGGCGGGCATCAGCAGCGCCGCCCCCAGGCCCTGGATAACCCGCCCAGCGATCAGCACGGGGAAGGCCGGCGCGAAGCCGCAGACCAGGGAGCCGGCGACAAAGACCGCGGTGCCGTAGCCAAAGGCGCGTTTGCCGCCATGCCGGTCCGACAGGGCGCCGCAGGTAAGCAGCAGCGCCGCGAAAACGATGTTGTAGCCGTTCACGACCCACTGCAGGTTGGTGGTCGTGGTGCGGAAGCTGCTCCCAATGGCGGGCAGGGCGACGTTGACGATCGTCGTGTCCAGGATGACGGCGAAGAAACCGAGGCACACGGCGGCGAACGTCCTCGAGCGGCCAGTGGCGACCGCCTCGGGCTTATCCGGCGGGGTGCGGGTCGCGATAGAGGCGCTCATGAACCCCTCCTAACGGTCAAAGCTTACTGTTGACCGTTAGAAAATATCAGCTCAGATCGCGAGGCGGGTTGCCGCAGGAGCGAATATTCGGGAGGCGGCGCGTCGAGCAGGGAGCACGGCGCGTCGAGCAGGGAGCACTGATCGCGGCGCCCAGGCGCCACCCCGCTCGCCGCTCAAGCGGAAGATCCCCCTCCCGGTCGCGCCGGCGGTCCTTACTTCGCCGCCAACCAGTCCGGCCCGACCCCCCCCTCGACCACCAGCGGCGGGTCCATCTCCGGGAACGCTCCGACCATCTCGCGGCGGGCCAACGCCAGCACCTCCTCCGCCTCCGCTTCCGGCCCCTCGAACAGCAGCTCATCGTGGATCTGCAGGATCAGCCGCGAGGCCAGGCCAGCCTCGCCCAGCGCGTCATGGCAGCGGACCATCGCGATCTTCATGATGTCCGCCGCGGTCCCCTGGATGACCATGTTGACGGCGAAGCGCTCGCCCTGCTTGCGCAGATCCCAGCGACGCGCGCGCAGCTCCGGCACCTGCCGGCGGCGGCCGAACAGGGTCGCGACGTAGCCGTGCTCGGCGCCCTGCTCGATCGTCTGGGCGATGAAGCGCGCGACCGCCGGGAAGCCCTCCATGTAGCGCTTGATGAACTCGTCCGCCTCCTCCTGGGAGATGCCGAGCCGGTCGGCCATCCCCCACGCCGAGAGCCCGTAGACGATCCCGTAGTTGATCATCTTCGACTTCGAGCGCATGCTCGGGTCGATCTGCTCCGGCGTGACCCCGAAGACCCGGCAGGCGGTGGCCGTGTGCACGTCCTCGCCACGACGGAAGATCTCCTTGAGCGCCTCCTCGCCGGCGATGTGAGCGAGCAGCCGCAGCTCGACCTGCGAGTAGTCGGCCGAGACCAGCAGGTTGCCCGGCTCGGCGACGAAGCAGGCGCGGATCTCGCGCCCGAGCTCGGTTCGGATCGGGATGTTCTGCAGGTTGGGGTTGTTGGAGGACAGCCTGCCCGTTGCAGCCGCCGTCTGCTTGAAGGTCGTGTGGATCCGCCCATCCGGGCCGATCAAAAGCGGCAGCGCGTCGAGATAGGTCTGGGCGAGCTTGGTCAGCTCGCGCCAGCGCTCGATCAGCGGCACCACCGGGTGCTCGGTGCGCAGCGCCTGCAGCACCCGCGCATCGGTGGAGTAGCCGGTCTTGCCGCGACGCTTGCGCGGCAGCCCGAGCTTGCCGAAGAGGATCTCCTCCAGCTGCTTGGGCGAGCCGAGCATGAACTCCTCCCCGACCAGCGCGAAGATCTGCCGCTCCACCTCGTCCGCCTCCGCCTTGACGCGGGCGGAGATCCCACGCAGACGCTCGACGTCGAGCTTCAGCCCCGCCAGCTCCATCTCCCGCAGCACGCGCACGAGCGGAAGCTCCACCTCCTCAAGCAGCGCCAGCAGGCCGCGCTCGCGAATCTCCTCGCGCTGGCACTCCGCGAGCGCGTGGACAAGCCGCGCCTGCGCGCCTGCCTCGTCCGCGATCGTCGTCCCCAGCCCGCGCTCCTCGCATAGCTCGCGGAAGGGGTAGGCGCGTCGTGCCGGCTCGAGCAGGTAGGCGGCAACCTCGGTGTCGTGGGCGAGCCGCTCGGGGACGCGCCCGAGCGACTTCGCGTCGTGGGCGATCATCGGGCGAGGATCGAGGGCGCCGACCAGCTGCGCCGGCTCCGGACAGGGTCCGACCAGCACCTCGGGCGGGGCGTAGACGCCAAAGCGCCAGGACTCCTGGGCATCGCCGAAGAGCGCCCCCTCGGGGGGCGGCGGGCGCAGCGCGGCAATCGACACGGGCGCGTCGCGCGGCAGGCGCGCGAGCACGGCCAGGGTCGCCTCGCGCACGCGGCCGTCAAGGGAAGTCGTTGGCGCTGGCGCGGGAGCGGCCGCCTCGGCCGAGCCGAGCGCCTCCTCCAAGCGTCGCAGGGGCTCGCGCAACTCGAAGCGGCGGAAGGTCTCGCGCAACTTCGAACGGTCGGGCGGCTTGGAGACGAGCGCGGCGAGGTCAAGCTCGAGCGGGACGTCTCGCCTGACGGTCGCAAGCCGCTTGGAGACGATCGCCTGCTCGGCGTGCTCGGTCAGGTTCTGGCGGCGCTTGGCGCCCGAGATCTCCTCGACGTGCGCCAGCACCTGCTCGAGCGAGCCGTAGCGCCGCAGAAGCTCGGCGGCTGTCTTATCGCCGATGCCAGGTACGCCGGGGATGTTGTCCGAGGCGTCGCCCTTCAATCCGATGAAGTCGGGGATCAGCTCGGGCGGGATCCCGTAGCGCTCGAGCACCCCTTCGCGGTCGTAGATCCTCGTGTCCGTGATCCCGCGCGAGGTGGTCATGATCCGCACCCCGTCCGAGACCAGTTGGTAGGCGTCCCGATCGCCGGTCACGACCATCACCTCGATCGGCGGCTCCGCCGAGCGGGCGCGCTCGACGATCGAAGCGATCACGTCGTCGGCCTCGTAGCCCTCGACGCCAAGGTTCAGATAGCCGAACGCCTCGACCAGGGGCTCGAGGTGCGGCCACTGCTCGGCGAGCAGGTCCGGGCGGGCAGCCCGTTGCGCCTTGTAGCCGTCATACAGCTCCCTGCGTCCGGAGTGACCGCGGTCCCAGACCACGACCGTCGCCTTCGGCCCGTAGTCGGTGAGGATCTTGACCAACATCGAGGCGAAGCCGAAGATCGCGTTGGTCGGCTGGCCGGTCGAGGTCGCGATCGACTCGGGCAGGGCGAAGAACGCCCGGTAGGCGAGGCTGTTGCCGTCGATTAAGAAGAGCGAGTCGGCCATCGCGCAGGGAATCTAGTAGGCGTCGCCAAGGACCTTCGGCGGGATCACGATCGTGCGGAAGGTGGGCTGGCCGCCGGCGCCAACGGCGTAGAGGCCGAAGCTGCGCAGCGTCGTATCGCCGTCGGGCTCCACGCTGAAGGTCCCAAGCGCGGAGCGGAGGTCATGGATGGCGAACAGAGCCGCGCGCACCGCCTCGCGTTGATTGCCGCGCGCGCCCGCGGCGGCGATCGCCTGCAGCCCGAGCCGCATCGCCTCATACCCGTAGAGCGCCCACGCGGTTGGCACGCTGCCGGGGAAGCGCTGCGCGTAGTCGGCCGCGAACGCCAGGCCCCCGGGGTAGGAGGCGAGCGGCGCGGTGATCATCGTGCAGCGCAGCGCCGCGCCTGCGCCCGGGTCGATCCCGCCCTGGCGCGGATCGGTGAAGGCGGGCGCGCACAGCGGGTGGGGCACGAACAGCCGCGCCCTGCGATTCGCCTGGTATATGGCATCGGCCAGCGCGACCGCGTCGGAGACATCGGCGCCGGCGTAATCGAAGCACCTGATCGACGCCAGGCGGAGCGCCTGCGCGTAGCCTGCCGCGTCGCTCGGCGGCGGCGCGGGCGAGCTGCGCAGTGCAACGTGGTAGGAGGGGGCCAGCTGCTCGAGCGTCTGCGCCTGCCCGGTCCCGTACAGGGTCTGCTCATAGGCGAGCGCGACGCGATTGCAGCCGGCCGCGTGCATCGCCTCGAGGTCGGCGGCGGCCTCTACGTCATCGTTGGGCACGAGGCGCACGAACGTCGGCTGCCCGGAGGGCTCGAACGCCTGCGGCTGATCCCTGGCCGCGCCCGGCAGCGCGCTCGTCAGCCCCACGTAGGTGCTGCCCGGGCTGACCTGGGCGATGTCAGCCTGGTTGAGGACCGGCAGCGCGGTCTCGAGCGCATCGGTCCCCAGGGGGCCGATGAAGTAGACCGCGCTCGTGTCGGCGGCGGCACGATGCGCGTTCGCCAGCACCCGGGTGAGGGTGGCGCCGCGCGCGGCCGCGATCGAGTCGTCAAGCGCGAAGTAGCGCACGCGAAAATCGCCTGCTCTTCCGCCTGCTTGCGCGAGCGCGAGGGCGATCCCGTTGCGCATCTCCGTCGCGCGCGCCGCATCGGGCCCATGGGAGGGGAGATCGGAGTAGATGTCCACGTAGCGCGAACGGGGCCGGGGTGACGGGTGGCGGCGCCCGCCCCCGCAGCCGCCCAGCCCAAGCGCGAGCAAAGCGAGCAGGCACGCGCCCGCCGCGAGCCGCATCACCCCTGCAGCGCAGCCGACGGCGCCAGCCGTCCGCCGCGGACGCGGTCGATCACGAATGGCGCGATCGTGATGTCGCCGGTCGGCCTGATCGAGAACGTGCCAAGCGGCGAGTTGCGCACGCGCAGCGAGAAGAAGTCGCCGACCACCGTGCTGCGGTCGTCGGCCTTCGCGCCTGCGGCGGCGATCGCGTCGAGCACCGCCGACATCGCCTCATAGCCGAACACCGCCTCGGCTGCCGGCGTGTGGCCGTAGCGCGCGCGGAACGCGCGGACGAACGCGCGCGCGGGCGCGTTCAGCGCGCTCGGCAAGAAGCCCGGCTGCGAGATGTAGATGCGGCGCGCGACCGCGCCGATGCCGGCAAGCGGTCCGGCTGGGGCGCCGGCGCCGCCGGATCCCCCCGCCCCGCCGGCCCCCGCCAGCAGCGCGAGCGGCGAGCTGCCGAGGAGGTAGGCGCTCGGGTCCGTGCGCGCGGCGGCGGCGAAGGCGGCGAGCGCCCCACGCGCGGAGACCCCGGTGTAGAAGACCGCATCCGCCCCCCGGAGCGTGGCGGAGGCACGGATCGAGGAGGGCAGGTCGTGGCGGAGCGCGTAGCTGAAGGCGCGGCTGTACTCGCTGGAGTCGCCCGTGATGTAGACCGAGCGCACGCCGAGCCGTTCGAGCTCGGCCGCATCCGCGCGCGCTTCGGCCCGATCGCTGGGAACGACGCGCGCGAACGTTCGGCCATAGGTTGAAAGCGACTCGTAGTAGCGCTGCGGCGCGCCGGGGATCGCAGGGGTGCTCTCGGTCAGCTCGAGCGCGGTGTCGGTCGGCGAGACCTGGAGCAGGTCCTCCGCGTTGGTGATGCCAGCGCTATCGGCCGAGGCCCCCGGGAGAAGCTCGCCGAGGTAGGCGATCGCCGAGCTGTCCTGGATCGCCGCACGGGCATCGTCGGAGGGCTTCGCCTCTGTCAGCTCGCGCAGGCGCAGGTGGAAGTGGTGCTCGGCACGCGGCGCCTGCTGAGCGAAGGCGAGACGCTCGGCATCGAGGACGTCCGCGAGCGCGGGGGCTGAGGCAACGTGACCGGGAGCGCTCAGGTAGATCGTCAGCGTGCTGCCCTGGGCCCTCACCGTCTTCGGAGCGCTCGAGCCGGCAGCGCCGCAGCCGGCGAGCAGCAGTGCCGCGCCGGCGGCCGCGAGCGCACGGCGCGGGGCGAGGATCTCCATCGCGCTCGGATGTTATCCGAGGGGCCGCGCGTCGCCGGCCACGTGCTCGCGCAGCGCGGCGGCGAAATCCCTGAGCAGGCGCTCGACCTCCTCCGCCGCCCCCCCCGGAGCGTCCGCCTCACCGGCCGCGCGCACGAGGCGGCTGCCAACGATCACCCCATCGGCTCCGGCGGCCGCCGCGGCAGCGGCCTGCGCCGGCGTGCCGATCCCAAAGCCCGCGCACACCGGGACCGCGGTCGACGCGCGCGCGCGCGCAAGCAGCGACCCCAGCGCGCGGTCGAGCGCAGCGCGCTCGCCGGTCGTGCCCGTCACCGACACCGTGTACAGGAAGCCGCGCGCGCTTGCCCCGATCCGGCGCAGTCGCTCATCCGGGGTCGTGGGCGCGGCGAGCGGGACGAGCGCAAGGCCGCGATCCTCGCAGGATGCACGCACCTCGGCGGCCTCCTCGAGCGGCAGGTCGGGGACGATCAGCCCGCTGATCCCCCCGCCCGCGAGCAGGTCGGTGAAGCGCTCGAGCCCAAGCGCGAGGATCGGGTTGACGTAGCACATGACCACCACCGGCAGCTCGCGCGCAAGCTCGGTGCCCAGCGCCAGCACGTCGTGCACGCGCGTCCCCACGGCCAGCGCCCTGACCGCGGCCGCATGGATCACCGGTCCGTCGGCGAGCGGATCCGAGAACGGGATCCCAAGCTCCACCAGATCGGCGCCCGCGCGCACGTACGCGCCGGCGATCGCGCGCGAGCGCTCAAGATCGGGGAAGCCGCCCATCATGTAGGGCATCAGCGCCGCCCGGCGACCCTCGGCGCGCGCGGAGGCGAACGCCTCCGCGATTCGCTCGATGCCGCTCACGGCGAGCCCGGCCTGTCCGCGCCGAGGTGCGCGAGCGCCTCGTCGAGATCCTTGTCGCCGCGGCCGGAGAGGCAGATCAGATCGAGCTCGCTCGCCTCCGCCCGCAGCGCCCAGGCGATCGCGTGCGCGCTCTCAAGCGCGGGGATGATCCCCTCAAGCCGCGCGGTCAGCGCAAACGCCTCGAGCGCCTCCTCGTCGGTGACGGCCTCGTAGCGCGCGCGGCCCGAGTCGCGCAGCCAGGCGTGCTCGGGGCCGCAGCCCGGATAGTCGAGCCCGGCGGAGATCGAATGCGCCTCGAGGATCTGGCCCTCCTCGTCCTGCATGATCGCCGAGTAGGAGCCGTGCAGCACCCCGGGGCGCCCGCGCGCGGTCAGCGGGGCGCCGTGGCGACCGGTGGCGAGCCCCTCCCCGGCCGCCTCGACGCCGACCAGCTCCACCTCGCGGTCCTCGAGGAAGCCGGCGAAGATGCCGATCGAGTTCGAGCCTCCGCCGACGCACGCGATTACCCGCGCGGGCAGCCGTCCGGCCCGCTCGAGCAGCTGCGCGCGCGCCTCATCGCCGATCACCCGCTGCAGGTCCCGCACCAGCGCCGGGTAGGGGGCCGGGCCGACACAGGAGCCGATCACGTAGTGACTGGTGGCCACGTTCGCCACCCAGTCGCGAATCGCCGCCGAGACCGCCTCCTTGAGCGTGCGCGCGCCCGCCTCGACCGGCTCCACGCGAGCGCCCAGAAGGCGCATCCGCTCGACGTTGGGACGCTGCCGGCGCATGTCCTCCGTGCCCATGTAGACGACGCATTCGAGCCCGAGCAGCGCAGCCGCGGTGGCCGCGGCGACGCCATGCTGGCCGGCTCCGGTCTCCGCGATGATCCGCTGCTTGCCCATGCGCACGGCAAGCAGCGCCTGCCCGAGCGCGTTGTTGATCTTATGCGCGCCGGTGTGGTTGAGGTCCTCGCGCTTGAGGTACAGCGGCCGTCCGACCCGCTCTGACAGGCGCTCGGCAAGATAGAGCGCGCTGGGACGGCCGACGTAGTCGTGCAAAAGCGCGCCCAAGCGCGCGTGAAAGGCAGGATCGACGCGCGCGGCCGCCCACGCCCGCTCGAGCTCGTCCAGCGCGGGCATCAGCGTCTCCGGCACGTACCGACCGCCGTACGGGCCGAAGCGGTGCTCGATCGCGGCGCTCATCGGCCCGCCGCCGGAAGCGGCGTCTCCGCGGGGAGGGCAAGGCGCGCGGCGGCCTCCCTGACCGCAGCCGCGAACGCCTCGAGTCTGGCGGGGTCCTTGCGCCGCGGATCGTCGCGGCGCTCGACCCCGCTTGCGACATCCACCGCATAGGGCCCAACCGTCGCGATCGCAGCCCCGACATTCTCAGGGGTGAGGCCGCCGGAGAGGATCAGCGGCACGTGCGAGCGGCGCGCCCGGACGAGCTCCCACGCGAACGTCTCGCCCGAGCCACCGGGCTTGCCCGGCACGTAGCTGTCAAGCAGGTGGAAGTCGGTGCGATACGGGGCGAGCGCGCGGATGTCGCCGCCAGAGCGCACACGGGCCGCCTTGATCACCCTCGCGCCGGTGCGCCGCGCGACCTCGGCGCAGAAGGCCGGCCCCTCGTCGCCGTGCAGCTGCACAAGCGTCAGCCCAAGCTCATCCGCCAGGCGGGCGATTCGCTCGAGCGGCGCGTTGACGAACACGCCCGCAAGCTCGGCCCGCCGCCGGGCGACCGCGGCGATCTCGACGGCCGCCCGGAGCTCGCATCGCCGCGGCGACCCCGGCCACAGGATCACCCCAAGCGCCCAAGCGCCGGCCGCAAGCGCCAGCTCGGCGTCCTCGACATTGGTGATCCCACAGAACTTGATCCTCGGCGTCCAGGGCACGGCGCTGATGCTAGTGCGCCCTCTGTGCCGAGGGAATCGGCACTCACCGCCGGCGCGTCAGGGCACGACAAGCCACCTCGACATCGGGGGCGCGCATCAGCGCCTCTCCGATCAGCACCGCGTCGATCCCGGCAGCCTCGAGCCGATCGAGCTGCTCGGGGCGCGCATAACCCGACTCGGCCACGACCGTCACCTCGGCCGGGATCCGCCCGCGCAGCGCGAGCGCGCGCTCGGGGTCGACGGCAAGCGTGCGCAGGTCGCGGTTGTTGATCCCGATCAGCGCCGGCTCCAGCCGCAGCGCGCGCTCGAGCTCGGGCTCGTCATGGACCTCCACGAGCGCCGCCAGGCCGAGCCGGCAGGCCAGCTCGTGCAGCCGGCCCAGCTCTGCATCTCCAAGCGCGGCGACGATCAGCAGCACCGCATCCGCGCCCGCGGCGAGCGCCTCGTACAGTTGGTAGGGATCGACCGTGAAGTCCTTGCGCAGGATCGGCAGCGTGGTGTGAGCGCGGGCGGCGCGGAGGTCCTCGAGCGAGCCGCCGAAGCTCACCTCCTCGGTCAGCACCGAGATCGCGGCAGCCCCCCCGGCCTGATAGGCGCCGATCACCTCGTGGAGCTCGAGATCCTCGCGGATCGCCCCGGCCGAGGGCGAGCGGCGCTTGTGCTCGGCGATCAGCGCAACGCCGGGGGCGCGCAGCGCGCTGAGGAAGCGTTCGCGGCGGATCGGGTCAGGAGCCGGCGCCGGCGCCGGCGCCCGCTCGCGGCGAGCGGCGACGGCGGCGCGGGTGCGCGCGAGGATCGGCTCGAGCGCGCCCGCGTCGCTCACCCTGCAAGCTCCCGCGTGCGCGCCACAAAGCGCTCCAACGTCGCCGCCGCGGCGCCCCCATCGATCGCCTCCTGCGCCAGCCGCACGCCCTCCGCGAGGGTGCCGGCACGGCCGGCGGCGTAGATCGCAGCGGCCGCGTTCAGCACCGCCAAATCTCGCGCGGGGCCCTTCTCGCCGGCGAAGATCGCGCGCGTGATCCGTGCGTTCTCGCGCGGATCGCCGCCCGGCACCTCGTCGGGGGGATGGCGCCGCAGCCCCACCTCCTCGGGGGTCAGCTCGTACTCGCGGAGCTCGCCCTCGCGCACCTCGACGATCCGGGTCGAGGCGGAGATCGAGAGCTCGTCGACGCCGTCCGCGCCGCTGGCCAGCAGCGCGTGCTCCGTGCCCAGCAGCGCAAGCGCGCCGGCCATCGTGCGCAGGTAGGACGGGTCGGAGACCCCGATCAGCTGCCTGCTGGCGCCTGCCGGGTTGGTCAACGGGCCAAGCAGGTTAAAGGCGGTGCGCACTGCCAGCTCCCGACGCACCGGAACCACGTAGCGGGTCGCCTGATGGTGGGCGGGGGCGAACATGAAGCCAAAGCCGACCTCCTCGATGCAGCGCGCGACCGCCACCGGTGGGAGGTCGATCCGCGCCCCGAGCGCCTCGAGCAGGTCGGCCGAGCCCGACAGTCCGGTTGCCGAGCGATTGCCGTGCTTGGCGACCACGCAGCCGGCGCCGGCCGCGATCAGCGCGGCCGTGGTCGAGACGTTGAACGTGCGCCGACCACCGCCGGTCCCGGCGGTGTCAAGCAGGTCCGGGCAGGCCACCTCAACGCGCGCGGCAAGCGCCCGCATCGTCTTCGCCAGACCCGCCAGCTCCTCGACGGTCTCGCCCTTCGTGCGCAACGCGATCAGGAAACCGGCGATCTGGATCTCGCTTGCGTTGCCCGCCATGATCTCGGCGAGGACGGCAGCGGTCTGCTCGAGGCCAAGGTCCTGGCCGCAGGCGAGCGCGTCGATCGCGGCGGTGATGATCTCGGCCGACGACGCGGAGCTGAGCGAGGAGCCGATCCGGGCGGCCGCGTCCGTCGCTCCCGCGCCCGTTGCGAGCGGACGGGGGCGGGAGCCCGCGGCGGCGCCGAACCCCGGTGCCGTGCTCATTGCACCTGCTCCAGGAAGTTGCGCAACAGCTCGCGCCCCTGTTCGGTCAGCACCGACTCGGGATGGAACTGGACCCCTTCCGCGGGAAGCTCGCGATGGCGCACCGCCATCACCACCTCGCCTCCGCGCGCGCTCAGCTCGAGCGCCGCTGGCAGCCGTGGGTCGGCCACCAGCGAGTGGTAGCGACCGACCTCCAGCGGGCATTTCAGCCCGCGGAAGATCGTGCGCCCGTCGTGCTCGATCGCCGTCGCCTTGCCGTGCACCGGCTGATGGCGGATCACCCGGCCGCCGCATGCCTGCACCAGCGCCTGGTGGCCGAGGCAGACCCCGAGCGTGGGGATGCCCGCCTGCGGGAAGCGTCGGACGGCCTCAAGCGAGATCCCCGCCTCGTCGGGGGTGCACGGCCCCGGCGAGACGACCAGGCGATCGTAGCCACGGATCAGCAGCTGCTCGACGGTGGCACGGTCGTTGCGCACGACCTCGATCTCGGCGCCAAGCTCGCCGAGGTACTGCACCAGGTTGTAGGTGAAGCTGTCGTAGTTGTCGAGCACCAGCACGCGCACGGCCACAGCAGCGTACGCTCTCCGCACGTGGCCTACGGCCAATCCGGCTGGGCGCCGGCGAGCTCGATCGCGGCCAGCACCGCGCGGGCCTTCGCGAGTGACTCCTGGTACTCAAGCTCGGGCCTGGCGTCCGCGACCGTGCCGCCGCCCGCCTGCACGTGCGCGACGCCGTCCTTGACGATCACCGTGCGGATGTGGATGCAGGTGTCGAGGTCGCCGGTGTAGCTGAGCCAGCCGATCGCGCCACCGTAGGCGCCGCGCTTGACCGGCTCGAGCTCATCGATGATCTGCATCGCCCGCACCTTCGGCGCGCCCGACAGGGTTCCGGCGGGAAGCGCCGCGCGCAGCGCGCCGAGCGCGCTCACCTCCGCGCGCAGCCGCCCGCTGACGCTCGAGACGATGTGCATCACATGGCTGTAGCTCTCAAGCACCATCAGCTCCTCGACCCGCACGCTCCCGTACTCGCACACGCGTCCGAGGTCGTTGCGCGAGAGGTCGACCAGCATTACGTGCTCGGCGCGCTCCTTCGGATCGGCCAGCAGCTCCGCCGCCAGCCGCGCGTCCTCCTCGACGCTGGCGCCGCGCGGACGGGTGCCCGCGATCGGCCGGGTCGAGATGCGTCGGCCCGAGACCGTGATCAGCGGCTCGGGGCTGGCGCCGGCGATCTCGAAGTCGCCGAAGTCAAAGAAGTACATGTACGGGCTTGGATTGATCGCTCGCAGGCCGCGGTAGATCGAGAACGCCTCGAGCTCGACCGGCGCGGAGAGCCGCTGCGAGGGGACGACCTGATAGGCGTCGCCGGCCCGGATGTACTCGATGATCCGCGCAACAGTCGCCTCGAAGCGCTCCCGGGTCATGTTCGAGCGGAACTCCGGCAGCGCCCGCGGCGGGTGGGGAGTGCCGGGGAGCTTTGGGATCGGTCCGGCCAGACGCCGACGGACCTCTGCGATCGTGCGCCTGGCGTTCGCATAGGCGCGCTCCAGCTCCTCCTGAGCGTGCACGTTGGCGATCACCGTGATCGTGTGCTTGAGATGGTCGAAGCAGACAAGCACGTCGGTCAGCATCAACGCGAGATCCGGCAAGCCAAGCGGGTCAGGGTTCGGGTGGCCGAGCGGCTCGACCGTGCGCACCAGGTCGTACGCGAACACGCCGACTGCGCCGCCCGCGAACGGCGGCAATCCCGGGACCGCCGGCGCGCGCAGCCGCGCGAGCTCCCGCTCCGCCAGCTCGTAGGGATCCCCGTGATCGCCGAGCGACCAGCGCAGCACGCGGCGCGGGCGCACGCCGATGAATGAGTAGCGGCCGACGCGGCCCTGCTCGGCGGATTCGAGCAGGAAGCCGGGTCCGCCGCCGCGCAGCTTCAGGTATGCCGAGACGGGGGTCTGGGTGTCATCGACAAAGGTCTCCCAGACCGGGACGAGGTCGTAGCCGGCGAGGCGCTCGCGTACCTCGGCGAGCGCGGGCGCGAGCGCGACGGTCTCACCGGGAGCGGCCATCGGACGGCGTCTGGGAGGGTGCGGTCATGAAGCCCGGCTCACCGGCGGTGGCGATGATCGCGCGCCGTCTCGTCGCGGCGCCGCTCGAGCAGCACCCGTTCGACGTGCTCGAGCGCCAGCCCGCGCGAGCGCAACAGCACGAGCAGGTGGTAGAGCAGATCGGCAGCCTCTTCGGCAACGCGCTCGTCCGACTCCTCCTGTGCGGCTCGCATGACCTCCTCGGCCTCCTCGGTCACCTTCGCGCCGATCCGGCGGGGATCCGAGAGCAGCGCCGCGGTGTAGGAGCCGGCGGGACGGGTGCGTGCGCGCTCGCTGATCGCGCGCTCAAGCTCGCCGAGCGCCTCATGCGGCGCGCGGATCTGCGTCTCACCACCGTGAAAGCAGGTGCGCTCGCCCGTGTGGCAGGCGGGGCCGGCCGGCTCAACAAGGACGAGCAGCGCATCAGCGTCGCAGTCGAATCGCAGCGCCCGGACCGCCTGCGTGCTCCCGGACGTCTCGCCCTTGTGCCACAGCCGCCCACGTGAGCGGCTGAAGAAGTGCGTCTCGCCGGTCTCGCGCGTGCGGGTCAGGGCCTCATCGTTCATGTAGGCCAGGGTCAGCACCTCACCGGTGCGCCAATCCTGCACGATGCAGGGCACGAGGCCGCGCTCGTCGAAGGCGATTCCCGCCGGCTCCGGGATCGAGGCGTCCGGCTGGCTCATGGGCGCCCGATTCTAGGCGCGCGCGCCGGTGGTGCAGCGCGCGATGCCGGCAACGCCGGCGCGGCGGCGGGGAGCGCTCCAAATCGCTCTAAAGCTCCTGATCGCTTCTGCCGATGAAGGGAGCACGATGACTGCTGCGCACATCGCCGCCACCCGGAGCGCGATCGGCCGCCGAGGCCGGATTGGGGGGGCGGCGGGCCCCTGCGCGGGCGAGATGGCAGCAGCGTCGACATCCCGGGGAGCCAGTTAGGGGCGCAGGACGCCGGGGGGCACTCGGCGGGAGCGTGGCCCGGGGGGCAGCGCAGCGAAGCTCGCTGAGGCTCGTTGCGAAGGGCCACGCTCCCGTCATCCGGGCACGGTGGGCTCGGAGCGCCCGGGAGATGCGCGCGGGCGCGGAAGTTGCCGCTACTCGATTCCAAGCCGGTCGAGCAGCCGCTCATCGGCCCGCCAGTGGCGGCGTACGCGGACCGACAGCTCGAGGTAGACGCGCGTGCCGAGCTCCCGCTCGATCGCCCGCCGGGCGGCAGTGCCGATCGCCTTGATCATGCGCCCGCCGGCGCCGATCAGGATGCCCTTCTGGGACTCGGTCTCGACGAGGATGACCGCCTCGATGCGCACGAGGTCCTCCCGCACCCGCTCGAGCGATTCAAGCTCAACCTCGACCGCGTGCGGGACCTCCTCGCGGGTGCGGGCGAGCACCTGCTCGCGTACCAGCTCAGCCAACGCCACGCGCCCGGGAAGGTCGCTGCGCTGCCCTGGCTCGTAGTAGAACGGGCCCGGGGGCAGGAGCGAGATCAGCTGCTCGCGCAGCGCCGTGACGCCCTCGCCGGTACGAGCCGAGACCGGGAAGATCTCCTGCGCCACACCAAGGTCGGCGGCAGCTTGGAGCGTTTGCACAACGAGCGCGCGGCCGGCGATGTCGATCTTGTTGACGGCGATCACGACCGGGACCGGCGAGCGCTCGAGCAGGCGGGCGATGAAGCGGTCGCCGGGTCCCACCCCCTGCTCGGCGCTGAGCACGAACAGGCAGGCGTCCGCATCCGCGAGCTCGCGCTCGACGCGGCGCTGCATGCGCTCGGTCAGGGTGTCGCGCGGCCGCTGCACCCCCGGCAGATCGACCAGCACAAGCTGCCAGTCGGCTCCCGTCGCCACTCCGCGGATCGCCCGCCGGGTCGTCTGCGGCTTGTCCGAGACGATCGCGACCTTGGCGCCCACGAGCGCGTTGGCGAGCGTCGACTTGCCGACGTTCGGTCGACCGGCGAGCGCCACGAAGCCCGAGCGCGTCTCCGGCTCGCTCACGGCCCTGCTCGGAGCAGCTCCGTCTGCAGCGCAAGCATCTCGCCCCGGTCGCGCTCGTGGTCCATGCCCGCCAGGTGCAGCGCGCCGTGCACGATCGCCTCGCGCAGATCAACGGTGCGCTCGGGGCAGATCACGATGTCGCCCAGCTCGCGCGGCCCGACGCACTCGCCGGCCTCGTCGATGCCAAACGACAGCACGTCGGTGGCCTCGTCGCGGCCGCGGTGCCGTCGGTTGAGCGCCCGGATCCGCGCAGCGTCGACGAACTCGACCGCGAGGTGACCATCACGGACCCCCGCGGCTGCAAGCGCGCGCTCGCACAGCCGTTCGATCTCCTCCAGAGGCGGGCCGGAGCGGCCGAGCCGCTCCAGGCCGATCACCTCGATCTCGAGCGGCCCACGCCCGTCGCTCAAGCCCGCCGCCGCGGTCGCAGCTCCCGCGCCTGGCGCTGGGCGTGCTCGTCGTAGGCAGCGACGATCCTGCGCACCAGCTTGTGGCGCACCACGTCCTCCTCGCCGAAGCGGACGAACTCGATCCCCTCCAGCCCGTCGAGGATCTCCGCCACCGTGACGAGCCCCGAGGCCTGCTCGCGCGGCAGGTCGATCTGGGTGATGTCGCCGGTGACGACCATCTTCGAGTTGAACCCGAGCCGCGTGAGGAACATCTTCATCTGCTCCGGGCTGGTGTTCTGCGCCTCGTCGAGGATGATGAAGCTGTCGTTGAGCGTGCGCCCGCGCATGAACGCGAGCGGCGCGACCTCGATCACGCCGCGCTCGAGGTGGTGGCTTACGCGCTCGGCCTCGAGCATGTCGTGGAGGGCATCGAACAGCGGGCGCAGATAAGGATCGACCTTCGCCATCACATCGCCGGGCAAAAAGCCCAGCCGCTCGCCCGCCTCGACCGCGGGGCGCGTGAGGATGATGCGGTTGACCTCGCGTCGGCTGAGCGCCGCCGCGGCCAGGGCCACGGCCAGGAACGTCTTGCCGGTCCCCGCCGGCCCGATCCCAAACGTAATCGTGTTGCGGCGGATCGAGTCGACATAGCGCTTCTGGTTGACGGTCTTCGGGGCGATCTTCGTCTGGCGGTGGCGCCAGACGACGTCCTCGAGGATCGCCGCCGGCGAGGCGTGCTCGTCGAGCGCGCGCGTGACCGCCTCGATCGTCCCCGGGGCGATCTCGTGGCCCTGGCGGATCAGCTCGGACAGCTCGCGCACGACCGCCTGCGCGGTCTCGATCGACTCCGGCTCCCCGTCGAGCGTGAGCAGGTTGCCGCGCAGAAAGACATCACAGTCAAGATGGCCCTGGAGCGCGCGCAGCACCGCATCCCCCGAGCCGGCCAGCTCCGTGGCCACTTGGTTGGCAAGCTCGAGCTGCCTGCGCAAGCCCTAGTCCGGGCGTACCTGTTCGATCAACGCCAAGCTGCAACTAAGGATACGCGCGTTTCAGGCTGGCTCGCGCGAGGACGCCCGCTCAGAGGGGCTCACAGGCGATGCCGTCGGCATGAAGCTCGCGGCAGCGGACCGCGAGCAGCTGCCCGGCGGCGGCCGCTCCGGCGGGCAGATAGCAGCGCACGTAGTCGGCGGTGTAGCCCGAGCACTGGCGCGCTGCGACCTTGTCGACCAGCACCACCTCGCGCTGGCCGAGCTTCGCCGCCCGGTGCAGGCGCGAGCGCAGCTCGCTCAATCCGCGCAGGCGCCGCGAGCGCTCCTTCTTGACCTCGGCCGGAACGCGGTCGCCAAGCGCGGCCGCGCGAGTGCCGGGCCGCGGGGAGTAGCAGAAGGTGTGCACGCGCGTGATCCCGGCCCGCTCGATCAGCTTGAGCGTGCGCTGGAACGCGGCCTCGTCCTCGGTCGGGAAGCCGACGATCACGTCAGTGGTGAGGTTCACGCGGCCGACCGCCTCGCGCAGGCGCGCGAGGGCCGCGAGGTACTCCTCGGCGCTGTAGCGCCGGCCCATCGCGGCTAGCACCCGATCGTCGCCGGACTGCAGCGGCACGTGCAGGTGCGGGCAGACCTTCGGCTCGCTCGCCAGCGCCTCAAGCAGCGAGTCGCGCAGGTGGATCACCTCGATGCTCGACAGGCGCACCCGCTCGACGCCGGCCACCCCGGCCGCTGCAACCATCAGCTCGCCGAGCTCAAGGCCGCGCTCCGGGTCGCGATAGTCACCCACGCTGATGCCGGTCATCACGACCTCGGGCTGGCCGGCGGCGACGCGCCGGCGGATCTCCTCGAGCACCGCACTCGCCGGCCGCGAGCGGGCAGGGCCGCGGACAACGGGGATGATGCAGTACGCACAGCCGCAGTCGCAGCCATCCTGAACCTTGACAAAGCCGCGCGTGCGGGTCGCGGGCGGCAACGCCGGCGGCGGCTCGGACGCCACGCCAGCGGCTGCACCGGCCTCGCCCGTCGCTACGCCAAGCCCGCGCAGGCGGGCGCGCTCACGGGCGAGCAGGTCGTGACGGAGGTCGGCGCACCCCGGGGCGGCGTCGCTCGCCCCCGCCAGCTGGGCGGCGACGTCCTCGGCGCTGCCGGCCAGCGTCCGCACCCGCTGATCCAGCGCCGCAAACCGCGCCGCGTCGAGGTTTACGGCGCACCCGGAGACGACCACCTCGCGGGCGTGGCGCAGCGAGCGGCGCACGGCCTGGCGCGATTTCGCCTCGGCCTCGCCGGTGATGCAGCAGGTGTTGATCACATGCAGCTCCGCCTGCTCCTCCGGCGCCTCGACATGCCCAGCGCGGAGCAGCGCCGCACGCGCGGCGGCGGCGTCCGCCTGCGAGACCTTGCAGCCGAGGAACTTGACCGCGAACGTGCTCACGGCCGCCACCGTATCTCAGCGCGCGAGCGCCAGGGCCGCCCACTCGCCCTCAAGTCGCCGCTCGCGCTCGCGCAGGCCACCCGCGGCGAAGGCGGCGGCGACATCGTCGGTCTCGCCATCCAGCAAGCCGCTGGCGATCACCAGACCCGGGCGCGCCGGGCCGGGGAGCGCCGCGAGCCGATCGGCGAGCCTTTGCAGCAGCGGGGTCGTGAGGTTGGCAAGGAGGGTGTGCGCTCGGGGCAGCGGATCCACCCGGATGTCGCAACGACGCACCGCGATCTCGACATGGTTTAGGGCCGCGTTGGCGCGGGCGGCCTCGAGCGCGGCCGGATCGTTGTCAAGCGCCACCACCGGCCGGAAGCCGAGCGCGGCGGCCGCGATCGCCAGCACGCCCGAGCCGCAGCCGAGGTCGGCCAGAGCCCCGCGGCCGGGCGGGTCTCCCTGCTGCGCTGGCGCTGCGGCCTCTGTCAGCTCGAGCAGCAGCTCGAGGCACAGGCGAGTGGTTGCGTGCGCGCCGGTCCCGAACGCCTGGCCCGGGTCGATCACTACCTCAAGCGGCGTCGAGCGGGGCGGCTCCCATGGCGGGCGCACCGTGAGGCGGCCCGCCAGCACCAGCGGGCGGTGGAACTCGCGCCAGCGCTCCTGCCAGTCGTCCGCGACCTCGCTGGTTGCGACCGACACGAGCCCGTCCCCAACCGCCGCGCGCAGCGCCGGCAGCGCGGGCAGCTCGCCCGGCGAGCCGTAGACCGCGTACTCGATCAGCGCGGGCGAGAGCTCGACCTCCTCGACGCCCGCAGGCGCGAGCTCGAGCAGCTCGGCAAGCGCCAGCTCGGCGCGTGAGCGCTCGACGCGCACCGCCAGGCGGATCATCGGATGAGGCGGGCCGTGGCGATCGCCGGGCGCATCACCGATGCTCGTGGTGCAGCACCCGCCTGAGCTTGCCGAGCACGCCGTCCTCGCTGTGCACGTTCGCGGCGCTAGCCGATGACTCGGCTCCCATCGACGCCGCCAGCTGCTCGAGCAGCTCTCGCTGATGGGGCGTCAGCCGCCGCGGCACGACGACGTTTACGAGCACGCGCAGATCGCCTCGACGTCGGCCGCGGAGCGCGGGCATGCCCGCGCCGCGCACGAGAAGCGTCTCGTGCGGCTGGGTGCCGGGGGGGATCTCCAGCTCGATCTCCCCGTCCACCGTGGGCACCTCGACGGTCGTGCCGAGCGCGGCAAGCGCCGCCGGCACGTCGACGGCTGTGATCAGATCGTCGCCCTCGCGGACAAAGCGCGGATCCGCTCGCACGGAGACAAGCACGTACAGGTCGCCGGGCGGGCCGCCACGCTCCCCCGCGTGGCCGCGGCCCGCGATGCGGATCCGCTGACCATCGGCGATCCCGGGCGGGATCTCCACGGAGACGCGCTCGCGCACAGCCCGCCGTCCGCGCCCGCGGCAGTCGCGGCAGGGCCGCTGCGCCACCTTGCCCTCGCCGTGACAGCGATCGCAGACGGTCGTGCGCACGACCTGGCCGAACGGCGTGCGCGTGAGAGTTCGCAGCTGTCCCGAGCCGCCGCAACGGGGGCAGGCCTCGATCCTCGTCCCCGGCTCGGCGCCGTTGCCGCGGCAGCGCTCGCAGAGCGCGACGCGCTCGTACTCGACTTCGGCTCTCGTGCCATGAGCGGCCTGCGCAAGGTCGATCTCAAGCGCGAGCGCAACATCCTCCCCCTCGATCGGCCCGGCGGCGCGGCGCTCGCCGAACAGGCCCGAGCCGAAACCACCACCGAAGGCACCCGACCCGAAGAACGCGTCGAAGATATCGGCAACCGAGCCGAAGCCCTCGAAGTTGGGCGCGAAGCCGCCGCTGCGCAACCCCTCGTGGCCGTAGCGGTCGTAGGTCGCGCGCCGCTCCGGGTCGGACAAGACCTCGTAGGCCTCGGCCGCCTGCTTGAACTTCTCCTCGGCGTCGGGGTCGCTGCGGTTGACATCCGGATGCAGCTCCCGCGCCAGCCGCCGGAAGGCCCGCTTGATCTCGGTCTCGTCGGCGTTCCTTGAGACGCCCAGCACCTCGTAGTAGTCGCGTGGGGTGCTCGTGCTCATCCGCTCAGCGCTCGTCGTAGACATCGCTGACGTAGCGCGAAAGCTGCGCCGCCGCCTCCCTGACCGTGTGGATCGCCCGCCCATAGTCCATCCGCATCGGGCCGATCACCGACACCGCGCCGAGGTTGCGCTGCGGCAGCCCATACCCCGCCGCGACCAGCGTGAGCGAGCGCATCGCCTCGGACTCGTTCTCCGAGCCGATCCGCACGAGCACGTCGCGCGCGTCGAGCGCCTGTCGCAGCGCGTGGAGCAGATTCGCGCGACGCTCGAGCATGTCCATCAGCGCGCGCAGCTCGGAGACGTCCTTGAAGCGGACGAGGCGCACCAGCCGGGAGGCGCCCTCGAGATAGACGCTCTCCTGCGCTCCATCCTCGAGCTCGGTGAAGACGGGCGCAAGCGCGTCGATGAACTCGCGCTCCCGCGCGGACAGGGATGGCTCGTGCAACCGCCCGTGCAGCATCCGCGCGCCGAGGCCGAGCCCGACGAGTCGCTCGTTCAGATAGCTGGCAGCCCAATCGGCAAGGCCCGTGTCGACCGGCGCGGGGAAGGTGAAGATCCGCTTGGTGACGCCGCCGGTCGAGGTGATCACGACCACCATCACAACCTGCGGCTGCAGCAGCAGCAGCTCGACGTGGCGGATCGTCGAGGTCTCGATCGGCGGCGCGGTCACGATCGCAAGCAGGTTGGTGACCTGTGAGATCGTCTCCGTGGTCACGCGCAGCGCCTCGTCGAGCTCGCGCCGGACAAGGCTCAGCGACAAGCGCGGGGCGGATTCCTGGCCCTGCTCTCGAAGGGGCAAGAGCCGGTCGACGAAGTATCGATAGCCAGCCTCGGTCGGCACCCGTCCCGCCGAGGTGTGAGGGTGCGCGAGGAGGCCCAACTCCTCCAGGCAGGCGAGCTCGTGACGGATCGTCGAAGGGCCCCAGTCGATCGTGCTGGCAAGCGTCTTCGAGCCGACCGGGACCCCCGCCGCGAGGTAGTCCTCCACGACTCGTCGCAGCACAAGCTCCTGGCGTTCGGTTAGCACCCCCTCGATTGTAGGTCGGCTTCGACCCTCGCCCCCGGTGGTCCGGCCCTCGCCCGCCCCAGCCCGCGCCCCGGCGGAAGCCAAGCGGCTGTCAGGGCAGCAGCTCCGCGAGCGCATTGCGAATCAGCCGGCGCCCGCCCTGCGTTGCCTGCGCGTCGACCACCAGCAGCTCGCCGCGGCGCTCGCGCACGGTGCCGGTGACCACGATCTCCTCCCCCGGGACCCCCATGCCACGGAACTGCACCGATAGCGAGCGCAGCTTCTCCGGCCCGCCGGCCGCCTCGGTCAGCGCGCGTGCCACCTGCGCCATCGTCCACAAGCCATGCAGGATCCGGCCCGGCAGGCCGACCTGCCTGGCGAACTGCTCATCGATGTGAATCGGATTGAAGTCGCCCGAGGCACCGGCGTAGCGGATCGTGACGTACAGGTCCGGCGTGACGCGCAGCTCGACCCGCTGCCCCGGCTCGAGGCTCATCGCCCGCCCTCGACGCCGAGGCGGCGCGCAGGCCCGCCGACGGCGGGGCCGCCCTTGAATCGCGCGCGAGCGCAGCTCACGCCGTGCCCCTGACGATGTTCGTCCATCTCCCGCGGCAGACCGTCTCCCCCCGCTGGTTGACCGATTCGGAGGCAAACACGTAGAAGCCCATTCCCCCCCGCTCGGAGATGTCCTCGACCGTGGCGGTGGTGGTGATCTCATCGCCGGCCAGCACCAGCGGGCCCCAGCGAAGCTCCTGAGCGCCGTGGACCATGTGAGCGAAATCGATCCCGACCTCGGGATCAAACAGGGCCCGCAGGATCGCCCGGCCGGCGTAGACGACAGCGAACATCGGCGGCGCGACAAGATCGGCGTAGCCCGCGGCGCGCGCCGCCTCGAGATCGTGGTGCAGCGGGTTGCGCTCGCCGACGGCGGCCGCGTACTCGCGGATCTTCTCGCGCCCGACCGCATAGGTGTCGGGCGGGAAGCGCTTGCCGACCGCCTGTCTGCTGACAGCCATGCCCGGCAGTCTCCCAGATGCGCGCTACGCTTCACCTGAAGCGATGCGCTATCGCAGTCAGATCCGAGCCTCGGACGCCGATCGCGAGCTGGTGGCCGAGCGACTGCGGCGCGCCGCCGCCGAGGGCAGGCTTCTCACGCATGAGCTGGAGGAGCGGCTGGCGGCCACGCTGCGCGCGCGCACCTACGGCGATCTCGACGCGCTGGTTTCGGACCTCCCGCCGGAGCCGCCGGTGGAGCTCCCGCGCCCGCGGCAGATCGGCTGGCTGAGGCCGCTCGTGGCGCTTGCGGTCGCGGTGCCGCTGGCGATGCTGGCGATCAGCGCGGTGCTGTTCGTCCTCACCGGCCTGGCGGGCCTGTGGCTGCCGTGGCTGATCATCGTCTGGGCGATGCTCGGGGGCGTGCGCGTCCAGCGCCGGCGCCTTCGCGGTGGCGGCTACTACCGGCTGCGCGGGCCCTACTGGTAGGCCGCCGGTCGACATCCAACCGCGTGCCCGCCTTCAAGCCTGCCTACCTGATCCACGGCGATGACCACGGACGGATCGCCGAGCGCCGGGCGCGTCTGCGGGCGCTTGCCGAACCCGCCTCGGGCGCGCAGGGGGTTGAGGTGCTCGAGGGCGAGGAGGCAACCCCGGCGCGGGTCGCAGCTGCGCTCGACGCGATGACATTTGCGCTGGGACGGAGGTTCTTGATCGTCGACGGCGTCGAGCGCTGGAGGGAGCGCGAGCTCGAGCCGCTGCTTCGCTCGCTCGAGCACCTGCCCCCCGAGACGACCGTCGCCTTCTTCGCCCGCGAGGACGCGCGCGCGACCGCGCCGAAGAAGCTGCACGAGGCGGTCCGCCGCGCGGGCGGCGCGATCGATGCGGAGAACGCCGTCAAGCCGTGGGAGCTGCCGCGCTGGGCTCGCGCGCGTGCGAGCGAGCTGGGGCTCGAACTCGACCCCGAGGCGGCGCGTGCGCTCGTGCGCCACGTCGGCGAGCGCCAGCAGCGGCTGCTGCGCGAGCTGGAGAAGCTCGCGCTGTGGGTGGAGGCGGCGTCCGATGGGGGTGCGCGGATCGACGCGGCCGACGTCGAGGCGGTCTGCGCGCCGTCCGCGGAGCGGCGCGCATGGACGCTCGCGGATGCGCTCCTGGCGGGCGAGGAGGCGGCCGCGCTCCGCCTCTACCTCGGCCTGAGGGCACAGGGCGAGCGTCTCGGCGGGCTGCTCTACTGGATCGCGCAGCGACTGCGCGCCGCCCACGAGCTGGCGGTGGCGCTCGAGGCGGGCGAACCGCCGGCTCTGATCAAGCGCTCCCTGCGCATGCCCGCGAAGGCGGCCGAGCGGTTGATCGAAGACGCCCGCAGGGCGGGCTCCGAGCGGTTGCGGGAGGCGCTCTGCGTGCTCGCCGACCTCGAGCTCGCGGCTCGAGGTGGCGGCCCTGGCGGCGGAGCGGAGGAGAGCGCGATGGCGCTGGCGATCCGCCGAATCGCCGCGTGAGCCGGCGGCCTCAGGACGCTCCTGCGCGCCGGATCCGCGCCGCGCGCGCCTTCTTGCGGGCGCCGTTGTTGCGGTGGAGGGCGCCCCGCTTGACCGCCTTGTCGATCGTCTGCACAAGCGTGCGGTGCTCGGCCTCGATCGCTTCGGCCTCGCCGCTCTGCACGGCGCGCTCAAGCCGCTTGAAGTACGTCTTGACCTTGGAGGTGTAGCGGCGGTTCTCGAGCCGCTCACGCTCGGCGCGCAGGATCCGCTTCTTCTGTGAGTGGATGTTGGCCATCGTCGTGCGCAGCATCGCGCGGCGGCTTTGCCGCCGCAACGCCGCCGTACTATAGCCACCGGCGTGGCTCAGGAGACGATCGCGGAGATGGCAGCGAAGCCGCGCCGACGGCTGGCGGTCAGCACGGCGATCTTCGCGATCGCCACGGCGCTCTCGCGCGTGGCCGGGTTGCTGCGCGAAATCGTCGCCGCGAGCTTCTTCGGCACGACGGCGGCCGCCTCGGCATTCACCTTCGCCTCCCAGATCCCGAACCTGATGGCAAGCCTGTTCGCACAGGCCGCGCTCTCGTCGGCGTTCGTACCCGTGTTCACCGGGCTTCTGCAGGAGGGTCGCAAGCGGGAGGCGGTGCGTCTCGCCTCGACTCTCTTCTGGCTCGTGTTGATTGGGCTGGGGGCGTTGATTGCGATCGCGATGTTGCTCGTCGGCGCGGTCATGCCGATGTTCACCAGCTCGCACTTCGACGGCTCGCTGGCGGCAGCGTTGACAGAGATCATGTTCCCGACGGTGCTGGCGATGGCGCTGATGGGGCTGCTCGCCGGGATCCTGCAGTCCTACGACGAGTTCTCAATCCCCGCCGCCGCACCGGTGGCCTGGAACGCCGTCATCCTCGCGCTGTTGATCGGCCTGCACCACACGTTTCACCCGAGCATCTACGCCTACGCCGTCGCTTGGCTCGTGGCGACCGTCGTGCAGCTGGCGATCGTCGGCTCGGCGCTGCGGCGAATCGACTTTCGCCTGCGCCTCGAGCTCGACTGGCGCGACCCACGCGTGCGCCAGGTGTTCACGCTGATGCTGCCCGTCACGATCGGGCTGGGGATCCTCAATCTGGACCAGCTGATCAACTCGAGCTTTGGCGCACTGGTCAGCCCCCAGGGCCCGCGCGCCATCCAGTTCGCGTTCCTGGTCTACATGCTGCCCCAGGGGGTCTTCAGCGTCGCGGTCTCGACCGTGCTGTTCCCGACCTTAAGCCGCCAGGCCGCGCGGCGCGCCGCCGCAGAGATGCGGCGCACGCTCGGCAACGGCATGCGCCAGATCAACCTGCTGTTGATCCCCTGCGCCGCCGGCCTGATGGTGTTGGCGACCCCGATCACGCGCTTGGTCTTCCAGCATGGGGTGTTCAACGCCACCTCAACCCACCTCACCTCGACGGCGCTCTTCTACTTCGCCTGGAGCCTGCCCTTCTCAGGGCTGAACCTGCTCTTGACGCGCACCTTCTTCGCCGTGCGCCGCCCGTGGATCCCAACCAAGCTCGCAGCGGTCAACATCACGCTCGATGTGATTCTGAGCGCGCTCCTCTACAGGCCGCTCGGGATCGCCGGGCTGGTGATCGGGACGGCGGTCGCCAACGTGCTCATGACCTTCCTGCAGGCCGCACGCATCCGCGTTGGACTGCGTGGAATCGACGGCCACCAAACGCTGATGATCTCGGTTCGCGTCGTCCTCGCCTCGGCGCTCACCGCCGGAGTCGCCCGCGGGGTGTGGGTCGGCTTGACGGCGCTGCTCGGCGACTCCACCATCGGCCAGCTGGTCTCCGTTGGGCTGGCGGTGGTAGTTGCGGGCGCGTTCTACTTCAGGCTCGTGCTGGCGCTGCGCGTGCCGGAGGCGCGCCAGATCGAGCAGCTCGTGCGCCAGCGCCTGGGGATCCTCGCTCGCGCCTGAGGTTCCCGGCGGCCACCGGCGCATCCCGCCCCGCCAGCGCAGCTCGGCCCGCCTGCGCGCGCCGCCTATGCGCGCTCGCCCGCTGCGCGCGCTCGCCCTAACCTTCACCCCATCGGCGCCCAGGCTCACATCCGGAACTTCTCGATCATCGCCCACATCGACCACGGCAAGTCGACGCTTGCCGACCGCATCCTCGAGCTCACCCACACCGTCGACCCCCGCCAGATGCGCGCCCAGGTGCTCGATTCGATGGAGCTCGAGCGCGAGCGCGGAATCACGATCAAGGCGCAGGCGGTGCGCGTCTTCTACGAGGCCGACGACGGCCACACCTATCAGTTGCACCTGATCGACACGCCCGGCCACGTCGACTTCAGCTACGAGGTCTCACGCTCGCTGGCCGCCTGCGAGGGGGCGCTGCTGCTGGTCGACGCCTCGCAGGGGGTTGAGGCGCAGACGGTCGCCAACACATACCTCGCGCTCGACGCCGGCCTCGAGCTGATCCCCTGCCTGAACAAGATCGACCTGCCCGGCGCCGAACCGGAGCGGGTGGCGGAGGAGGTCGCCGAGCTGCTCGGCGAGCCGCCCGAGCAGATCATGCGCATCAGCGCCAAGACAGGCGAGGGCGTGCGCGAGGTGCTCGAGCAGCTGGTCGCCCGCGTGCCCCCGCCGAGCGGTGATCCGGACGCTCCGCCGCGGGCGCTGATCTTCGACTCAGAGTTTGATCCCTACCGGGGGGTGATCGCCTACATCCGGGTCGTCGACGGAACCTTCTCAAAGGGCGAGGCGATCCGCGCGATGCAAGCCGGCACACGCGCTGAGATCGACGACATCGGCTTCTTCACGCCGCGGATGACGCCCGCCCAGGCGCTAGAGGCTGGCGAGGTCGGCTACCTGATCACCGGCATCAAGGATGTCAGCCGCATGCGGGTCGGCGACACGCTGACCTCGGCGGAGGGCGGCCGCAGCGCCTCCCGTCCGCTGCCCGGCTACCGCGAGGTCAAGCCGATGGTCTTCTGTGGCCTGTACCCGATCGACTCCGACAAGTACCCGGATCTGCGCGACGCCCTCGAGAAGCTGGCGCTGAACGATGCGGCGCTGTCCTGGGAGCCGGAGACCTCGGGCGCGCTCGGCTTCGGCTTTCGCTGCGGCTTTCTCGGCCTGCTGCACATGGACATCGTGCGCGAGCGGCTCGAGCGCGAGTACGACCTCGAGCTGCTGGCGACGATGCCCTCCGTCGAGTACGAGGTGACGCTCACCGACGGCAGCGCCCTGCCGGTTCACAGCCCGGCGGAGATGCCCGACCCGAGCAGGATCGCGGAGGTGCGCGAACCCTACATCCGCGCCTCGATCCTCACCCCGAAGGAGTACCTGGGCGCGATCATCGAGCTCTGCCAGGAGCGCCGGGGCGAGCATGCGGGGATGCACTACCTCTCCTCCGAGCGGGTGCAGCTGAGCTATGACCTGCCGCTCGCCGAGATCGTGCTCGACTTCTTCGACCAGCTGAAATCGCGCAGCCGGGGGTATGCCTCGCTCGACTACGAGCTGATCGGCATGCGCCCGTCGGACCTGGTCAAGCTCGAGATCCTGCTCGCGGGCGAGCCGGTCGACGCCCTCTCCATGCTCGTCCACCGTTCGAAGGCCTACGAGGCCGGCCGCACGCTGACCGAGAAGCTGCGCGAGAAGATCCCCCGCCAGCAGTACGAGGTTCCAATCCAGGCCGCGATCGGCTCGCGGATCATCGCGCGCGAGACGATCAAGGCCTATCGCAAGGACGTCACCGCCAAGTGCTACGGCGGCGACATCACACGCAAGCGCAAGCTGCTCGAGACGCAGAAGCGGGGCAAGCGCAGGATGAAGCAGGTGGGGCGGATCGAAGTGCCGCAGGAGGCGTTCCTTGCGGTGCTCGAGCTCGGCGAGCGCTGAAGCTGAACAGCGGCGCGCAGCTTTCAGCGCGCGAAGGCGAGCAGGACCGCGCACACGGCGGCTTCGCTCAGCGCCACCGTGGCGCCGAGCGTATCGCCCGTCCGTCCGCCGAGCAGACGGGAGGCGAGCAGTCCAACCGCGGCCGCCGACAGCGCCGCGGCTGCCAGCCCGACCAGCGCCGGCAGCGGCGCGAGCGCAAGCGTCGCCACAGCAAGCGCGCATGCGGCCAGCACCGCGGCCGGGGTCGGGGCGAAGACGGCGCCAAGCCCCTCGCGCCGCGCCGGCGCCAGCGTGAACGCGTGCAGCACAGCCGCCCAGCGCCCGAGCGCACACGCAATCACGAGCGTCGGCAGCGCGCGGTCTGAAGGGAGCGACGCGAGTGTCGCGATCAACAGGGCCGCCCACAGCACGAGCGACAACACGCCGAAGGCGCCAAGCGTCGAGTCGCGCATCACCTCGAGCCGGCGCTCGCGCCCCCCGCGCGCCCCGAGCGAGTCGGCGAGGTCGGCGAGGCCATCCTGGTGCAGCGCGCCGGTCACGGCCACAAGCGCGATCACCGCCAGCACGGCAGCGGGCGCCGGCCCGAGAAGCAGGCCCGCCCCATAGAGAACGGCGCCCGCGATCGCGCCGATCAGGGCACCCACCGCGGGAAACCAGGCTGCCGCCGCGCCAAGCTCGACATCGGCCAGGCGCGCGCCAACCGAGGGCGGCCCGCCGTGCGCCGGCTGCCCGCCGGCGGGCAGCACCGTCAAGAACGAGAGCGCCAGCCGTCCAGCCGCGAGCGCCCCGACTGCCGCTCCCCGCGTGCGCTCAGCGCCCGCCATCCCGTCGCTCGACACCCGCCTCCTCGAAGGTCGCCATCCGCTCGTACAGCGCGCCCGCGGAGGCGATCACCGGCAGCGCGAGCAGCGCTCCCGAGGCCTCGCCGAGGCGCAGGCGCAAGTCCAGCAGCGGCTCCAGCCCGAGCTCGGCCAGCACCAGCTCATGACCGGGCTCGGCGGAGCGGTGCGAGGCGATCAACGCCTCCCCGACAGCCGGATCGAGCCGGACCGCTGCGAGCGCGGCGACCCCCGTGGCGTAGCCGTCGAGCACGACCGGCAGGCCGCGTCGTGCCGCTTCCCGCGCGGCGCCCGCCAGCGCCGCGAGCTCAAGGCCGCCGACGGCGCGCAAGGCCTCGCGCGCCTCAAGCGGGGCGCCGTGGCGGGCGATCGCCCCGGCGATCAGCTTTCGCTTGCGCTCGAGCCCGGCGGCATCCAGCCCGGTTCCACGCCCGACGGTGGCGGCTGGCGGTGCGCCGGTAAGCGCGCACGCCAGCGCGGCGGCGGTGGCGGTGTTGCCCATTCCGATCTCCCCGAGCGCCAGGCAGTCGACGCCCTCCTCGGCGAGCTCGGCGGCAAGCTTGGCGCCCGTTGCGAGCGCCCGATCCAGATCGAGCTCCCCCAGCGCCGGGCCGGCGAGCATGTCGCCGCTGGCGCGCCGCACCTTGAAGTCGCGCACGCCGGGCGGGGTGGGCGCCGCCAGGCCGACGTCGGCGACGATCAGTCGGTGGCCGCCGTGGCGGGCGAGCACCCCGGCGGCTGTCTCGCCGCGCGCAGCGGCCGCGGCGACCTGGGCTGACACCTCGGGCCCGTAGAGGCTCGTGCCGTGGCGCACATGCCCGTGATCGGCGGCGAGCACGAGCACGCCCGCCCGCAGCGAGGCGGGCGGAGGCGCCCCCGCGATCTGCGCCCAGCGCTCGATCAGCTCCTCGAGCATGCCGAGGCTGCCTGCGGGCTTGACGAGCTGGTCGAGTCGGTCCCGTGCAGCGAGGGCGGCGGCGCGATCGGGAAGGCCGGCGGATCGAAAGCTCGCAGCGGTGGCGACGATGCCGGCGGTCTCCGCGGCGCTCGCAACCGGCTCCGTCCAGCGCTCCCTCATCACCACCTGCTCGAGCGCGATCCGCCGCGCCCAGCCCGCCGACTCGAGTCCGGGACGGACGGGCCGCTCGTCAGGCCAGCCCAAGCAGAGGTAGGCGACCGGCTCGACCCGCTCGGGGATCGCCAGCACCGCGCGCAGATCCTCGGGCCGGTAGAAGCTGACCCAGCCCACCCCGAGGCCCTCGGCGCGCGCGGCCAGCCACAGGTTCTCGATCGCGCAGGCGGTGCTGTAGACGTCGGTTTGCGGGATCGTGCCGCGCCCCAGCACCTCGACGCCCGGCTCGCCCGGGTCGCAGCAGACGCAGATCCCAACCGGCGCCTCCACCACGCCCTCGACCTTCTGGTCGAGGAAGTGGCGAGCGCGCTCGTCGAACCGCTCAGCCTGGCGCAAGCGCTCACGCCGCGCGAGCGCGCGCACGGCAATCCGCGTTCGCAGGTCGCGGATGACGATGAAGCGCCACGGCTGCATCAGCCCGACGGATGGCGCTCTGTGCGCCGCCTCGAGCACGCGGCGCAGGACCTCGTCCGGCACCTCGTCGGGACGGAAGCGGCGGATGTCGCGACGCTGCGCGATCACGCGATGGACGACGGCCAGCTCCGAGTCGGGGAAGCGCCAGCCGCGCGGGTCGGCTGCGCGCTCGGCGGCTCGCGAGGGATCAAACCCGTCGGGGGTGGGCGGCCGTCGCAGTCGCTCGGAGGTGCTCACGCGGGAGGAAGCCTACGCGCGGCGCGGCGGCCATGCGCGCAGGCGCCCGAAGAGCGTGCGCGCAGCCCGGCGAGCGGATAAAGTGCGTAGCTCAAGCGCGGCGGCGCGTGGAACCCGGTGGGAGTCCGGGGCGGTCGCGCCACTGTGTCCGGGCACGCAAGCCCGGAAGCCAGGAACTCGGCCGCCGCGAACACCCCCGTATCAGGGACGCACGATCCCGAGGAGGTCAGCGATTCACCCGACGCACCCCCAGCAACCGGTCAGCGTCCGCTCCGCTTGAGCAAAAGCGCAGCGTTGCTCGGCGGCTACCTGGCCGACCTGGCGCTGGGCGATCCGACTCGACGCCACCCCGTCGCCGCGTTCGGTCGACTGGCGGAGCGCCTTGAGCGCGCTGTATACGCCCCCGCGCGCACACGCGGTGCGGCGTTTGTGCTGGCGCTGGTGACGGCGGCGGCCGCCTTCGGCGAGGCGCTGGCGCGCACACGGCTCGGACGCGCCCCGGCGCTGCTGGTGCTCACCTGGGCCGCGCTTGGCGGCCGCTCGCTGGTGCGCGAGAGCCTGCGGCTCGCGCGAGCGCTGCAAGCCGGCGAGCTCGAGGCGGCACGGGCGGCGTTGCCGACGCTGGCCGGGCGCGACCCCTCGGCGCTGGATGAGGCTGGCATCTGTCGCGCCGTGGTCGAGTCGCTGGCCGAGAACACCGGCGATGCCGTGGTCGGCGCATTGCTGTGGGGCGCGCTCGCCGGTCCGGCCGGAGTCGCCGCATACCGTGCCGCCAACACCCTCGACGCGATGATCGGCCATCGCAACGAGCGATATCGGCGCTTCGGCTGGGCGGCGGCGCGGCTCGACGACCTCCTCGGCTGGCCGGGCGCGCGGCTGGGAGCGCTGTTGGCGGTCGCTTGCGCGCCGCTGGCAGGCGGCTCGCCTGCCAGCGCCTGGCGGGTACTGCGCCGCGACGGGGCCGCGCACCCGAGCCCGAACGCCGGTCGGCTCGAAGCGGCGTTCGCGGGCGCGCTCGGCGTGCGGCTCGGGGGTCCGCTCAGCTACGGCGGAGCGCCGGAGCGGCGGCCTGAGCTCGGCCAGGGGCCGGCTCCCGACGTCGAGGCGATCACGCGGGCGGCGCGGCTGTCGCTGGCGGTGGGCGCCGCGGCGGCGGCGCTGTGCGCGGGGGTGGCGCCGGTCTCGGCCGCGATCGGCAGGTGGGTGCGTCCAGGTGCACTCCATGGCGGGATGGTGGCTCGATGAGAGGCGCGATCCTCGTCTGCGGCACCAGCTCCGATGCAGGCAAGTCGCTGCTGGTTGCCGGCATCTGCCGCTGGCTTGCCCGCTGCGGAGTGCGCGTCGCCCCCTTCAAGGCGCAGAACATGGCGCTCAACTCGGTCGTCACCGCCGATGGGCGCGAGGTTGCGCGCTCGCAGGCGATGCAGGCGCAGGCCGCCGGGGTGGAGCTCGAGGCGGCCATGAACCCGATCCTGCTCAAGCCCTCCGGGCCGCGCCGAAGCCAGGTCGTCCTGCTCGGACGCCCGCACGGCGATGTGGACGCGCGCTCCTACCAGCAGCTGAAGGGCAAGCTGCGGCCGCTTGTCCTGGAGGCGCTCGCGGGGCTGCGGGAGCGCTTCGAGGTGGTCGTGTGCGAGGGCGCCGGCAGCCCTGCGGAGATCAACCTGCGCGAGGCGGATCTCGTCAACATGGGGCTGGCGCGCGCGGCCAGCCTGCCGGTGATCGTCGTGGCGGACATCGAACGCGGCGGCGTGTTCGCGTCGCTGCTCGGCACGCTCGCACTGCTCGAGCCAGCCGACCAAGCCCATGTGGCGGGCTTTGTGATCAACCGCTTCCGCGGCGAGCCCGAGATCCTGCGGCCGGGCCTGGAGCAGCTCGAGCGGCTGACCGGTCGGCCGGTGCTGGGCGTGCTTCCCTACCGGGAGGGCCTGTGGCTCGACGCCGAGGACTCGCTTGCGCTTGCCTCGTTGAGCGCGGAGCGCATCGACGCAGCGCGCCGGGCGGATGGAGCCGGGCGATCCGGCGAGGGCGGGCGACCGGCCCCATCACGAGTCGCGCCCGGCTCACCCGCCTCCGCACTGGGCTCGCCGCCGCTCGAGGTGGCGGTGGTGCGGCTGCGCTACATCAGCAACTTCACCGATGTCGACGCGTTGCGCGCCGAGCCCCACGTGCGCGTGCTCTTCACCGCCAGCGTCGCGGATGTGCGTCGCGCCGACCTCGTGATCGTGCCGGGGACGAAGGCGACCGTCGAGGACCTCGAGCGGCTGCGCGCCAGCGGCGTTGCCCGCGCGCTCCAGCAGCGGGCAGCGGTCGGCGCGCCGCTGCTCGGCATCTGCGGTGGCTATCAGATGCTCGGCGAGCTGATCGACGATCAGGTCGAGTCCGGCCGTGGCACCGTGCCCGGCCTCGGCCTGCTGCCGGTGCGGACGCGATTTGCGCCGACAAAGCTCCTGCGCCGTCGCCGCGGCCACTGCCCGTGGCTCGGGACGAGCGCGGAGGGCTACGAGATCCGCCATGGCCACCCGCAGCCGCGAGCCGGCGTCAAGCCGCTGCTGATCGCCGACGACGGCGAGCCCGAGGGCTGCCGCGCAGGCGCGGTGCTCGGCCTCTCCTGGCACGGCGCGCTCGAGCACGACCAGTTCCGTCGGGCCCTGCTTGCCTGGGCCGGACGGCAGCGGGGCATTGAGTTCGCGCCTGGCGAGCGCTCCTTCGCCGAGCTGCGCGAGGCGCAGCTCGAGATGCTCGGCGAGCTCATCGCCGCCCATCTCGACACCGAGCAGCTGGCGGGGCTGATCGAGGGGGGCCCGCCGGCGGAGCTGCCCGCGATCCGGACGACGCTTGAGCCAAGGGCATGCTGCGCTTCCTGACAACCGCCGACACCGAGATCCTGGCGACCGCGAGCGCCGTACGCCGCCTGCCCGCCGGCTTTCCCGAGGTCCGCTGCGCCAACCCAGCCGGCGCCGCCGATCCCGCAACCCTGATCGACGAGCTGCTCGACGGCGCGCGCGTGGTCGTCTGCCGGATCCTCGGCGGACGGCGCGGCTGGCCTGAGGGCTTCGAGCAGCTGCGCGCGCGCTGCGCCGAGCGGGGGATCGCGCTGCTCGCACTCGGTGGCGAGGCGGAGCCCGACGCCGAGCTGACGGCGCTGTCGCTGGCGCCGGCGGGCGCGGTCGCCCAGGCGGGCGAGTACCTACGCCACGGCGACCCGGGCAACATCGAGCAGCTGCTGCGCTTCCTCGCCGACACCTTCCTGCTCGAGGGCTACGGGTTCGAGCCCCCACGTGAGCTGCCTGAGCTCGGCGTCTTCGCCCGGGATGAGCCGCGCCCCGGCCGCCCCACGGTCGGCTTTTGCTTTTACCGCTCGCACTACTTGACCGGCAACACGGAGTTCGCGGAGGCTTTCTGCGATGCGTTGCGGGCGGCCGGAGCGGGCGTGTTCGCGGTTTGGAGCTACACGCTGCGCCCCGACGGCGAGGGGCGCGTGCCGGCACTTGAGCTTCTCCGCGGCCAGATCGACGCGCTCGTCGTGACGATGCTTGCCACCGGCGGCTCCGGCGCCGTCGACGACGCCGCCTTCGCCCGCTGGGACGGGGATGCCGAGCCCCCGGGGTGGGATGCGAGCGCGCTGGCGGCGCTTGAGGTGCCGGTGATCCAGGCTGTCTGCGCCACCTGCTCGCGCGCCGCCTGGGAGGCCTCAGACGCCGGGCTGACGCCGCTCGACGCTGCCACCCAGGTCGCGATCCCCGAGTTCGACGGGCGGCTGCTCGGCGGGGTGATCTCCTTCAAGGAGCGCGACGCATCAAGCTCGCCGGTAGGCGCGCCGCTGGCGCGCTACGTCCCCGACCGCGAGCGGTGCGCGCGCGTGGCGGCGATCGCCGTCCGCCACGCGCGGCTGCGCACGATCCCCGCGAGCGAGCGGCGGGTGGCGGTGCTGTTGACCGCCTTCCCCACGCGCCACGCGCGGGTGGGGATGGCGGTCGGACTGGACACGCCCGCGAGCGCGCTTGCACTGCTCGACGCCTTCGCCAAGGATGGCATGCGGGTCGAGGCGCCGTTCGCCGACGGCGATCAGCTGATGCACGCGCTACTCGCCGCCGGTGGCCACGACCCCGAGTTCCTGACCGATGAGCAGCTCGCCGCCGCACCGCTGCGCATGCCTGTGCGCGAGTACCTGAGCTGGTATCGCACGCTGCCCGCAAAGCTGCGCGAGGCGATCGAGCAGCGCTGGGGTCCGCCGCCCGGCGATCGCTACATCGACGGCGAGGACTTCGTGGTGGCGGGGCTCGAGCTCGGCAACGTGGTGCTGGCGATCCAGCCGCCGCGCGGCCACGGCGAGGATCCCGTCGCGATCTACCACGATCCGCGGCTGCCGCCGAGCCACCACTACCTCGCCTGCTACCGCTGGCTTGAGTCGATCTGGCGCGCGGATGCGATCGTCCATCTGGGCAAGCACGGCACGCTCGAATGGCTGCCGGGGAAGATGCTCGCGCTCTCGCCCGCATGCGCGCCCGACGCGGCGCTCGGCGAGATTCCGCTGATCTACCCGTTCGTCATCAACGACCCGGGCGAGGGCGTGCAGGCCAAGCGCCGCGCGCATGCGCTGATCGTGGGCCACCTCGTGCCGCCGATGATGCGCGCCGGCAGCTACGGCGAGCTCGCCGAGCTCGAGCGACTGCTCGACGAGTACGCTCGCCTCGAGGTGCTCGACCCGGGCAAGCTGCCGGCGCTGGCCGCGCGGATCTGGGCAGCGGTCGAGCGCGCAAACCTGCAGGCCGACCTCGGGCTGGAGCGCCCGCCGGAGGACACGGGGGCGCTCGTCGAGCACATCGACGGCTATCTGTGCGAGCTGGCCGACATCCAGGTCAAGGATGGGCTGCATGTGCTCGGCCGCCCGCCCGAGGGCGAGCAGCTGCGCGGCCTGGTGTCGGCGATGCTCGGCCTGAGCCGTGAGGACGAGGCCGCGCTGGCGCGCGTGGCGGAGCGCGGCTGGGAGGCGGAGCAGGTGGAGCATCCCGACCCTGAGATCGCGCGGCGGCTGCGGCGCGCCTGCACTGAGATCGTCCCCGCGATCCGCAGGGCCACCGACGAGATCGGCGCGGTGCTGGCAGCGCTGCACGGCCGGTATGTGCCCGCCGGCCCCTCCGGCAGCCCGACGCGGGGCCGGCTCGACGTGCTGCCGACCGGGCGCAACTTCTACTCGCTCGACCCGCGCGCGATCCCCTCCGAGCTCTCCTACGAGGTCGGCGAGCGGCTGGCGCAGGCGCTGCTCGAGCGCCACCGACGTGAGCGCGGCGCCCTGCCCCGGATGGTTGGGCTGGTCGCCTGGGGCACCTCGGCGATGCGCACCCAGGGCGACGACGTCGCCGAGATCCTGGCGCTGCTCGGCGTGCGCCCGCGATGGGACGATGCCACCAGGCGCGTCAGCGGGCTCGAGGTGATCCCCCTCGAGCGTCTCGGGCGACCGCGGATCGACGTTGCGGTGCGGATCTCCGGCTTCTTCCGCGACGCGTTCCCGCAGCTGGTGACGCTGCTCGACGAAGCCGTGCGCACGGTGGCGGCGCTGCCTGAGCCGGATGAGTCAAACTACGTCGCGGCCCATGCGCGGGCCGACGCGGCGCGGCTGGCGGCTGAGCTCGGCGACGAGCCAGCCTGGCGACGCGCGACCGCACGCGTGTTCGGCTCACCGCCGGGCGCCTACGGCGCGGGCCTCTCCCACCTGCTCGAGACGCGTGAATGGCGCGCCGGCGCCGACCTGGCGCAGGTCTACGAGGCGTGGGGAGGCTGCGCGTACGGCCCCGGGCTCGGTGGCGCCCCTGCACCGGAGGCGATGCGCGACTGCTTCACCCGCATCGAGGCGGCGGTCAAGAACGTCGACAACCGCGAGCACGACCTCCTCGACTCGGACGAGTACTACCAGTACCACGGCGGCATGGTCGCCCTGGTGCAGGCGCTGACAGGGCGCGCGCCGGCGGCCTACATCGGCGACTCGTCAAACCCGGAGCACGCGGCGGCGCGCCCGCTCGCGGAGGAGGCCCGGCGTGTGTTCCGCGCCCGCGTCGCCAACCCTCGCTGGATCGCCGCGATGATCCGTCACGGCTACAAGGGGGCGGCCGAGCTGGCGGCAACCGTCGACTACCTGTTCGGCTACGACGCCACCACCGGCGTGGTCGAGGACTGGATGTACGAGCGGGTTGCCGAGCGCTATGTGCTGGACGAGCACATCGCCGCGTTCATGGCCCGCTCCAACCCCTGGGCGGCACGGGCGATCGCCGAGCGGCTGCTGGAGGCGGCCGAGCGAGGGCTGTGGGCAGCGCCGGCCGAGGGGACGCTCGCCTCCCTGCGCGAGCGCTTCCTGGCACTCGAGGGCGAGCTTGAGGAGGCAAGCGCGTGAGCGTCAGCCGGCAGGGGGGTGGGCAAGCGCCGGGAAGCGCGCCGCGCTTTCCCTTGAGTGCGATCGTCGGCCAGGAGCAGCTGGTGCGGGCGTTGCTGATCAACGCCGTCGCCCCCGACGTCGGCGGCGTGCTCATACGCGGCGAGCGGGGGACCGCGAAATCGACGGCCGTGAGAGCGCTCGCGCCGCTGCTGGAGGCCGTCGACCAACGTGCCGCGCCGCTTGTGGAGGTGCCGCTCGGGGCAACGCTCGACCGCCTGCTCGGCTCACTTGACCTGCGCCGGGCGCTTGACGGCGAGCACCGCTACGAGCCAGGCCTGTTGGCGCGAGCGCATGGCGGCATCCTCTACGTCGACGAGGTCAACCTGCTGCCCGATCACCTCGTCGACGCGCTGCTCGACGCTGCCGCCTCCGGCGTCGTGCGGGTCGAGCGCGAAGCGGTCTCAGTCGAGCACGAGGCTCGCTTCATGCTCGTTGGGACGATGAACGTCGAGGAGGGCGAGCTGCGCCCGCAGCTGCTCGACCGCTTTGGGCTCGGGGTCGAGGTGCGGGGACCCGAGGAGCCGGCCGCGCGCGCGGAGATCGTCCGCCGGCGCCTCGCCTTCGAGCGCGACCCTGTGGGCTTCGCCGCCAGCTTCGCAGCCTCCGAGCGGGCGCTGGCGGAGCGGATCCAGGCCGCGCGCCGGCGGCTCGAGCGCGTGCGCCTCGGCGAGCGCGAGCTGTTGCGGATCACGAGCGCCTGCGCGCGCCTGCGCGTCGACGGGGTGCGCGGGGACATCGTCTGGTCGCGCGCAGCGATGGCGCTCGCGGCGCTCGACGGGGCCGAGCAGGTTGAGGAGTCGCACCTCCGCCAGGCCGCGTCGCTGGCGCTGCTGCACCGGCGTCGGCGGGATCCGCTCGCAGACCCCCAGGGCAGCGCGGAGGAGCTTGAGCGGGCGCTCGAGGAGGGCGGGGAGGAGCCGCCTCCAGAGCCTCCCGGCGCCGGCGGCGGCTCGCCGCCCTCCTCCGGCGCAGCTGAGCCGCCGGCACCCTCGGGCGCGGATCGCTCCCCGCAAGCCTTTGGCGCAGTCGGCTCCGCGCCGCCCTTCAGCGCCGACGGCGAGCGCCGCGACGGGGGGGCGGGCTCCTCGAAGCAGCCGCAGTCCGCGACGCGCGCCCACGCCCGTCCGCGCCGCGACCCGCCTGCGCCGGCGCAGCTGCCGCCGCGGATCCTCTCGCTCGTGCGCGCCGGCCACGGCCCGCTCGGGCGCAGGGCGCGCTCGTCGGGCCCGGGCGCGGGCTCAATCGACAGCCGCCCCGCCGGCCCCGACCCGTGTGACATCGCGCTCGTCGCCACGCTGCGCGCGCGCCTGCTGGAGGGACGCCTGCGCGAGCGAGCGCTGCAAGGGCGCGGCGCGAGCGCGCCCCTGCGCGAGCACGTCCGCGCCGGGCGCGAGTCGGCGCTGCTGTGCCTGATCGTCGACGCGAGTGGCTCGATGGGCGCCCGTCGCCGCCTCGCGCGCGTCAAGGGCGCGCTGCTCGAGCTGCTGCGCGACGCCTACGCGCAGCGCGACCGCGTCGCGATCGTCACCTTTGCACAGGACACCGCGCGCCTGCTGGCGGCACCAGGAACGCCGCTCGAGCGGGCGGCGGCGGCGGTGCGCGCACTGCCCACCGGCGGGCGCACCCCGCTTGCGGCCGGGATCGATCTCGCCGCGTCCGTGATCCGCCGCGAGGCCGCTCGCGATCCGCGCCGGCGCGCGCTCGCGGTGCTTATGACCGACGGGCGAGTGGCTGACCGCGGCGGTGCAGCGCGCGCGGCTGCCGCGCGACTCGGGCGGGTTGCGGCGGCGGTGCACGTGATCGACACCGAGGAGGGCCCGGTTCGCCTGGGCCTCGCCGCCGCGCTCGCCGCCGCAGCGGGAGGAAGCCACCACCAGCTGAGGAGCGCAGCATGACCCCCACCCCGAAGCCGCGGACCCCACCCGCTCGCACCCCGCCGCCCGCTGGGCCCTCGATCCGCACCGGCGAGCGCCTGCCAAGCGGCCCCCCGGGCCGCGATCTCGGCAGCGCCGATCCGAAGCGCCGCAAGCCGCGCGACCGGCCGCTCGTGATCGTGATCACCGGCCACGGCAAGGGCAAATCGACCTCCGCCTTCGGCATGCTGCTGCGCTCGTGGGCGCGCGGCTACCGCTGCGGCGTCTTCCAGTTCGTCAAGTCGGGCAAGTGGAAGGTCGGCGAGGCGAAGGCGGCCGCCGCGCTCGGCGGGATCGACTGGGAGAAGATGGGCAACGGCTGGTCCTGGCTGCAGCGGAACCTGGACACCTCGGCGGCGCTCGCGCGCGAGGGCTGGACCGAGGTCAAGCGCGCGATTGCGCAGGAGCGCTACGAGTTCCTGTTGCTCGACGAGCTGACCTACCCGATCAAGTGGGGTTGGATCGACGTGGGTGACGTGGTCACGACGCTGCGCGAGCGACCGGGCTTCCAGCATGTGGTGATCACCGGCCGCGACGCCGCCCCGGAGCTGATCGAGGCGGCCGATCTCGTCTCCGAGGTGGTCAAGGTCAAGCATCCGATGGACGTCGGCATCCGCGCCCAGCAGGGGATCGAGTGGTGAGCACCGTGCTGGTGATCCCCGACGGCGCCGCGCAGCCGCCGCGCCCAGGGGTGCCGACGGCCCTCGAGGCGGCACGCACGCCGGTGCTGGACGCGCTTGCCGCGGAGGGCGCGGTCGCGCGCGTGGCGACGACCCCCCGCGGCCTGCCCGCTGGATCGGAGACGGGGATCGCCTCCCTGCTCGGCGCGCCCCCCCGACGGCGGGTCGGCCGTGGCTGGGTGGATGCGGCCGCCTACGGGATCGCGGTGCCGCCGGGAGTGACGCCGTGGCGCGCCGACGTCGTCTACCGCAGCGGTCGGCGCGCCTCGATCCGCCAGGCGCGCGACGTCTGCGCGCACCTCGGGCCCGGCGCGCATGCGCTGGCCGGCCACCGGCTGCTGCTGCTCTCCCGCGAGCGCCCGCCGGATCGCCGCCTGCTGGGGCTGTACGTGCGGGTCTGGCCGGCGGGGGAGCCGCCCCAGGGCTCGCTGCCGCTCGAGACCACGGTCGTCTGCGCCCGCGGCGCGGCCGCCGGCTGCGCGCGGCTGCTGGGCGCGCGCGTGATCATGCCACCCGGCGCAACCGGCGACGTCGACTCCGATCTGCGCGCCAAGACGCAGGCCGCCGTGGCCGCGCTTGCCGCCGGCGCCGAGCTGGTCGCGGTGCACGTCGGAGCGCCCGACGAGGCCGCGCACCGCCGCGAGCCCGAGGCGGTGATCGCCGCGCTCGAGCGCCTTGACGCCGAGGTGCTCGGGCCGTTGCGCGAGGCTGTCGGCGCCCTCGGCGGCCGATTGGCAGTCTGTCCCGACCACGGAACCGATCCCCGCTCGGGCCGCCATGACCCAGCGCCGGTGCCCGCGCTGCTATGGGGCGAGGGAGTGGCGCCGGACGGGCCGGCTGCGCTCAGCGAGCGCGCGGTTCAAGGGTCGCCGGTGCTCTCGCCGCTCGCCCTGCTGCCGATCAAGGCTCGCGCCGCGACGGAGGTCGCATGAGGGCATCCGTGTTCACCCCGGTGAGCATCCAGCGGTAGCCAGACGGTGAGCGCGCGCATCGTGATCGCGGGCACCGGCTCGGGGGTCGGCAAGACCTCGATCGCCTGCGGGCTGATCGGCGCGCTGCGCGGCCGCGGGCTGCGCGTGCAGGGCTTCAAGGTTGGCCCCGACTACATCGACCCCAGCCATCACGAGCTCGCCTCGGGCCGCCCCGGACGCAACCTGGACGCTTTCCTGAGCGGACCGGAGCTGATCGCCCCGCTGCTGCGCCACGGCGCTCGCGGCGCCGACATCGCTGTGATCGAGGGCGTGATGGGGCTGTTCGACGGAGTCTCGGGGGGCGGCGAGCTTGCCTCCACCGCGCACGTCGCGAAGCTGCTTCGCGCACCGGTGCTGCTGGTCGTGGACGCGGGCGCGATGGCGCGCTCGGTCGCCGCGCTCGTGCACGGCTTCGCGAGCTTCGACCCGGAGCTGGAGCTCGCCGGGGTGATCCTCAATCGGGTCGGATCCGAGCACCATGAGCAGCTGCTGCGCGAGGCGCTGACGCCGCTCGGCGTGCCGGTGCTCGGGGCGCTGCGGCGCGATGATGCGCTGCGCGCGCCGGAGCGCCATCTCGGCCTGGTCCCCGCCGGCGAGCGCGAGCGCGAGGCGCGCGCGGCGCTCGCGGCGCTGGCGGCGGCGGTCGAGCGCGGGATCGACCTCGGGGCGATCGCCGCGCTTGCGCGTCGTGCCCCGCGGCTGTCCGGGCCCGCCTGGAGCCCCGAGCCGCCGGACGCGCAGATCGCCCTGGGAGCGCGGATCGCGGTTGCCCAAGGGCCGGCGTTCTCCTTTTACTACCGCGAGAACCTCGAGTTGCTTGAGGCGGCTGGCGCGGAGCTTGTGCCGTTTGACCCGACCCACGACGAGCGGCTGCCCGAGCACGTCGGCGCCCTGCTTTTGGCGGGGGGGTTTCCGGAGGTGTTCGCCTGTGAGCTGGAAGCGAACGCGCCGCTGCGCGCGGCGGTGCGCGGGCTCGCCGGCGCGGGAGCGCCCGTCCTGGCGGAGTGCGGCGGCCTGCTGTTCCTCTGCCGCTCGCTCGACGGCCGCCGGATGTGCGGGGTGCTCGACGCCAGCGCCCACATGACCAAGCGCCTCTCGCTCGGCTACCGCGAGGCAAGGGCGGTGAGCGCCACCCCGTGGCTTGACCCCGGCGAGCGCGTGCGTGGCCATGAGTTCCACTACACGCGGCTTGAGCCGCCGGCGGCAGCGGCGAGGGCGTGGGAGCTGGCCGCACGCTCCCGCCGGTGGCGGGAGGGAGTCGTCTGGCGCTCGGTGCAGGCGAGCTACCTGCATGTGCACTGGGCCGCGCACCGCGAGCTGGCCTGGCGCTTTGCGCGCGCGGCCCGCACGTTTGCGAGCGCGGGGGCGCGCGGACTCGCCAGGGAGGCGACCGTCACATGAGCCTGACGCTGGTCCTCGGCGGCGTGCGCTCGGGCAAGAGCGCCCGCGGCGAGGCTCTCGCGAGCGCGAGCGGGCTTCCGGTTCGCTATGTCGCGACCGCCGATCGCGACGATCCCTCGATGGCTATGCGGATCGCCGCCCATGCCGCCCGTCGCCCGCGCTCCTGGCGCACGGTCGAGGCGGACGTCGAGCTGACAGAGGCGCTCGCCGGAGCCGAGCGCGAGTGCGTGCTCCTCGACGGCCTCGGCGCCTGGATCGCGCGCGCCGGCCCCGATGCGGCATCCACCGGCGTCGCAGCGCTGCTCGCCGCCGCCGAGCGCGGCAAGGTGATCGTGGTCGCCGAGGAGGCGGGGCTCGGCCTGCTGCCGCGCGAGGAGCTCGCGCGCGCCTGGCTGGATGCGCTCGGCGCGGCGCTGCAACGGCTCTCAGCGGCGGCCGACCGGGTGGAGCTGGTGATTGCCGGGCGAGCGGTGCCGCTCACCCCAGCTCCCCTGCCGCTCACCCCAGCTGTGGCGGCAGCGCCCCCGGTGGCAACCTCGGCGCCGGGCGGGCGTCGCCTGGACGGCCCGGTCGGCGACGAGGCGGCGCACGGAGCGATCGCCCAGCCCAAAGAGCTTGCCGCGCTCCGCCACCACGGCGATGCGCTGATCGCCCCCGGCCAAGTTGACCACGCCGTCACCGTGCTCGCCGGCGGGCCGCCGGAGTGGCTGCGCGCGGAGCTCCGCGCCGCGCTCGAGCGGGCTGCGGGGCGCTACCCGGACGAGCGCGAGGCCTGCCAGGCGCTCGCGGCCCTCCACGGTCGCTCGCCCGAGGAGATCGTGACGACCAACGGCGCCGCGCAGGCGCTCTGGCTGCTGCCGGCGGCGCTGCGCCCTGCGCTCGCCGCCTGCGTGCACCCGGGGTTCACCGAAGGCGAGGCGGCGCTGCGCGCACACGGAGTGCCAGTCTGCCGCGTCCTGCGCGACCCCGAGCGCAACTTCGCGCTTGACCCCGCCGCGGTCCCGGCGGAGGCGGATCTCGTGCTCGCTGGCAATCCGGCCTCGCCCTCCGGGACGCTCGACCCGGCAGCAGCGCTGCTCGCGCTGCGCCGGCCGGGGCGCACGGTGGTGGTCGACGAGGCCTACATGGACCTCGTCCCCGGCGAGCCGGGGAGCCTCGTGCGCGATGCGCCGGACGACGTGATCGTCGTGCGCTCGCTGACCAAGTCGCTGGCGCTGCCGGGGCTGCGCGCCGGCTACGCGGTGGCCGCGCCGGCGCTTGCGGCGCGCCTGCGCTCGGTACGCCCGGCGTGGTCGGCGAATGCGCTCGCGCTGGCGGCGCTGGCGGCTGCCGCGCGCCGCCCCCAGGCACTCGCCGCCGCCGCCGAGCGCGCGAGGGCCGAGCGCGAGCATCTCACCCGGGGCTTGGCCGAGATCCCGCGCGTGCGCAGCTGGCCGTCGATGACGAACTTCTGCCTGATCGAGGTGCCGGATGGCGCGCGCGTCGTCGAGGCGCTGCGGGCGAGGGGGATCGCCGTCCGTCCAGCGGCCTCCTTCCCAGGTCTTGGCGCCAACCATCTGCGGCTGACCGCACGCTCCCCGGCTGCCAACGAGCGCCTGCTCGACGCGCTCGCGCACGCGGTGAGGGGATGCCCGTGATCGCGGTCGTCGGAATCGGCGTCGACGGCTGGGCCGGTCTCGGCGAAGGCGCCCGCGCAGCGGTGATGCGAGCGCGCACGCTTGTCGGCTCGCGCCGCCAGCTGGAGCTGATCCCGCCGTGCGCGCCCGCCGACAGGCGGCCCTGGCCCTCGCCGCTTGACCCGCTGCTGGAGCAGCTCGCAGGCGGGTCGTCCGCCGCAGACGGCGCCGAGCCGCTGCCAGAGCCGGTGTGCGTGCTCGCCAGCGGCGACCCCATGCTGCACGGGATCGGCGCCACCCTCGCGCGACGCCTCGGGCCCGAGCGACTTGCGGTCTACCCGCACCCATCGGCGTTCGCGCTCGCCTGCGCGCGGCTCGGTTGGCCCGAGGCTGAGGTTGAGCTGATCAGCGCCGTCGGGCGTCCGCTTGAGGCGCTCGCGCCGCTGCTGCAGCCGCGACGGCGGTTGATCGTCTACGTGGCCGGCGCGGACGGCGCCGCCGCCGTCGCTGCGGCGCTGTGCGACCGTGGCTTCGGGCCGAGCAGGTTCGTGGTGGCCGAGCAGCTCGGCGGAGCGCGCGAGCGGCTGCGGGAGGCGACCGCAGCCTCGTGGGGCGAGGAGCTCGCCGACCCGCTGCACGTGGTCGCGATCGAGTGCCGCGCCGAGCCGGGAGCCCCCGTCCTCTCGCGCCATCCAGGGCTTCCGGACTCGGCCTATGCGCACGACGGGCAGCTGACGAAGTGGCCGGCCCGCGCCGTCGCGCTGGCGGCGCTTGCCCCCGGCCCAGGAGCGCTTCTGTGGGACATCGGCGCCGGCTCGGGCTCGATCGCGATCGAGTGGCTGCGCGCCGAGCCGCTCGCGCGCGCTGTCGCGGTCGAGCGCAACCCGGAGCGGGCCGCACGGATCGCCGCGAACGCGCGGCGGCTCGGCGTCCCCGCGCTCGAGGTGGTGTGCAAGCGCGCCCCGGAGGCGCTGGCCGAGCTCGAGCAGCCCGAGGCGATCTTTGTCGGCGGCGGCATCTCCACCGCGGGACTGCTCGACACCTGCTGGCAGGCGCTCGCCCCCGGCGGGCGGATCGTCGCGCACGCCGTCACGCTCGAGGGCGAGCAGGCGCTTGCGGACGCGTGCGCACGGTACGGGGGCTCGCTGCTCCGCCTCGAGCTCAGCCAGGCGGCGCCGCTCGGCGGCTACCGCGTCTGGCGCCCGGCGCTGCCGCTCGTGCAGTGGCGCGCCGAGAAGGAGAGGCCGAGATGACGGTCCACTTCATCGGCGCCGGCCCGGGAGCGGCCGATCTGATCACCGTGCGCGCCCAACGGCTGATCTCGAGCTCCCCGGTCTGCCTGTACGCGGGCGCCCTGGTCCCGGGCGAGGTGCTGGCGCACGCCCCGCCCGGCGCGCGGTTGATCGACACCCAGCACCTTGAGTTGGAGCAGATCATCGCCGAGATGCGCGGCGCGCATGAGCGCGGAGAGGACGTCGCCCGCCTGCACTCCGGTGAGATCTCGATCTACAGCGCGGCCGCCGAGCAGATGCGCGCGCTCGACCGGCTTGGGATCCCCTGGGACGTGACGCCGGGGGTGCCCGCCTTCGCCGCGGCGGCCGCGGCGCTGCGGCGCGAGCTGACGGTGCCCGGCGTGGCGCAGACGGTGATCCTCGCGCGCTACGGTCGGCGCTCCTCGCCGATCCCCGTCGGCGAGGAGCTGAGCTCGTTGGCACGCCACCGCGCAACGCTCGTGATCCACCTCGGGGTGCAGGCGATCGAGGAGATCGCGGCGGAGCTCATGCCCCACTACGGCGCGGCCTGTCCGGCTGCCGTCGTCGCGCGCGCGAGCTGGCCCGATGAGCTGGTGCTGCGCGGCACGCTCGCGACCATCGCCCAGCAGGTGCGGCGTGCCGGCATCCGTCGCACGGCGACGATTCTCGTCGGCCAGGCGCTGGCGGCGGAGGGCTTCCGTGACAGCCACCTGTACTCCTCCGCGCGCGCGCGGCCGCCGGCGAGGGCGCCAGGGCAAGAGGATCCGCGCGACGGAGTCGCTCCATGCTCCTGATCCTGGGTGGGACCGCCGAGGCGCGCGAGCTCGCAGCAGCGCTGCACGAGCGCGGCCTCGCCGTCACCACCTCGCTGGCGGGCCGTGTCTCCAACCCGCGACTGCCGCCCGGCAGAGTGCGGATGGGAGGCTTCGGCGGCCCCAGCGGTCTGGCCGCCTGGCTGCGCCAGCATCGCGTGGATGCGGTGATCGACGCGACGCACCCGTTCGCCGCGCGCATCTCAAGCTCGGCGGCCGCAGCCTGCGCAGCTACCGCCGTGCCGCTCTTGCGGCTTGAGCGCCCCCCCTGGCGGGAGCGGCCCGGCGATCGCTGGACCCGCGTCGCCGACCTCCAGCAGGCGGCAGCGCTGCTTCAAGCCCGGGCCGCAGCGCTGCGGCGGACACCGACCGCAACGCAGGTCCGGGCGATGACGGGGACACCGGCGGCAGGGGAGGCGCGGGCGGCTGGAGGGTCCGCCGGCGGCGGGGGCCGGCGCCCCGGCATCCGCGCCAAAGAGCGGTTGCGCGTGCTGCTCACCACCGGCCGCCAGGGCCTTGCCGCTTTCGCCACGCTCGAGGAGTGCTGGCTGCTCGTGCGCTGCGTCGAGCCGCCGACGCCGCCCCTGCCCCCCCACCACCAGCTGCTCCTCGACCGTGGCCCATTCACGCTGGCGGGGGAGCTGGCGCTGCTCGATCGCCACCGGATCGAGCTGCTGGTGGCCAAGGAGTCCGGGGGCGAGATGACCCAGGCGAAGCTCGACGCCGCCCGTGCGCGGGGGCTTGAGGTGATTCTCGTGCAGCGCCCGCCGCGCCCTCCGGTCGAAGCCGTCGCTACGGTCGATCGGGCGCTTGCCTGGGCGCTCGCCGCAGCAGGTAGGAATCCATGATCCAACCGTTGCGCTCCCGCGCCCGCGCCCGGGCGCGCTCGATCTCGCCGGCCACTTCGGCCAGGCGGCCCGAGATCAGAAGCTCCCGCTCGGTGCCGACGTAGGCACCCCAGTAGATCTCAAGCTCCTCGTCCGCCGCGAAGCGGCTGAAGGCGCAGCCGGAGTCGAGCATCACGAGCACATCGTCGGCCTCGCGCGGCAGCCCCTGAGCAAGCCGCCTGCCGGTCGTGATCTGGACGGCCCCGCCGACCCGCGTCCAGGAGAGCCGATGGCGCGCGGCGAGCGCCTGGAGGCTGCTGATCCCCGGGATCACCTCGTACTCGAAGGCGATCCGCGCCCGTGCGCGCACCTCCTCCAGCACCGCGATCGTCGAGTCGTACAGCGCGGGGTCGCCCCATACGAGGAACGCCCCGCAGCCGTCGTCGGGCAGCGCGGCGGCAATCGCCTCCTCCCACGCTTCGGCTCGCCGCGCCCGCCACTGCGAAACCGCCTGTTCGTATGCGTCCGCGCCGCGGTCGCGCGGCGGGTCGGAGATCGTCACGATCCGCGGCTCACGTCCACCCTCCAGGTAGCGGGCGAGGATCTCCCGACGCGCTCGCGCAAGGTCATCCGCCGCCCCCCCCTTCTCGATCACGAAGAACACCTCGGCGCGGTTCAGCGCGCGGATCGCCTGCACCGTCACCTGCTCGGGGTCGCCCGCGCCGATCCCGATCGCCAAGAGCAGCCTCATGGTCGACCGCCCACCCCGATCTCGACGCCCCCGGACAGGCGGCCGTGAGCAAGCGCGCACGCCCGCGGCTGATAGCGCCGGGGCGTGTACACGCGGGTGGTGGCGGCACCGGGGACGATCCGTGTGGTCGAGCAGCCGACGATCAGCAGCGTGCGCATGTCGACCACCTCGGGATCGAGCTCGGCAAGCGTGGTGACCGTGATGGACTCGCGCTCTTCGCCGACGGCGCGGGCGACAACCACGGGCGTGTCGGCGGGCCGGTCGCGGCGCAGCAGCTCGAGCGCCCGCAGAAGCTGCTCGCGCCGCGTGCGGGAGGCCGGGTTGTACAGCGCCAGGGTCAGATCGGCGTCCGACGCTGCGCGCAGCCGCCGCTCAATCACCGTCCACGGCTTGAGGTTGTCCGACAGTGACAGCACGCAGAAGTCATGGCCGAGCGGCGCCCCAACCCGCGCAGCCGCGGCCTGCATGGCGGATACCCCGGGAACGACGCGCAGCTGCACGGCCGCGAAGCGGCCCCTGTCGCGCTCATACTCCTCGAGCACGGCTGCGGCCATCGCGAAGATACCGGGGTCGCCGGAGGAGACGACCGCGACGCGCGCTCCGGCCGCCGCCAGCTCGAGCGCATGGCGGGCCCGCTCGGCCTCAACGCGGTTATCGCTCGGGTGACGGCGCTGACCCGGGCGTGGTGGAACGCGCTCGAGGTAGGCCCGGTAGCCGACGAGCTCCTCGGCCTCGCGCAGCGCGGCGCGCGCCTCGGGCGTGAGCCACTGCGGCCCGGCGGGGCCGAGGCCGACGACGGCCAGCTGCCCCGGCCGACCCCTCCCCCTTGGCGCGGCCGCCGGGGGACGGGGACGGTCGCTGGCGCTCGGCACGAGCAGCAGCGACATGTACGGCACCTCGCCCTCGACGGCCTGAAGCGGCGCCACGCGCTGGCGCTCGGTGGAGGCGCGCTCGACATAGATCGCCCGCGTGGCCGCGCCTGCGCGCGAGGCTGCCCTGCGCACGTGCTCAAAGCTGCGTCCGAGCTTGATCACGACCGCCGCCTCGCACTCGCGCAGCCGCTGCTCCAGCGCGGCGGGATCGAGCGTCCCCGGGAGGATCGCAAGCACATCGTCGCGCTTGGCGAGCGGCGTTCCGGCGGCGGCCGCGGCGGCGCTGAAGGACGTCACCCCCGGCACGACTTCGACCTCGTAGCGGGAAGCAAGCCGCTCGTGCAGGTACATGTAGGAGCCGTAGAAGAACGGGTCGCCCTCGCACAGCACGGCCACGTCGCGCCCCGCGTCAAGGTGCGCGGCGATCGCCGCCGCGGAGCGCTCGTAGAAGTCGTGCAGCGCCCCCTCGTACCCACCTGGGTGCTCGCTCTCCTCGGTCGTCACGGGATAGCCGAGCGCAAGCTCAAGCTGCTCGGGGCGGATGTAGGGCGCGGCGGCGGCACGAGCGACGCTGCGACCGTGGCGAGCGGCCAGGTAGGCGACCACAGCCGCCTGCTCGATCGCGCGCCTGCCCTTGACTGTGATCAGCTCCGGATCGCCGGGACCGACGCCGACGCCAACCAGCCGACCAGGGCGCGTCCCGACCATCGCCGCAGCGCTGCCGCCGCTCACTCCGCCTCGCACGCAAGCGCGTTGACGGCGGCCGAGGCGATCGCGCTGCCGCCGCGGCGGCCCCGGACGACCAGGAACTCGCACGCGCCCGAGCCCGCGAGCGCGTCCTTGCTCTCTGCCGCGCCGACGAAGCCAACCGGCACGCCGATCACCGCCGCCGGGCGGGGAGCGCCGGCGGCCAGCAGCTCGAGCAGGCGGAAGAGGGCGGTCGGCGCGTTGCCGATCGCGATCAGCGCACCCCCAAGCCGCTCCCGCCACAGCTCGACCGCGGCCGCTGTGCGAGTCGTGCGCAGCTCGCGCGCCAGCGGCCCGACACGCGCGTCGTGCAACATGCACAGCACCTCGTTGCTGGCCGGCAGGCGGGCGCGGGTGACGCCGGCGGCCACCATCTCCGTATCGCACAGGATCGGCGCGCCCCCGCGCAGTGCGGCCTGGGCGCGCTCGCCGAAGCTCGGGGAGGCCACGATGTCGCGCGCAAGGTCGACCATCCCGCAGGCATGGATCATGCGCACCGCGACCCGCTCAAGGATCGGTTCGAAGCCTCCGAGCTGCGCCTCCGCGCGAATGATCGCAAACGAGCGCCGGTAGATCTCGGCGCCGTCGCGGAGGTAGTCGACGTCCGCGCGCTCGCTCACCTCTCGACCTCCTCGCCCATCGCCAGCGCGAGTCGGCGCTCGATCCCCCCGAAGCGCCAGAGAGCGATCGCCACCGCCCAGACGGTCACGAACAGGGCGACCATCAGGTAACCGGCGCTGTCGAGGTTGAAGCTCTCAAGTGCGCTGCCGAGCCAGCCGTGCAGACGGAGCCTGCTGGAGATCAGCGTGGCGATCTCCAGCGCCCCGACGAGGAAGGCGACCGCGATCGAGATCGTCGTGACCGCGATGTTGTAGTAAAGCTTGCGCGCCGGCCGCGCGAACGCCCAACCGTAGGCGGTGTTCATGAACAGCCCGTCGGCGGTGTCGAAGAGCGTCATCCCGCCGGCGAACAAGAGCGGCAGCGCCAGCACCGCGTACCAGGGGAGCCCCTCTGTCGCCGCCGCCGCGGCGCTGCCGAGCAGCACCACCTCGGTTGCGGTGTCGAAGCCGATCCCAAACGCGAAGCCGACGAAGAAAAGCTGCCCACTGCTGGTGATCGTCCGCATCCAGCGGCCGAAGAAGCGGCTCATCAGGCCACGCGCCTGCAGCTGCGCCTCAAGCGCGCTCTCGTCGTAGCCCCCGGCCCGGGCCCTGCGAACGACGCGGACGACGCCCGCCAGCACGACCACGTTGAGCGCCGCGATCAACCACAGGAAGGACGCCGAGATGACGGTGCCGGCGACACCCCCCGCCTGCGCGAGCCCGGAGCTCGGCCGCACAACGGTCCCCTCCACCGCCCGGGCCGCGAAGCTGATCGCGACCCCGGCGAGCAGCACCACGCAAGAGTGTCCAAGCGAGAAGCAGAAACCGCTCGCGAGCGGTCGGCGGCCGTCCGCCATCAGCTTGCGCGTGGTGTTGTCGATCGCCGCGATGTGGTCGGCGTCGAACGCATGGCGAGCACCCAAGGTCCAGGCTGTCAGCGCCGCCCCGAAGCCCAGTCCGAGCCCCGCGAAGCGCAGATGGTGCGGCAGCGCGGCAAGCGCGAACGTGCCCCACCCGAGCGCGTTCAGCGCCGCCACCGCGCCAACCATGCCAAGCACCCGCGCCCACTCGCCGCGCCTGAGCCCGTGCCCGGCGACCCGCCGCACCACCTCAGTCGGCCTCCAGCATCGCGAGCGCCGCCTCCAGGGTGGCGGCCTCGTGCTCCCGCCCGGCGATCCGCACCGCGATCCGCTCCCCAGCCGGAAGCGGCGCGATCGCAACCTCCTGCCCGGCTCGCTCGCCGCAGCGGCGCTCGCAGGCGGCCCAGTGCTCGGCGGGCGCCCTCGGACGACGACGACGCGCGCGGCGCGCAGCCGCCGTGCGCACATCCAGACGTGCGCGCGGGCAGCGGCCCAGGCCCGCACAGGCGCTCAGCCCGGTCCAGCCCGAGTCCGCGCGCAGCTCGAGCCCAAGCGCAGCCAGCGCGCCGGCGAGCCTCGGCGCCTCGCGCGGCGAGACGTCGAGCACCGTAAGCGTGCGGCCGACGCCGAGCCTGATCTCCGGCGCGAGCCGCGCAAGCGCCGGCAGATCCTCGCCATCGAGGCGGCCGAGGGGGGCGAGCGCGGTCAGCGCGAAGCCACCGTCCCGCTGCGCAAGCACGCCGGGCTTGTGCCTCTCGTCCCCGCAGATCCCAAGCGGCCCGACGACGGCGCTCCCAAGCGCCAGCGCAACGCTCGCCGCGCCAGCCGGCAGCTCGCCGATCCGCCAGGCCTCCTCCCCGCGACGCCGACGCTCGCACAGGAAGGCACGCGCCGCGGCAAGCGCCGCGTCCACAGCCTCGTACCGACGGAGTACGGCGGTTGTCTCCTCGCCGGCGAGCGCCAGCGCAAAGCTGTCCTCGCCGCGCGCGATCAGCGCAACGTCGGCGGGCGGCTCGAGCGCCAAGGCGCTGCCGTCATCGACCGCGAACAGGAAGCGGCCGGACAGCTCGGCCAGCGTGGGATCGGCGCAGAGCCCGCGGTCGAGCGCCGCGACGAGGTCGTCGATCGCCGCGCAGGCGCGCGGATGGCGGCCGGCGAGCGGGCTGGCGAGCACGTTGCGCACGCGATCGTGGGCGACGGACGGCAGCAGGCCCGCATCGCCCAAGATCCCATGCAGGCGCGCGCCGGCGTCGGCCGGGAGGCCGCGCAGCTGCACGTTGGCGCGTGAGGTCACCTCCACCAACCCGCTGCCAAGCGCCGCAGCGCGTGCCAGCGCACGCAACTGGCACGCGTCAAGGCGCCCACCGGGAACCCGTACGCGCGCCAGCCAGCCGTCCTGCGCACGGTGCAACGCGAGGCTCCCGGGACAGCGGTCCCCCGCCGTCCGCTGCACAGCGCAAACCGGCCGCGCGATCACCGCTCGAAGCACTACCTCCTGGGGATGACGCGTCCCCAACGATCGGTCTAAAGCGATGGCCCGAAGTCCTGGCTTTCGAGCGCCGAGGCGCCCGATCACAGTGGCGCGACCGCGCCGGACTCTCACCGGCTTCCACGCGCCATCGCGCGTGCGAGGCGCCAGTCTACCCGCTCCGCACGACGGCTGCCAGCCGCAGCAGCGCCACCGCCGGGTTCCCGGCGGCCATGCGACCGACGCGGGGCACGCGCCCGGGTTCAGTCGTGCTCGGCGGAGCGGTGGCCAAGGCGCCGCAGCGCGCGGGCGACCGCATCCGCAGGCGAGCTTGCCTGCTCGAGCCCGCTGATCTCCCAGCTGTGGAGGCCGATGGCGGGAACCCCCACGCGCAACGCAAGCGCGATCTCCGACAGCGTCCCGTAGCCGCCGCCGACCGCGATCAGGACGTCGGCGGCGCGCACGAGCAGGCCGTTGCGCAGCTCGCCGAGGCCGGTGGCGATCGCGATCGCGACATGGGGGTTGGCGGCCGCCCGATCGGCGCCGGGGAGGAGGCCGACCGTCAGCCCGCCCGCCTGGGCGGCGCCGCGGCAGGCCGCCTCCATCGCGCCGCCGAGCCCCCCTGTCAACAGCACCGCCCCCGCCCGGGCGAGCGCGCGGCCAACCTCCTCCGCGGCGCGGAGCTCTCCGGCAGACGGCGCGCTCGGCCCGGCGAGCGCGACGTACGGGCGGCCGCGTGGCGCCGACACCGGCGCTCGCGCTCAGCGCGCGACGATGTTGACGAGCTTGCCCGGCACCACCACCACCTTCACGACCCGCTGACCGTTCAGGTGCGCGCGCACTCCGCGCGCCTCGAGCGCAAGGCGCTCGAGCTCCTCGCGGCTCGCGCCCGTCGGGGCGGTGATCCGGTCGCGCACCTTTCCATTCACCTGGCAGACAAGCTCGAACGTCTCGGCGACGAGCATCGCCGGATCGGCCTGCGGCCAGGGCTCCTCCCAGACGCGCCGGCCCGTGAGGCGCTCGTAGACCTCGGCGCCCAGGTGAGGGGCGAAGGGGAACACGAGCGAGGCCGCCGTCGCCGTCGCAAACCGCCGCGCCCGCACGTCCGCCCCGGGGTGGCGGTAGATCTCGTTGACCAGCTCCATGATCGCGGCGATCGCCGTGTTCGTGGCAAAGCGGGTGCGCATGTCGGCGGTGACCTTCTCGATCGCCCAGTGCGCCTTGCGCACGATGGCAAGCGCATCCCCCTGCGGCTGCGGCGGCGGCTCCGCGCCGGACGCCTCGCCGCCGAGTTCCTCACCAAGCCGCCACAGTCGGGCGAGGAAGCGGTGCACCCCCTCCACGCCGGTCTCGGCCCAGGCGGCATCCTGATCCGGCGGTCCCATGAACAGCACGTAGCAGCGCGCCGCGTCGGCGCCGTAGCGCTCCACGATCTCGGCGGGGGAGATCACGTTGCCCTTTGAGCTCGACATCTTGTTCCCATCGGGGCCGAGAACCATCCCCTGGGTGAACAGCGCCTGGAAGGGCTCCTGGATGTCGAGCAGCCCCATGTCGGCGAGCGCCTTGACAAAGAAGCGCGCGTACATCAGGTGCAGGATCGCGTGCTCGACGCCGCCGATGTACTGGTCGACCGGCATCCACTGGGCGACCGCCCGGCGATCCCACGCCGCCCGCTCGTTGCGCGCATCGCAGTAGCGCAGGAAGTACCAGCTCGAGTCGACGAAAGTGTCCATCGTGTCGGTCTCGCGCCGCGCCGGGCCGCCGCACGAGGGGCAGGTGCTCGCAACCCACTGCTCCGCGGCGGCAAGCGGCGCGCGCCCCCGCGGTTGGTAGTCGTCGATCTCGGGCAGCGTCACCGGAAGCTGCTCCTCTGGCACCGGCCGCATGCCACAACGTTCGCAGTAGACCACGGGGATCGGGCAGCCCCAGTAGCGCTGGCGCGAGACCAGCCAGTCGCGCAGCTTGTAGCTGACCGCCGGCCGGCCCCGCCCTTCGCGCTCGAGCCACTCGACGATCGCCCGGTAGCCGCTGAGCGCATCCATGCCGGTGAAGGGCCCAGAGTTGATCAGCCGCTCGGACGCCGAGTGCGCGAGGAACGCCTGCCCCTCGGGCGCGCTCTCACCCTCGGCAGGGGCCACGACCTGGCGTATCGGCAGCCCAAATGCCCTCGCGAACTCGTAGTCGCGCTGGTCATGCGCCGGCACCCCCATCACCGCGCCGGTCCCGTACTCCATCAGCACGTAGTCGGCGACCAGCATCGGAATCTGCTCGCCGGTCGCCGGGTTGGTGACGGTCCGCCCAAGCGGCACGCCGGTCTTCGGCCGCTCCGCCGCGCCGCGCACCTCGGCCGGCTCGGTCAGCGCCCGGTTGACGTAGTCGTGCACCTCCCGCTCGTGCTTGGTGCCGGCGGCGAGCCTGAGCACGTCCGGGTGCTCCGGGGCGAGCACGAAGAAAGTCGCTCCGAACAGGGTGTCCGGGCGGGTCGTGAACACCGGGTAGTCGATCCCGAGCTCCTCGCAACGGAACACCACCTCCGCCCCCTCGCTGCGGCCGATCCAGTTGCGCTGCATCGCCTTGACGTGCTCGGGCCAGTCGATCAGGTCGAGGTCGTCGAGCAGCCGCTGGGCGTAGTCGGTGATGCGGAAGAACCACTGCTCGAGCTGGCGCAGCTCGACCGCCGCCCCGCAGCGCTCGCAGCGCCCGTCGATCACCTGCTCGTTGGCGAGCACGGTCTGATCGTTCGGGCACCACTTGACGGCCGCCTCCTTGCGGTAGGCGAGGCCGCGCTCGAGCAGCTTCAGGAAGATCCACTGCGTCCAGCGGTAGTAACTCGGCTCATGCGTGGCCAGCTCGCGCGACCAGTCGATGGAGATCCCCCAGCGATGGAACCAGTGGCGATACGAGGAGATCGAGCGGTCGGTCGCCACGCGGGGATGGATGCCGGTCTTGATCGCGTTGTTCTCGGCGGGCAGCCCGAAGGCGTCGTAGCCCATCGGGTGCAGCACGCGCCGTCCGCTGCGGCGGTGGAAGTGGGCGATCGCATCGCCGAGCGCGTAGTTCTTGAGATGCCCGATGTGCGGCTCTCCGCTCGGGTAGGGCAGCATCTCGAGCACGTAGGAGCTGGGCGCTCCCCCTTCTTCGCCGGGTGGCTGGTTGCGAACCTCCCACGTCCGCTCGCGCGCCCACAGGCGCTGCCACTTCGGCTCGATCTCCTGGGGCGTGTAGCGGCGCTCGGGCATGCAACGGTTGAGGTTACATTCGGGCTCGCCGTGGCGAGCGCCAGCCGCGCTAAGGGCCTGGACATCGGCCTTTAGCGCGCAAGGCGAGAGGCCAGGCGCGGACGGAGCCCTCAGCGCACCAGTCGATCGGCCGAGGGCCCAGGGCCGACGGTCGGGCCACCGACCTGGTTGGCGACCCGCAGCCTCCTCACCCGATTGTCGTCCGCGTAGGCGATGTGCGCCCGCCCGGACGGATCGACCGTCTCGGAGATGAAGTCGAGCAGGTTGCGGTTCGATGTCGGGTAGACACAGAAGATCCCGAGGTTGCAGATGTCGCCGACATGCATCGGCGTCGCGGTCAGCCGAACCCTGCTCCACGCCGCCCTGGTCGGCCCGGCGCGCAAGTCCCGCGACTGTCCGGCCCACAGGCTCCAGGCGCAGATCGGTGGGTAGAAGGGCGGGTTGCCGTTTGCCGGCCCCGGGCCAGCGCAACCGCCAGGATCG